>Ga0209101_1000028_pt1 | contig 111648 bp, 88 predicted proteins | sample ConPoolayeCmetaG_FD_185481 | JGI IMG/M metagenome (GOLD analysis project Ga0209101, IMG submission 185481) | Hot spring microbial mat communities from California, USA to study Microbial Dark Matter (Phase II) - Cone Pool mat layer C metaG... ... | reverse complement strand
CCCTGGGCGTTTACAAGGAGCGGCTCAGTCAATCGGCCTTGTACTACGAGACCATGCAGGTCCGCGACGATGAGGCCCTGGCCGTGCGCCACTGGATGCAGCAGCGCGGCATGAAGTTCGTCACCGGTCCCAACGAGGAAACCGATCTGACCGACAACCAGATACTGCTGCAATGCAAGATGTACATCGCCGCGGTGCGCATCGCCGACGACTTCGGCTGCTCACTGATAGGCATCCAGTATCAACAGGGGCTGAAGGACTTGTTGCCGGCCAGCGATCTGGTCGAAGGAATGTTAAATAACGCCGATCGTCCGCCGGTTTACAGCCGCGACGGTTCGCGCATACTCTTCGACGGCCAGCCGGTGATCCACTTCAACGAAGTGGATGAGTGCGCCGGGCTGGACGGCCTGATGACCAACCGTGTTCACGCGGCAATGGGCCAGCCGGTGGAAACCACATTGCACGACCTGCGCTGGGGCGATTGGGACCGGTCGGGCACGGTGCCCGATTACGTCTGGGTCTTCCTGATCAGCGGCTCAGCGCCGCCGGCGCACTTCATTGGCGGCTGGGCCGGCGCCAGCAGCGAGCGACAACCGCCGATGTACTTCCGTCTGGGCGGCGGCACCCTCAAGGGCGTGTCGAAGCCGGGCGAGATCGTCTGGTCGCGGATTTACATCGAAGACGGCAGGTTGAAGATGGACATCGGCCGGGCAGGCGTAGTCGAGCTGCCTCCAGAAGAGACCGAGCGCCGCTGGCGCGAAACCACGCCCCAGTGGCCGATCATGCACGCGGTCACCTACGGCGTGGGCCGCGATGAAATGATGGCCAAACACAAGGCCAACCATATCCAGGTGGCTTATGCCAACAGCGAGAAAGAGGCCGACCGGGCATTGCTGGCCAAAGCCGCCATGGCACAGGCCATGGGAATGCAGGTGAACATCTGCGGCACGCGCAAAGGCGGCAAAGCGTGGTAAGCGGCCCGGCTGCCGACGGTTGTGTTCAGGTACAAGATGGGGGTCGGTGGCCCCTCCGTACAACTTGATAACATGCGCCCAGAATGGGCACCAGTTACGCCGCAAGGGACCCAAGCCGCGCGAAGTGGCAAACCGCAGGCCGGGTGTTCCGATGCGGTCAGCTTGGGCTAAAGTCCCAGCGGACAATTTGCCAGTTGGCCCGGCCGTCCTCCAAATACATCCGATGCAGATATAGCAAAGCGTACGCGGTCTGTTGTTGCGGGCCGTCGGGATAGTGGATCGCGTATCGCAGCATGACCAGGTCGTATCTCTCCTCGTGCCCAAGGCCTGGCGAGCCGATGTACTCCACCCTGGCATTGGCGCCCTGTGCCAGCATGACGCTGACCAGTTGGTCTTTGAGAAAACCGCTAAGCTGTTCGGCCCATTGGCTGCCTTCGCTGTAGCGCTGGGCGAGATGTTCATCCAGCGGAGCGCGCCGCTTGGGGGACAACGTAAGCTGGTGTGCCTCGCGAGGCCGGTTCTCGGCCAGGAAGTCGAACCAGTACTGGGCGAACTGTCGGGCTTCGCGGCGCAGCGCCCAGCGGTAGCTAGCCCAGTTGGTCGGGCCGGCTGCCAGCCACACCACCGACAGCCACAGGCCGACCATCGCGGCGCGCCGGCCGATCAGCTCTCCGTTGCTGGCAGCGATGCGCAACAAACTTGCGGCGCTGACCAGCACGCCGACGGCAGGCACAAGCCACAGTACCGGATGGAAAAAAACCGCCGGCGAAACTATACCCAATATCAGTCCGCACACTGCCGCAGCACTGACCGGCCGGTACTGGGCCACGGCAGCGTCTTCGCCCAGAAGCTCGCTTGGCATCGATTTCTGTCTTGACCAAAGGGAACAAACAATCAGCAGTTGCACAGCATCTAGCAGGCGAAACGACATTATTAGCGCCAAACCGCTATTGTTCAACCCGGTGCACACGCCGAACAGTTCGGCAACACGGGCTGCATGTTAGCCCCTTGCAGCGCAATTTGTGCGCGAAACGCTTACGCCCGATCTGCCGCTACAACCTTGTACAGGCGATAACCAAGCTGGCCGATGTCCAAAGCGGTTGGCGGCGTCAACCAAATTGGAGGGCGGCACTGCGGCGGCCTCGAGAGATGCCCTGCTGACGACCGGCAAGATCAAGCGTGGCCCTTGTGTGTTTTCAGCATTGCGATCGATGCTGAGTTTGGCAGGAGAAAAGCGGGCTGTTCCAAATCAATTGAAAACATGCGTGAGATCACTCGAAAAATTAGCGCAAGACGCGCACAATTTGCGCCGTATGGTAATAATGACACTCGTGATAGGAGACGACACCGATCACAGTAAAAAGTTCCTTCAGCCGGTCAATCACTTTCGCCGAGATCAATGAAAAAATTGAATCAGCGGCGTATTGCGCGGTCCGCTCAAGCCGGGCTGCGGCTAAAGATGGCCTTGCGCCGAAGAATCTTATGTTGTTAATCGGCAATAACCAGTGCTGCTGAGTACCCAAGTAAATTATGCAGGGCGAACATATCGACTTGGCAAGCGATGCTGGAAGCCCAAGCGATGACGGCGCCAAGCGCAGTTTTGTGGGAGTGCGGTTCTTGTGTTGCGACGTGTACGTAAGGATTTACGTCAACCGCACCCGCACTGCCTACGTAGGCCACTGCCCGAAGTGCGCACGTCCGGTTCGAATCCGCATCGGCCCGGAGGGCACCGACTGCCGCTTCTTTTTTGCTTACTAAAGCTGATTGCAGCGTGGGTAACGCGGCAGTGATGGGCGCAAGGTTTCTTACGGGTTCTGGGCGACGTTTGGCGACGTAGCCAGTCTTCAGTTATTTGGGCCGACTGACTGCCCGCCCAACCCCATTGCGGGGGTTTGATTTGCACAAACCCGCTGGGCACAATATTGGCATTGTCGGGGTACTGGACGAGCAGTCCCGCCGGGCAACGTCGTGCTTCGCTTGCGGCAGGCAGAGATATCCGGCAGTGGCGCTGCTGGGGACGTGCACAGGTGGTGGCGCGAGCAGGCGGGGATGGGCATCCGGTTACAGCGCAACGCTGAGGTTGTTAAGAAGGGGCGAGCGGCATGTTATGCGTCAGTATCGGTCGTGGTCGGCACAGGCACGTGATAGCCGAGCATAAACATCTAGTAGAGCAAGGGGCGAAGCTGGTCGAGCTGCGGCTGGATTACATCAAGGGCGAGGTGAATGTAAAGCGGTTGATCGCCGAACGACCGTGTCCGGTAGTTATCACCTGCCGGCGCCAGCGCGATGGCGGCCGCTGGGAAGGCAGCGAAGAGCAGCGGCTTCTGTTGTTGCGGACAGCCATCGCCGAAGGGGTCGAGTACGTCGATTTGGAGGAAGATATTGCGGCTTCCATCCCGCGTTTCGGCAAGACCAAGAGGATCGTAAGCCTGCACGATTTCCGCAAACTGCCCGACGACTTGGAGGCCGTCCACCGCCGGCTGGCCTCGCTGGATGCCGATATCGTGAAGATCGCCGCCATGGCCAACCAGCCGCACGATAACGTGCGGATGCTGAATCTGATCCGCAACAGCAAGGTGCCGACGATCGGCATTTGCATGGGCGACATCGGCCTGCCTACCCGCATACTGGCCGGAAAATTCGGCGCGCCGTTCACCTATTGCACGTTTCATCACGAGCGAGCGTTGGCGCCCGGGCAACTCAGCTTCCAGCAGATGACGGAGATATACCACTACGACTCGATCCGGCCGGACACCGAAGTTTACGGCGTGGTGGCCGACCCGGTGGGTCACAGCCTCAGCCCGCTGATCCACAATGCGGCATTCCACCACCTGAGCATGAACAAGGTGTACGTGCCTTTCCGCGTGCCGCGCGAGGACCTGGACCAGTTCATCGAAGATGCCCCCAAGCTGGACGTCAAAGGTCTGAGTGTAACTATTCCGCACAAAGAGGCCGTGATCAGCAAGTTGACCGAAGCCGACGGAGCGGTGCGCGGCATCGGCGCCTGCAACACCGTGGTTTTCCAGGGCGAGAAGCGACTTGGTTACAACACCGACTACCGCGCGGCGATGATCAGCCTGGAAGAGGCCCTGCACATCCAGCCCGGCACAGAACAGCCGCTGAAGGGAAAAACGGCTTTGGTGCTGGGAGCCGGGGGCGTGGGGATGGCGATCACCTATGGTCTGGTTCGCCGCGGGGCGCACGTGGTGCTGACCGACATCGTCGCCCGACAAGCCCAAGCGGTGGCCCAGCGGTTCAATGCCCGGGCAGTCGATTGGGCCGCTCGCCACCACGTGAAAGCCGATCTGCTTTTCAACTGCACGCCGGTGGGGATGCATCCCAATGTGGATGAAACCCCGTACGACAAGCATTATTTGCGGCCTTCGATGGTCGTCTTCGACGCCGTGTACAATCCGGAAAACACACTGCTTATCAAAGACGCACGCAGCCGAAATTGCACCGTCATCACCGGCGTGGATATGTTCGTCCGCCAGGCCGCCTTGCAGTTCAAGTATTTTACCGGGCAGGATGGGCCGGCCGAGCTGATGCGGGAGACGATCAAACGGGCCACAGCCGCGGCGAAGCTCTGAACGCGCAGCGCCGTTTGCCAACAGGTGAACGCACAGCGCCGTTACCAAAACAGGCGAACGCACAGTGCCGCTAGCAAACAGACCGCAAGCAAGCGACGATGGCAGCCAACTCCGACCACTGCGGGGAGCAACGGGGGATGATGCTGACGCTGATCGGTTATCGGGCCACTGGCAAGACTACGCTTGCCCGGCTGCTGGCCGCGCGGCTCGGCTGGCAGTGGATCGACGCCGATGTGGAGATCGAGCGTCGGGCAGGCAAGCCCATCGCCGCAATTTTTGCCGAAGACGGCGAGCCGGCCTTCCGCGATCTGGAAGCCGCCGTGATTGCCGATCTTTGTGCCCGCCAGAATCTGGTGCTGGCCGCCGGGGGCGGGGCGCCGCTGAGGCCCGAAAGCCGCCGTCGTATGCGTCAGGCAGGCCCTGTGATCTGGCTGACAGCCAGCCCGCAGACCATCCTGCGCCGCATGGCCGCCGACGCGACCACGGCCACGCGCCGGCCCAGCCTGACGGACAAATCGCCGCTGGAGGAAATCGAGCACTTGCTGGCGGTTCGAGAGTCGGCCTATCGGGAAGCGGCACATCTGCAAGTGGATACCGAAGACCGCACGCCGGAAGAACTGGCCGATCTGATTATGGCGCAACTGGAACAGCTACCGCAGTGGTCTGTAGGCGGACGCCAGCGGCAAACCGATGCCCCAACGTCCCAAGACGCCCAACAGTCTAAAGCAGGAAGCAACGGGTGAACGCGCTGCTGGGAATACCGTTGTCGGTTCGTCTGGCTGCGTTGTTGGCGTTAGGACTGGCTGCTGGCGTGTTGGCCAACCTTGCGGCCGATGCGTTGGCCTTCACCCAGCGCCGTCGCAGTCCGTGGCGGCCGCCTCTGCCAGAAGCTCCGCCGCGCCGCTGGAGCGACCGCCTGCCGGTCGTCGGCTGGCTGGGGCTGCGGCGCGAAGCAAACCTGCACGGCCGCGGCTTCTGGATCAGACCGATGCTGGTGGAATTGCTGGCCGCGTCGGGCTGTTGCTGGCTGTACCTGTGGGAAACGCGATACACTGGGCTGCTGTCGGCTGGCATCGCCCTTCCGCCGCCCGGCGTGCTGATGACTGTGCTGCACGTGCATTTCGCAGTTCATCTGGTTTTGTGCTGGCTGATGCTGGCAGCATCGCTGATCGATTTGGATGAGAGAACCATCCCCGACGCCATAACAGTGCCGGGCACATTGATCGGGCTTGTCGCCGCGGCGCTAATGCCCTGTTCGCTGTTGCCAGCATTTCCTCCGGTCGCCGAGGCAGGATTGTTTGTCGACGCCCCGCCGCCCGGCTCGCTGACCCAATGGCCGTTCTTGCGACTGACTTCCCCCAATCCGTGGCCGCAGTGGCTCTCCGGCGCGCCGCACTTCGGCTCGCTCGTCATCGCTTTGGCCTGCTGGTGGGCCTGGTGCCTGGCGCTGCTGCCGCGCACATGGTACGCTCGCCACGGGCTGCGACGGGCAGTGCTGCTGTGTCTGGCCCGAATCGCCCGCGAACAATTCACTTATCGCGTACTAGCAATGGGAGTTGTCGGCACGGCAGCCGTGGCGGCGGTGTGGGCTATTGGCGGGAACTCATGGGCGGCACTGTTCAGCAGCTTGATAGGGATGCTTTGCGGCGGCGGGATCGTCTGGGCGGTCAGAATCCTGGGACATCAGATATTGCAGCGCGAAGCCATGGGTTTTGGCGATGTGCTGCTGATGGGCATGATCGGCGCATTTGTGGGCTGGCAACCCTGCCTGGTCATATTCTTCCTTGCGCCGCTGCTGGCGCTGGCGGCCGGCGTCGTACAATGGATGCTGGTGCGCGACGATGCTATTCCCTACGGCCCGTTCCTCTGCCTGGCTGCACTGGCAGTGATAGTCTTCTGGGCGCGCGTGTGGGAGCGGTTGTACCCACTGTTGGCGATGGGATGGTTCGTGCCGCTGGCGCTGGTTTTCTGCCTGGCGATAATGGGCCCCTTGCTGTTGCTTGTGCATCGTTTGAGGCTGTTGATAGAAAGACTGCTCGACTGAGCGACTGCGCCCCAAAGCGGCTTTCAGCCGCAACCGATTAGTGCGGGAGGGACGCGCTCCGTCGCGTCCGTTAGCACTGGGAACACGGCCACGACGGAGCGCGGTCATCCGGGGATGTGCAAGTCGAAATCGTTGCGGCTATTGCCGGTCACAGGCACCGCAGGAACTCGACCAGATCTCGTTTTTCCTGAGCAGTCAGTTTCGTTCCCAAAACCAAATTGTGGAACTCCACGGTGTCCTCCAGCGTCAGCAGCCGGCCGTCGTGGTGATATGGGGGCGAGTCTTTGATGCCGCGCAGCGGGAAGGTCTTGATCGGGCCGTCGCCGCTCATCATGTGCCCGGCAACCATGTGCGGCTCGAAGAACCGCTCGGTGCGGAAGTTGTGCATCAGATTGTCGGTGTAGTACGGCGGGATGTGGCAGACGTTGCAACGTCCGCGGCCGAAGAAGACCTTCTGGCCGCGCATTTCGGCTGCGGTGGCCTTGGCCGGGTCGAGCATGCCGAAAACATCCAGCTTCGGCGCCGGCGGAAAGTCCAGCAGCGCCATGAACTCGGCCATGAAGTGCACCTGGCTGCCGCGCTCGAGAATGTTCACGCCTTTCTTGGTGGCGATGACCGGGTCGCCGTCGAAGTACGCCGCACGCTGCTCGAACTCGGTGAAGTCCTCCACCGTCTTCAGTGCCCGTTGCGAGCCGAACAACCGTTGAATATTCACGCCGCGCAGCGTGGGAGTGTCCAGCCGATGGCGGAACTCCTGCGGGCGGATGTCGCCCACCAGGTGCGTGGCTGCGTTGGTGTGACCATTGACGTGGCAGTCGAAGCAGGTCACGCCCAGGCTGGGCCGCAAGCTGCGACGGTCCTCGGTAGCGTTGAACTGCTGCTGCGGAAACGGCGTGACCAGCAGCCGCAACCCTTCCAGTTGCTTGGGATTGAGAATGCCGTTGAACAACTCGTAGTAGTTCTGAAGCGTGATCACTTTGCCCTGCGACACGTCGCCCAAATCTGGCCGGGTGGTCAGATAAACTGCCGGCGGGAACTCGGGCAGCAGGTGCTCGGGCAGATCGAAATCCAGGTCGAAGCGCGTCAAATCGCGACCTTCCTGCTTGCTGATCTCTTCAATGTGATGCCGGGGAAACAGCATGCCGCCTTCCGGATGATTCGGATGCGGCAGCGGCAGGAAACCCTTCGGCCACAGCCCGCGACGGCGAATCTCCTCGGGCGACATCTCGGCCAGTTCTTCCCAGGATGCGACGCCCTCGGGCAGTCGCACGCGCACTCCCTCCTGCACGGCTTTGCCGCGCGACATGGTTACCCCCTTTGCCGGCCGATTGCTCAGGTCATAGCGTTCCTCCAGCAGACGTGCGTGCTGCTGCTGTATTTTCGGCTTGGCGGCCTCCATCCGCTGGACCACCGATTGGAAGTCCTCTGTGATTACGACCGCCGAGTAGCTCGACGGTGGCGCCTTGCGCGCCTGTGCCGCGTAGGCGACGCCGATCACCGCGGCAAGCCCGGCCAGGACCAGCGCCGGTATGATCCAGCGATTCCACTGGGTACGGTTCCTGCTCATGACATACCTCCTGAAAAATGTGCCTGAAGTTGAGGTGAGAACTTTCTTTTCCGAACACGCATTTTTTTCCGACAACGCACCACTGCTGGCCGCGCGGGCTATCTTAGCGGGCTTTTCGCTTCGGACGGCAAGCGCCACACAGCCCATAAAACTGAACGCTGTACTGTTCGATTTGAAATCCCTCGGGCAGTTCTTCCGGCAGTGGCAAGTTGTCCAACTCAGGGCTGTGCAAGTCCACAACCTTGCCGCACCGGGTACAAGTGAAGTGATCGTGACGCTGCATGGTGCTGTCGAAGCGAACGGGCATTCCTGTGTGGTACAGATGTCGTACAACGCCCACGGAAACCAGTTTGTCCAGGATGCGATAGATCGTCGCCAGCGACAAACCCGGCAGACGGCGGTGCAAGGCATCGAAAATCTGCTCTGCCGTGGGATGATCGGTGCGCTGGAGCACGGCCTGCAACACCGCCCGCCGCTGGACGGTAAGCCGCAAGCCGCGTTTCCGGCACAGCAGTTCCGCTTCTTTCAGGCGTCGGTCGTCCTGCGAGTTTGCCACTTGGTTACCCCTGTAAATATAGTGCAGATGCAAATTATTGTCAACTAACTTGCGCGCCCCCGAACCCGGTAGCGGTGCGGGGAAGGTGCTGGATGGCTCCTCGCCCCACCGCTCAACTGGCGTTTTAGGCAGTTTAATCGCTAGCTGCGCAACGCGTGCGGGTTTTCACGTTATCCGGCGATCTGGAGGGCCCCGCTCCGTCGTGGCCGCGTTCGCGCTGCTAATTTACTGCCGTTTAGGAAAACAGAACAGACGAGACAGCAGCGTGCCCATTAGTCTAGTTGCAGGCCGAGGCGCCGGTAAGGTAGCTTGAGCAGCTAAACCATCGAAAATCGGACCGCCCCGCACCCAGCACGGAGGTCCATGCTACCCGGTGGCCGGGCATTCAGGAACAACGGACTCGAAAGGAGACGTCCCTCGGTCGCGAATGTCACGGCAAACACAGCAAAAGTTGAGGTGCACACTCCACCGGCCAGCACCGGCGGTCGTCTGGCATCCAGTTGACGGTGTTTATCTTAAGGCGTCCATCTCACAGTGTGCCCCTCGCACTGTCCACTTCAAAGTGCTCACCTCGGAGTGGTCCACTTCAGACTGTCAACCTGAGAGTATCCACTTAGCAGCGTCTACCTCACAGCGTCCACTTCACAGCGTCCACGGTTCCCGCATCGGCCGCCACAGCCACCGGTTGGCCTGCTGGTCGTCGGCGAAGTCCATCTTCAGCGGGTCCCAGCGCAGCGCCCGGCCTGTCCAGTGTGCTATGCAACCTAGGTGGGCCACGATGGTGGAACGGGCGGCCGATTGCACGTTGCTGGCAGTGCGGCCGCGGCTGCGGATGCAATCGAACCAGTTGCGGTGATGGTCGTAAACCGAGTGCGTCTTGGCCAGCGAGCGGTCTTCCTGCTTGAGGATGTCTGCCGGATAAGCCGTCAGAAAACCATGGCGGCCCACGTGTATCCAGCCGTGCCGGCCCACGTAAACTGCGCCGAAGGCACTAATGGCAGTGTTCGGGTCCCAGCCTTTGGGAATATGGTGTTTTTGGGGATCAAGCCGCAAGGGCGCCACCTGGAGCGTCACGCCGCCGGTGTATTTGTAGGTCAGTAGTGGCACCTGGCCGGTTTCGGGCGGGATGACTTCCACCGGGCCGCTCTCGTCCATCCCCAATGCCCACTGGACGATATCGAACGAGTGGACGGCGTTGCTGGTGAGGTTCCCCCCGCCGAAGTCCCGGCAAAAGTCCCACGGCACTACCCGCGGCGGTTTTCCGTAAGGATGGAACCGCTGGTTGTACGGCCGGTATGGGGCCGGGCCGAGCCACAGGTCCCAATCCAATCCGTCGGGGACAGGCTCGGGCGGCAGTTCCACGTCGCCGTTGGTGCCGGGAAAAGTGACATACACCAGTTCGACCTTGCCTATAGCCCCTTGCTGCACCAACTGGCAGGCCCGGTGGAACTCCGGTGTACTGCGCTGTTGAAATCCGCCTTGAAACACCCGCCCGTATCGCTCTACCGCGATGATCATCGCCTGTGCTTCGCGGACGGTAAGGGAGATGGGCTTTTCGCAATAGATGTCTTTGCCAGAATGGGCGGCCATCACCGTCATCACAGCGTGCCAGCGATCGCCGGTGGCAATCAACACGGCATCGATGTCGTCGCGCCCGAGCAACTCCCGAAAATCGCTGTACGCGCTACAGCCGCGGAAGCTGCTATCGCCGGTGCGGGCGGCGTAAGTCTGCTCGACATTGCGCTTTGCGTTCTCACGTCGCCAGCGGTCGACGTCGCACACTGCCGCTACCTGTATGTCGTCGTATTTCAGCAGATGTGCCAGATGCCCCTGGCCCATCGCACCGATGCCGATCAGCCCGACGACGATCCGCTCGCTGGGCGGTGCGAGCCGGCCGGCACCCAACGCAGATCGAGCGATTACTGAGGGAACAACAATGCCCGCCGCCAGCCGGCCGAGTACTTGTCGTCGGGTAACCCTTCGGCTGGTGTACCTGTGGTGGGCGCGGCGCACTGCGGTCGGCCTCTGTTGCGGCGTATGGCGATGCAGCGTATGGCGGTTGCTAATCAAGTGCGGATTCCTGCTGATCAAGTGCAGACTCCTGGGAAACGGTGAGGATATCGAATGATGATTGCAGGCGGGCGTTGCTGTGCGGGAATCACTTCTGGCGCAGTGCTTCGAGCTTTTGCAGCACTTCCTGCTTCAACGGGCCGGTGGCGCGCCGAGCAGCCATTTCGTAGTACACCCTGGCCACTTGCGGTTTGCCGGCGGCTTCCGCCGCACGCGCACGCTCGACAAGCGCGGCCGCCTCTTGCTGCGCGGCCTCCTGCTGCTGGGCGTGCAGTTTTCGGGCCTCGGCGACGCTTACCGCCGGTAGCGCCGCAGAGCTTGGTTGCACCGGTTCGGCAGTCGTCGGCGAAGACCGCACGGGCGATGGCGTCCCATCGGCACGTCCGCCGGACTGCTGGTGCAAGTCATCCTCGCGGCGGTGACTGCGCTGCTGGCCGGGCCGTTGGTCGTCTTGTTGAATCTGTGATTGCTGTTGCGACTGGGCGAGCCTCTGGCGCAACGCGGCCGCGGCTGGGGTGGTCGGATAAACGCCGGCGCTTTCCGAAAAGCCCCCGTGCGATCCCGAAAAGACCGGCCCCAGACGCGGATCCAGCGAAATCACCGACGGAAACCCACCTACCACCGGAATGTAGCTGATTACAAACGGCGTGATCGAACTATCGGCGAAGAAACCCGGATGGCCATTCCACAGCGTTATGATGGGCGTCTCGGTCACGACGCTCCGCCGGAAGCCCTGGCTGGCTTCGATGTTGAACCAGGCGTTCTTGCCGCCGGGCCATGCTACCAGGAACGCGGTGCGCAATCCTGCCTGCGGGTCGTAACCGCCAAACGGCGGCTGTGCCAGGCCAGCATTGTTGAAGGCGAAGCTTATGCCGGGCGCGTTGAAACCCCAACTTATTCCGATCCGCTCGAAGAAACTCTCGTTGACTTGCCGGAAGGGAGCCGAGACCGTGACCTGCTGGGCGGTAGCCTCCCCGCCGCTCGCGGCTACAGTGGCCATCGCAGCAAACACAATGAGTTTCCAGCGGTTCATTGTAAGTCCCGCCAAAGTGTTGCCCACGACCGTGGTATTTTAGCGGCTGGTCGGCTACGCGGTCAACGACGGACGACTTCGCCACCTGACGCGGCCTGCGGCCGCAATCAAATAGCGGGATTGGAGGGACGCGCTCCGTTGCTTCCGACGGCAGTGGATGCGGGGCCACGACGGAGCGTGGCCCTTCAGATCACCCAAAAACATGCGCGCAAAACGCGCACAAGTCCCGCTGTAAGCGACTACGGCTCACCTGCCAGTTACGGACCGCCGGAAGCGTTGTGGAACGTCGAATTGCAAGCGGCTCGATCTCATCCGGCCGCAACGCATCCGACTTGTTTTGGCGGCGGCTCTGGATTGGCGTTTGTTGCTTTTTCGTTTGATTTCGGAGGGCACAACCCGAGCGGCCCATCTTAGCCACCCGAACAGATGAACCAGTCCAGCGAAATGCCCAGCAGGTAGTGTTGGGCCAGACCCGACAGCAGCGACCGGGTGCGGAACACCAGCAGCCCCCAAAGCAAACCGCCCAAGATCGCACCAAAAGTTTCGGTAGCCGGTGAGCCGATGTGCAGCAGGCAACTGGCCATCACTTGCAGTAGCAGGGCACTGGCACGGCCAAGGCTTTCTTCCAAGCCGATTAGCATGAAACCGCGAAAATAGAACTCCCATCCCACATAAAACATCAAGTAGCAAATGGCGTGAGAGGCAAACAGCCACGGCCAGCATCGCGCTGGCGCCGGGCGAAGTTCGGCGTCGTCGTAGCTGTCCTGCACCTGGCGACGCGCGGCCTCCTCGGCGCTGTCCGACTTCTGGCTTGTGTGGCTCGTAACGACGGTATGTTCAAAGGCAGGTTCGGGCGCCGTCTGCTGGCGCTGCCGACTGCCCAGCAGGCTGCGGTTCAGAGGATACACGCTCCGCAGCGCCGGATCGTCGGCGCTTAGGTACCCGATGAGCACAAAGACCGGGCCAAGCAGCAGCAACGAGAACAATGTGCGGCGGAGGATGCCAAATCCCAAGCCGTAGTCGGCCAGCCGCTGGCGGAAGATGAGCTTGACCACCAGCATGGGAGTCAGTGCGAGCATCACGAAACACGCCAGGAACTGATAGGTTGCCGCCGCCGTGAAAAGGTCCTGGCAGATGGGCCAGCGCGGGTGAATGGCCCGCTGGTAGAAGTCGATCGACCCGAAATATTTCCAGATCAACAGCCACGGGGTCGACAGTGCCAGGATGAAGCTGCCGCGGAAGGCACGTCCGCGCCAGGCACCCACGATCCAGGTCCAATCTTCGCGCTCGGGCATAGTGAGAGTCTTTGATGGGGCTACCGCTGGTTGTTCGTGCCGGCTGTTGCTGTCGGGGTGGTGCGTCCATTTTTCCTTGTCTGGCTCCTGACACGCAGCAGCCATTGGTAAGTGATCCGCAGGGCATCGATCAGCGGCGTGATGCGGTAGCCGAGTTCCTCGATGGCCTTTTGGCAACTGTAGGCAGCGTCGTGGCAGAACATGTTGATCCAGCCAGGGGTGATGCGCGGATAGACGCCGAACCACTCGGCGCGCTTTTCCAGCAACCAGGCGAAGACCAGGGGCGTCAGGCGCAGCAGGGGAATTTTCAAGTGCCGGCGGCCGCTGACGGCGTCGATGGCCTCGAAAAACTCGCGCAGCGAAGCGTTCTGGCCGCCCAAGACGTATCGTTGGCCCACCCGGCCATTGAGCATCGCCAGAATGTGCCCCTCGGCCACATCGTCGACGAACGCCCAGTTGCCCACGTTTCTGCCCAGGTTCAGCAGAAAGGGCATACGGCCGCGATCGTAGTCGTCGATCAATCGGGTGACCGAGTTGCCTTCGGTCAGATGTCCGGGGCCGAAGACCCGCGTGGGATTGACGATCACCACTGGCAAACCGCGTGCGGCCCATTGCAGCGCCTCTTGCTCGGCAAGGCACTTGCTGCGTTCGTAGTGGTTGAAGCATTGCTGGGTGGTTCGCGGAGTTTGTTCGTCGGCGACGACGCCTGGCGAAGTCGGTCCCAGGGTCACGGCACTGGAGGTCCACACTATACGTTCGACGCCGAGCTTTTCGGCAGCGCTGAACAGGTTGCGCATGCCAGTTAAGTTCACTTCGTAGAACGTTTCGGCCTGGGGCGCCCAGTTGCGGGCATAGCCGGCCAGATGGAAGACGTATCGGCAACCTTCCATGCCGCGGTGCAGGGCGTCGGCGTCGGCCAGATCTCCGAGCACACGCTCGACCAAAGGGCTGTCGAGCGGGCCGCCGTCGGGGTAATCGAATCCCGGGGGAGGCTGCGGCCGCGACTGGCGGCACAATGCCCGCACCGTCACGCCGCGCTGGAGGAGCTCCTCCACCAGCCGTGTACCGATAAAGCCGGTAGCGCCGGTAACAAAGACTTTTTCGCCGGGTTGCATAGCAACGGGCTGCACACCACTAAGGTGCATGACGCGATCTGTACAGTTGCGGCAGCGCAGCAGCGTGGTGCAGACTTGCCGCGGGCGGTCAATAGCGAAGCACTTTCCGCAGCAACACAAGGCCGGCAACCAGCAGCAGCACGTTGCCCAGCCACACCGCATACGGAGGAAGCGCGCCGCTTTTTGCGCCGCCGATAGAGAGTATAAGCACCGGGTAATAGATTACCAGTATCGGCGCGAAGCATAGAAAGAAAATGGTCAGGTACTCGCGGTGCCGCAGTCGCATGGCCAGCGGCGCACCGACCAGCGCAAAGCACAGGCAACTGAATCCGCCCGCCCAGCGCCGATGCGGCTCGGTCAGCAAGCGATGGATCGTTTCGCGCTGAAGGTGCAGGCTGGTAATCTGCTGGCTCCACCTGGGGCTGGCTAGTTCCTGGAACTCGCCGCAAAGCAGGTGATAACTTGCCTGCACCGCCAGCTCGTGTTCAAGTTGTCTAACGGCTTGGCGCTGCGCTTCCAGTTGATGGGGGATTTGCCACAAGGGCATCGTCGAGGGCGATTGCGACCAGTGGTCGTCGTCGCCGATCGGTATTTCGCGCTGTTCTACGCTGGGAAACTGGTAGCACAGTTTGCCGCCCACGTGCAAACTGCCGTTGCGAAGCGTGATTCGCAACACGCGCTGCTGGTGATCGGCCCGCAGCTCGGCCTCTTCGGCCCGGATCACCACCAACGGCGAATCGCGCCCGGCCTGAAAGGTGATGCTCGGCTCGATCAAGCGGCGTCCTTCCACGGCCAGCACATTGATGGAGAAATTATTCGCGCCGTAGCTGCGTTGCGCCCGCAACATGCCATACGCGATTTCCTCGATCGACTGCATGACCACCCGCCGCACGCCGCTGCGCCCCCACGACACCGCCACATCGTTCAGCCACACTGAAACCAGGCTGAGCAGGAAGGCCGCTATCAGCGTGGGCCACAGCAGCACCAGCGGCGAAATGCCCATCGCCTTGACGGCCAGTATCTCGTTGGCCCCAGACATCCGACCATACACGAAACTGACCGCCAGAAGCAGGGTAACGGGAACGGCGAAGCGGAGGGCGTCGGGCAAGATGTAAGGAATGAGTTTTATCACCTGATTGATGGGGATGTTTTGCATTTGTGCTTCGCGCACCATGCCTACCACAAGCATCAGCATCGTCAAACCGGCCAGTGCCAGGAAGAAGACTTTGGCAAGCTCGGCCAGTATGTGTCGGTACATGATGGGCATGGCAAAGCGCCCCAAAGTCGGCCCGAGCGCCGACGCACGAAGTCCTTCTTACGGCTGATGTAGTTTGGGGGCTATGGGAAAGCCGGTCAATAGCAAATCAGCGCGTGCCCGCATGGGCGCGTCGCTCTGGCGACAGTATGTGCGTACTTGGCTGCGTGGCTGCGTGGCTGCGTGACAGTGTGTCGCTGGTTCGCCTTTACACTTTTTCGGCAATTCTACATACTAATGGCGGCACACCACTGGCCCCGGTGTTTCCGGCAGTGAATGTGCCCAAGTTGCCATTGGCTCCATTGTGCGGCGGGAACAAGCAGACGGATGCCAAAGGAGTAAACACGGATGGCCACGCTATCGGTCAACGAAACGACAACCTTCCGCTGGTCGTTCCAAGAAGACGTAATCCGCTACGCCAATGCCGCCATTCCGGCCATCGGTGTGTGGCGGCAAAAATTGTCCGACTGCGGACTGACCAAAGCGGTAGAGCTGCTCAAACGAAGCGGGCTGAAGGTGTCGCACCTGTTTTGGGCCGGAGGGTTCACCGGCTCCGACGGTCGCAGCTACCGCGAAAGCGTGGAAGACGCCACAGAAGCGCTCCGCAGCGCCGCCGCTCTGGGAACTCAAATACTCACTGTGTGCAGCGGCGCCCGGGGCGGACACACCTACAACCATGCCCGACGGCTCATCCAAAGCGCGCTGAAAGAACTGCTCCCCCTGGCTGAGCAGTGGGGGATCACATTGGCCGTAGAACCGATGCACGCCGGCTGCGGAAGGGAGTTCACCTTTCTTAACACCCTGGAAGAGACGTTGATGGTGCTCGAGGCGGTTGGTCATCCACTGGCCAAGCTGGTCTTCGATACATACCACTTGGGACACACGCCAGGCATCGTGGATCAAATCCCTCAGATCGCTCCAAAGATCGCACTGGTTCAGCTTGGCGACGGAAGGGCCGAGCCGGCCGGCGAACAGAATCGATGCCGCCTGGGCGAGGGCGTGTTGCCGTTGAAGGAAATGGTGACAGCACTGAAATCGGTCGGTTACGAGGGATACTACGACGTGGAGCTGATCGGCGAAGAGTTCGAGCCGCGCGACTACGAATCGCTATTGGAACACGCCAAAGATGCTTTCGACAAACTGGTGACGCAGCCATAGCTAGCACATCGGCTGCGGACGGCACGCGTCTGGTGCTTTGTTTATCGACATAGTAATGTTTTTCGCGTGGCTCTCATAACGCTCCTTATCGTTGTTTCTTTTGGTCCCTCGGACGGCCACCCGTCAGCGACAGCAGGTGTCCCGACGGATTGGCATTGGTCTTCTCTTGGTCAGCTCGACCACGCGGGCACAAGAGCGTCCGAAACCAGTGACTTCTCGGCTTTCAAACGCTTGTTTACAATCCCGGCTTTTTCGGCTGTCATTGTCTGCAAGTCCTGTTGCGCCATGCTGTTACGCACAGCGGCACCGCGAGCAAAGCCAACCTGTTCCAGCGTGTGTCTGCTTTTCTGACTGGCACTTTCCCTATCGGCAGGCTTCGTGATTCTCGAACAAGCGTAGTTAAAGTCGAGAACATCTGGCTCTGGTTTGGTATTGCCATACTGCGGGCGTCAGCGTCGCTACAGCCGTCAATTCCCGCGCGACCGGCAAAATCCGCTCAGCTTTATCGCTTGGGCTGTCGATCAAACTACACGAGGCTCCGCGCACCGCGCGCGTCGCAGCGGGCGCGCCGATGCCCGCCAAAGCCGCGAGAGCAAGTACGTTGAAGGATTGGGGGCGGGCCACAGAACAACTTTGCCATTTGTTGGTGGGCCAAATGCAGAGTCGCAGGTTTGCGCCACTGTCGATAGTCGCCGCGTGTGCGTGGACGCTGCTTGCGCCTGTCTGGATTGCGGGCCCGCCGATGGTCAGCACTGCCGCCGCCCAGCAACAAGGATTCGCCGCCGGCATCAAGCAAAGTGTGCAGAAGCTGACCGGGTCAGGCACTGCGTCCAGCCCGTCCAGAGAACCAGTTCCATCCGACGATCCCATCTCGCTGCAAACTCCCGCGAAGCCCAGCCCCAAATTGTATCTGGCCGTTGCCCGGCTGTACGAAGAAGCCGGTCGATTGCAAGAGGCCGAAAGGAACTACATTGCTGCACTACAGCAAAAGCCCGACGACCTGGTCGTGATGCTCGAATACGCGAGGCTGCTGGAACGCATGAACCGCCCGGACGACGCAATTCGCCTATATCAGCGGGCGGCCAAGGCACATCCGCGCGAGGCCGCCGTGCCGAATAATCTGGGGCTGTGCTATGCCCGCCAGGGAATGCTAGACGAAGCTGTTGCCTCGCTTAACCGCGCCATCGCATTGCAGCCGAAGAACATGCTTTATCGGAACAACATGGCCACGGTTCTGGTAGAGCTGGGCCGAATGCAAGAGGCGTACTCGCATTTGCGGGCTGTACACAGCGAAGCGGCATCGTACTACAATCTCGGCTATCTGCTGAACAAGAAGGGTCGCAAGCAGGACGCCATAAACCATTTCGCCGCTGCGCTGCGCGCCGACCCTTCGCTAGCACCAGCCCGCCAGTGGATGCTGAAGTTGCAAGAGGAACTGGCCGGCTCGTCGGCCCAGCCCCAAAGCGCGTCGACCGTCCAATCGGATGCCGTGGCGCCGGTTCATACTGCCAGCAGGGATCGAGGGCCTTCCGTAGAACCTTATGGGGAGCAGCTTCGCGTGGGCAGCCGGCCGGTGATAATCACGCCGGGATCGGAGCCTGCCAGCAACCCCGCGACGGCGCCGCCACCAGCCGTCCGTTTGGATCGGCGGGCAACAAACACCCAGCGGGCAGCCGCGCCGCCGCCCAACGGCGGGCCGCAGGCGCCGCCTGCCACCTCCGGCCGTGCCGCACCGCCGGCAGATACGCCTCTGCCCCCGCTGCCGCCCGAGCCACCGGGCGTCATCCGCCTGCCGCCGATCAGCGCCAGCGGTCCGCCGTCAACGCAATCGCGGTAGCATCGCGTCCCGCCGCGGCGCGCTATTTACACACCCATTTACTAGACTGTGAGGCTCTTGTGGAAGCAATCTCCTGACGGCCGGGAGTAATTCTGCCGAGTTTTTCTCGGAGGGCATCGACTGTACCAAAGGCTATCGCCAGGCCGTGTCGGTAACCGGCCGTAACGGTAGCAAGCCGTAACGGTAGCAAGCCGTAACGGTCACAAGCCGTAACAGTAGCAAGCCGTGTGGGTAACAAACGGTCGGAAAAATCGCTATTTTGCTATCGCTAAATGTTGCTCAAGTGGGCCGCTTCAGCATTGGCAGGATGCAATCGCCCGTTTTGAAGTTTCAGTACGCTTGTGGCGGTTCTGGCGATGAAGTCGCGCTGGTGCGAGACCAGCACCATTGCCTGGCGTAGCCCGCTGAGCAGGCGCTGGAGGTTTTCGGTAGATTGTTCGTCCAGTCCGGCGGTCGGTTCATCCAGCAACAACACTTCCGGCTGCATGGCCAGGACCGTAGCCAGAGAGACCAGCCGTTTCTCGCCGCCGGAGAGTTTATACGTTACCCGCCGTTCATAGCCCGCCAGTCCCAGCCCTGCCAGCGTCTGTTGGACGATCTGCACCACCTCCTGCCGCGGCTTTCCCAAGTTCAGCGGTCCGAAGGCCACGTCCTCGGCCACCGTGGGGCAAAACAGTTGGTCATCGGGGTCCTGAAAAAGCAGTCCTACACGTTGGCGGACTTCACGGAAGTCGGCCTCGCTGTGACGGGGCCGCCCAAAGGCTTCTATCACACCGGCCGACGGTCGCAGCAACCCAACTATCAGGTGCAACAATGTGGTCTTTCCACTGCCATTTGCTCCGATAATCGCCACCCGCTGGCCGCGATAAAGCTCGAAATCGCACTGCGACAGCACCAAGTGGTGGCCATCGTAGCGGAAATCGACTTTGCTCAGGCGGATCAGAGGATCGATCATGACAGCCACTCCGCGACAGCCAGAGCCGCCGCCGCTAGTACTGCGGCCACCGCAAACACGGCATCGATCCACGAGAAGGCGAAGTGCTCCAGCAGGTAGAACCGCCCGCTAAATCCCCGGCATTTCATGGCCGCCGAAACCCGCTCCGCCCGCTCCAGGCTGCGCACCAGCAACATCCCAACCAGATAACCGTAACTGCGGTAGGTGTGCCAGTTCAGCCGTGGGCGGAAAGCGCGGGCTTTCATGGCATTGCGCATCCGCCGCAGCTCCCGGTGCAGAACATCCACGTAACGGATGGTAAACAGCAACAGATGCGCCAGCCGATCGGGCACCCGCAGGTGACTAAGTGCGTGCCCTAGCGTTGCCGGCTCTAGCGAACCCAGGAAGGCCAACATCGCCAGCAGTATTGTGTTGCCTTTCAGGGCGATTGTGCCCGCCAGTCGCAGCCCATCTTCCGAGAAGCCCAGCGGTCCGATCACCAGCAGCGGACGGCCCTCGCCGCCCAGGGCCAACAACACTGCCAGCACGAGCATCAAGACGTTCAGCGGCACGAGCCGCCTGGCCACTGTGATCATTGGCAAGTCGCACAACAAGCAAGTCAGCACTGCCACGAGTGCCGCCAGCCACATCGCGGTCGGCTGTCGGGCGACGGCCACCAACACCGCAAACACCGCCGCCGCCACGATGCGCAATCGGGGATCGATCCGAGCGAGCAAAGACCGCCCCTCGGAAAACGATTGCAGCCAGAAGGTGCCGTGCTGGTAGGGTTTGTCCATCGGTCGGCGGTGCAGCGGTTGCCGCCCAGTCTAAGCGCTGGCTTCAGTGGTTTCGCCGCAGCGCGAGCCAGTAGTAGGCGATCCCTGTCAGGCCCAGGATGTAGCCGATGCCTCCCAGCACGTCCAACAGCCGGACGCGCTGCCGGTACTGGTCGAGCTGCTGGCGAAGATCGTCGATTTCCGCTCGCAGTTCCTTTACTACGGATGCGTCGCATTCCGTCGCGGTTGCCGGCGCTTGGAACGCAGCATTGACCGTCCGCCTATTGGAACCATCTTCTGCGGCCGGAAGTTGCTGAGGCCGAGCCAGACTGGGGCCGGAAGCATCTCCAGCTGCCGGCAGGTCTTCCGGCAACAAACTGGCTTTGATAAGATACTCCGCCCCGTGGCCGTCGCCGGCATCGGCAAGCAGTCGATGGTCGCAGCGGCGCCGCACCGGCAGCCGGAAAAGGCCCTGCTCGTCGGTATGCGTGCTGGCCAGTTCGCGGCTGTGCGGATCGAATGCCATCACCTTAGCGCCGGCCACCGCGCCCCCGCCGCGCACATAAACCTTGCCGACGATCTGGCGGCCTTCCACGCGAGCCGACATGCGTATGTCGTGCGCCAGCGCCTCGCACACTGCCAGGGCCGCCACGATCAGCGGAACAACCAACACTGAACGGCCAACTGCGCAACTAAACATGCAACGTCCCTTGTGCGGGCCGAGCCGAGGCGGCCAGCAATAGCGCTTCCGGCCGCACTTTGTGCAAAAAAGCCAGGATGCTTGCGGTCACTAGGCCTTCCATCACGGCGGCGGGCAGATGCGCCACCAGCATCGCCAGTCCGGCTAGTTGAAACTCTTTTCCGGCCGCCAGCAGCGCCGCGGCGCTCAGCAGCCCGCTGAACAAGATGGCCGTCGCCCCAGCGGCAAAACCGACCACGCCCACCACGGCCGTATTCCGACTGGCCGCACCACGCCGGAACAGATAGTAACACACCACTGCCGGCAAACCCATGATAACCGTGTTGACCCCCAGCACGGTCAACCCGCCGAAGGAGAAGAACACCGCCTGCAACAACAAAGCCACCAGCACGGCAGGGAACGCAGCGCGCCCGAGCAAAAGCCCCATCAAGCCGGTCAGCGTCAGATGCGTCGAAGATGGCGGCAAAGGAATGTGGATCAGCGACGCGACGAAGAAGGCCGAGCTGAGCACCGCCACATGCGGCAGCCGCTCGTATGGCAGCTTATAAAGTCCGACAGCAGTGCCCAGCGCCGCGCCGGCAGCCCCGATCACTAGCACTTCCTGCCCACTGCTGGTTGCCGAAAGTACACCTTCATAAATGTGCATGGCCGTTAGCGCTATATTCCGCCCCGTTGCTGCTATTTTCGTGGCCGTCACTGCCAGGGTTGTACTGCGCGGCCGTTACCACTTGTTCGGCAGTGGGCTGCGGGCCTAGTCGCCCGGGGCAGTTTTCTGCTCGCCCGCCGATTGCATGTCCACCGTCCGCACCCAGATCGCTCCGCCCAGTTCCACGTCTGCCGGTTTGCCGTCGGGGCCAGTTTGCTTGGGGCCATCGACCAATGCCACAAATCCCCACCATCCGGCACGAGGCATGGTGTAGCAAAACACCCCGTTAGCGTCGGCCTTTATCACCTGTGTGGTGAACGCGTCGCTGGGAACCTTCACCTGTTTGCCTTGGTTGTAGTACTCGACTTCGATGCGCGCGAAGGGTACCGGCTTGCCGTTGTGGCGCACAATGCCCCGGAAACAATTGCCCGTCCACAGCCCGTAGGGACGCACCAGCGGCTCGATCTCCACAGGAAGGCCCACCAGTTTGTCCCACGAGTCTTCAGCGCCCAGACTGTCCACCACCACTTTGGTATAGTGGATGATCCACTTGCGCTCCGCTTTTTCCCAGTACGGGGCAGGCTCAATGTAAAAGACGTGGTCGCCTTCCTGCTGGCAGTCGAATTGGGCCGTGTAGGTCGAGCGGCCTTCCATTTTCCGCAGCTTCAGGCTGCCGAGCAGGTCGTGTTTTTTGCCGCCTACCAGCACGCCGAACTGCTTTGGCGGGGCCATCTCCATAACTGGCCCCTGGTTCATCGGGTGCGTGAAGAGTATCTCCAGCGTCACAGTGCGTGGATCGTCAGCCGAAATGGTATCTGCACTGGGCAGCAGAACCACAAAGTGGGCTTGCGCGGATCGTCCGGCAATCATCAGACAAGCCGAAAAAGCAAGCACACCCACGCCCGCCGTAAAACCGCTCGACAGGAAAGCTTTCATCGACCCAGCAAAACCTTTTTCGGTGAAGATAATGCCACCCAACGCTCGGCGGTTACGCAGCCAACCACGGCGACGCCCCGCTATCACCGCGAACTGGCAGACCGCGTATTACCAACTTCAGCATTGTAACACCGGCATGGTGGCACGTCTAGTTTGCGGCCGTGCGGTACTGTTTCCACGCCGCCAGCACGCTCCGACGACATTAATTACCGAGCACTTCGTATTGCTCAATTATCGATGCACTTGTGTTATTGCTCGCCACTACCGCTGATGCCGACGGTGATTGGTACATCGCAACCGTCCAAGCGAACTAACGTATTCAGCGCGCTAACGGATTGGCGTGAAAAGACCGGCCCCCGCCCGAGCCTGGCATTTGGGATGCGATCGCGATGCACGATACACGATGCCCCGTCTTTGGGCGCTGCCATTGAAAAGTGGGACCAACGCGTGCTAAACTGTTGATTCCTCCAGGCAATGGTGACATTGTTTACGATAGTACGTAGGATTTTCTGACGATAATACGTTATGGATGGGGGTAGTCCATACGACTGCATATCCATAGCGGCCAGATATCGAGGATATTCCAGCAAAAACGCCTCAATCCAGCCAGCGCGAGGCAGCATTTCATCGGGGAAACCCCGATAACGCATATTTCCTAGATTTCCCAAATTATTTAGATGGGGCTGCGTTTTTCGCTGGGCTTTTCGTGCCGACTGCCGACGTGCCGGATTCGGATATTGGCAAGCTGTTGGACTGAACGAGTCCACGGCTGGCTACCACTCAACTCAGCCCAGCATGCCGCAAATTCGTAATAATTTTTGCCAATTTGCCGCAGTAGCCATGCGGATCACAATTTTTGGTTATTACCGCTAGTTCTCGTTGGTTGTTTCCGCTAGTTCTTCTAGTTCTTCGGTTATAGCTGCCATGGCTGCTTTGATTCCGCCACATGGGGGACTGTCGGAACCGGTTTGTGCCACTGTGCCAGAGGAACAAATCGAGGCCTTCCTGGCCCGTGCCGAGCGCCTTCCGCGCGTGCCGGTCTCCGACGCCGACCTTTCGACCGTCTATCGTCTGGGCGACGGCGGCCTCAGTCCGCTTGTCGGCCCGATGGACCGTGCCGCATACGACCGCGTGCTGGAAGAGTCGGTCATCGAACACGGCGGCCGACTTTATGCGTGGACGATCCCAATTTCTTTGCCGGTGACCGCTGAGCTTGCACGGCGATTAGGACCCGGCCAGGAAGTGGCCTTGACCAACAGCGCCGGAAAAGTTGTAGCCGTGCTGCTGATCAGCGACGTGTTCCCCTGGGACAAACAGAAGTATCTCCGATTCGTGTACGGTACCGAGCGCACCGACCACCCCGGTGCCGACATGGTGCTGATTGCCGATGCGGACAAAACGCATCTGCTCGGCGGAACGATTCGCGCATTGCCCCAGCCGAAACACCCCCGGTTCGGCAAGTACGTGCTGACGCCCAGGCAAGTCCGGCAATTGCTGGAAGAAAAAGGCTGGGACCGCGTGGTAGCCTTCCAGACCCGAAATCCGCTTCACAGGGCACACGAGTACGCGCTAGTGTACGGGCTGGAAAGCCTGCTCCGGGCGGGATACAACGCAGGAGCATGTCTAAATCCGCTCATCGGCGAGACCAAAGGCGACGACGTCGATGCCGAAACCCGCATGTTGACCTACGAAGCACTGCTCCAGACCCGCGCGCTGGGCCAAGGCGACTGCGATCCGGAGCTATGGGCCAGGCTCGGCCAGCAACTGTGCGATCGCGTGCTGCTGCTGGGACTGGACATCAAGATGTTCTACGCCGGTCCCAGCGAGGCGGTGATGCACGCCATCTACCGACAGAACTTCGGCTTCACCGACATCATCATCGGCCGCAAACACGCCGACGCCCCCTACCACGACGGCACACCGATCTGGGGCGACTTCGACGCTCAAGAGATCTTCGACCGTCTTCGCGGCCAGTTGCTCATTCGCCCGCTAAAGGTGGGCTTTGCCGCTTACTACGAGTCCATCGGTCGGGTAGACCTGATGGATAACCATCCCGGGGAAAAGCCGTTGCTGATCTCCGGAAAGGAAGTCCGCAAAGCTTTGCTGGAAGGCCGGCCGGTCGATCCGCGCATCATGCGCGAAAGCACCGCAGCCATTTTAACACAGGCCATGGCCGCAAAACGTGTCTAGCCGTCCCCATCGCACACCGGCTCAGCGCCCTGAAGGCGGTTGCGATGAAAGAGGATGGGCGAAACATTAGCGCAACAGGGGCGTTGCGAGGCAAAGCTGGGGAAAGACAGGGCTGCTGTACTGCGGCAAGTCTTCGCTCAGCCCTTTGCGCAGGCGTTAATTCACCAGCGTGTTGGGTTCACCACAATTTGCACCGAAGGGGCAGCCGTCAATATTCAGCGGTGCAAACCCCTGGCAGCGTAGTGTGATCAAGCAACCAAGCCCCGAAGGGGCGGCCGTCGTACCAGCGCCCCCGACGGTATCTGTGGCCGTCGTGTCTGGTTTTTTTGTGGCGTGGTCGATCGCCTTTTGAGGACTTTTCCTTGAGGTGCTTGGCCTTTTCCAGGGACTAGCGCTCCTGGCTATTGACGTTGCGCCACTTCGCGGCGGCGAAGGCGCATAGCAATCAATCCGCGGACCAAATGGAAGAGTGGTGGAAAAATCGCCAGCAAGTTGCTCTGTCGCCCGCCAGTCGATCGGCTCGCCTTGCCCGCCTTAACCGATGCCTTGTTGGGTTAAAGCAACCTGGTTGCGAGCAAACACCCGCAGTCCCACCCCACCTGCAATTTTCCAAAAAAGTGATGCACCCACATCAAGAACTCTTGGGAAACTCGAGGGGCGATTCCAATAATGTCATTTTCGATTCTTTTTTTGAACGGCACGCGGCCCACAAGACTCAAGAAACCGCAGGAAAAACGATGTCTTCAGCCTACCGGTTTTGTGACGAAGTGCAGTTTTCTGGAACTGACGAAGTGCAGTTTTCTGGAAAACGTGCGGCTAAAAGGAAGGCATAACCTCTTGCCACCGCAGGAAAGACCGGCCGATGCTTTGGCTCAGCCGTCTGCGGGCATCTTTCTCATCTTTCCCAGTCATCCAGAGGCTGTCATGAATCGCGATCACAAGGCAACGACGTACTGGCCGAGTGAAAGGAGACTGTATCGCAGATTCCCTTCCTGGGAGAAGGAAGCAGGTGTCTGTTTTTAACGGGGTGATAGGGCGCATAAGTTATTCCTGCGCAACCAGAAATCCAGCCTCTTCCGTGACGGCCGCATGCTCTGATTCCCGAGCTAGCGGTAATCCCGGCTTGTTCGTCTCCTGTGCCGGAGAGGGCGAGGCCGAGCTCCGGTAGGTTGACCGGCTCGCTGGCCTCCTTTTGCGTGCCGAAGGCCCACGCTTCCGGACGCGTCCTCACCCAGCTTCGCTCCGCGCAGCCAGCATCTCGGTGGCGGTGGGAGAAGCGGAGATTCTGGGCTAATGTTTGCGCAGGAATCACATTTTTTATGTGTGATTGTCGCGAAAGTCGGAGACCAAAGGTGTAAGTCCGTGTTGCCTGGGTTCCTGCTTGCGCAGCAGTGGCAAGGCGTTTCCCGCCCGGCCTGCTGCGCAGGCTTGACTCTTCTGCCGCCAGCATAGAGGCGAAGCACCGAATTTGACGGGAAGGTCCCTCCAAGGGCATACTGCTTAGCGTAAAATGCTGCCAAGCATCAAGGAGTTCCGCTTCCATAGGGATGTCCAACGTTGGAAGTGCAAAAAGCTCTTCAACGAAAGGTGATTTATATGGGCGGTTGGTTTTGGGGGGGCTCTTCGGCTGCGATGTTCGACAACCAGAGGGTAAGGGTATGGCTGTTTCTTTGTGCCCTTTTGGCCGGTGTCCTTCCGTGGGCCGAGGCGGCGGATTCCGTCCGGGCATCGGAATCGGCTAAGGACGTTCCCAGTTCTGCAAACCAGCAGTCCGCCGGACAAAAAGAGCCTGCCAACCCGGTCCCCGAATGGGAGGACCTTTTGAAGAAGCAGAGGGAGCGGGCGGCGGGTTTGCCGGCCACGGAACGGCCGACCGCTTATGGCCGGATTCTGGCTGCCCAACAACTCCTGGCCGACGGCCGGCTGGAACAGGCTCGCCAGGTACTGCAAGGCCAGATGCCTCCGGGCCTGCACCTGTTCCATTCCGGCGATCTGGGCATGGCGTTGGAATCGGCGGGCGAAGGAATCCGGCTGTTGGCCCTGTATGACGGCGCCAGGGGACGAAACCTATCGGCCTCCAAACCGATAGCCCTATTTTCCATGCAACTTCGACATAGCCAGAGCAAAGAATTGGTCCATCTGTCGGCCGATGCCGGTTGGCGCGAGGTTCAGGTTTCGGCGCCGTCGGCGGATCGGCTGGTGCTTCGGTGGGAAAAGGCAGCCGACCCGCGATGGGCCGGTCTGCTGGTGGAAGTGGAACTTCGGCGGGCCAGTCCCGACCGGCTCCTCGGAACCCTCCGAGTGAATTTGGCCGGTTCTGCCTGGAGCGTATGGCAGGTGAGCTTTCCTCAGGTGGCTGTGGCCGACCTGGGACCGGGCGGTGCGGTGCTGTTTCCCCGAGGTCCCGGAGAAGTGCAAAGAAACCTCTGGCAAAAGGAGTTTTCCTACGGGGGCCTGTATCCGAACGGATGGACCACCATGGCCTTTTTGGCGGCCTATGCTGCGGACGGTTCCACAGGACTGTATCTGGCCCTGCATGATCCGGCCGGTTCGACCAAACAGATCGAGGTGCAAAGCCGACCTAAAGAGCAGGCCGTTTTGCTCCGATTTGCCCATCCGGCCCCCAACATGGGCAAAGCGGGCAATGGGTTTCGGCTTCCGGGCCAGGCGGTCTGGCAACTGTTGCGGGGCGATTGGTACGATGCGGCTGTGATCTATCGGGATTGGGTCCGAAAAGAGGCCCGATGGTTTCCCCGGCTCGGGCCGGAAGGCCGAGAAGATACGCCCCGGTGGATGCGGGAGCTGCCGGCCTGGGCGCTGAGCGGCGGCAGCCCGGCCGAGTGCGTCCCCGGCGTGCTTGCCCTTCGAGAATATCTGGGCGTTCCCATCGGAGTCCATTGGTACAACTGGCACCAAATTCCCTTCGACAACGACTATCCGCATTACTTCCCCACTAAAGAAGGCTTTGCCGAGGGCGTCCGAAAGCTCCAAGAGGCCGGCGTCTATGTGATGCCGTATATCAACGGTCGATTGTGGGACACCCGCGACAAAGGCAGGGAGGATTTTCAGTTTACGTCGGTGGCTCGGCCTGCCGCCACAAAAGACGAAAACGGGGAGCCATATACAGAAGTGTATGGCAGCAAAGAGGCGGACGGCTCTCCGGTGCGCCTGGCGGTGATGTGTCCCAGCACTCCGCTGTGGCAAGGGAAGGTGCAAGAGATTGTGCGTCGGCTATTTGACGAGTGTGGGGTCCAGGGGGTGTATATTGATCAGGTGGCGGCCGCCCAGCCTCGGTTGTGCTTCGACCCCAACCATGGCCATCCGCTGGGCGGCGGCGCCTGGTGGACAGAAAGCTATTGGTCCATGCTCAGCAGCATCCGCCAGCTAAAACCCCCAGACCGAATGCTCACCACCGAATGCAACGCCGAACCGTTCGTCCACTGTTTTGACGGATATTTGACCTGGCACTGGCAACACGACGGCCAGGTGCCGGCCTTCCCGGCAGTTTACGGCGGAGCGATCCAGATGTTTGGCCGGGCCTACCGGGGCGGTCCCACCAAAGACCTGGCCTTGCGCATGAAGGCGGCGCAACAACTGGTCTTCGGCGAACAGATCGGTTGGCTTGCCCCGGACATGGTCCTGTCGGCAAAGGAAAAACCTGCCCCGAAACCTTCCCTTCCGGCGGTATTGGAACCTGCCGGGGGAGTCGAAAAATCCAACGCCGAGTTCTTCCGGGAGGTAGTCCGGCTGCGGTGGGCGCTGAAACGGTATTTTTACGCCGGTGAAATGGCCCGACCGCCCAAACTGCTAGGAGATATCCCCAAAGTTACCGCGGATTGGCAATGGTCGGGGCAATGGCCGGTAACTACCGATGCCCTCTTTTCGGGGGCCTGGATTCAGCCGGATCGGCAAAAACTGGTGCTTCTATTCGCCAATGTGGCAGACCAGCCGCTGCGAGTCCGCCTGGAGTTTGACGCCAGCCAGTATGGCCTGACGGGCAGCAAGTTCCGATGGATTCGGCATCCGGCCGCCGGCCCGCAGGAGTCGGTCCACCAACCGGCCGCCTTCCAACAAGAGCTTTCGTTTTCTGCCCGGGACGTGTGTGCTTGGGAGTGTTCCCCACTAAACGAGTAAATTCCAAGGGAGGTAACTATCACTTCAAAGTGGTGTAGGATTCAACCTGATCCACACCTCCATGCCAATTGTGTCATTCAATTGAGGGTGTTTGGGAATTGGTGCTTAGCAATTGCTTGAAAAACCAAGGAGTTGGGCGATTGGCGGGACGCCGAAGTGACATTGGGGCACTGCGAGACGAATCGGGATTGGTAACCTCCTGCTTGACAATAAGTTGCACCTGCGAATTCCCGGGCACCCTAATTGTAAAGATATCGCAACTACTTTGTGGCCGTTTTCCGGCCAAATCCCGAGGCTTGGAAGATGGCTTGGCCGGGTCGAAAAAGTGCCGGATGCTATCGAACGCTACTCGACACCGAGCAGGAGCAGCGACAATCACAGGCCTGTTTCGCTGCGTGGAGAGCTTGTCCAGCTTACTGAGCACGCTGTCGTGCCTGGTGGCCAGGGCCTGTGGCAGGTATTCGACGTTCCGCTGCCCGAATCGTCATTAGCTGGAAGGGTTGCCGTCCAACAAAGCAACCCAACGCCGCGCTATTGCAACCGCCTCGCGCACCCGGGCCTGCATTTGTGCTAGTTCTTTGGCAGTAATAGGTTCCCGACGAGGCTCTTACAGTTCGAGGTCGGCCCGTTGCACTTCGCGCGCCGCGCCCACCGGATGGGAGGGCCGTGCCGCTTCCCGGGGCAGATATTTTTTGTACTCAAACTTTGACGGTTCCGCCAGTTATCGGCCATAACTTATTGCAAACAATAGGGTCCTAATTGCGTTTTACCGACGGAGCGATTACTTCGGTTCGAGAGAACCGATTTGGGCATTTTTCTGACCCTCGTCGGCGATATTAAGCGATCGTTTACAGTTTGGGTCTTCTAGCAATCCTCAGCCAGTCTCATCCAGGTTTGCTCGGGTTGCCCTATAATTTTTGCCCTTTGCAATCGTTGCGGCAGGAACGAAGCTCCAAGTATTCAATTTTTGGTATCGGGGGATCGGGTCAATTCAGCTCAATCAGGTGGATGGGTGTGGAAAGCTTTTGGCCTCCGCTACAATGCTAGTGCCAAGAAGGACTTCAGAATACTCGTAATGAGGCACTTATGAAACACGTGACAATTTTTCTAGGGATATCAGCGGCCTTGCTCTGGTTTGCTTGTATGTCGCAGGCGGTGGGTGGCGCGGATCCTGCGGCTTCTGTGGCAGCGCGGCACGGTGTGGATGAGGTCGTGGTGGTCTTCAAAACGCATTTCGACATTGGCTATACCGACATGGCTGCCAATGTGGTCCACCAGTATCGGACCTCGATGATCGACCAGGCACTGAAAGTCGTGGATGCCAGCCGCGATCTGCCGCCGGATCGGCAGTTCGTGTGGACCATACCAGGCTGGCCGTTGGCCAAGATCTTGGAAGAATGGCCCGGCCAAACGGCCCACCGCAAGTCTCGGGTTGAGCAAGCATTTCGCCAGGGGCGCTTCGCAGTACATGCCCTGCCGTTCACCACCCACACCGAGACACTGGAGCTGGAAGACCTAGTTTGGGGCTTGGGCTATTCGTCGGGATTGTCCCGTCGGTTTGGCATGCCTCTCCCGCGCGATGCGAAAATGACCGACGTGCCCTGCCACAGTTGGGCCATCGTTACGTTGCTGAAGCGTGCGGGGGTGGATTTTTTGCACCTGGGCTGCAACGCGGGGAGCAGTTCGCCGCGCGTGCCGCGGTTGTTTTGGTGGGAAGGCCCAGATGGCTCGCGATTGTTGACGATGTACTCGGAAGCGGGATACGGTACGGACCTTGTGCCACCGGCCGATTGGCCGTTCCGCACGTGGCTGGCGCTGATCCACACGGGCGATAACCACGGCCCACCTACGCCTGAAGAGGTTCGCCAGTTGTTCGAGCGGGCCAAGAGCCAGCTTCCACAGGTGCGGATTCGTATAGGACGGCTCGCGGACTTTGCCGCCGCGATACTCCGCGAAGACGCCAAGATTCCCGTGGTCCGAGGCGATATGCCCGACACCTGGATCCATGGCCCTATGTGCGATCCCACGGGAGCCTCTAAGGTCCGCAGGATTCGGCCATCGATTACTGCCGCCCAGGCACTGGATACCCTGCTGCGTGTGTGGAAGGTCGAATCCTACGACGCTCGCATGGCGCTGGCCGTCGCTCGCCAGAACAGCCTGCTATACGGCGAGCATACATGGGGTGGCGCCTTATCGTGGATCACAAGCCTTGCCCCCGACAAGATTTCCTTCCCATACGGCGAGGCATTCAGGCGCGATCTGGCCCGGGGCCGTTTCGATCGCCTGCAATCCTCCTGGGACGAGCACACGGCTTATGCTGAAATTGCCCACGCCCAGACCACGCTCGTGCTGGAAAGTCATCTGCGTGCCCTGGCTCAAGCCATAGGGATTCAAGGACCGCGGATCGTGGTGTTCAACCCGCTGCCGTGGAAACGCGACGGGGTCGTTTCCGCCGTATGGAAGCATGGCACAGTGGAAGCGGTGGCCCCGGCCGATGGCGGCCCCGCTGTGCCCTGCACGCTGGAGGGCCAAAACCTCCGCTTCCTCGCACGCGACGTGCCAGCCCTGGGCTACCGCACATACGTGCCTGCCAAAGCTTCCACCGTGCCGCCCCTGGAGGTCGACGCCCAGACAGCCACGATCCAGACGCCTCACTTCCAAGCCACGCTCGATCCGGTACGGGGCTGTGTCCGCTCGCTGGTAGACAAAAAGACAGGGCGCGAACTGGTCGATTCCTCTGGCCCGTACGGTTTCGGACAATACCTGTATGAACGCTTCGATGCCGATCAGGTCCAGGCGTACGTGCGGGACTATGTGAAAATCAAAGCCGATTGGGCGATCAACGAGATAGGCAAGCCGCCGATGCCGCCGGCTTCCCAGTCGCCATATCGCGCCGTTTCGCCGCAGAACTGCTCCCTGCATTTTGAAAACAGGCCGTATGAGGTTGTTGCGGTGATGCACGCGCCGGCCAGCGCACAGTTGCCTGACGCCGTAACCACGCGGTTGGTCTTGTACCGCGACCTGCCTTATGCCGACTTGGAAGTAACAGTCCACGACAAGCCTAAGGATTCGTGGCCCGAAGCGTGCTGGATATGCTTTCCGTTGCAGGTCGAACAGCCGCGTTTCCGATTGGGACGCCTGGGATCGATCGTCGACCCGGCCCGCCAACTTGTTCCAGGCAGTAACCACGATCTGCTCTGGCTGAACACTGGACTATCGGTGACGGACCCGAAGGGACACGGCGTCGGCTTGTGCCCGCTGGACCATCCATTGGTCAGCTTGGAGCGTCCTGGCTGCTTTAGGTACACTCCCGAGTTTGTGCCCACCAAGCCCGCCGTGTTTGTCAACTTTTTCAACAACCATTGGACCACCAACTTCCGCATGTGGAACGGGGGCACATGGACGTCGCGTGTGCGGCTCTGGGCGGTCCAAGGCGACGGTCCGGCCACGGCGATAATTGTGCCTTCTGCCGAGGCGCGCTCGCCGCTTTTGGCTTGTGCAGGCGATGGCCCCGCCGGCCCATTGCCCAAAACGCGAACCGGCTTGGAGCTGTCTTTGCCGGGCGTGTTGCTCGGCGCGTTTGGCCCTAATCCCGACGGACCCGGATTGGTGCTACGCCTGTGGGAAGCCTCCGGGAGTTCCGGCCCGTGCGAGGTGCGATTGCCTGAAGGCATGCAACTTACGGAGGTCGTACCGGTCAACCTGCGCGGAGAGCCGTGCGGGCCTCCCACTGCCGTCAAAGACCGCTCGTTTCGTTTCCGGCTGGAAAGGTTCGCCCCGGCAAGTTTTGTGCTCCCTGTCCCCGATGCGCCCCAGCAGGCTCAAAGCGCCCGCTAGCGCAGTCACGCGGCTAGTGCGCGTCTTACCTGGCGGTCGCCCGACACAGCACCGAGCTGGATGAAACGACGCTGGTTACATTCTTTCCGCCCGAACCGGCTGGAAAGAAAGCGGTGTGGCATTCCGCATCGTATAGTCGCACAACCTTTGCCGCTGCCGTCACTTATCACCAAGGATCATTCAGTGTAAGATTTGACAGATTCACTTGTGTGCAAGCCTGTTTTTTCCTGTAACAAGACGGTTAAGGCCGTCGGTTAAGCGTGAGCACTGGTCACCAGCAAGCCAATGGGAATCAGCCTCCCAGCGCAAACCGCGACTTCCGGGAGGCAATCCTACCGGCCCGATCGGAGTGCGCCGCTGGTCCGGCGCCGCGGGGAACCTTCAACCTGATCAGCCTCGGATGCCCAAAAAACTTGATCGACAGCGAATGTATGGCAGGGCGGCTGACGCAAGCCGGCTATCGGATGGTCAACAGTCCGGAAGGGGCCGATTTTGTGCTCATCAACACCTGTGCCTTCATCGCTGCCGCCCGGGAGGAATCCGAACAGGTGATCGCCGAAATGGTCGATCTGAAGGCTAGCGGTCGTCTCGGGGGGGTCATCGTGGCCGGGTGTTTGCCACAACGAGAGGCTGGCCATCTGCTGGAACGCTTTCCTCTGGTGGACCGGGCCTTGGGCGTTTTCGCCCGCGATCGCATAACCGAAGTGGCCAATAGCCTGATGGCTGGAGGGGACTGTGAACGAGTGGCGGTGTGCGAGTCGGGGCGAACGCCGGATTGCGACGCATTGCGTTTGCGTGTGACCCCGCCGCACGTGGCTTATCTGCGGATCGCCGAGGGGTGCGACCGTACGTGCAGCTTCTGCACGATTCCCGGCATTCGCGGCCGGTATCGCAGCAAACCCATCGAACAGGTACTGGCCGAAGCGGAACGCCTGGTCGAAACTGGCGCGAAAGAGCTGGTTATCGTGGCCCAGGACACAAGTTATTACGGCCTCGACCTCTACGGCAAGCCACGACTGGCCGAACTATTAGCCCGGCTGGACTGGCTGCCGGGTCTGCACTGGATCCGCCTTATGTACTTGTATCCGACTCACATCACCGAAGAGTTGATCGCCGCGATTGCCGGCTTGCCCCGGGTGCTGCCGTACTTGGACTTGCCGTTGCAGCACATCGACGACGCGGTGCTGCGGCGGATGCGCCGGGCGGTCAGTCGCGCGCAGATCGAAAAACTGCTGGACCGTTTGCGGCAGGCGATCGACGGACTGGTCTTGCGAACCACCTTTATCGTGGGTTTTCCAGGCGAGACCAAACAACAGTTCGACGCCTTGTTGCGATTTACCCAACGGCAACGGTTTGAACGTTTGGGCGTATTCTGCTACTCTGATGAACCGGGGACGCCTGCCGCGGCCCTGGATGGCAAAGTGCCGCAGGAGACGATCAATCGGCGGCGGCAGCGGCTGATGGCCGCCCAGCAGCAAGTGGCTTTCGCCTTCAGCCAAAGTCAGGTTGGCAAGCAACTGGAGGTAATCATAGACGCCGCCATGCCGAATGCCGAAAATGCTTACCTGGGACGGACTTGGGCCGATGCCCCGGAGATCGATGCTGCCGTTTACGTAACGGGCCAGGATTTGCAAGTCGGCCAGATCGTCCGGGCCGAAATCGTCGCCGCACGGGGCTACGATTTGATCGCCGTTGCCGGCACGGCGCTGCGCGGCGATGATCGGCCCCGGCCGCCCGGGTGCACCCGTTCGGAAGGGTTGTCATGACAATTGGCATCAGATCAACGCCGCAAACAAGCCAGGCAGTGTTAAATCTGCCCAACCAGCTTACCGCCGGTAGGATACTGCTGTCGCTGGTGTCGTTCGTGCTTATCGTTTGGCAGCAATACCTTTGGGCGCTGGTGTTTTTCATTCTGGCCGCTGCTACCGATTGGATCGACGGCTGGTACGCGCGCAAATATGGGCAGGTAACCACCCTGGGCCGCATTCTTGATCCACTGGCCGACAAGGTAATCATTTGCGGCACGTTCATTCTGTTGTGCGCCACGCCCGAGATGACCGCAGTCGCCTGGGGACTGCGGCCTTGGATGGTGGTAGTTATAGTGGGCCGGGAATTGCTGGTTACGGCATTGCGCAGCTTCATGGAACGGCAGGGGATGGATTTTTCAGCGCGATTATCGGGTAAGCTGAAGATGGTCCTGCAATGCGTTGCGGCGGGAGTGTGCTTGTATTACCTGGCCCGGGAGTCGTTTCCCTTTAATTTCCCGTGGCTCGGCTGGGTAGTGGGCGTTTCGGTGTGGATTGCGGTGCTGGCAACCATCTACTCGGGGCTGGTGTATGTGCTGGCCGCTGTCAGGATGGTTCGCGGCGTGTGAGGAGAAGGTTGCCGAGCCTTGCCTCGCGCGGCCAGTCAATTGCTTGTTCCCAATAGAAAAGTTCTTCCTGTGCGCAGCCTCCGCCGGCAGCAGCCGATAACGGCCGCATAGCCAGCCCTGGATTTCGCCTAATTGCATGATTTTCGCCGAACACGGAAACCAAACCACCGTTCCGCTGTGGCTAATCGGGGCGATTGCCGCTTGCACGCTGGTGTGCTGGGCATGGGCAATTGTGCGCCTGCAAAGCGGCAAGCGATTGCTGCCCCGGCCGCGCAACAGACTTCCGCCGTGGAGGCTGGCCGACGTAATCCTGGCCGCCATGATTTATGTTTTTTTTCTCACGGTCACGCAAAGCGCGGTTATCGGGCTTGTGGACGGTTCGGCTGACAGGCAAAAACAAGTCGTCTCCCCCGACAGCTTTGCCACCCAGCACCCTGTTGTGATAATGTTGAAGGATTCGGATGCGCTGGTGTGGCTGGGCTGTGTGTTCGCGGTAGTGATAGTGGCCCCGCTGGCCGAAGAATTCCTGTTTCGTCTGCTATTGCAGGGCTGGCTGGAGGCCGCCTTGCGGCGATGGCAACATTTGCTGCCGACAATCAGCCGGCTGCTGCCGGGCGCAACGGGGCCGGTCCTGCTGGCCTCGCTGCTGTTCGGCATGCTGCATTTCCGCGTTGCTGGCGATGTGTGGCCCGCGGAACATTACCGCGCGACGTTACTGGCCACCACCGCCACCAATATCCTCACCGTGGCAGCAGTAATTATTATCCTGCAACTGGCCGGCAGAGCCACCGCAGCAGACCTGGGTTGGAATTTGCGCAGATTACCGGGCGACCTGCGCACGGGGGCAGTTGTTTTCGCCGCGGTGGTCGGTCCGATCTACGGTCTGCAAATACTGCTGACTGCGCTGCTGCCGGATTATGTCGCCCCCGATCCGATCACCTTGTTCGTGTTCTCGCTAGTACTCGGATGGCTATACGCCAGAACCAGGAGGCTGGCGCCGCCGGCCACAGCGCACGCGCTGCTGAATGCCGCCAGCCTGATGATGCTTTGGTTTTCGCGCTGATGTCCGGCGGAACGCCCTTGCCGGTAATCTGACGCCCCGCCGACACAACCCCAAGACGGCCCGCGTGACCAGCGGATGCGATTCGCTTGAGCTAGTCCGTGATCCGCGCTGGAGAGCAAGCACAACGCCACTACGGCGCGGAACTCCAGCGGAGCACGGTCTTCAGTTGGCAGTAGAGCACTGCTGCTGGTTGGCCACCGGCGAAATTTGCGGCGAAAGCCATTGTTGCAATACAGCCAGCAGCTTGCCCCGGTCGATCGGTTTGCTCAAATGCGCGTCGCAGCCAGCCGCAAGCGAGCGCTCGATTTCATGGGCCATGACATGGGCCGTCAGGGCCAGGATGGGGCCTCGGTAGCCCGCTTCGCGGAGCTGGCGGGCGGCCGTCACTCCGTCGACGACCGGCATGTCCAGGTCCATGAGGATCAGATCGAAACGCTCCGGTGCTTGCTGGCCGGGGCCACCGTGGCCAAGCACCTTCTCCAGCACCTGCTTTCCATCTTCGACGCAGTGGACTTCGGCCCCCGCTTGACGAAGGATGTGCGAAATCAGCCGGCGGTTATCGGGGCTGTCTTCCGCCAGCAGCACCCTGCCTTGCAGCCGGACTGTCTGGCCGGCCAGGCAATCGCCCTGCGACGGAGCCAGTGTTTCGCTTGGGGGGCGGTCGAGCATCTTGCTGCCCGGGACGGCTGGGGCCTCGATGGTGACGGTGAAGCTACTGCCTTTTCCCAGCTGGCTTTCCACGCTGATGTCGCCGCCAAGCATTTCGGCCAGTCGCTTGCTGATGGCCAGTCCCAACCCGGTGCCACCGTACTTGCGGCTGGTCTCGGTGCCGGCTTGCACGAAGGGCCGAAACAACTTATCCATTTGCTCGGCGGTCATTCCTATTCCGGTGTCGATCACCTGTATCTGCAAGCGATCGACCGGCTCCTGGCGGTTCAGATATCGGGCCACTACGCGCACTTTGCCGCGCTCGGTGAACTTGATGGCGTTGCCCACCAGATTCAGCAGGATCTGCCTGGCTCGCAGCGGGTCGGTCCGCACTTGTTCGGGCATAGTCCCGTCGAATGCCATCTCTAGCGTCAACCCTTTGCTTCGGGCGCGTGGACCCAACAGGCGGCAGACTTCCTCCACGATATGAAATGGAGAGCATTCGGTGCGATTTACTTCCAGCTTGCCGGCTTCGATTTTGGAGATGTCCAGGATGTCGTTGACGATTGCTAGCACTATTTCGCCGTTGCGCTTGATGATCCGCAGCAACTCCAGATGTTTTTCGTCCGACAATTCCTGTAGCAGCACTTCGGCAAAGCCCAGGATGGCCGTCAGCGGATTGCGAATCTCATGGCTCATGCTGGCCAGGAACTCGTTCTTGGAGCGGCTGGCTTGCTCGGCGGCATGGAGGAACTGCTCGACCGCCGACCGGTAGGCGTCGATCGCGGCTTTTTCCTCCCGTTCTTTGATTACCGCCAGCACGGCTTCGGTGTGCGCGGCGCGCAGCGCGGCGTGCTCGGCCTTCAGATGCCTGATTTCCGCACATACTTTTCTTTTTTCGCCTCGGGCGGCTACGGCGATGCTTGTCAGGCGCCCGCAAATGGCCAAAGTGTGCCGCAGTTTTCGCAGCCGTCGTACAGCTCCGAAATACCTGGCCACGCATCCGCCCAGCAGTTGCCACGACTCGCCGCTGGGAACGCGCACGGCAAAAGCCAGCAAGGGCTGCCCTGGCCTGTCCAGCTTGAATATGTGCCACTGTCGGTTTTGCAATGCGGCCGCCAGCGATTTGGCTGCCTGGGCGGCCGTTTCCATGGATTCGCCGCTGCCGAGTGAATCGGCCGCGATGAGCTGCCCTTCGCAACTGGCCAGAAACAGCAAATGCGTTCGCAACGGGCAGAGCAACTCGGCCACGCATGCCAGGCACCCGTTGTGGTCGTACGGGGCCTCGACAAGCTTCAGCAGTTCGTCGAGAACGTGCAAAGGTTGGGACATGACTATCGCTCAAATCGCCAGCAACGCAGCGCTGTTGGAAAGTTCCTCATCCAAGGCCTCGGCCAGGACGAGAATGTCTTCGCGGGTCAGCGACAATCCATCGATCGCCGAACCGCAGAAAGGCGCGCTTCTTATCCCTACCGAGGAAATGCCTTTTAGCGTGCAGATCACGTTGGCCACTTCCACGCACTGCACCAGTGAAGTGTGTTCGCCCCAATACCGTTCCGAGCCGTGATGATAGCGGATTGCCGCCCGTACGGTCTCCGGAAAACCCCACTTTTCGGCCACCCGTTCGCCCAGCACGCTATGATCGAAACCCAGGCACTGCCGTTCAGCTTCGATAAACATTTGGCCTTCGGTGACTTGGCCGAGGACGTGCCTGAAGTGTTCGTGCAGGTATTGGTCTTCCAAAATGATGCCGATGTCGTGCAACAGGCCGGCCAGAAACATGTCCTCGAAATTGAGGAAGTTCATCCGCAAGGCGAGCGTCCGCGCGGCGACGCCCACCGAAACCAGGTGCCGCCAAAGCTCGCTGCGCCGGTAGGCACCGCAACTTTCCTCCTGGCGGAACAAATCGGCTACGGCAGCCGTCATCGCCAGGTTCCTGACCTGCTTGACGCCCAGATAGCCTATCGCGTGCTGCAAATTGGTGATCTTCTGTCGCAAGGCAAAGGCCGACGAGTTGACACACCGCAGCACCCGGGCACTCAGCGCGGGGTCTTGTTCCAGCACGCACTTCAGCTCCGTTGCGCCGGAGGAGGGATTGTTCGCCACTTCCATGACGCGCAGGGCCACGTGCGGCAGCGTGGAAATCTCCTGCACGCGCCGTACCACTTCTGTCAGAAGCGGCGCGGCTGGACATGCACGGGTTTGCACCATCGGCTGCTCCTGTTGCTGGATAAACCTGTAGACCGTCTAACAACTGTAGCTTTCCGGCGCGCGCCGGGAAAATCTGGCAGAGAGCAAAACCCGGGATCACGCCCCACGTTACGGAAGACCAACCCCACGAAGTAATGTGGCGGACCGGCTCGGGTCTGAAATGCGCATTGGCTGGTACTGATAACACCGCCGGCAACGATACTAACGAACAAAACTATCCGGTGGTTTGGAAGCGATGGCCAGGAATAGCTGTGCAACCCCTCCTCCGGTAACACAGGTCAAAGCGCGCTGGATTCTATCCGAACCGGTTCCGGCCCGCCGCGCCGTGCGCCTGTAACAGCCAGCCGACGCTCAACTTGACAGGGCAATTCCCGCTGCCTCATAATGCGGCGAAGGACCCTCAATTCCAAATGGATTTTGGCAATCCGGGCAGATATGCGATGAGCGGCTGGCTCGAAGTCTACACGGCACTTGGTGTGTCCATTTATATTGGGGACTGCCGAGAGGTTCTTGCTCTCCTTCCAGCCGAGTCTGTCCAGTGCTGCGTAACTTCGCCACCTTATTGGGGACTGCGCGACTACGAGCAACCCGGCCAACTGGGAGAGGAAGAAACGCCCGAGCAATATGTGCAGAACCTGGTTTGCGTTTTTCGGCAAGTGTGGCGGGTACTTCGAGAGGACGGGACGCTGTGGCTGAACGTTGGCGATGCCTATGCTCGCAACGGCGGCGTGGGGGTGTGTGGACCTAACGCCAAGGTGGGAAACACCAGGAAGCTCATTCAAAAGCGCAATTGCAAAGTGCCGCCCTGCTGGGGATTGAAGGATCGCGACTTGATGGGACTTCCGTGGCGAGTGGCGTTCGCCTTGCAGGCCGATGGCTGGCTACTGCGCTCCCACATCACCTGGATCAAGAAGGCGCCCATGCCGGAGAACGTCCGAAATCGGCCTTCCCGGGCTACCGAAGAGATTTTCCTGTTCGCCAAGAAGCCCGAGTACTATTACGACAATGAAGCGGTACGAGAGCGCAGCGGCGCGAACTTGAAGAATTATTGGGTGCTCGGTCCAGAGCCTTCCGAAAGCGGGCACCCAGCAGCTTTTCCCCGAGAGCTAGCGCGGCGATGCGTCCTGTTAGGCTCTCGGCCGGGGGACACTGTACTGGATCCTTTTTCCGGCTCTGGGGCCACGGGTGTAGCGGCCGCTGAATATGGCCGACGGGCAGTTCTGATCGAACTGAACCCGGAGTATGGCCTCCAGTCTCTCCGAAGAATTCAACAAGGCATTCAACAGCGCCTTTGGGCCTGAAAGATGACGGCTTTGCTTGCTTCTTTGCGGCGGAAGTACCACGATAATGTCGGAAAGCATATCGTGCGGTTTTCCACTTCGAGCGGGATCGCCTATCCCAATTTCGCCTTACGCAATTTGCACCCCCGAACCAGTTAGAGGGACGCGCTGCGGTCGCGTCCAACTGGAGGGACGCGCTGCGGTCGCGTCCGATAGTGCCCTCCTGCGGACGGCCACGACGTAGCGTGGCCCTCCAGATCACCCGACAACAGGCGCGCAAAACAAGCACAAAATTGATCTTCGCGAAAGCTAGTGACCGCCTGATAGAAGGTTTTTCCTAGGGTGGCGTGTGGCCACGTTTTGCGAATGTCAGCAGGCCCTAACGGACTGGGCATGTACTAAAGCGGCTCTGGGCAGATGTGTGGGCCTGCAATAAAGTCGGGGCCGATCGGCGAATGCGCTGCGGCAAAATCGTGGCTAATACCCTGCGGCAAAGTCGCCTTGGCCCCAGAGGTAATCCAGCAGCACTTCCCAATGGCGATAGTCGGGTATCACCACGTCGGCGCCGACGCCTATGAGGCGATCGCGTTTCCAAGGATCGGGCTTTCCGCTGCGGGTTGCTTCGTCGCTGGCTACGGCCACCGCTATGCCACCGACGGCTTTGATGTTCTGGATTTCCACGTATCCGTCGCCGAAGCCCAGCAGCAGATCGCCTGAAATGCAGTTGTCGCGCAATATGCGCTCGATGACCATCGCCTTGGAGTAGTTCTGATAGTCGTCTATGGCGCCGTAAATGTGCGGCCCGAAGTACCGGTCTAGCTTCAACAGCTCGGCCTCTTCGCGCACGTAGCACTGGTCGGTGCCGCTGGCCAGGTACATCCGCACTCCGCGCCGCCGCAGCTCGTCGAGCAGCTCGAGACTGTACGGCACGAGCATCTCCGCCGGCTGCACAGCGCCGCTGCGCAGTGCTTCGCGGCGCTGGGCGATCTGTTGCATCAGCCGCTGGTGATACATCTGCTTGTACACCAGCGGCTCCAGCGGCGTGCCCCCGCGGCGACGGACCTCTTCGGCCAGCCGGATCATCTGATATATGGTCTGCTTGCCGTTAAGCTGCATCACGAACTCGAAGACCAGCCGCTCCAGTTGCTCGGGCGGCTCATCGGTGCCGGTAGATTGCAGCACTTCGACCATCATCGGCACCATTACCTGCGGCCAGCCTTCGCGGATCAGGCTCAGCGTGCCGTCGAAGTCGAAAAGCACATGTTGCGGTGGTCGTACGCGGGCCGGAGGCCGGATGACCTCGATGGTTGTGCCCGGCAAGAACTTGCCTGCCGCAACCCCTTCGACCGTTCGACGATAATCTTCTTCCCAGTACATAGGATTTTATAAGCCAGGATTGCATAAGCCGTAGGCAGTTTCTGGGGCGTCGCCCAGCAATACGCGCCTATTTGTCGCCCGGCAAGTTGATGCTACAACACGCCTGCCTGGGCGGCAATGCCAGGCCAGCATGGCTTGGGCTTGCTAAAGTTGATATAAGAAAGCGGAAAGGACCAACGGTAACCGACTGTTGTGGTTCACTATGGACGAGGACTTCGTTCAGATTCGGCACAAACCGCCGGCAGAGCTAGATCGGCCGCGGGAGTTGGTGATCGCCTGTCCGCCGCTGCGCAGCAACATCAACCTTTCGCGAATCGTACGTGCAGCAGGTTGTTTTGGCGTGCGACGGATCATCTGCTGCGGCAGCGCGAAGGTAATCGGCAAGATCGCCCGCGACAGCCGGGAGTTCGTCCAGATCGAAATCCACCGCACCTTGCCGCCGGTGTTGCACAGGCTGCGCGAAGATAACCGCGTGCTAGTAGGCCTGGAACAAACGACCAACTCCAAGTCGCTGTTCGAGTTCGTATTTCCGCGGAACACGGTGCTGGTTTTGGGCAACGAACGGCTGGGAATCGAGCCGGAAGTACTCAGACTGCTGCATCATACCGTCGAAATACCGGTTTACGGGCGGCCTTTTGCCCATAATGTGGCCACTGCTGCTGCGCTGGCCATGTACGAGTACTGTCGGCAGTATCCGCGAGGGTGAAGCGCGCTGGCAGCCTTCAGCATATGCTGGCGGTGGGACGCTCGGACTTGAGAAGCTCTGAACACACGCGGTGGCCATCGCCGAATCCGCCTATCTTTTCGGTGGCAGGATTTACAATCAGCAGCAAAACGTTTGCCTTGCCGGGCAGGGGCGATTAGACTGGTTGCGATTTCAGCGCTGCGGTGCGCAAATGTGATGCTACTGGCAGCCCTGCGCCCGCCGGCGGATGTCGTGGCAGCCCGCTTCAAGATGTCTTGCCTTTGCGAAGCTTAGCCTGCCAATAAGTCAAGTTACGTATCAAATCCAGGAGCCGAGAAGATGACTCATGTGATATCGATGGGCGTACTGTTGTGTGCCGTTGTTCTGGCGGCGGGTGCATTCCTGCCGGAGCATCCGGCGCTTGCAGTCGAAGTGTCGGCTGAATTGGAACAAGCCCGGGCAGAGTTCATCAAGAACTTCAAGCGCATCGGGCTGAACACCACCCCAGGAGATGCCGCCTTCCTGCGGCTGATGGTCGAGCTGCGCCAGGCCAAGCGCGGCGTAGAGGTGGGTACTGCCACCGGTTACGGGGCTATGCTGATGGGCTTGGGGTTCGAGCGCACCGGAGGCCAATTGATCACTATCGAGATCGATCCGGCGATGGCAGCCGCGGCCCGGAAGAACTTCCAGGCCATGCAATTGGAAAAGACCGTCACGCTGATCGAAGGCGACGCCCTGAAGGTCTTGCCGCAATTGGAGGGCCAGTTCGATTTCGTCTTCATCGACGCGGTCAAGAGCGACTACTTGAAGTACTTTCGGGCCATTGAGCCGAAGCTCAAGCCCGGCGCGCTGATTATCGCCGACAACGCCATCCAATCGGCCAAGGCAATGAAAGACTATCTGGATGCCGTGCAGAACGATCCCAAGTACAGGACGGTAATCATCCGCGCTTCGGACGAAAAGAACGACGGCATGGCCGTCACACTCAAACTTCAGTAGCACGGCGCCGGCGCAACCGGGCGATAGTAGACGCTCGCTGGCGCACCGCCGGAGCAGCCTTCCGTGGCGTGGATCACCAGTGCCGAGCGCTGACCCGCTGCCGATCCGCTGCGCAGCCAGATTGTGAAGTAAGTTGTCTGGTCAATCCGGGCAGTTGTTTGGCCGTTTCCGGCGCTTTTTTGGCAGTACCGGTGGGCGTCAGAACCCTGGCGGCAGGGCTGTGGCCTGGGCGAGCGACTCGCCGACGCTCAGCAGCCAGCGCTGGCCATCGACCTCGAGCACCACGTCCAGCTCGTACACTTCCGCCAGTTTGATCAGCAGGTGACCCACTTCCAGCGTTTCGCCCGGGGACATTCGCACGGTCTGGCCGAGATTGTCGATGCTGAACCAGGCTTGCGGCAGGCCGTCGCTGAAAGTAACGGCCGTCAGCCGCAAACCAGGGTCGGCTGTGGCAGTTCCCTGCCCGAAGATGTTTCGCTCGACGATCAGCCGGTAGCGGTCGAAATCGCCGTAAGCCAGCTTGTTGGCCGCGGTGGTGCTCAAACGGTTGTTGCCTTTAAGTCCTGCGATTGCCAGGGCCTCGATCTGGATGAATATGCCGATCCGCCCGCCGCGCTGTGGCGACAGTTCCAGCGAGCGAATTTGGTGAAGATGTCCGGCGCGGTAGAACTCGTACAGCAGTCTGGTAAGCTGCTCCAGGGTGCCGCTGCCGTTGAGCGTGAAACCGAAGACGTGGTAAAGGTCCTTGCGCTGCTGTGCGGCGGATGAGTCGAACATGGCGTCCGAAAGACCAACATGGCGGGCCAATTGCACAAGCCAGCCCTGGTACAGCGAACGCGCCAATTGCGGATCGGAGGGCAACGACTGCTGTTGCCATAGTTCCAGCCGTTTTGCGTCGGCAAGGATCGAATTCCACTCGGCCTGTTTGGCGCTGATTCGCTGTTGCAGCCTGGCGGCAACAGCGCGACGCGCTTCCAGCGGCCCGCGCACCACGCGGCGCACCAGCCAGTCGCCGCCGTATCCGGCAAGCAACAGCAGAAAAACGGCAGCCAGGATGTACTTGCGGTACTGGCTCACGGGCGGCCCTTTCGCTGCTGTTGCGCACCAGCGGCGTCGCCGGGCGGCTTGATGAGGATTTCGGCATCGAACAGATGCATCGGCTCGCCCTCGGTGCGCGTGCCGCGCTGGATGCGCCGCGCCGTGACCTGATGCCGGGCGTCGCGCAACGCCTGCTCGATGGCCACCACCAGCACAGGATCGCGCACCATGCCCTGGAAGACAATGCGCCCGCCGCCAGGCTGCAAGCTCATCGAAAGCCGGTTGATCAGGGCATCCGATTGAGGAAAACGCTCCGAAAGGCGGTACAGTTCATCGAGCCATACGATTTCGCGGGCTTGCCACTGGGCGATTGGTTTGGCGGCGGCGTACTTCTTGCCGTAGCGGTTGACGCGCTCGGTCAACTCCTGCAACTGTTCGGCCAGTTCGGCGTTCTGCCGGTCCAGGGTCCGCATTTCGTGCCACGCCAGCCCGCCGACCAGCAGCGCTGCGATCAGCAGCACCGCGCCTGCGATCAGAGCCAGTTGTGCCCGGCCGATTTGCCGGCGAGGCCGCCGCGGATTCAAGAAGTCCACCGCATGGCGGCGACCGTGGACCTGATCGAGCAGCACGCCCAGCAAAGCAGCCATCCGTCCGCGGTTGGGCGGGATAACGTCCTCGACCACGCCCAGCGCCTCGAACGGGTCCAGGCACGTGGCCGGCGTGGCCAGTTCTTGCTCAATGCGCTCGCGCAGGGCGGAATATTCATCCTTTTGGGCCAGAAAGCAGACGCGATCGACTGTGGCTTCAGCGAGTTCCGAAGCGGCCACCGCCACGGTACGGCGGATTTCGGTCAGCAGCAGGTCGTCCAGTCGCACCGGATCGGACTGTCGCGGCAACCGCGCCGTCCGCCAGTACGCCAAGCGCCCGGCCCGCAAAACTATCAAATCCACCTCTTCCGACGCCACGTTGACCAGCAGGCAGTTCTCCTGGGTGGGCGCAGTCAAATGGGCGAACAGCGAGGCGGCGGCAAACGAGCGCAGCAGTACATGTCGTGGTTTCAGACCGGCCGCGGCACAAAGCTCATTCACCTGCTGCAATCGTGCCGTCGGCAGCACCGCCGCTATGACCTTGCGCGGCTCGCCAGGCTGTGCCACGTCGGCCACGAAGTCGACAACCGCTTCTTCTCCGGCAAATGCCGATTCTCGGAGCACTTCGTTGGCGACCAGTTGGGGCAGCTCGGCGTCGGTCGCCGGCGGCAATTTCAAATCCAGCAGTTCGACGCTAGCGCGGTCGAGCACGACCAACAACTCTCCCCGCGCAAGCCGGTGGCCCTTCAGCGCCTGCCTCAAAGCGGCGCCGATCTGCACCGGCGACGACCAACCCTGCTGTGGATCATCCGCCAATACGTATCCCGCCTGATGGACGATCAGCCGTCCGCTCCGGGCCGAAGCTGCCACGAAGCGCAGTTCAGCGCGATCCCAGTCGATGGCAATCAGGCGAGACATTACACACCAAACTGGCAGCCGACCGGACCACCAGGCCATGGCACCCGACGGTCAAGGCCGCCGGACGGTCAACGCTGCCCAAAAAGGGGAGCCACGTTTTCGCCTCTCCCCCGGGCAGGCTCGATGCTTCAACAACCTACCCTGCACGTCAGCCCGGGCAAAACGGCTGGTTCCCGTGGCCTGTGCATTTTAATTTGCATCTTTTCTATCGGGCCGGGGCCGATGTGTTCAACTGTTTGAAATATACAAGCCTGGCGGGGGCTACGGTAGCGTCGATGACCACTTCTGCGCGCAGTTGGGGGCCTTTCTGGTCGAAATAGCCGATAATCTGGGCGCGATACACATCGCCGCCGGTCGTCAAGTAGGGAAGCAGGGCACGCATGGTCGGCAGATCGACGATGCCTTCCAGCAATGGCCATGCCGGATGCTGGCGCTCGGGAGCATCTGGGGCCTGCTGGCGCGCTGCTACTATTTGCACAGCCAGGTAGGAATCCATGCCCGGAATTGCCCGTAGCACCGTCAGCGGCGCCAAATTGATGTTCACCCGTCCGTAAATTACCGGCTCACTGTCAACCGTGGTCTCGTCCAGCAACTGGGGGAGAAAGTTTCTCAAGGAAGAGGCGGTATCTTGGATCGGGCTGTCTATGATCCAGCCCTGTCCACCGGCCGGATGCGGCACCCGTACCCGTGCGCCTACCAGATCGAGCACCGAAGTAATCTGGTGTTGCGGTGCGGACTGGCCCGCCCCAACTTTGCCCGATGCAATTGGCGGCAACAACTGACCCGGCATCAGGCCAGGCCACGCGCCAGGGAGGTTCTCCGCCGGCTCGGCAATCAGGCGCTCGATCAGCCCGCCGGGAAACAGCGCTGCGGCTCCGCTGGTATCTGGCGGCATCGGCGCCGACTGACCAGCACCGAGTTGAGCAGCCCCCAGTGGATCGCGGTCCGGCCGGAAAGTTATGGCCGGGAGCATTTGGCTTTTTTCGGGCGGGAATTGCTGCGACTGGAGCTGTGTATCTGGCCCCGAAATCGGCTTACGGCCCCGCGCCGGTTGTGAATCGAAGTTGCCCTGTGGCACGCCTTCTGCGCCTGGCGCGGCAGCCGGCTTTCCGTCGGCAGCGCGCGGTTTCTGGCCAGAGGCCACTTCGCCACCCAGCGGCTCTCCAGGCTCCGGCTCCAGTTCGCCTTCCCAGGGGCCGTATTGTCGATACAAAACTATGAAAGCGGCCAATTCCGGATCGAGCCTGCGCGCCAACTGGCGGTAAAGCTCGGCTAGATCGGCTTGGTTCAGGTCGATGCGCGGCTGGCCGCGGGCGTTGACGTTCCGCTCGGCGCTGTGCACCGTCAGCAGGCTGCTCCACGGCAGGGCCACGCCGGTCGCCCCTCCGATCGCCATGGGCGCGCCGCCCGGCTGGCCGCGATCCAGTTGGTAGTTCTCATCGGCGTCGGCGCCCAGCAGCAGTTCTCTGGGCACATCGCGAACAAGCAGCAGTTCCTCCAGGTTGACGGGCACTCCGTTGCGCGGCCCATACGAAAGGTATTGACTGGCATAGTAGTCCGCCTCGGCACCGTTGAAGCGAGGCTCCCGATCAGGATCGATCCAGTCCATGATAGCGGCAGCCATTGGCTGGCTCATGCCGGGAAGGTTCATCAGGGCTTCTTCGCCGCGGCCTGGCTCCTCGGCGTCCCACTCCAGCAGCGCCGCCAGGCTAAGCTTGGCCGATTCGTTTTCGGCGCCGAAGCGAATGCCGACAATCGCATCGCCTTCCAGTTTCGGCGCTACTATACTAACCCGGCCGTGGCGCTTCGACGGCTCGTCGTGAAACACCAGGACGCCGCGCAGCAGAGCAGGATTATCCCAGCACCCGCCAGCCGCCTGCCGAAGCGCAGGAGGTTGCTCTACTAACACTCCCAACAGTTCGGCGCCGGAAGCCAACAACTCGGCGCGTTGCAATTGGTCGGCCTGTACATGAACTGCCCGATTTTCTGTGGATACGTGTACCAGAAAACTCATCCCCAGCAGGCTGAGCATCACGATTACGGCGGCCACCAGAACCAGTATTATGCCGCGACGTTGCGGGACACGTGGTGTGAAATTGCGTTGCGCCCAGCCGTGCCGGACACGCCGAGCACCAATCGCGTTGCCGAATCCTGCCGGGACATTCATGGTCCGCTCCTCATCCATTGATCCGGCCGCGGTTGAGCCAGGCCCGCGGCCGGTTGCGGCGACGGCGGACGGTATCGCGGCACAATCGGTGCGGGTGCCTCGGCCTGCAAACCGCTTTGCAGTGCATCGGCGGTCTGGGGGGCGGACTGCTGTTCGTCTTCCCACCACCACTCGTCCCAGGCCAGCAAATACTCCGGCACGATAAGCTCCGGCCGTGTGCGCGCGGCGGCCAGATGGATTACAAACCGGTACGTGGGCGGCGGTGCTTCGCCTGCAATCAGTTCCGCCAATCGCTCCTCCTGGAGCAAATCTGGTTGCTGGAGAGCGTCAGCTTGGGCAAGCTCGGCAGGCTGCGGTTCGATGGGCCGGGGCACGAAGGAGCGCTCAGGCCTTTGGAGCTGGAAACTCACTTCCACAGCTACCGGAAGCGACTTGCGCTGCAAGCTGTTCCAGGAGCTGCTCCATGACTTGCCGTCGAAGTAGCGAAATCGCAGTCCGACCACCTCCGTCACCCACGTGGCCTGCTGCTCCGAGGGCAACATCGTTCCCGGCTCGTACAACATCTGCGGATCAAGCCCCAGTTCCTCGACCAGGGCCAGCGTCTCCGGATCGACCGGCGTCTCGAAGTCCAACTCCCAGCGGACCAGACCACTTTTCCCAGTGGCACCGGCGCCATAATCGCTGCTGCCGAAGCCACCGATTGCGCCGGTTGGCTCCTCACTGTATTCCTCTGAGGGAGCGGAGACCAAACGGTAGAAGATCGTGCGCAGCTCGGGCACACGCGGCCCGCTGTGCGGGCCGTACAGCGCGTCCGCGGCCGACACACCCTGACCGTAACCTGCCCTTGCCGGCGGAACCGGCTGCAATACGTCGATGCGCAACGAATCGGAACTGCCCAACAGGCCAAACCGACGCACCGAGCCGGCGTTGGTGCGCTGGCCGGCAGAGGGACGATTGGGGTCTTGCAGCGGGCTGTCCTCGATGGCGCAGTTGAGGTCCTCGGCCAGTTGCTGCGCCAGGGCTGCTACCAGTTGGGCCTGAGCGGCTTGCACCGGGGCGACCTCGAAAAATCGGTTGAACACACCGAAGACGCTCCACAGCACTGCCAAGATCAGGGCCATCAGTGCCAGCGCCAACAATACCTCCACAAGCGTGAAGGCGCCATAAATGCGCCGGGAGATGCAAAACTTTGGTGGCTTTATGCGGGCGGTCCGATCGCGACCGGCGCCACGATGCAGTAATGGCTCTCCAGAACCGGCTGCGGTAGGCCCGCCGGGTGCGCGGCCAGGGTGCGGGGCCAGCCACGCACCGCTGCTTCTGGTTTTGGCGCCGGCGAACCTGTTCATCATTGATCCAAGGGAAACTCGCGTTGCGAGTCGGACTTCGCCGGTACACGCACCAGTCGCCACAAAGTAAACTGCGTGGGCAGGTGCGGACCGGCGCTCTGCTCGGTCACGGTTACCCGCAATATGCCAAGCTGCGGTCTTTGAAGGGGCAGCGCCAGCGGCTCGAAGGCCACCGAACAACTCCAGCCCGGCTCGTCCCGCAAAGGCATGTTTTCGACCGGCTCCAAAGGCGCAGCCCCGGCCAGTATCTCGTTGAGAATGTTTTGACAGATGCGCTGGGCATTGGCCAACGACTCGGCTTGGCGCGCGTGCCTGGTGCCCACGTCGGCCAACTGCGACAGCAACGCCACCGAGGCGAGCAGAATCGCCGCCGCAACCAGCATTTCTATCAAAGAAAGGCCCGATCGCCCCGCATGACCAGCTCGCATCAAGCTCATGGCAACAGCTCTTCGGTGACGACCATTGGGCCGGTTGCCGCAGGCACCCGCGCAAGACGGCTGATTTCGCCAATGAAGGCCATGCCGGTAAGCCCGCGAAGCGTAACATCGACATACGTTTCGTTGGCGCCCAGCAGTCGGATGCGCTGATCGGAGGTGCGGCCATTGGGGTAGAACACTATCGCCGGCGCCCAACTGTCCGCTGGCGATTCCTCTGTACTTGCCGAGTGGGAGAAGTCCTCTCCCGTGAACTTCGGTTCCCGGTCCCAGGGGTCAGCGAATACCACCCCGGCGGGCAGTTGTTCCTCGATAATCACCGGCTGGGCGTTAGGGTCGGCGGCCGTCGGTTCTGCAAAGTCACTTGTGTGCGGATCACTGGGCGCCGCAGCGGAAAATGCACTTGGCGTGGTGTTCTGCTGGCTGGCCTGGGGATACACTTCCCAGCGACGGCCGCCGGGCTGATAGCGAAACTCGTGCGGCACGCCCGAGCCAATGGCCGCAGCGCGCGCCTGATGCAACCCGTTGCGAACCTGCTTGGCGGCCTGGTCCAGCTCGGTGCGGGCCAGCGGCTTTAGCACCGCCGGCAGCACCAGCGCCAGTGCGGTAGCCACTAGCGCCAGCACCAAAATCATTTCCAACACGCTGAAGCCGCGTGTGTTAGTTAATTGTTTAGCCATGATGCGATTCCTTCCTTAAGTGGTGAACGGTTTGCTCTTCCTTGAAACCATTACCGCCCACAGCGAGGTAGCGACCTTGACAGTCATCCCTCAAAGCGGTGGAAGCGGCAGACGACTTGCCGCACGGTCTGCCAGTCGCAGTGGCCGAAGCGCTCGGGATCGAAGTGCAAAACCATGTTTCACTTATTTGTCATCTCTGTCATCAAACGTGTACAATGGCCCCGATTTGCTATCGGTTGGTCAACTGGTGCGGCTGACTAATAAGTGACGAATATGCGGGGTTGACAAATCTGTACATTATTGTTCGGGTGTGGTGGCACTTTCGGTTGAGCCGCTTACGGTCCAGCTACAGATGTCGTCCTCCGTCCCGTCAACGCCGTCCGGTCCATAAGACCATATATCGGGCAATCCGCTAGTCCCATTTACTGGGGGGTATTCATACTGATAGTCGTTTCCCCAGGGGTCTTTTGGGATTTCGCCCCCTTCGGTGTAAGGTCCATCCCACCGCGCCGCGGCGGCCTCCGACAGATCGGCAGGGCACTTGACCAAGGCGGCAAGGCCTTGCTCGGTGGTGGGGAACTCCTTCATGTCAAGGCTGTAAAGCTGCAAGGCTTTTTGCAGCATCTTGATTTGGGTCTGTGCGGCTTTGATGTCCGCTTTCTTCTGCTGGCCGAGCATTCGCGGGGTGACTATCGCCACCAGCAACACAATGATGCCCAGTACTACCAGCATCTCCATCAGCGTGAAACCGCCGCGGCCCAAACGCCGTTGTTGCAGCGTTTTCATAAGTCTGCCTCCTTTACGGTCATGCTATCAAACGGTCAAGCTATCAAATTGGCTAAATTGCCTGCTCTAACTAGCTTCTCGATATTGCCTTTAGCCCCTAGCTTCTTCGTGGTTTCCGTATGCCGACGCACGCAGTCAGTTGTGCTCCGGGCCGGCGCGAATGGCGGGTTTTCACATCAGAAAACACTTCAATTCACCCCGCGCGAAGCACATCGGCGGTAGTCTCTCAACCTCCCAGTGCAGCGCCTATGTCGAAGACCGGCAGCAGCAAGGCGGTGATGACGAACATCACCGCGCCGCCCATGACTATCAACAGCACCGGCTCGACCAGGCGTACCATCACCTCCAGTTGTCTGGCGTTCTGGCGATCGATGGTTTCGGCTATCTGAACCAGCACTTTATCGAGGCTGTTGGATTGCTCGGCGATTGCGATCATGGCCATGATTGGTTTGGGGATCAGGCCGCAGTTGGCCAGCGGGCGCGAAAGGCTGTTGCCGGCCGAAACGTTTTCGGCCGAGCGGCGGATAGCCTCGGACAACACGCTGTTGCCGGCCGATTGACTGCTGATATCCAATGCTTTCAGCAGCGGCACTCCGTTGTGCAGCAATGTGCCCAGTACCCGGCAGAACCGCGAAATCGCGTAGCCGTGAAAAATCTTTCCCGCCACGGGCAAGCGCAGCTTCCAGCGATCGACCACGCTGCGACCGTATCCGGTGCGTGCCAGCCTGCGGAGAGCCATTCCCGCACCCACCACTGCGGCGAGAATCACCAGCCCGTAGTTGCTTATCGTGTAGCTCAGTCCGAGCAACAGCGTGGTCGGCAGCGGCAACCCCTGGCCGGAGCGTTCCAGTCGGGCGAACAGTCCGGAAAACCTGGGCACGAAGAATACGATAAGCACGGTGGTGACCACCAGCCCCACAGCTGCCAGGAAGGCCGGGTAGATCATTGCTCCCACCAGACGCGATTTCAATTCTTCCTGCAATTCCAGGAAGTTTGCGGTCCGCCGCAAGGCGTCTTCCAAGAATGCGCCTTCTACCCCGGCGCGCACGATGCTGACGGTAAGTTCGCCGAAGACCTTGGGATGCCTGGCCAGCGCCTGGTCGAAAGGCATGCCGTCGGCCACGCGGTCGCGCACGTCGCGGAGCACCTCGGCCAGGGCGCGGGTCGGCGCCTGATCGGCCAGCAGGCCCACCGCCTCCAGCAGCGGAACGCCGTTCTGCAACAGATCGGCCAGTTGCGACAAATTGGTCGCCAACAGCCGGGGCTTGATCCGCCCGCTGCGCCACATCAGCCAGGGAACCGACGGCCGCTGCACTTCAAGCCGCAGCGCAACCAGCGACCTTTCGGCCAGCGCGCACAGCGCCTCGCGCTTATTGGACGCGGCAAGGGTGCCTGCCACGTCGCGGCCGTCGAGGGTTCGTGCCAGGTAGGCGAACTCGGGCATGATCGAACACCGGCAATGTAGCCGCTGCAATGGTGGAGTATGCTTCAGCGAACTTGTTATCCACGCCGAAATATATACGTGCTGTTATTTACGTCCTGCTATTGGCCTTCGCAATCGGCACACACCGACAACTCGCGGGCCGTTGCCCGGCCAACGGCTTTGTCTGCCAAACACCGCAATGCAAATGCGCTAATGTGGCGATAACGTTCGCAAAGTAGTTCAATCCACTTTTGTCACCCGCAGTACTTCTTCGATGGTAGTAATTCCTCGCAGGACTTTGCTCCAGCCGTCTTGGCGCAGGGTGCGCATGCCGGCCCGGATGGCAGCCTGTTTGACGAAGTTCGTCGGTGCCCGCTCGGAAGCCAGCTTTCGTATTTCGTCGTTGGTTTCCAACAGCTCGAAGATGCCCACCCGGCCGCTGAAACCGGTTCCTCGACACCGCCGACAACCCACCGCCCGGTAAAGCACCAGAACGTCGTCGAGCTGGCCGTTGGATTCGGCCAGCAAGTCTTCCGGCAGATCGTCGGCGCGGGGCGTGTAGGGCTGGCGGCAGTCGCGGCACAGCACACGCACCAGTCGCTGGGCCATCACGCCTTCGACGGTGCTACAGACCAGGTAAGGCTCCACGCCCATATCCACCATCCGCAAGAACGCGCTGGCCGCGTCGTTGGTGTGCAGGGTGCTGAAGACCAGATGCCCGGTCAGTGCTGCCTGAATGGCGTTCTCGGCCGTTTCCAGATCGCGGATTTCGCCCACCAGGATCACATCCGGGTCGTGTCGCAAGATGCTGCGCAAACTGGAGGCGAAGGTCAGTCCCACCTTCGGATGCACTTGAATCTGGTTGATGCCTTCCAGGTGATATTCGATGGGGTCTTCGGTTGTGATGATTTTTGTATCGTCGCTCTTGATCTCGTTCAGCGCGCTGTACAGCGTAGTGGTTTTGCCTGAACCGGTCGGACCGGTCACCAGCAGAATGCCGTGCGGAAGCGTTATCAGCCGGCAGAACTTGTCGTACACGTCGGCGTCCATGCCCAGACCGCGCAACGAAAACTGCATGTTGGCCCGGTCCAGAATCCGCAGCACAATCCCCTCGCCGTGAAGCATGGGGATGATCGACACGCGCACGTCCACTTCGCGCCCGGAGACCTTCAGCTTGATGCGTCCGTCCTGGGGCACACGTTTTTCGGCGATGTTCAGCCGCGCCATGATCTTCAAGCGGCTGATGATGGCGGCATGGAACCGATTGATTTCCGGCGGGGTGGGCTGCGTTTGCAGCACTCCGTCGATGCGATAGCGGATGCGAATGCCGTCGGCCTGCGACTCCAGATGGACATCGCTTGCCCGGGCCTGAACCGCTTCCACCAGAATCTCGTTTACCAGCCGCACCACCGATGGCTCTTGCACCAACGAGTCGCCCTCAGCGGCATTCCAATCGACTTCTCCGACGACTTCTATACCCTGTTCTTCATCTTGCTGGGCCAGAAGTCCGTCGATGGTCTCCGCCCCAACGCCCAGATACATCTTGATTACCGCCGCCAGTTCTTCGCGCGGGGCCACAACCGGCTCGACGCACAGCCCCGTGGCTGCGCCTACTGCATCGACGGCGTGCAAATCGAACGGGTTGGAGATGGCCAGCGTCAATCGCTCGTCCTCTTGGCGGATGGGGAACACGTTGTAACGGTGGATCAGTCGGACCGGGAAGGACTTCAGTAATGCCCGATCGATCTTCACCGTCGATAAATCGACGTAGGCCAAACCCAACGACTCGGCCACCGCCCGCAAAGCCTGTTCCTCGCTGTCGAAACCCAAGGCGGTGCACACCCCGTTCAGACGGCCTTCAGACTGGAGGGCTTGCCGGGCGATTGCCATTCGGCGTGCATCCAGGCTCGTCCGTGATTGTGGCTTCTCGGTGTACAACATACTGGCGCGCCTGACGTGCGCTTCCTCGCTGGAAGCCATCGTTGTGCCGGCCACACAGCCGGATATTACGCCTGTTGCCAAAGGGCTACCCCACACTGGGTAACCATCACAGGCTCCCTTTTTGTGGTATGCAGTTCAGCACGCCCTTACGGCTGACTGCCAAATGCGTCACAACTCCAAACTCGCCCCCCCTTACGAGTTGGTGGCAACTTCAGGACGGTCGATACTGGTGTGCTTTTGTGGTGTTTTTTGGCAGGTTAACGAACAATAATCGCCGGGGATTGGCTGTCACTGGCGCCAGTCTATATCGCTTTCGCACTACCTCGGCTCAGCTTGCAGGTGCCATTCCCCGGTAGCGGTACCGCTATCTAACGCCCGATTGTACCAGGCGATTGGGCGAGGTCAAGTGTGTCAGGCCCATTTTTCAACACTAACGTTGTATATCGTACAACCCATAATACGGGCAAAAGCAACTGGCGGTCAACTGAGCTGAGCACAGCCGCGCAGCCAACACCATTGTGGAAACTATTGCTTCACGTACCCGGCAGCAACTCACTTTGTCTTGGCAGAAGCCACTTCGGCGCGTGCGGAGTACCCATTACATGCCTTCAATCAGTCCTGACGTGTCGGTTACGATTTCTGCCCGGGCAGCAAAGTGCAAACGCAAACGTGGAACCGACTGGGCAATCCTGTTTGTTTCCCTGTGTTGGTCGTTATACTAGACCGGAAATCTGGGGCTGTGTCGTAACGCAGCCCTAAGTTGCCGTGTCCAGTGGTTGCGATTGGCCTACCGCAGCAACGCGACTGCGCCAGCCCCACAGTGTTTCCTGCCTTAGGAATCTTCCCATGTCTTACCGATCGAGTGATGCCGTGGTGTTTTCGTGCGTGGTGTGGCTGTTGTGCGCCACTGTGTTCGACGCCCGGGCGGCCGACTTCTACGTCGACCCCCAGCGCGGCCAGGCCAACGGCGACGGCAGCAAGCACCGCCCGTGGCGGTCGCTCAGCGAGCTATTCGAGCGCGGGTTGATTCACAGCCGGCAGTGGGAATCGTTGCCCTATCGATCCGATTCGCGGCTGAAAGCTAAAAATCCCGGGGCACCGGTGCAGCCCGGCGATACCATCTGGCTGCATTCGGGCGATTACGGCGAGTTGTTCATCAGCGGCTATTACAACGAGCGACCGATTACCATCGCGGCCGTGCCGGGCGAGAAACCCCGCTTCGGCCGAGTGTATGTGCGCGGGGCGTCTCATTGGGTATTCCGCGGGCTGGTCGTTTCGGCCGAAGCGCGTACCGACGACAAACGTCAGCCGCTGATCCACCTTGACTGCCACGGGTGGCACGGACCGGTGCACGACATCGTGGTCGAAGACTGCAAGCTGCTTTCGGCCGAAGACAGCTCAAGCTGGTCCAGGGAAGATTGGAATCGCCGAGCACGCGATGGAATCATCAGCAACGGCGCGCGGATCACCGTCCGCCGCAATCATCTGAAGAACGTCAACTTCGGCATCTCGATGAGCGGGCCGCACGCAGTGGTGGAAAGAAACACGGTGGAGAACTTCGCCGGCGACGGGCTGCGCGGCCTGGGCGATTACGGACTGTTCCAGTACAACGTGGTCAAGAATTGCTACGACGTCAACGACAACCACGACGATGGCTTTCAGAGCTGGTCGTTGGGGCCGGGCGGGGTCGGCACGGGAGAAGTGAAGGGCGTGGTCCTGCGCGGAAACGTCATTATAAACTACGAAGACCCCAACCAACCGCACCGCGGCACGCTGCAAGGCATCGGGTGCTTCGACGGCATGTTCGTCGATTGGGTGATCGAAAACAACGTGGTGATTGTGGATCACTACCACGGTATCACCTTGAGCGGCGCGCGAGGATGCCGTATTGTCAACAACACGGTGATCGACCCGAACGACAACCGGCCTGGTCCGGCCGCGATTCGCGTAGGGCCTCATAAGAACAAAACCCCTTCGCGCGATTGCACGATCCGCAACAACCTGGCTTCTGCCCTGCACGTGCTCGGCGAGTCGATGACCAGCGATCACAACCTGATCGTCTCCGATCCCCAGGCGTTCTTCGAGGACGCGGCAAAATACGATCTACGCCTGCGCGACGGCAGCCCGGCCATCGACGCCGGCAGCAGCGAAGCAGCGCCGAAAGAGGATATTTTGGGCGTCACTCGGCCCCAAGGCCGGGCAGTGGACGTGGGCGCCTACGAAAAGCAGGCGAACTGACCGAGAAACGCAAGCATCCCACGGGTTGACAGGCTAAGGGGCCTTTCTTAACATAACGGTTCTTACGGTGTTTGCGGTCGGGCTTGCCGGCGGAAGCGGGCAGAAGGGGTCGAACATCAGTGTCGTAAGGATTTGCACCACAATACCTTACGCCAACCGAGGCAATCCCGATTTGCCGGGCCCAGAAAGCGGGGTGAACGATGGCAGTTCCCAAACGGCGTCAGAGCAACGCTCGCACAGGCAAGCGACGGGCACACGACGCAAAAAAACCCAAGCATATCGTGTATTGTTCGCAGTGTAGCACGGCGGTGCCCGCCCACACCGTCTGCCCCAAGTGTGGTTACTACATGGGTCGCAAGGTAACGGAACCGGCCAGTTGAGTCGCATCGCTTTCTTGTTTCCTGGTCAGGGGGCCCAGTTCGTAGGCATGGGCCGGCGCTTGGCCGAGTCGCTGCCTGCGGCGCGCCGGCTGTACGATCGCGCTGCGGAAGTACTGGGTTACGACCTGGCCAAGATATGTTTCCACGGGCCGGCCGAGCAACTGGATTCGACGGTCATCAGCCAGCCGGCTATCTTCGTGACCAGTCTGGCGGCCTTGGAGTGGCTGCGGGCGGAATCGCCCGAGGTCGTGCTGGCCTGCGAGGCGGCGGCCGGGTTGAGTCTGGGCGAGTACACGGCATTGGTTTTCGCCGGAGCGCTGGACTTCGAGGACGGCCTGATGCTGGTGCAAAGGCGCGGAGCAGCAATGCAACAGGCCGCCGACGCCACACCCGGCGGAATGGTGAGCATCCTCGGCCTGGAGCGCGTAGAGGTCGAAGCACTGTGCGCAAAGGCCCGACAAGGGGAGATACTGGAAATTGCCAACTTGCTTTGCCCGGGCAACATAGTCATTTCGGGCACGAATGCTGCTTGCGAACGGGCGGCCGAGTTGGCCCCATCGTTCGGTGCGATGAAGGCAGTGCCGCTAGCCGTAGCAGGCGCTTTTCATACCCCGATAATGCACCCGGCCGACAAGCAATTGGCCGCTGTGCTGGCCGAAGTGGCCATTCGGCGTCCCAGTATTCCGGTAATCTCCAATGTCGACGCCCGACCCCATTTCGATCCAGAAGAAATCAAACAGATACTGGTCAAGCAAGTCGTGCAGCAGGTACGCTGGGAAGAGTCGATGCGATACCTGATAGACCAGGGGTTCGATCAGTTTTACGAAGTCGGCCCGGGCCGGGTGCTGCTGGGCCTGCTGCGCCGCATCGATCGCAAGATCGCCTGCCAAACCGTGGGGGTTTGAAGCAAACGCCATCTGCGGTGAACGACTCGGGGCTACTACGGCTGGATGGTTGCATCGGGCTGTCGGACGACATGTGTGCCGTACAAGCATCGGCGCGAAGACGGCCGACTGCGGATTTCGGGTAGCGGTGCTGCCCAAAGCGGCCTGGAACGCCAACCAAATGATGTTATGAAGGGTTATTAAGGGTTATGAAGGGACTCACCGTCGCGTCCGATAGCACCAGGCAGACGGTCACGACGGAAGGTGGCCCACCAGATCATCTGAGAATATGCGCACAAAACGCGCACAAGTTGTGCCCTTGGGGACTTGTACTTCCCGCGGGCAAGAACGAGTTATTGTCGCTGGTAAAAACATCTCATTTCAAAAAGTGCGGCATCCAACAGGCACTGGGCTAGTGAGCTTATTGTATGACCGACCAGACTACGAAAGCTCGGATCTCGGCTGACCTAACCGGCCGAGTGGCATTGGTTACCGGCGCCGCTAGGGGGTTGGGCCGAGCAATCGCGGTCTGTCTGGCCGGTGCTGGGGCGAAGGTCGCCTGCGTGGACATAAAGGCCGACCTGCTGACAGAGACTATCAACATCATCCGCTCGGCCGGCGGGGTGGCCGAGCCGTGGGAGTGCGACGTTACCGATAGCGCCCGGGTAAACCAAGTCGTCGAGGAAGTTGCGGCAAAATGGGAAGGTTTGCATATCTTGGTTAATAACGCCGGCGTCACCCGCGACAACGTACTGGTCCGTATGAAAGACGATCAGTGGGACGCCGTACTAAACATCAATCTGAAGGGCACGTTCTTGTTTACCAGAGCCGCTTCGCGGTTTATGATGAAGGCCCGATTCGGTCGGATCATTAACATCGCCAGTGTCTCTGGCCTCACGGGCAATCCGGGACAGGCCAATTATTCGGCTTCCAAGGCGGGCATTGTCGGGCTGACCCGGACTGCTGCCAAGGAACTGGCCAGCCGCAACGTGACGGTTAATGCCATAGCACCGGGCTTTATCGCCACGGAAATGACTGCTGCCCTGGGAGAGGAGATACTCGAACAGGTGAAAAACCGAATTCCTTTGGGCCGATTGGGCGATCCGCAGGATGTTGCCGACGCCGTGCTGTTTCTGGCCAGCCCGGCGGCCAGTTTCATTACTGGGATAGTACTGACCGTCGACGGGGGCCTGACAGCGTGAAAACCGGCCGGTCGAGACACCAGACCGGAAAAGGGGGCAATTGCGTTAGACGGGCGTTCCGCTTCGGCGAGCCATGTCAACCAGACGCTCGCCCAGCCGAGTGCCATAATCATCGAAATCTGTTTCGGACGTATAGACATACTGCAAAAAAGTCGTTATACCTTTCGGCGATATCCTGGCGGGTCGGCTTGCGCGCAGCGGTTTTATGGGGATCGTTTGTTACGGGCCGGCATCTGACAAACACGCCCGGGCCAATAGGTGGTCCGGGTATGTCGGACAATTTGCAGGAGGATCATGAAGGTGGCATCAGTTGAAGAACGTGTGATAAAGATTGTGGCTGAGCAGCTCGGCGTCAACAAGGAGCAGATCAACCGCGACACGTCGTTCGTCAACGATCTGGGCGCCGACTCGTTGGACACCGTCGAACTGGTCATGGAACTGGAAGAAGAGTTCGACATCACCATTCCGGACGAAGTGGCCGAAAAAATCCAAACCGTAGGCCAGGCCATCGAGCATATCGAACGCGCGGTGCAAAGCGGCGAGGGCAGATTGCCCAAGGCCTCTGGCGGCGAAACCAGCGATGAAACCTCTGAAGCTTGATGGGGCTCCATGAAACGGCGCGTGGTCGTCACAGGATTGGGGGCGGTTACGCCCCTGGGCTGCAAGGTTGACGAGTTGTGGACTCGCATCTGCCGCGGTGAAAGCGGGATCAGACGCATCCAGGCCTTCGATCCTTCGCCGTTCCGCTCGCAAATGGCTGGCGAAGTATGCGACTGGAACACCGATGGCTATGTGCCCGCCAAAGACGTCAAACGCCTCGACCGGTTCGTGCAGCTTGGACTGGTGGCGGGCATCGATGCAGTGCGCGACTCGGGGATCGACTTTTCCAAGTTGGAGCCTTTCCGCTGCGGGGTAATCATCGGCTGCGGCATCGGTGGCCTGCGCGAAATCGAAATCCAGCACAGCCGCATGCTCGAAAAAGGCCCGGAGAAAGTCTCCGCCTTCACTGTTCCCAAGCTGATGCCCAACGCGGTAAGCGGGCAGCTTTCGATCTACTATGGCCTGCGCGGCCCGAACGCGGTAGTGGCCACCGCCTGCGCAAGCGGCACCAACGCCATCGGCGAGGCTTTCCGCAAGCTCCAGTACGACGAAGCCGACGTGGTAATCACCGGCGGCACCGAGGCGGTCGTCACCCCGCTGGGGCTGGCGGCCTTTTCGGCGATGCGGGCGCTGTCGGAACGAAACGACGATCCGGCCACCGCCAGCCGGCCCTTCGACGCCACCCGCGACGGCTTCGTCATGGCCGAAGGCGCTGGTTGTGTGGTGCTGGAAGAGTATGAGCACGCCAAGGCGCGCGGGGCGAGGATATACGCAGAACTGCTGGGCTACGGCGCCACGGCCGACGCCAGCCACATCACCCAGCCCGACGAGAACGGCGTCGGTGCAGCCCAAGCAATGCGCATGGCCCTGCGCGACGCACGGCTCAGCCCCGACCAAGTGCAGTACATCAATGCGCACGGGACTGGCACTCCGCTGGGCGACGTGGCCGAGACTGTGGCCATCAAGTCGGTCTTCGGCGAGCACGCCCGCAAGCTGAGCATCTCAAGCTCCAAGAGCAGCCTGGGCCATTCGCTGGGGGCAAGCGGCGGGATCGAGTTTGTGCTGACGGTCTTGGCGGTGTACCACGGCCTGATCCCGCCGACAATCAATCTCCACCAGCCGGACCCTGCCTGCGACCTGGATTACACCCCCAACGTGGCCCGCGAAAGAGCGGTTCAGGCGGCCATCTCCAACAGTTTCGGATTCGGCGGCCACAATGGCTGCCTGGCGGTGGGCAAGCTGAGGTAGATTGCACATTCGCGGTACGCAGCAGCAATGCGCCAGCCGGCCGACTTTCCATATTCCGCCCGCGCATGGCTGAAGTAGCCCAATCGGCCTAAAGCAGCTTTCAGCGGCAGCAGAATTGCAGGGGGCGCTGCGGTCGCATCCGTTGTGTTTGCCCCGAAGGCCCTAAGTTCGCCAACGGCAAGTGCGGCCACGACGGAGCCCGCCCCGCCAGATCACTTGAATAGATACGCCCAAAACGCCCACAAGTTACGCCATAAGGAACAAATCTGAATGGCCCTGCTGGGCTAATCAGGGGATTTGGCGCTGCAATTCCTTCTGCTTGTTAACAATGCACACCATATCCACGGTTCTAGTCAACTAGGCTATATTGCTTTTCAAACAAGCTACAGCGCACTTCAACTGGCTTGACCTTTTGTCGGGCCAGTTCGACATACTCCGGGACGATATCTATCCCGACAGAGTTCCTGCCGAGTTTCTGAGCCACTTCGCACGTAGTGCCGCAGCCCAGAAAGGGATCCAGGACCCAGTCGCCCTCTTTTGTGAATAACTTTATGAACCATTCCGGCAGGGCGCGTGGAAACGTGGCACTGTGATTGCGATTGTCGGTCTCGGTAGCGAAATGCAGCACGTTGGACGGGTATGCTTTCTCCCTGCCAATCCAGTTTGCGATGTTCTTGCCGAAGCCGCTTCCCACCTGCGAATTGAAGCGAATCACATCGTTCTTTCCCAGGCGTTTCAAGCGCTTTTCGGCCCAACTGCCCATGGGAACCATGACGGCTTCCTGGAACATCTGGAACTTCTTGCTCTTGTTGAACTGTAGGCAACGTTCCCAGGCGTCCCGGAACCTGTTGGGCCACTTGCCGGGATGACAATTCCTTTTGTGCCAGATGAACTCCTCCGTCCATAGCCATCCTTGCTGCCGCAGCGCCAGAATCAGCTCAATGACGTAGGTATGTCTTTCGCCGTCAACTACCTTCTCCTTGATGTTCAGTATGAAAGTGCCGGTAGGCTTCAGTACGCGCAGAAACTGCTGGCTGCGCGGAAGAAACCACTGCACATAGTCGTTCGGATTCACGCCGCCGTAGGTCTTCGCACGCGAATCGGCGTAAGGCGGCGAAGTGACGATCAGATCGAAGAAGTTATCGGGATACTCCGAAAGCACTTCGGCGCAGTCGCCGCATCTGAGAATGCACTCGATCTTTTTCATGTCTTACTTCGGTTCCGAAAAGCAAGACAACTCTATCTTGCCCGGCGTTCACTATCGCTCGGCTATGCTACCAATTCGGCAGGCAGACCAAACCGATCGAACTGCTCGTGACAGATCATTGCGCGGCCTATATGCGCCACTAAATATACCAGTGTCGATCGGGACTGTCAGGCGGACCGTTGTCTAGTCTCTTGCGATGCGCCGTGTGCACGTTTCGCAATCATGTTCTTAAGCTGCCTGGAGCAGTCCGCTATTGTTTTACCGAACTCAGCATGGATCGCAATACTGAAAACAAGTAACCGGGCGCCTATGCCCATTGGTCTTGGCAAAACCAAGGGACACCAACGTGGCCAAGAACCAGTAAATTTCCTGCCTGGACGATTTGCGAAGCTCAATAGCAAGCACTTTGCGCTCTTGTTTCTTAGTGGTCAGTTAGCACGACAGCGCTAAGTTGCCCTTTAGCAACTACCAGTTGTGATGCTGTTGTGGCTTTTACCCCAAGATATTGTGATTTTTTTGTAACTTAGAGCTGCCGTATTAGTCGCAACTGGATTACAACGATTAACAGGTCAGCAGTGGCACCCTCCCTCAAAAGATTACATTGTTGATGCACTATATTAACCTCTGCCCGGCTTGTTTACGCCGTCGGCAAGGCTAAAAATGTTTGCAATGGGCGCTGCGGAGCACCGTAGCCGATTTCGAGAACCTTTTTGACGCCGCCGATAAACTTTGCCCGTATTTTGTCTTTAGGCCCAATACATGATTATTGCCCGACCCACTCGACCGATTGTCCTGCTGCTGATTTCCGCGCTGGTGGCATGCTGCTGTGCCTGTCGCGCGGACGACGCCGGTCTGGACTGGGACAGTTTCGAGAGGTTGCCGGTCTTCGAACGCGGCCGGATGATGCCGCTGGACAGCTACGCCCGGGCGGTGGTCGAGTCTATCTGTGGGCGAACCCACCCCACGCTTGGACCATACGGCGATCAGTCTTCGCGCTTATCGGCTGCATCGGACGGACTGTTTCCCGATGGCAAACCCAGGAAGTTCCGGCCCGCGGAGTTGCTCTTCAGTTGGCTTGTAGAGCCGGACAGATGGCAGGACGTGCCGTTTCTGATAGCCAAACACAAGCAGTTGCGCGAGGAAATACTGCAACTACCGCTGCGCGATGCGGCTGGTCGGCGTCTGTGCTACATCTCGCCCCGGGAGTTTCTGAAGGCCGATGGCCTGCACCGCCGCATCGAGGAATTGGAACTGCGCCAGCAGCAACAAGCCAGGGAGTTTCGCCCCGTCGGCGTGGACCTGAAGGTTCTCGAGCTGCGCGAGGCATATTATCGTTTCGTGCTGTTGACGTTCGACCCCGCCAAGGCTGGACATCCCTCACGGCGCTTTCGTATCCAATTGGAAAGAACCGTCGAAGCATGGCGATTGCTCAGCACCGAGTCGGCTGCACTGGCGCCAGCCGGCGAACATGATCCCGCCAGGCAACTGGTGCGCGATAGCGGCCGAGCGATCATGATGCTGCGCAGCGGCGCCGATCATGATGGCCAGGCCGAGCGGATTGGTTACGATCTGGCCAGGCTCGATGCTACCGCTGCCCAGTTGCGCCGCAGCGCCGAAAAGCTTTGTCAACATTTTCCTCCCGGTGGCGGGCGGTTGGTCGATTATCTGGCCACGCGGCTGGTCCAGCAGGCCTACGAGCTGCATCTGGCGCTTTACGAAGATGGCATCACGCTGCGGCTTGTCCCGGCGCTCAATCCCGGCGCATTGGAGGCCGACCGCACCGAAGAGGAAGACCACCAGCCCTGGCTAGGTTTACAGGCGCTGTTGACCGGTTCCGACGCACTGATGGCCGATTACCCGCAAGCAGAGTTGGCGGAGCTGCGAGGGGCATTCGCCGAATTGAAAACGGCATACCTCGATCGGCAGGCGCAGGATCGCTCCGAGCGGTTCAATCAGGCAATGAAGCGATTCGTTGCAGCGGTGCGCAGCTTCGGCGAAGCAGTCTCGCCGTTGCGCGAAAAATTGCCCATTCATCGGCGCGACCAGTCGGTGCTGGACCGCACGGCATATCCGCCGCCCGGCGCCACTAGGCTAGAGATCGCTTACAACCGCCTGGACCCGTTCTTCTGGTCGTGGGTATTGTCGCTGGGGGCACTACTTAGTTTTACTGCCTCGCTGGCGGTAGTGCGCCGCGCGGCTTTTTGGCTGGGAGCGGGTTTGCTGGCCGTGGGACAATTGGCTTCGCTGGCTGGATTCGGGTACCGCTTCGCCATCACCGGCTTGGTGCCGCTAACCGGCATGTTCGAAAGCGTGGTATTCATGGCCCTGTGCGTGGGCGTGCTTGGACTGTGGTTTGCCCTGCTGCCGCTACTGCGCGACGGCTGGCAAATGGCATGGCGGCTGACGGCCTTGCCGGTGGGCTGGGAAGGGCGCACTTTGGATGACCGACACCTGCAATGGTGTCCGAAAAGCTGCTGGAAGGCTTTCAACTGGGTGCTGTTGCTGCCGCGCGCATGGCTGACGTACTTGACTTTCATCTGGCTTGCGCGCACTTCGGCGCAGTCGCAGCGCGGATACTTCGACGTGTTTCCCCCGCTGGACTGGTCGGCCTCGCTGGGCGCGCTGGTGGCCGGATGGCTGGTCTGGCTGGTTGGGCTGTGCGTGCTGGGCCTTGCGCTTTATTACATTCCGCGTGCGGTTCCGGCCGCGCTACTGTGCGTGGTTACTGTGCCCCGCACGTTGGCGCTGCGCGGGCTGGCCGAGCCGCTCCAGCAGGTGTACCAACGGAAACTGTTTGCGCTTGTCGGGGCGGGCGTGTCGTTCGTAACTGCGCTGATCGGGTACTACGCCCCGCCGACAATCATGCCCCGCGAAATCACCACCGCCCAGGCCGTACTGCGCGACAACTTCTGGCTGTTCGTGCACGTTTTCACCATCACGGCCAGCTACGGCGCCGGCGCTTTGGCCTGGGGACTGAGCAACATCGCACTGGGCTATTACCTGTTTGGCCGATATCAACCCAAACACAGCACTTCGCCACCACTGGGTGAGCAGGCCGGGCAGGCCGACTCTCCGGCCCATGCCCCAGCAGAGGCCGAGCAGCGCACCGATGCGGCAACTGTCGAGCCGCCGCAAATCTGCGCTACCTTGGCGCAGTACGCTTATGCTTCGATGAAAGTCGCCGTACTGCTGCTGGCCGCGGGAATCATCCTCGGTGCACTTTGGGCCGACAAGGCCTGGGGGCGCTTCTGGGGTTGGGATGCCAAAGAAGTCTGGTCGCTGATCACGCTGCTGGCCTATCTGGCCATCTTGCACGCCCGATACATCGGCTGGTGCGGCAACTTCGGGCTGGCCGTCACGGCGGTGCTGGGCTTCACCTCGATCATCATGGCCTGGTACGGCGTGAACCACGTGCTGGGCAGCGGACTGCACTCGTACGGCGAGGGCGCCGGCGGCCAGTGGGAAGTGACTATCGCCGTGGCGGCTAATTGGGTCTTCGTCGTACTGGCCGCGCTGCGCTACCGTTTCCAGACGGCGCCGCAGCGGAGTGGATAGCCATCCGACCGCCGCTACCGAAACCGGCTATACCGGGTCGCTGGGGAGTATTACTAACGCGACCTGCTGCCGCAACCAAATATAAATTATGGAGGGACGCGCTGCGGGCGCTTCCGCCAGCACCAAACGCAGGGCCGCGACGGCGCGTGGCCTTCCAGACTACGCCACGACATGCGCGCACAACGCACAAATGAAAGGCTGTCGTACTCCGCGTTCCAAAACGCGCTTTCTTCCCTGCGGCTGCGAGGCGTCAAGCCTCCTTCCCACCGTGCAGTTGCAATCCTTCGATGACGAGCTCCAGAAACTCCCTTGCTCGACGCGCCAGCCAGTCCAGTCGCTGCGGGTCGTGCGGCGGCGGCAACAGCGGGGCTGAGATGTTCTCGCAGCACAGCGGCATTTTCAAGCCGGTGAAGGCCACCGGGTCCAGCAAGCGGTAATGGTCGATTTCGCCCAGCCCCGGGCCGCAATCTTCGTCCCGCGGCCAGTTGCGATGGTCTTTGATGCAGAAGCTGCGTACTTCGGCGGCGCACTTGCGGATGTCGGGTATGGGGTCCACGTCCAGATAGTCCATCACGTTGCCGGCGTCGTAGTTGACCATGATGTTAGGGTGATTGACTTCGCGGATGATCTCGGCGCAGGCCTCGCCGGTGCCCGTCGTGCCGCCGTGCTGTTTGACGACTATCATCACCCCGTGGTCTTGGGCGATCGGCCCAAGCTTCTTGAACCGCTCGATCCACAACTGTCGGTTGCCCCCTTTGGTGTGACCGAAGGTCAGCACCTGCCCGATGCCCGCCGCCGACGCCTGCTTGATGCGGTTGGTGAGCACCTCCAGGCCGTTGGGGGCCTCGGGGTAGATGGTCGAGAACATCATCAGCGGTTCCAGGCCCATGTCGCGGCAGCGCTGGGCCAATTGGCGTGCTTTTTCCGGTGGGGCGTCGGGCGGCATCACCGGTACGCTCTTGCCCGGCTCCTCCTGGTGCGATGTTCCCCATGCTACGTAGCGGTAGCCGGCCGCTTTGATGCCCTGCAACGCCCGCTCCAGCGGAAACCGCGAGTAGGGCAACGTCATGCAGGCGATCTGGAACTCGGTGGGCTTGCCGCGCGGTTTTGGCGGCTCGGCTGCCGCTTGGGCCGTTGTAGTGCGACTGGCCGGTTCCGGGCTTGCCAGCGCGCACGCTGCCGCCGACGTGCCGGCCGCCGAGAGGCGCAAAAACCACCGCCGATCAACCCGCTGCCTGGCATTTTCCGATAACATGGCTTTCCTCCCCGTTTCTGATCCGACTGTTTACGCCTGGCGAAACTTCTCCATCCGCCCGGAATTTTCTGCTCGACCGGCTGCAATTATCGCCGTCGACCGCGCGGCTGGCAACTGTCGGCCGGGGGGCGCAGTAGCGGAGGTTTGCTACTAATACGAAAGCGCTAAGTTACAAGAAAGCCACAATATCATGGGGTGAAAGCCCCAACAGCATCACAACTGGTAGTTGCGAAACGGCAAGTTAGCGCTGTCGTACTAAATAGCCGCACATAATTGCGAAACTGGTGCAAGTGTGCGAAATACCCCGGTTTTCAGGGTTGCCAGTAGCCTAACCACTTCCGATATTTTGTGGACTTATTTAGCTCGGTTGCCTACCCTGCGAACCGGGCGCTCCCCACAATCTCCCCGGCCGACTGTATAATGGCCTTATGCCTGTAATCGAAGTACATGGACTGGCCAAGACGTATCGGGTTTACCAGAAGCAAGAGGGGTTGCTGGCTGCCTTGCGCGGACTGGTGCACCGGGAGTATCGTCTGGTGGAGGCCGTCCGCGGCATCGATCTGGAAGTCGAAGCCGGCGAGTTTGTAGCCTTCCTCGGTCCCAATGGCGCCGGGAAAACTACAACCTTGAAGTTGCTGTCGGGAATCATTACGCCCACCTCTGGGACGGCCCGGGTCCTCGGCCACATCCCCTGGAAACGCGAGGATGCTTACCGCCGCCGTTTCGCTTTGGTGATGGGCCAGAAGAACCAGCTTTGGTGGGACCTGCCGGCGGCGGAATCGTTCCGCCTGCACCAGCACATCTATCGTATCGAGCCGAAACAGTTCCAGCGTACTTGCGCCGAGCTGGCCGAACTGCTCGATGTGGCCCACCTGCTGGAGCAACCGGTCCGCGAGCTTTCCCTGGGCGAACGGATGAAGATGGAGTTGATCGCTGCATTGCTGCACTCGCCGGAGGTGCTGTTCCTCGACGAGCCGACGATCGGGCTAGATGTGGTGGCACAACACCGCATCCAGGGCTTTCTGCGCGATTACCTGGCCAGTCGCGGGGTAACGATCCTGTTGACCAGTCATTACATGAAGGATGTCGCCGCACTGTGCAAGCGAGTGGTCATCATCGCCCAGGGAAGGATCATCTACGATGGCTCCCTGCCGGGCATCATCGACCGTTTCGCCGGACAAAAGATCATATCCCTTCAGATGGCCAATGGTCAGGGGTGCCAGGATTTGGAACGATTCGGGGAGGTGCTTTCCGTCGAACCGCCGCGCGCCAAGCTGCGCGTCCGCCGCAGCGACGTTACAGAAACCCTCAGTCGGCTGCTGGCCGCCCACAGCGTAGTGGATGTCAGCGTGGAAGACCCGCCGTTGGAGGAAGTCATCGCCGAGGTGTTCTCCCATCCTGAGGAACATTGGGGGCGCAAGGTCGGCGAGGCTCCCGATCTGCTGCAAGACAAAGGTTGAACTGCCCATATTGGTTACGGGTACTGTGCCGTGGCTAAAGCGATGATGTCACACTGCCTACCCTTGGGCGTACCCTGGCGACTGGCGACCTGGTGGACCTTGTTGCGGATCAGCATCGAGGAACGTCTGGTGTACCGGGCCGATTTCGCCTTGGGAACGCTGATGCGCTTCCTGCCCATCGTTACCCAAATCTTCCTCTGGGGCGCAGTGTACAGTGCAGTGGCCGATGGCGACGGCACTGCCGAGGTCGTCGGCTACAGCTACCATAACATGGTGGCCTATTACTTGCTGACGATGGTCAGCCGGGCGTTTTCCAGTATGCCGGGGCTGGCCTCGGGAATCGCCAGGGACATCCGCGACGGCTCGATCAAGAAATACCTGGTGCAACCGATCGACATGCTCGGCTTTTTGCTACTGTACCGCATAGCCCATAAACTGGTGTACTATGCCGTGGCGGCAGGACCTTTCGCCCTGGTGTTTTTCCTCTGCCGGGGTTTCTTCGATGGGTGGCCCGACGGCGCCACACTGGCCGCTTATGCTGCCTCGCTGATCCTTGCATTCCTGCTCGGCTTCTTCCTCGAGGCCACAATGGGAATGATCGGCTTCTGGTTCCTCGAGGTCAGCTCGCTGCTATTCGTTTACATGTTGTTCAGTTTTTTCTTTTCCGGACACATGTTCCCTATCGATATGTTGCCGGGAATATGGGGCGACGTGGTACGGGCAATGCCACTGCATTACCTGGCATACTTTCCCGCTGCCGTGTTCCTGGGAAAGGTTCAAGGCGCGGCGCTGGTTTGGGGACTGGCAATACAGGCCGCCTGGGTGTTGGTGTTTTGCATTCTCAGCCGGGTAGTGTTTGCTCTGGGGACGCGCTATTACAGCGGTTACGGGGGGTGAACAGCCGTAGGCCGACAACTGCCTGGCCGAATCCGGAAAAAGACATGGTATAGGTTCGGGGTAACTGGGATACACATCCGATGTGGCGATACGCACGTGTTTTGTTTATTTGTGCCCGCAACAGCCTGGTGCGCGATATGTCGTTCCGCACCAACTTCGTGCTGGAGACCATCTCCTCGTTGTCATGGGTATTCATGAACTTGGGGTTCTACGTACTGATATTCCGCTATGCACCCGAAATCGGCAAAGGCACCGGTTGGGGACAGTACCAGTTTTTCCTGTTCATCGCCACCGGGCTGCTGATAAACAGCACCGTGCAGGCGGTGTTCATGATCAATGCCGAGGAATTCACCGAGGCGGTGCGCACCGGGGCGCTGGACTTAGTGCTGGTGCACCCCATCGATACCCAGTTTCTGGTATCGGTGCGCCGCTTCGACTGGTCGGCGCTGGGGAACCTGTTGCTGGGGATCGCACTGGGAATTTACGCTTTGGGCAAATTGGGGCATGTTCCCAACTTAGTGCAGATAATACTGTACCTGCTGTATGTGGCGTGCGGAATCGCCATCTATTACAGCTTGATGATCGCGCTGGCCGCCGCCACGGTGTGGATGGGAAGAAATCTGACGGTGCTGGACTTCTGGTTCTACATTACCATCTTCGCTCGCTATCCGATGGAGATCTATACCGGCCCGGTGGGCGGCATTCTGCGCTGGATGTTCACGTTCATCATTCCGGTATTGATCGTGGTGAACGTTCCCGCTCGGTTATTGGTGTGGCCGTTGCTCCCGCAGTCGGGCGCAAACCTGTTGCTGCCGCTGTTTGCGCTGCTGGCCACGGCGGCCTGCCTGGGCGGTTCCCGGTGGTTGTTCCAAAGGGCATTAGAAAGCTATCGCAGCGCCAGCAGTTGAACCGGCTGCGCTCGGCAGGGCAACAGCAATACGTCGGCGCAGGAACCGCAACAGATAAGCGGCGGTAAGGGCAACATAGCGACAGCGCAGGGGCAAAAAACCATCCTGGCCGACGAAGCGGTATTCCGTCCGCCGTGCACGTGAACCGTCAACTACCGCAACGTAGAGGTAAAAACTCTATATCCTGCTTCTTGGTGTCTTTGTGTCTTGGTGGTGTACCGGCGGACTGGTGTGCTGTTGAAGGCTCAAATTGCCAGATGGCACTGCTGGCAAGCCACCAGCGCCACCAAGCGGCGAGTGCGCAAGATACAGCAGATATAAAAGATGGGCAAACTCCCGATTATACATAAGTAGGCAAATCCCACTCGACGGACCAGTATTTTTCCAGCTTGCCCGATCGACTGCGCCATATTAACATTCTCCCCCTCATGTGTAGTAGCGATCGGCAACTGTCGGCCATTGGCGATTTCCGCGGCAGAATAGCCCTTTTGCCGCTGGTCGGTGGGATTGTCTTGGCCCTGAGCCTATTGCAACTGTGCGGATGCAGCATCTTATGGCCGGCGGCGCCGCCCAAGGCAGAGTCTGTGGCGGAGCAGCCTTCTGAGGCTAACAAGACTGCATCCGCCGCACCGGCGGCGCCTGGCGGCAGCAATTCCGTGCCGGACAAACTGGCCGAAGAGCTGCAAAAGCTAGGTCCGCTGTGGGATCAGCAGACCAAAGAGAAGTTGCTGGAGGATTTGCGGCAGACCGATCCGAGTCTTTGGCCGGCAGTGATCCAGCAGTACAAGGCGGTAGGCAGCTATCGGCAAAATGCGCGCCAGCAAGGTTCCGCCGCCCAGTCGGGTGAACATTCCGCTGCCGAGGCGCCTCCACCGCACACTGGCGGCAAGGCGGCTGCGGGCCAGTCATCGCAATCGCGTGCTTCTGGCCATAGCGGTAGACCTCAGGAGTTGGATAGCGGCAGCTGGCAGGAAGTGGGCAATTCCGGCGGCGACAAACCCAGCCGGCTACCGTCGCCGGGCGAAACGATTCTGCCGCCCGACCTGTCCCCCCGCGACCAATATGTGACCACTGGTTACCCACCGGTGGTGCAGCCATCTGAATCGCCTCACATGGGCAGCCAGCCGGCCCCCGGGCGTGAAACCGGCGCGGCTGCCAGTGAACAGTCCACACAGACCCACAGGCAAACTGGCGGCAGCAGCGACTGTTCGATTGGGCTGCCCTCGGAGCGCTTCGCGCCGCCCGGCCCGTGGCATGCTCACCTGGAAGCTGTAACACGTGCTGCTGAAGCAGAACTGGCGGCCGACTTTCAGGCCAGCGGTTCGCTGGTGCAAATTGCCCGTTTGAGCCTGCTGTATCTGATTTCCGGCCGGCGGGAAGATGCCTTGCGGATGGTGCCGGGCAGCGGTTCTGCGGAAGGGGATTACTGGCGCAAGCAGATATACGCACTTGCGGTCTGGCTGGACGAGCAGCGGGAGCCTGACGGGCATCGCCGGGCGGCCGAAACCCGGCTGGCGCTCGACGAGGCCATCGCCCGGCTCGGCGAGGCAGCGCCGCTTGTCGTGCGCAATCTGGCCTTTTGTACCGAAGTGCAAAGCTATGGCTGTTACCAGCGTGTGGCCAGCCCCGAATTCGCCCCGGAACAGGAGGTGTTGCTGTACGCCGAGGTAGAGAACTTCACCAGCGAGCAAACTCCGCGGGGCTTCTATACGAAACTGCGCAGCAGTTATCAGATTTTCGATTCGCGTGGGCAGGCGGTCGCCGAGTACGACGGGACGGTGACCGAAGATTACTGCCAGAACCGGCGGCGCGACTATTTCAACTGCTACCATCTGCGCTTGCCGGCGCGAATCTATGCTGGCAAGCATACGCTGCGGTTGACTATCGAGGACATGATCGGCCAAAAGGTGGGGCAATCGAGCATCGACTTCAGCATCAAGGAGCCGACGGCCGAAGCAGCCACGCGGCGGCGTCCTTTTCGATAGCCAATAGCGACGGCAAACCTGGCCACCGCAGACCCAAAAAGCCCAAAAACCGCAGCGCCTTACTTCAAGCGCAGCGCCTTAGCTTAGCTGGAGCATGCGCGCATCCGGCATCGCACGGCTTGTGCCGCGCCAAGGCTACCGGCCGGGAAAGATGGCTATTTGTGATAGCCGAGCGAGCGGATCACCGTCAGCATTTCTTCGTATGTTATGAACCGCCGGCGGTGGCGCAGCTTGTAGGAATCGATGGCGTAGGCCAGCTCCTGGGCTTCTGGTGATAGCCCTTCATGCGAGTTGCCGAATTGCCGGCGCTCGATGGGTGGCACGATGGTTGCGTTTTCTGGATGACGGCGATCGACGAACGTGCCAGTGGGTGTTTCCAGCATCTGAGTCATTGTTTGGTCCTTTCGATGCTCTAGTGACCTGTACGATTCTGGCTTATCAACAGGTAATTTTGTCCCTATTGGAGCCCCTGTGATTCCCGCGCGCTTGGCAGCGGTGTGTCGCCCATCGGACGACGGCCAACAATCCAGCCGCGTGAAGACGGATGGCCGTGCATGGCGGTTGGTCCGTCGCCAGAGTTGCGCCCAGGACCGCTCTGGCGTTCACGCCAGCGGTGGGCAGTTTCACTCAACTATGCGCAGGCCCGCAATGCTCTGCACAACTATAGCAGTTTTTTGTTGCAGGCGCCGTGCGAGTTTTTCGGGGCATCGGCGCAAACAGTTCGAAGCGCCCGATATTGCCTTATGGCGTCACTTGCGCGCATTTTGGGCGCATGTATGCGGCTGGTTTGGAGGGCCGCGCGCCGCCGTGGCCGCGTCCCGCGGCAGCGCCGGACACGACCGCGCGCGTTTTTCAACTTGGTTGCGGTTCCGGGTTGCGGCAGGGAAGGCCAGCCTCCGTTTGTCGCTGAAGAGTTCGCGGTGCAGTGCGTATTTATACCACCCCAATTGAAATATATCTCACCAACTGGTTCGATGACTTCCCCGGCGGCTGTTGATGATGGCATTGCCCGACCGGCGGTTCGGACCGTTCCGTCAGGCACGACCTTGACGGTTGCGCAGAAGCCGCGTTAGCTGCTTCTGGGCGCTCGCCAGTCTGGCTGAAAACGTGAACGTATTGAAAACCGACCTAATACGACAGCGCTAAGTTACAAGAAAACCACAATATCATCTTGGGGTGAAAGCCCCATCAGCACCACAACTGGTAGTTGCTAACAGGCAACTTAGCGCTGTCGTACTAATTGATCGTCGCGAAACATAGTGACCGCTTGTACAAGGTTTTTGCCAGCCTTAGGTGTCGCCACGTATTGCGAATATCAATAGTGCCGCAAAAGTTCTCGCACCGCAGCTTTTCGGAATACCAACAAGGGGCTTCACAGCAACAAGGGGTTGTGGGGTGCCACGTTCTAGCCGAAGTATCTTGCTGCAACTTCGACCGCAGCGATGGCGACTGAGCAGTTTACCCACGGCTTGCAGCGCCGGCAGAGGCAATAGCACCCGCAGAGGCAATAGCAGTAGTTGACCTCTACGAGTTTCTGGACAGCCACGGCAATAGCAGGCGTTTGGCGCGGGTCAACATGCTTTCTGCCCACGGCTGCTCGTCGATGTTGGCCATCAGGTACGAGCGGAAACTGATCAGCAGGCGTCGGGCGCGTGTAAGCATCTCTTCGCGACGCCGCTCGCGACTGTCGTTGACTGTTACCTTCAGGCGAATCTTGGTACACAGGGGACAAGCCTCGGGCGGACGACTGCCGTCGCCCCGATTGCGCCGCTCGACCAGTTGCACGTCGAAGGTAAAGCAAACCGGTCGATCGCCGAACCGCCGCAGACGGCCTGAGTGACGGTCATCAATTTCGAGCACCATTCGTTGGGGCTCGGTCCTGATGATGCGCGCCTGGTGATCGACTGCGAACCCGCGCAGTTTTTCCAGGGCGAGTTTCAGCGGTACGGGGGTTACCAGACATTCTGTGAGCAGCTCTACGCTGCTGGGCGCGCCGAACGGCCACAGGCTGCGCTTTGGCTGCTGGCCCATCCCGACCGAGCCGGTGCCAAGTTGCACGACCCTGTTGCGTCCCTTGGCCTTGGCCATCAGCAACGCGCGGTCCGCCCGGCGGAGCATGGTCTCGGCGGTGTCGCCCGGCTGTACTTCGGTAACGCCGATCGAGACGGTAACGCAGCGGCCGTCCAGCGCCGGCTGCGGTATTCTGGCCAGCGATTTGCGGATTTGCTCGGCGCGGCGCGCGGCGGTAGCATTATCGCAATCGGCGCACAGCAGCACGAACTCTTCGCCGCCATATCGGGCCACCATGTCGCCGGGGCCGCAGGCGCTTTTCAGCAGGGCAGCCAGGCTTTTGATGACCTCGTCGCCCGCCTGGTGCCCAAAAGTGTCGTTGATCTGTTTAAAGTGGTCCAGGTCGCAGATCATCAGGCTGCACGGGGCTTGCTGCTGCTGGTGGGCGCTGATGAACATCTCATGCACTCGTTCCAATTCGGCGCGATTGGCCACCTGGGTGAGCGGGTCTTTGGTGGCCTTTTCGTAGAGGCTCTGGCAGCGTTGCTCCAGCGATATTTCCGAGGAGGCATCGTGCAGCAGAAGGATGGCCCCCAGGGTCGTCCCGTTGCCGTCGATTACCGGCATGGTGTGCGCATCGACGGCCACCGTCCGGCCGCTGCGTCCGCTAATGCTCAGCCGCCGCAAGGACTGCACGCCGCTGTGAATGGCCGCCGCCAGGGGACAGTCGGAGGCGGCGATGCGCCGGCCGCGTTCGTCGGCCATTTGCAACAGTTCCGGCGTCCACTGGCGCTGCTGCACGCTGGCACTGGCAATGCCGGTCAACCGCTCGGCGCCGCGGTTCCAATAGGCGATCAGTCCGTTGGCATCGACAAAGACCACGCCGTCGTACATGCTTTCCAGCAGCCTGCGGTGAAACAGGTTTTCTGCTTGCTGCTGCGGGGGCGCAGACGGCACGCAGTTGAGCTGCCAATAGGAGTTTACCAGTTCGGGGTCGAGCGATTGCAGCCAGCGGGCGGCGACTTCGCGCTCGGCGGCGCCCAGGTCGGAGTCGCAAAAATCGGCGAACTGGCGCACCAGGTCTGGGTCGAACTGAGTGCCGGCACATTCGAACAACTCCTTGATCGCCCGCTCCTGCGACATCGCCGGACGGTGGATGTGATCGCTGGTCATGGCGTCGAAGGCTTCGACGATGTTGATCATCCGCGCGCCCAGCGGTATATCTTTGCCCTTGCAAGCCGACTGCCCTGACGAACCGTCGTACCACTGGCCGACGTGCTCGACTATTTCCATCACCGCCGCACAGTTGCAACAGCGGCGCAGGATTTCCACCGTCATCCGGCGGGTTTGGGCCATCAGGGCGGCTTCTTCGGCGTCGAACGAGCCGGGCTTCAGCAGCAGGGCGTCCGGCGCGCCGATCACCCCTACGTCGTGCAACAGTGCGGCTAGTTCGATGGCCTCGCGCTGGTCCTCGGGCAGGTTCATTCTCAGCGACCATTCCGAGCAAGTCAGCGCCACCCGTAAACAGTGCCCCGCCTTGGCAGCATTCCGGAACTGCAACGCGGCAAACAGACTGCTGGCCAGGCCGAGCCTGACTTGCACCAGACGCTCGTCGACCGCCGGACTGATGGCAGTGCGGCACCTGGTGGACTGGCCCGAATCCAAAGCGCTGAGCAGCTTGTGCAACTGCTCGATCTGCCACTGCGGGGCAGGTGCCGGCAGAACGTCTGCCGACAGGGCGCCAAGCAACGTGGGAAGCTGAGGAGTATCCGTCATGACTGGCTATCGGAAACAATCCCAGTGGAGCCGTACTTTCGGTTCCAGACACAGTCCTAAGCAAGACCTGCCCAGCCAGCAGCGCTGCGCCGCTGCTATGGCGCCGAGAAAACCAGTAGGCCGATGTGAAAAGAACCCCTCTATAAAAAGCTAGGCTAAAAACTGATTTCCGTCAAAAACACAAACCTCCATGGTGCAAACTTCAGCGCCAGACCTGGATTTGCCGCGTTGCACGACGGAACACGTTGTCGCAAAAGCTAAACAGCACTAGAGCACGGATGACACAGACCCACCGAGTCGCCTTTACAAGGAGATGCCGTCCGAAGCAGGCCAGTGAAAAGACCATCGCCCTCTCGACCGTTGCTGCCGGCGCCCGTAAACTATTTCCCCCGGCCATGATCTCTCACAACAAACGCTTTGGACGCAGCAACCTTGTACAGTTAAGCCAACGCACACTGCTGCCGGCGATTGCTGCTGAGCAGAAGTCGAAAACCTAATGATATTCACCGAATGTGGTGACCGGCTGATATAACGTTTTCTGGTGGTCCCTGTCGCCACGAAGTGCGAATGTCAACAATAGCGCACTACAAGACTACCAGGACGTATCGCTTGCGGTGGAGCGGCGATGGGTACGCACTCGAGTTTTTTCTGGCTGAGAAAAGACTTTTATCTGGGCGAGAGGAGAAAGTATGCGGCTTGTGACCTACCAAGGCCACACCGGACCGCGTGTGGCCGCGTTGCGCGATGGCGATTGCATCGACCTCAACCAGGCCGATCCGTCGCTGCCAGCCTGTATCAAGCGGTTTCTGGCGCTTGGACCGGAGGCAATCCGCCGTGCCCAGGCGGCCATCGAAGGCGGCAAACCCGTTCCAGTCGGCCAATGCAGATTGTTGCCGGTGATTCCTGCGCCGGAAAAGGTGATCTGCGTGGGTCTGAATTACGCCGATCATGCCCGCGAAACCGGCGCCACGCCCCCTTCCGACCCTATCGTTTTCAGCAAGTTTCCTACCGCCGTTTGCGGGCACGGCGATGATATCGTCCTGCCGCGCGCAAGCCGGCAAGTGGATTACGAGGCAGAACTTGTGGTGGTCATCGGTCGGGCAGGAAAGAACATCGGGCCGTCCGAGGCCCGTAATTACATAGCCGGATATTGCTGCGGCAACGACATCTCGGCCCGAGACTGGCAGATTCAAAAGCCGGGCGGTCAATGGCTGTTGGGAAAGTCGTTCGATACATTCGCTCCCATCGGGCCTGCGCTTGTCACGGCCGACGAACTGCCCGACCCCGCCAACCTTCATATCCAACTGCGTCTGAATGGCCAGGTAATGCAGGATTCCTACACTTCGCAACTGATATTCTCTATCGAGCAATTGATCGCCTATGTTTCGCAAGTCTGCCGGTTGACCCCGGGAGATTTGCTGTTTACGGGCACGCCCGGCGGAGTGGGATTCATTCGCAAACCACCGGTGTTTCTCACACCCGGCGATGTCGTGGAAGTGGAAATCCAGCGGATCGGCGTGTTGAGGAACCGTGTAGTCGCCGAGTGAACCTGGGCCGAGTGAGCCGCGCGGGGCGGGCAGTCGCGCCATGGCAGAAGTTGCGGAGAACAGTTCGCAAGTCGCCCCTGGGAACTTGGCCGTTTTGAAGCATATCGATCGGCTTTCGACAAGGTCAGCAAGATCAGTTATGCTTCGCGCGGGGCGAAATGATACGTTTTTCCACCGATAACCGTGCATTGCTTCCTGCCCGGAGTATAACAGCGGTTAGCCGAGTTCTGCGTTCCCGGTGGTTGCTTGGGCAGAATTTGCACTGGCCCGGTCGGCCGTTTCCGATACCCCGATTGCCCATTGGGCGGCCTCGGCGACGATCGGGTCAGTGTCATCCGCGGCGAGCCGCAACACCGGTAGTGCATCTTCTGCGGCTTGATTGCCTAGGACGATGGCCGCATTGCGCAGCAGGCCCGATCGCCCAGCCCGCAACAACACAGTTTTCTGGAACCGGTTTGCGAAGGCCGCCTCGCTCAGGGCCAACAGTTCTTTCAGCTCCAGCGGATTGTTGCCAGGCAACGGCCGAAAAGCCGCTTCTGCCGAACACGCCGCAGTCTTGTTCCAGGGGCATACTTCCTGGCAGGTGTCGCAGCCGAACACGCGCCAGCCGAGTTTTCCGCGCAGCGGCAGCGGAATGTGACCCCGCTGCTCTATAGTCAGACAACTGAGGCAACTTCGGGCATCTAGCATGTACGGTTCCACCAAAGCGCCGGTGGGACAAGCCTCGATACACGCCCGGCACCGGCCGCACGGATCGCCCTGCTGAGGAACGTCATACTCCAATTCTGCACTGGTCAACAGGGCTGCCAGGAAGAACCAACTGCCGTACTGATCGTTTATCAGCGTAGTGTTGCGGCCGATGCGCCCCAGGCCGGCCAACCATCCGAAGACCTTTTCGGCCAGCGGTGCGGTATCGACCACTCCGCGCACACTGGCGGCGGGAAGTATTCGCCTGTGAAAATCGGCCAACTGGCGCAGGCGGGCCCGGATCACCCGATGATAATCCACTCCCCAAGCATATCGGGCCACGCTGCCTTGGCCTGCCCCCGGTTGCGCCGGCTCGACGGTGCGGTAGCTTATCCCCAGCATCAGGATGCTCCGCACGCCGGGCAGCAGATGCTCCGGATGACCATAGGCCGCCAGCCGCGCAGGAAAGTAGTTCAACGGCCCACAATAATTGCGCTGGACCCACTGAACCAACCGCTGGTACGACGGCATGGCAACAGCCGGGGCCGCGCCAACCAGTTGGAACCCCAACTGGCGGGCTTGGGCCTTTAGTGCATCTGTCAGACCGCGCTTGTCCAAAGCTGATAGTGCCTTTCTCGGTGGCAGGATGACTGCCGCAGTATGCTGGAAAAAACGCCTTCGACCGGCACGTCACTTGATTCCCCCTCAATAGTCGGGTTGTGATGCCGCACGCCCTGATTACCATGTCAATTGGGTGGTGCAAGCAATTTGCGCAAAAGGGGAAATCGAAATGACCAAGAATCTCTTCGCCGGTAGTGTATTCTTTCTGATTATTGGGTTGATACCCGTTTTCCCATACCAAGCAGTGGGGGCTGACTTGCCGGGAATTGTGCGATTGCAATATTATTGGCCGACAACCTACGGAGGAATACTGCCGATCAAGGCTTCCTCGCTTCCCCACTTTGCCGTATATCCCCCAGTTTACTATAGCCATCCGGTTGCCCGACCGTACGGCACATCTCCATTTGCCCAGTTGCCGTCGGTGGGCGAAGCATGGTGTATCGGACCTGGAACCGTGTTTGTCAATCCGTCCTGGCCGAAAGCCAACCCCGCTGCTCCGCCAAGTGCCCAGCCCTTGGTGATGGTCAATCCCTTCGCGGTCAAGCCGCAGTAGACCGTAGCCTCGATCCGATCCGGTCGCGGCCAGGGGCGACGTTCGGACATTGTTAAGCTCATTGCCGTGTTGTCTATTCACATTCGGGCAACGAGCGCATATGCTGTTGTGGGCCGCAACCGAATAACACTGTAAGTGTGGGGCTACGGTAGCTTTTGGCCGGAAAGATTGCCACAATGCCGGGCTGTGCGCTGACAGTCCTGGGAGAATCTGCAAATGTCGAGACTGGCTTACTTCGATTGTCACAGCGGCATTAGCGGCGACATGACGCTGGCTGCACTGATCGACGCCGGCGCGGAGCTAGACAAGCTGAACGACGCACTGGGTAGTCTGGGATTGCCGGGGCTGAAACTCCAGGCCACGCAAGTCAAAAAAGCCGGGTACCGTGCTATGCAGGTTTCGGTATTGCACCAGCCGGAGCACGGCCACAGGCATCTGCATCACATCGTAAAGCTGATAGAATCTTCGCTGCTGAACGATCGTCAGAAGACCTTGGCGCTGCGTATCTTCCGACGACTGGCAGAGGCGGAAGCCCAAGTGCACGGCATGACGATCGAAAAAGTACACTTTCATGAGGTGGGAGCGGCCGATTCGATCGCCGACATCGTCGGCACCGCCGTGGCCTTGGACCTGCTGGGGATCCAGCGCGTGGTAGCGTCGCCAGTTGTGGTTGGGCACGGAACGGTGCCAATCGCCCATGGCCTATGCAGCGTGCCCGCCCCGGCCACCGCCGAACTGCTGCGCGGGATTCCCATCGCGCAGGCCGAAGTGGAAGGAGAATTGACCACTCCCACCGGTGCGGCGATACTGGCGGCGCTGGCCGAAGGTTTTGGGCCGCCGCCGGCGATGATAATCGAGCAAATCGGTTACGGCGCCGGGCAAAAAGACCTGCCCGACAGGGCAAATGTACTGCGGGTGCTGGTGGGCCGGTCTAGCCAACCCGCCGCGGCACCAGCCGGTACCATAACCGACCAGGTGTGCCTGCTGGAAACGAATCTCGACGACGTGAGCAGCGAGTTGATCGGTTATTGTCTGTCGCGGCTATGGCAGGCCGGGGCGCTGGACGTTTACACGACGGCCATCCAGATGAAGAAAGGCCGCCCCGGCGTGCTGCTTTCGGTGTTGTGTCGGCCGGAAGACGCGCAGACAATGGAGGAAATAATCTTCGCCGAGACATCCACCTTGGGCATCCGCCGTAGCGTGGCCGACCGGCACATCCTCCCCAGGCAGTCTTGTACCGTACAGACAGCATTCGGGCGGGTAGAAGGTAAAGTAGCGGTGCTGGCCGATGGCGCCAAGCGCTTTTCGCCGGAGTACGAATCGTGCCGGGCAATAGCTGCCGAAAAGAAATTGCCGTTGCGATTAGTTTACGAAGCGGCCATGCGAGCCTTTGACAGCACTCGGCAAGACTCTTGAGCCTGATAGAATCGGTTTGGTAGTGGCTGGCCGGCGACAGACAAACGGCAATAGGGGATTCCTTGCGCACGCATAAAAAGTATGGCGACCAGGCCGCTGGCCAACGGCCGCCAAGCCGGGGCAATTTTAGCACTAGTGGGCACCCGATCGGGATCACAGCGACGCTTTTGCAAGCGTGCCTATGATATTAGCTCAGCTCAACTATCTGCAATTGGTTTTCTTTCTGGCGATGGCGCTGACGATCTGGATATTGCTTGTCCAAACGCAGCGGTATTTCAATAGGCGTCGCACCGAGACGTCGCAACAACTCCAGGTTCAGATCAAGCGCAGGCCGCTGGAACATCGCGGAGGGCCGCCGCCCGATGGCCCCGAAGAAGCCTTCCGCTGGGAGGTGCGAATGCACGAAACGGCTCGCGAACTGTCGGCCCTGCTGGATAGCAAACTGAGTGTCTTGCAAGCGTTGGTGGCCGAGGCCGATCGCGCCGCCGCCCGTCTGGAGGCAGCGCTGGATCGCGCCGGCGTGGGGCACTCGGCTAATCCAGAGACGCGGCCGCCGGCCAATCAGGCCGAAGCCCTACAGTCCATCCGCCCTGCGGAGCCGCAAAGCAGCCTTCTGCCACAAGCAAGCCGCAGCCCCGACGACAGTACCGCCGGGCGTGCTGCACAGCAGCACCGGCGAGAGGAAGTGTACACCTTGGCCGATTACGGGTACGAAGCCTCCGAAATTGCCCAGCGGCTGCAACTGCCCGTCGGCGAAGTGCAATTGATGCTCAACCTGCGGCAGAAACGGTAGGACGATAAACTGAGCAACTTCGGCAAATCGTGCTGTCTTCGGTGGCTTTGTTGTGCTGCCTGCGAGATAGTTTCGCCGGTGTGTGATCTTTGCGAACGCTTCTTCGAGCTTTATGCACGGCAGTAAGGATTTCCATTCGCGACCACGGTAGCGACGACAGCGGCGATTTCCATTCGCGATCTTGGCAGATTTCGTGTAGCCGGGCATATCCCAAGTATCAACATCTTGCCTCGTGCGATGTGCGCGCGGTGCGCGCATGTTGGAAGGCAACCTTGGGGGCCAGGCTCTGTCGTGGCCGCATTTGGCGTTGGGGATCCAACGGATAGCGGGGAAAAACAGATCGGACGCAACCGCAGCGCGTCCCTCCAAGCGGCGCCACAAATCGTCCATCCAGGCGGCGGCTCACCGCGTCCATCCATTCGGTTACGGCCGCAAGCCGCGTAAGGTTGTGGGGACTCCCGAAGCGCCGCTGCGGATGTCGCCGTCTGTGCCCTTTGGGAGAAAATCGGCCAATTGCGACTGACTTCTGCACTTGGCGCCCTTACAATATTGGTAGGCTGCCGTGGGCATAAATCGCTGGGGCAAACCGGTAACCCCAATGGGAAAAGGTGCGGCCGATGTTTACGCGCACAGTGATAACGCTGGGCATGGCGGGATGTCTGTGGCTGGCGCTGGCTGCTGTCGGCGGGGCACAGCCGTGGGTTGATCCGCGGGCCGGGCCGCCGCGAGTCGTGCAGATGCCCGTCGTCCCCCAGGAAATCGGCGGGACATTTGCTTCCGCGCAGCCAGGGTTGATCACCATCAATACCCTGACCAGCGAGCCGTGGACGCTGCGTGTATCGGCCAACGCTTACGTTCGCGTCGCCGGCAAGGCCGAGGAAGATGTGCTGCGCCCCGGCACTCACGTGCGCTTCGAGGCCACGGTCGACAAGAAGACCTCCAGAGTGCTGGACAAGGTCTCCAAGCTGGTCGTCTTCGCACCGACCAAGGAGGAGTTTCGCAGCCTGGGCGTGTTTCTACCCGGACAGTGCCTCAATCCGTTCGAGCATTTGGGCAAGTATCAAACGCCGCAGGAAGTGCCGATGGTTCAGCCTGGGGTGAAGTCCAGCGCACAGGACAAACCACAGCCCAGCGACAAGATCACGCCCGCCGATATACAGCCGCCCGAGGGCAAGGGGCCGGCGACCGTTCGCCGGTACGACATCCACGGCCAGATCGTCAGCATAAAGGGCAAGACCATGACCGTCTATACGCCCACGGACTTGTTTAAGCCCCATCTGCGCGTGGAGCTGGCCGACAACCTACAGATTGAAGTAGACCTGAACAATTACCTTGTGGCCCAGCCGGGCGACAAAGTGGCGGCGCGTGGCTTTCAGGTGGCGCCCAGGACTCTGGAAGTTCTGGAGGTGCTTATCGAACGACAGGAGCCGCTAAGCACCAAGCGGCGGCCCAAGACCATCGCCCGCCAGCCTGCCAAACCCGATTGCCCCGAAAAGCAAGAACCGTTCGAAGTTGCCCAGGCCACTCCCGGCAGTGGCCAGCAGCAGCCGGGCAAACAGCAAGACGGCCCCGGGGGCACAGAACCGGAAAAGCCCCAACCTGGCGGCGCCGATACAAAGCCCGGCCCGGCCACGCCACCAGCAGGTGTCGGTGAGCAGCCGGGCGGCAAATCCCAGCCGGGGGCCAAGCCGGGAGAATTGATCGAGCTGATGCCGCTTAACCCAGTGGTCGACAAAAGCCAAGAACTGCTCGATAGCGTGCGGCCAAGACCAGCGCAGGGCGAACAACAGCATGGACTGATGGTTTCTCTGGACGGGGGCGAGCCGACGCTGTTCGTGGCTACGCGGCCCGAATCGATCGCCGCCGTGCGCAAAAAGTTCGGAGATCCCGACAAAGCCCAGTTTCTCAAAGGCACCCTGCCGGTGGGCGAACAGGGGGCAGAAAAAGAGGTACAGTGGCAATTGTGGACCTACGGGCCGGTACGGTTGATGGTCGACGAAAACGGCACCGTGCGGTACGTCAACTACAGCAAGCAGTGATCCAGCCTTCGCGAGTCTTTTGTGTCTGGTGTGCGATACGAGCACGGCTGTCTGCGGAAATCCTGATATTGCGCAATCTTTATATTGCGCAATCTTTCCGGATAACGTCGCTTGCCAATAACACTTCAGGCAACTATCCTTTGCGCGGGCCGAAGTGACAGAGTTTTGTGCTGAAGGTGACTTTGGCCGCAACCGAATGACGGTGTTGGAGGGAGGCGCCGGGTGCCACTTGCTGGCTCGTCCAGCAGTGCAGATTGACAGCCGCGGTGCGGCCACGACAGAGCGTGGCTCTCCAGGTAACCCTATAACATGTGCGTAGCATGCAAACACGATAGCACGTAACTGCCGAAAACATTCCACTGCTGCCTGTGCCAACTATAACTTGCGAGGTCCCCGCCATGAAACCCTCCGATATTTCGTGGCCGTTGTTGCTGTGTGGGTGCTTGTGCTTTGTTGTGGTAGCCGCACAGTGTCTGCCCGGCCATGCCGCGCAGCCGCCCGGTCCGCTTCCGCAGCCGACCGAGAACTTCGAGGCCGAGGGCGTCATCGAGCAGATCATGCCCGGACGAATCCAGATGACCACCAATGCCAATCAGAAATGGATGATCTGGCTTACGCCGCAGAGCCGGGTCGAGCTGAGCGGCACTGCCACTGCTGAGCTGCTTCGGCCGGGTATGTGTGTGCGGCTGCACGCTGCCATCGACAAACAGGGCAACGTGACCGAGAAGGTCGAGCAGCTTACTATCTTCACCCCTGAACGGCGAACCACTTTCGGTCTGTGGTCGGAGGCCGGGAAAGAACAGTTCGGCAAAGGCGGCGAGGCCAAGGTGTACGAAGTCGTGGGCCGGATTGCCGGCGCTCAGCAAGGAAAACTGGCAATTGTCGCCGGCAGCGCTACGCTGAAGCTCGAGTTGGCCGAACAAGCCAAGATCGACGTCAACCTAAGCGACTTGTCGCTGGCACGGCCAGGCGACAAGATCACGGTGCGAGGCAAGATGTTTCCCGGCCAGCCGGGCATGGGCCAGGCTACCGAGGTGCGAGTAACTGCTGCTAACGTGCTGGGCGCCGCCAAGACTAAGCCCACCAAGCCCGAGCAGAAATCCAAGAAAACCCCTGCTGCCACGAAAGAAGAGTGAAAAGAGCTGCTGACGGCGAGGCGTCCTGACAGCCCGACCATTCTCGGCGGCCCACCCTCATACGCCCGATGGGCTTTTCTTCTCCGCTGCCCGCAGGCTGCGCACCAGCATCCGCCACCATAGCGCGCCGACGAACTGGTCGATCTGGCTGGCCAGTTCTGGCTCGCAGCAGGCCTTGAGTCGTTCGACGCGCACCAGCAGGATGTTCAGCAGAGAGGGTTCGGAGTCATCGCGCTGGGTTTGCTGAGCGGCGGGTCGAAGACACTCGATCCCGCGCCACACCGACAATCGGTCGAGCAATCCGTCCAGAAAAGCCGTCCGTTGGCTGTGGTCGATTGCCTGGTAGCGGGCCGCATTGTACAGCACCCATGACTCGAAAAGCACCAGGGCGTTTTCCCACACTCTTTCCCGCTGGACGCTGTCGAGTTCCCGGCAAGCGGTCTCCCAGTCCACGCCTTCGCAAAACTCCTCTTCGATTCGTCGCGCCAACACTTCCCGCGTACTGGCAGATTCGCTGGCCAGATCACGCAACACAAGCCAGCGGAACAAGCCGTCGCGGTCGGCCACTTGCGGATCGGGCAATCGCGGCCGATAGAAGGCCACTGCCAGTGCCGTCAGGGCGGCCAGCAAGACCGCCGACCCCAATATCACCACCCCGCCAGTTCGACGCATCGGTTGCTCCGAAATAGTGCCGCGCCCTGCTGTCACAGACCATGTTGCGGGCTGCGGCACGCGCCTGGCGATTCCCCTGCAACCCGCACAACCGGACGCGGGTTGACTGCCTCTTGCGCGCAAATCACCTCCGTTCGCCGTCGGTTAGTCCTTCACACGCTTGCCAAAGCTGTTATACCGATTGTAGCATATTGACCAAGCTGGCTTAGTCCCTTGCGCCGAAACTTGTGCGCGTTTTGCGCGCATGTTGCAGTGCGACTTGGAGGGCCACGCTCCGTCGTGGCCGTACACCCAGTGGCAGGGGACGCGACCGCAGCGCGTCACTCCATTTGGTTGTGCTCGAAGGCCGCTTTAGGCAGCGTGGCAAGTTTTTCGGCCCAACCGGCACCTCTGCCGCCGGCGACGTAGCGGTGCTGGCCAGCAAAGCCGCGTCGTTGCTGTTGTTCTCGTTACGGTGCAGCGACGCGGCACAGGTGATTTCAACCTGGCAACCCGCGGCCCTCTGGAAACTAAACGGAGGCTCTGACATGGCACTGCTGCTAAGCGTATTGATATGGGGATTGGCCGGGCAACAACCCGCTTTGCTGGCACCCAAGGCAGCCGAAGAGCAGCCGCCGCGGATACTCACCTCCCCCGATCCAAACTTGCTTGTGCCTCCCAAGACCCTGTCGCCGCCGGACAGCTCGCCGCAGTGGCCAGCAGTCAAATCGCCGGCCAGCGACGGCTCTAACACGCCGCCGTCCGCGGACCCGTGGGCTCAGCGGCAACCCGCCGCTCTCCAACCGCCGCCCGGCAAGCAGGCACTGCCTGGTGCCGAGGTTCCCTCCAGCAGCCCAGTGCCCAGCACCAGCCAGCTTGTTGCGGATTGCTTTCACCTGCCGCCGAAAGAGCTTCTTTCCGGCCGTCCGGTAACGCTGTTGGAGGCCATTTCGCGGGCATCGGACCGGCAGCAGCAGTTGCAGGTGGTGCGTGCCTACTGGCAAACGGCCCGCGCGACAGCCAATTTGAGCCTGTGCGCCGCTCATCAGGGCATGCTTGACCAACTGCGTGTCGGCCCCAGCGATGCAGTGTTGCTGGACTCAGCGCGGGCATCGGCGGCGGCGATGACCAGCCAGGCGCGCGTTGCCGCCATTGCGGCACAGTACGAACTTGCCGCCCTGATGCGGTTGCCGGCCAATGCCCCCTTGCCGGTTGCTGCCGACGCCCCGCACGCCGGCGACTACCGCACCCACTTCGCCGAGATTTTCGCCACCCGCGCCGCACCCGAAAAAGCCAGACGCACAAACGCCACCATCCCTTTGCGCCGGCAGGCGATGCAGCACCAGGCCGCCGCGATGCTGGCTGCCGATCGGCTGCTGGCGGCAATGCTCGATCCTCGCACGATACCCCAACCTGCCCTTGCCGATGTGCTCGACGGCCTGAACGAGTCCTTGCGACAGCGGCAGGCACTGGCCGAAGCAGTGGTGCTGTACAACCTCGACATCGCCGAATACGCCCTGGCGGTGGCCGGCCCGGAAGTCACTCCCCAGGTGCTGGTCACCATGCTCATTCGCTCGCGCCCCGCCGGCCCTAGCGCCATGGACGACAGCCAGTCGGGCGTCCAACCCGCCGGGTATCAACAGGACCCCGGTTCGGCCGGCAATGCAGAAGCTCCGGCCTCGAATACCGCACAACCGACAACCGCTGCCGGGCAATCGCCCCGGCCGGCCGTTCGGCCCGGCGAAGAAGCGCCCAATCCGCTTCTGCCTCGCCGCCCCACCGAGCAACCAACGCCGGATAGCACGGACGACTTCCAGCCGCCGCGGACGCTGGGCGTACCGGAAGCGACTCCGTTGCACAACCGGGCGCCTTCAACAACGCTGCCTTCAGAAGCAGGCAAACTCAATCCCATAACCGCTCCCTTGGTGCCGGTAGAACCAGCCGCGCATTTGCAGCAGGCGCCATCTGAAACCACGCTGCAACGGCCTTTGCCGCCGCTTGCTCCGATGTTGTACGCGGCGCTGCAAACTGCCCCGGCTACTTCCAGAACCAAACAGTTGGCCATTGCATTGCATTGGGACCGCGCCCTGCCCGAACCGGTCGGCCAGCCGCTGAGCTTGCAGCAGGCCCTGGCCGCTGCGCCGGCCGGCTCGCGCCGTGCGGTGATCGAAGCCTACTGGGCCGCGCGCCAAAAAGCGGCCGAGTATCAACTGTTCGTCCAACAGGCGCAGTGGCTGGACGAGCTTTCTGACGGGCTGGGCGGCGATTCAGCCTTTGCCGCACATAGGCTGGCCGTCGCCAGACAGCAGACCGAGGCGAACCTGCGGCGCAGCCATGCGGAACTTGTACAATCGCAACACAAACTGGCCGTTCTGATAGGCAGCGGCAACCAGCTGCGCTTGCCATTGCCTACCACTACTCCACATGCCGGCAGCTACGAATTGCGTTTGGAAAGGCAACCGCCAGAATTGGCGCGTTCTGCCAGGGTTATCCGCTCGGCCGCGATGGTTCCCGCGCTTGCCGAGGCCGCTTGTAAACAGGCCGACGCGGTGGTGGCGGCCGACGCGGCACGCGCCCGGGCGGCCCAGCAGTTGCGCTCCGGCGCCACGTCCATCGACGAACTGCTCGATCTGACCAGCCAGCAGACGGCCCAGACGCTCGGCTTTCTGGAAGTGCTGACCGCATACAACGTGGCCATCGCCGATTATGCGCTGGCGGTCATGCCTGCCGACGTCCCGGCGCAGACGCTCACCGCCGCCCTGGTCTTGCAGCCATAAAGCCAGCGCCGGCGCGGAACTGAGAAACTCTCGAGCGGGAAACGCCGGCCACGGCGCCGAAGCCGGTCGGTGGCCGCGCTGTGGCCCCGCGCGCCAGCCCCACGATCTGCAAGCATTCGCTCCGGCACAAATGAAAATCTGGCTGAAGGTGCGGCGGATGGCAGCAACGCACGCGACCGCAGTGCGTTCCTCTGTTTAGTCGCGGCCGCAGGTTGCGTTGCCCTATCGTCTTTCGCAAAACGGCGCCAGGTGACCAGTAATCCTTTGATAAGCTGGCCTGCACGGTGTAACTTGTTATAAGTGGCCTGTCGCTACGTAATCGTTGTTTCAGGAGGCCATGCCATGATGCTGCGCGGAACGCTGTTTATTGCACTGCTGTTTGTGTGCGCTGCGGCGGCGCAGACCGCTGTCGCAGAGAAGGCCGACGTAAAAAAGCCCGTCACCGTGTTGCTAGAAGCCGAGAGCTTCGACGACTTGGGAGGCTGGGTGATCGACCAGCAGTTTATGGATCAGATGGGATCGCCGATTCTGCTGGCCCACGGGCTAGGAAGGCCGGTGCGTGACGCCACAACGAAGGTTGCAATCGCGGAGGCGGGGAAATACCGGGTTTGGGTGCGTACCCGCGACTGGGCGGCCCCGTGGCGAAAGCCCGGCCAGCCGTGGGAGCCGCCGGGTAAGTTTCAGCTTCTCATAAATGGCACGCCGCTGCCGACCGTTTTCGGCACCCAGGGCGTTGAGTGGCACTGGCAAGACGGCGGCGTAGTGGAACTTCGCCCCGGGGAGGTCCACCTGGCGCTGAAAGACGTGACCGGCTTCGACGGTCGGTGCGATGCGATCGTGTTGACGACCGATATGAACCTCGTTCCGCCCAACGACCAGCAGCCCAGCCGTTCACTGGAGCCGGCAGGCAACGATCGCACCGAGCTGGCCGCATTCCGCCGCAGCTTGCTGGGGCTGCCCGAACAACCGCCCGACGCCGGCCAGTTCGACTTTGTGGTCGTCGGCGGCGGCATTGCGGGTACTTGCGCAGCCATAAGCGCCGCCCGACTCGGTTTGCAGGTGGCACTGGTGCACAACCGGCCGGTGCTGGGCGGCAATAACAGCTCCGAGATTCGCGTGCATCTTCAGGGCGGCATTCACCTGCCGCCATACCCGGCGCTGGGCGGAGTAGTGGCCGAACTGGCCCCAAAACGCAGCGGCAACGCTCAGCCTGCCGAAGTGTACGAGGACGAAAAGAAACTGCAGGTCGTCAGGGCCGAGAAGAACCTCCACCTGTTCCTCAATACCCACGTATTCCGGGCGGAAAAACAGGGTGACCGCATCATCGCCGTCATTGGCAAGGACATTCGCACTGGCAAGGAGCTGCGATTCCCGGGACGATTGTTTGCTGACTGTACCGGGGATGGGAACTTGGGTTTCCTCGCGGGCGCCGATTTTCGCTACGGCCGCGAAAGCCGCCAGGAAACCGGGGAATCGCTCGCCCCAGAAAAACCGGACCGGCAAACCATGGGAACATCAATCCAATGGTACTCGGTGCCTACTGAGGAACCCACTTCTTTCCCCGAATGTCCCTGGGCGATCCAGTTCAACCAGCATAATTACCAGAAGGCGCTGGCGGGGGATTGGAACTGGGAAACCGGCTTCCGGCTGGACCAGGTAGTGGATTTCGAGAGAATTCGAGATCATGGCCTGCGAGCGGTGTACGGCAACTGGTCATATCAGAAAAACCACGCGCCTGACAAGGAAAAATACGCCAATCGCCGGCTGGAGTGGGTGGCTTACATCGGAGGCAAAAGGGAATCGCGGCGGCTGCTGGGCGATGTGATCCTGCGTCAACAGGATATAGACGAGGCAATAGAGTATCCCGACGCCAGCTTCACCACCACCTGGCATATCGACTTGCACTATCCCACGCAGTCGGATCAGTTTCCCGGCGAAGAATTCCGCTCCGTGGCTCAGTTCCACAAAATCAAGCCCTACGCTGTTCCCTACCGCTGCCTGTATTCAAGGAACATTGCCAATCTGTTCATGGCGGGACGGAATATCAGCGTCACTCATGTGGCGTTGGGTACGGTGCGAGTGCAACGCACTTTGGGAATGGCCGGCGAGGTAGTAGGGATGGCGGCCGCCGTATGTCACAAGCATAGTGCAACCCCGCGCGATGTGTATGAGAAATACCTTGAGGAACTTAAGGAACACATGCGGCGGGGCGTGGGAAAAGGGCCGATACCCGCGGCGGTCACTTCCAGCGGCGAGCCGGTCGGCAAGCTCCGGCCGCCCCAATGGCTGAACTCCGCCGGCGCGAATCTGGCCTTGAAAGCTAAAGTGGAAGTCTCCAGTTGTTTGGATGAGAAGCAATATCCGTCGGCCAACATCAACGACGGACGGATCGACATCGGCTCGAACAAAGGACGCTGGGTCAGCGGCAAACAGTTGCCGCACACAGTGGAGCTGACATTTGAACAGCCGGTGTGCGTGGCGGCGATGCGAGTGGTTACCGGCCAGACCGCGCCAGGTGGGGCCATCACGCCCATGCAGGATTTCGTCCTTCAATACCACGACGGCCAGCAATGGCGGGACGTACCCGGTGCGCAAGTCGCCGACAATCGGCATATAGACGTATCGCTCCGCTTTAAGCCGGTGCAGTCGGCAAAGTTTCGGCTGCTGGTGACTGCCGCCCCGGGCGATCTGGCCCGCATCTGGGAACTGGAATTGTACGGCGAGCCGACAGACCAGTAGGTCGCAAGGCGCACCAGCATTGCGCGCCGCCGAAGTGCTCGCGCATTGCTTCCCGCAGCACTTTCTTCAATGAAGTACTGCTTTCCGTAGATCAGGCTTTCGGTAGATTCGCCCCGCGTTGACGACGCCAGACAAGCGTGATAGTCTGTCAGCCGCTAATTAGAACCACGCAATTGCGCAAGCGTGATAGTCATTCAGCCGCCAAATAGAACCACAGAAGTGCGAAAGTGGTGCAAGTGTGGGAAATGCCTTCGTTTTCGGGATTGCCAGTAGTCCAAGGACTTTCGGTATTTTGTGGAGTTATTTAGTCGTATCGCGCACTGAGCCAATCAGCGAATTAGCGAGGTTCCACACATGAGCGACATACAGATCGGCGTCAATCTGGAGTTCATCCGCAGCAGCGAGAAGTCGTTTAGGGTGGGGATCGAAACAGCCGCCCGGCTAGGATACAAGTACGTCGAACCGTGCGTGGCCACCGGTTACGACCTGCTGGCGCTGGGCGGGTACTATCACATGCTTTCGATGGAAGACGATCCGCTTGAAGTCAAAGGCTGGCTGGATGAACTGGGACTGAAGCCATCGGCCGTCAGCGCCCATGCCCCGCTGATGCGCCCCGAAGTGGGTATTCCCTATCTGACCAAGGCCATCCGCTATGCCAGCGACCTGGGCGCCCCGGTGGTGACCACCGACGAGGGCATCAAGCCAGAATGGATGTCCGACGAGGAAGCCTTCCAGATCATGCGTTACACCATCCGGCAAGTGATGCGCACCGCCGAACGGTATGGGATACTGGTGGGACTGGAGCCGCACCAGCAGTACACCGTGCGCCAGGATACGTTCCTGCGCATCCTGGAATTGTCCGACAGTCCTTGTTGGCGGGTCAACTGGGACACTGGTAATATTTACCTGGGCGGCAAGGCAGATCCATACGAGATGCTGGAAGTAGTGGCCGACCGTCTGTGCCACATGCACGGCAAAGACATCAGCCTCAAGCAGAGCGAAGAGCGGGGAACAGTGACCGGAACGGCCGTGGGATGTGCCTGTGGCGAAGGCGTGGTGGACTGGCCGCGGGTGATCGACATCCTCCGGCGTCACAACTTCCGGGGCGTTATTTCGGTTGAATGCGGCACGGTGGACCAGGCCGAGCGCAGCCTGAAGTACTTGCAGGGCTTGCTAGCGCAAGCGTAACCACGGCCGTTAGGTTTGGCGATCGGTTCGCCCCTGACGCCGTTGGACTGATGCAAGCTCGCCTGCCGTTACAGGAGATTGCCTCTAGTGGATGAGGATTCTGCGGAAAGGCGACTGTTGCGCATCGGGATAGTGGGCTATTTGAATACCCGGCCGCTGGTCGAAACACTATACCGCCACTTTCCCGATGCATTGGTAATGGTAGATGTGCCCAGCCGTCTGGCCGAACTGCTCGCCGCCGATCGGTTGGACGTGGCCACCATCCCGTCGATCGAGTACGCACGGCGGCCGGGATACACCATTGTGTCCGACGCCAGCGTGGCCTGCTACGGGCGGGTACGCAGCGTGCAGGTGCTCAGCCGCAAGCCGATCGAGGAAATCGGCGTGCTGGCCCTGGATGCCGGCTCGCGCACCAGCGCCGCACTGGTACGAATACTGTTGAGAGAACTGTACGGTTTGCAACCGCAACTGATTCCACTGCCGATCGGCGCGGCGCCGAGCGACGTGTGTGCTGATGCAGCACTGCTGATCGGCGATCGCGGCATGTTGCCTCCACCGGCGGATTTCGCTTACATCTGGGATTTGGGCGAAGCCTGGCGGCAGTGGACGGGCCTGCCGTTTGTCTTCTCGATGTGGGTCGCCCGGCCCGGTGCAGCCTCGCCCGAACTGGCAGAACGCCTGGCGGCCGCACGCGACGACGGGCTGAAAATGCTCGATCGCATCGCCGACGACGCGGCAAAGCAGCTCGGCTTGCCAGTGGCCGATTGCCTGCGCTACCTGACCGACAACCTGCGGTTCCATCTGGGGACGCGCGAGCAGCAAGGTTTGCTGCTTTTTTATCAATGGGCGGCCAGGCACGGTCTGCTGGAAAGCGTTCCGCAGTTGTCGATCATCCGCGGCAGCAGGGATCGAATAACTTCCACCAATCCTTAGCGGCCGACCGCCAAGGCCGTCGACCTTCCTGTCGCATTGGCAAACAGTCCGACGACGCCACAGCGCGCAATGGCAAATAATCGAGCGGCACACCAGCGTGCCTGCGAAAACTGCGGCTGCCCGAAAAGATTGCTCAACAACTTCAGATAATGCCGTGCTGGCGTTCGTAAGCCGCGATGCGCTGCTCGTGTTGCAGCGTCAGGGCAACGTCGTCAAGTCCGTTGAGCAGGCAGTAACGGCGAAACTCATCGACCTGGAAGTTCAGCCCCAACCCGAAGTCGTCGCTGATGATGCATTGCTGCAAGTCGACCGTAAGCTGATAACCGTTGTGTGCCGCACAGCGCGCGAATAGCTCCTGCACAGTGGATTCCTCCAGCTTGATCGGCAGCAAGCCATTCTTGAAGCAGTTGTTGAAGAAGATGTCGGCGAAGCTGGGAGCGATCAGCACCCGAAAGCCATATTGCTCCAGCGCCCACGGTGCGTGCTCGCGGCTGGAACCGCAGCCGAAATTGCGTCGCGCCAGCAGAATGCTGGCCCCGCGGTACTGGCGATGGTTAAGCTCGAACTGGGGGTTTTCGCTGCCGTCGGGCAAATAGCGCCAGTCGTAGAAAAGGAACTGCCCAAACCCGGTGCGCTCGATGCGCTTCAGGAACTGCTTGGGTATGATCTGATCGGTATCGACGTTGGCCCGATCCAGGGGAAACACTACACCGGTATGTCGAACAAGCGGACGCATGGGGCCTTTGCTGAACAGAAGTTTCGCCGCGTGCCGGAATTATTGGCAACATGTGCCGCGGCCCGCAGCCTTTGAATGCAGGATTAAATTGCAACGCGTGCACATTCTATCCGTCAAAGGTTGTTGTTATCAAGAGCACCGGCAGGTTTGCAGCGATAGTGGAAAACTGGATTAGTCTCTTACTCTCTTGGGGCGAAACTTGTGCGCGCCGTGCGATCATGTTCTCAAGCGATCTCGGGCATGGTCTCAATTGATGTTGAACTGGATGGCTGCGCTTCGTTGTGGGCAGATTCGGCGTTGCTGATCGGATTGGTATGGACGAAAACATTACGGACGCGACAGCGGCGCGTCCCTCCATATGACGGCATCACGCCCGTCCATTACCGCCAATTGGTTGCCGCCGAAGGTCGCGTCGGATAATCGAACTCTGATCGAAAAACCGGTGATACTGCCCGATCAGCGCCGTCCGTCTGAAGTCTGTTCTTCGGGAAAGAAGCGCTGGCCGGTGAGTTGCTGAAGTTTGTCGCGCACCGGGCTGAACGGTCGGATGCGCACCGTGTCGGCAGTGGCGGCGAACACCCCCATTGCTGGGATGCTAAGCCGCGCTAGCACAGACCCGTGCGCAGCGTACTGCCGGTCGAACTCTGGATGCATCTGCTGGAACGGCAGACGGTACACGGCACCACTGGGGCTGAAATCCTCTGTCCTAACCGCTTCGGCCCAATACGCCATTCGGATGAACGGTTGCTGCGAAGCCGACCGGCCAGTCGTGTGAGCCAGAAGTTCCACTTCCAGCAGACCGGTTACCGCTACCGGGGTGCCCTGTTCGTCGACAGGTTCGATGCGAACTATCAGGCCGTCGGTTTCTGGGTCAGAGTCCCAATTTGCGACTGTGGCATCCAGCTTCAAGAATTGCACTCGGCCTCGTGGCCGGATCGAAAGCGAGCGGTCCGGCGGTGCGCGGTGTTGGGCCGATTCCTGCTGACCGTCGATAGGTTCTGGCCGGCCGCGGATAACGATGGTCTTGTTCGGCTGGGCTTGGCGCTGGGGGGCTGTTGAGCGGGGATGCTCGGCGGTGAGTCTTTCTACAAGCTGCTGTAGCTGTGGGCCGCTGAGCTTCTGGGGGCCAATTTGGACCCATTCCACTTCATCCCACGCCGCCGATCGCCACAAGGTGATACCAGGACGCTCTAACCGCAGGCGCAGTTGAAGCGGGTCGGTTCCCGGGTCGATTACCGCTCCCATAGCCCGAAAACCCCGTATTTTTGCTACAACCTGCGCCGGCGCGGCAACGCCGGCCGCGCTGCCGGCGTCGCTCGGCGCCGATTGCCCGAGGGTTTGACGGGCCGCCGCTGTCAACGTACACGCCAGCAACAACACCAATGCCTTTCGACCCATCGCCAGTGCCCTTACACAGCGGATCGCAGTGGCGCTGCGGCTCGACATCGCCCGGCTAGACGTTGCGCGGCTCAATATCGCGCAGCTAGCCAATGGGCTGCTCGAGATCGCGCAGCTAGCCATCGCGCTACTAGCCATGGCGTAGCTAGCCATCGCGCGGCCAGACGTCGCGACTGCCAATTGGCGATGTTACCGGGCAAAGCGTATGCCCGATCTGGCTGCCGTCTGCGACACGGCGGCCGAAGGCCTCCGCCGCCAAGCAGTTGCGCCACCAACACAAACGGCCCGGCAAGTGCGATAGCCCGGGCAGAATGTTGACTTCCGTATTCATGTGGTTTGTGGGCAACCGTGGCGGTGTTGTGTGTGGAGGGGGCAGCGCTGTACGGACGACGGCGGGATGTCGTAGACTGCGCTGCGATTCTGTATGCGCCAGAGGTTAGGAAATTGCCGGCCCAGCGGGATTGCGTCAGTTTTTGTCCGCCTCCGTTCCGAAATGTTATCAAGCAGGCCATTTCCCCAGCTTCTTCTTGTTCGTTGGCATCGCTGCTTGAGCTGTTGATGTATCCAGCTAGCGACAACCATCGACGCTCTGGCTTGGCGCCCACTGGGCCCACCACTTGTAGCACAAAACCACAAAGAGCATGAACGCGGACAATCTTCCCCCCCAACTGCCCCGGTCGGGCCAAAGAACCAGATTGGTCGGACAGCTGGAATCGATTTTGCTATCGCTTTGTGGGGTTGCACTGATTGGAGCGATTGTACTGCTGATGCCGGGCGGGATAAAACTGCAAGCCCCTGGCAATGCACCGGCGGCGCGATCGCCGGCAGCCGCAGATGCGAACGGCAGCCGCAGGGCGGGCGGCGGAGGACCAGTGGGCCGTCACCGTGAAGGGTTCGAGCTGGTCGAGCAGATTGGCACTTTTCGCCTGGCCGGCGACCGGATCGTTTTCTACAGCGAGGACGGCCGCTTGCGACTGGTGGTGCTGGAAAACCTTGCTCTTGCCCGTGTGGCCAACGTGCTGGGCGCGAACCCAGAACCGATGCGGTGGAAAGTTACCGGCACGCTGACCGAATATCGCAACGCCAACTACTTGCTGCTGCGGCGCGTGGAGCTGCTCAACCCCGAACAACCGACAAACGATAGCGGACCACTGCCGACGGGTACAAACCCGTTTCCGGGCCGAAACTGACTGCCCAGCGCTTTGCCACCACGCTGCAAGCACGCAGCGCAGCACCTTCGACGTACAGTTGCCGCCAGCTTGAAGACCGTCCAAGAATATTGGGGATTGCCGTTCAAACACACATGGCCACTAGCGCTGCGTGCCGACAATCCGAAAGCATCGGCAGCTTAAATTAACGATGTGCTGGACGGCAGGAAAAACTCTCAACTTGCCAACCGCCGGCGCGCCCGGTAACCTAAATTCTTGCGGCTAGGGTCGCCTGCGGGGAGCAAGGTTCTACGCATCGTGTGCTCGCCGTCGCCAGCAGAAGCGGGCTAAGATCGACCCACCAGCGACTGAACCCCAAGCCAGCGCAGGCAGCCAAGCCAACGTTGTGGGTCAAAGTTTACCGAGGTTGTCAAACAGGAGTGTAAGATCATGCCTCACAAGACAACGCGCCGCAGGTTTTTGGGGACCACGGCAGTGGTAGGCGTCGGCTACTGGGTAGCCGGCGGGGTGCAGATAGCCGAGAGCAAGTCGCCCAACGAGAAAATCGCTATGGCGGCTATCGGCGTTGACGGTAAAGGTTCCAGCGACTCGGCCGACGCGGCCAACGCCGGCGTGGTGGTGGCAATCTGCGATGTGGACGAACAGAAGCTGGGCCGTCGCGCCACCGATAAGCGCTTCGAGAAGGCCGAACGTTTCGTCGATTTTCGCAAAATGTTCGACAAACTCGGCAAGAGTATCGACGCAGTTACGATCAGCACCCCAGACCACATGCACGCCGCGCCGGCATTGATGGCCATGCGCATGGGCAAGCATTGCTTCGTGCAGAAGCCTTTGACCCGCTGCGTGTACGAGGCCCGTCTACTGGCCGAAGTGGCCCGCAAGATGAAGGTCGCCACACAGATGGGCAACCAGGGGACCGCCGGATCGGAGCTGCGCAAGGCGGCGGCCATGATGCGTGCCGGCCGCTTTGGCAACATCACCGAAGTGCATGTGTGGACCAACCGGCCCATCTGGCCTCAAGGCGGCGAACGCCCCGCGCCGAAAGACCCCCCAAAATACCTCCATTGGGACCTGTGGCTGGGCGTGGCCCCAGAACGGCCTTATGCCGAGGGCGCATATCACCCGTTCGCTTGGCGCGGCTGGTGGGATTTCGGCAGCGGCGCACTGGGCGACATGGCTTGCCATACGGTCAACATGCCGTTCATGGGCCTTGATCTGCGGGATCCGGTGACCCTGGAAGCTGAAACCTCGAAGCACAACAAAGACAGCTTTCCGCGCTGGTCGGTCATCCGCTTCGAGTTCCCGGCCAACCAGTGGCGCGGCCCGGTCAAGATGGTCTGGTATGACGGCGGCCAGCGCCCCAGCCCGGAAATCTTCGACGGCACCACCAAACTGGCCGCCAGCGGCTGCATCGTCATCGGCAGCAAAGGGAAGCTGTATCACGCCGGCGATTACGGGGGAATCACCAAGATCATCGGCGACGTGGATCAGTCGGACATCGAGTTCGAACGGTCGCCGGGCCACTTCGAAGAGTGGATTCGCGCCATCCGCGGCGGCCCGCCCGCCAAGTCCAACTTCCCCGACTACGCAGGCCCGTTGACCGAGACGATCTTGCTGGGCAACCTGGCCGTCTGGGCAGCGGCCGGTGGACGCAGCGAAAAGATCGAATGGGACGCCAAGAACATGCAGGCCAAGAACGTTTCCGGTCTGGAAACAATCATCAAACCGGTGTACCGCAAAGGATATGTCCTGGACGCCTAAGGGACGATCAGGGTCTTGGAACGCCTTTGTGCCTGGGCGTCACAGCGGGCGAGCTTCGGCTGAGTTTGCAGCGACCGCCGGGTGAGTTTGCAGCGCCCGACCGCTGCCTGGACGGCGACACGTCGAAAGCCGCTGGGGAAGAACTGACGGGTTTTTCCACCGTTGTGCCCACGGCGGTTGGGCGCTGCGCGCGGCCGGTACAGAAGTACCGCGCTGCTGAAGCTCAAGCCATCCCCGCCCGATGTGCTGCGAGTTGCCGTCGCCTGCGACCGGCGGGCGATACTCTGAACGTTCCCCCGGCGGCTATTGACGCCGAAGCTTGGCGTCTGCGGCTTGGCAAGCGGCGGGTGGTTATTTTTCGAAAAAGTTATTTCTCGAATAAGTTGAGCACCGAGTCCATCAGCTTGCTGGAAACGAAGCTGGGGCCGGTCCAATTGCCCATGTTGCGCGCCAAGTCGTGCATGAACATCCCGGCCACGGCCAGCAACAGGGTGCAAGCGACCAGGGCAACGATGTTCCAGGCCGTGTAGGGCTGTTCGGGCAGAACGGCTTCGCCGAAAGGTGCACCTGCTGAAGCCAGTCCCGCGGCCGCTTCAACGCCGCCCAGCGGCGCCACAAGCCCTTCTGGCCCCAAGGGCACTCCTGGCGGAGTCCCTACCGGGACTTCTTCTCCCTCCAGCATTGCGAGGCCGCCAAATCCGCCGGCAGCGCCGGGTCCGACCATGGTGGGGGCATCGTCGCCTTCGGTGTCCAGGGCGATTACCTGCGAGCCGCTTTCCGACTCGTCCATGTCGCTGGCGTCCTCGGCAGGGGTAAGCAGGAAGTCGTCGTCGCCTTTACCGGCTGCTGGTTGGGCGGACAGGCTGACGACGTCGTCCTCGCCCAGCTCCAGCGATTCCTCCATTCCTGGACCCAATTCCAACGGCTCGTCCAGGGCCAGGCCGCTATCAGAAGGATCGACCAGCGAAATGCCGCTGTCGCCGCCGAGGGTTACGTCGCTTCCTTTGCCGCTGCCGCCCAGGGCCAAGTCGTCGTCGCCGCGCTTGCGTGCTGATAGGTCGATTGCCGAATCGCCGGCTTGTCGCGGTTTGGCCGGGGCATGCTCGTCCAGAGTGACGTCGTGCTCCAAAGTCAGGTCCAGCTCGTCGTACTCGACGGCTTTGCCCTGAGTCTGAGAGACGCTCTTGCCGCTTGCCAGAATACCGCTTTCGCCGGGGCGGCCCGGGCCGGGCTTGACCATTTCGTCCGGCAGTGCATTGGCGGCTTCGTCGGCTTCCTGAGCCAGACTGGTGGCTTCCAGGGCACGGTCTTTTAGGAGCCGATCGATGTCCTCGACTTTGAACTTCCAGTCGGCGCCGTCGCGATAGCCGTAGATTTCGCGGCGGTCCATCATTTGCCGCAGCTCTTCGGTAGTGATGCCCAACCGATCGGCTGCTTCCCGAGACGTATAGTATTTCTGGACCATAAGCCCCTCCCAACTTGCGTGCCGAGCCGCGCGCCCGGGCGCTTTCCCTCGCCCAGCAGGCTAGCGCTGCTCCAGTAGCGCGTGAATCTCTTGCGGCAACGGTTTTTCGTTGTTCAAGTACGTCACTTGCAGGTCCCAGCGAATTGTCCGCACGCTCAACAGTTTGATCTTTCCCGTTGGCAGCTCGACCTGGTAGACTGCCAGCGTTTGAAGCCGCGGATCGACTACCGTCAACAACTGAGCTTTGTCGGCCGTCAATGTGGGAAAGACAAACAATTCGCCTCCGCCCGGTGCAGAGGCCGAAATCCGCTGTGCGAAGACTTCGTTCAGTGGCCCGACCAAAGTCAGTGCGACAACCGCCAGTCCTGCACCCACCACGGCACCCAGCATTACCTTATTCATGGTCCACCCGAAAAGTTTGGTAACCTGGGAAAGCCGGGTCCTTAATTTCATTGTAAAAGCCCGGCTTTCCATTGCAAGGGAAAACAATAATCACCCGACAATCATCGACCGATCCGAATTGTTCGCAGCCTGGCAAACCGCATGGCTCGCCACAGCCTTTGGCGCTGCGCTGACGTTTGCTGCCAACCTTGAGCTCCCTGCGATGTGGATCTACCACCACTGGACCGGACTCCATCACTCGACTGGCCGTGCGCCGAGTGACCTGTAGCGCCACGATTGTATAGCGGCTGGGCTTTTCTGGCAGCCCCAGCCCTCCTGCCGAGAGCCGGTTGCGATGTGTGCTGAAGGCGTTGCGGGATGGACGTTTGGCGAAAGGACGGCCCGGGCGTTACTCGCAAAAAAGGCCTGTTTTCCCGCGGTTTTGCCTGCCCAAGGCTCTTTCTGGCGGATTTTTGACCACTACCCCCTTGAAGCGGGGCTTTGTTGCAGTGTTGAACCTCGCCCGGCACTTGTACTCAGCGCGGCTAGGAACGAAGCCTTCTTATGGCAAAAAAGATTTCATCTCATCCCGCGCAAAGCATACATACCGCATGTGGGCAAGATTGCAGCGTTCTGGATAATAAAACGTATCTTCCCACCCCGCGCGCAACATAGCGTCACCCACTGCAAGCAGTTCCCCGTGCGCATCGCCATCACCAAACCCCTGTTCGCCAGGGACTGTCTGGAAGACAGCCCCAGCTTGCAAACCACTGGCCGCAACGCAGCGGCCGTCCAGCGCCGGCTGCTTCCTGGAGGCCGTGCCCGACGGCAAGCTGCTGAAGTCTCTGCGCCGTGCCCGGGGCAAAGGGCGCAACGACTATCCGGTTCATGTGCTGTGGGGTGTGGTGCTGCTGACGCCCCTGCTGCGGCATTCGTCTTTCGAGGGCTGCCTGGGAGAGCTTCGCCGCAACCAGGCGCTGCGGCGGCTGATCGGCATCCACTGGGAACAAAAGGTTCCCAAGAAATGGAACATTTGCCGGTTTTTTGAACCTGTCGGGACAGGAACCGCCCCCGAGCCTGCTGCGCGAGGTGTTCGACACGATGATCCGGCGGCTGGGGTCGCTGGTGCCAGATTTGGGACGAAATCTGGCCGGCGGTGCCACCAGCCTGCATGGCCGACCTGCCCGGGGGCGCCACGGCAGAGGCAGCCACAGCCGATGGCCTGCCCGACCCGGCCGCAGGGCGCAACGAGGTGACTATGCAAGATGAACGCACACGCACGGTGGACTCGGCAGGGGAAACTGCCCAGCACCCGCAAGGCGAGCAGGCGGGGCCTGCTCCCTTGCGACAAGAAATCGAAGCCACGCTGGCAAAGCTTGAGGAATATGTAGGGTATTTGCGTGGCATACCGGATAGCCTGCGCGAACGGCAACTACCCGTGAGGGAGGCGGTGCAGCGGCTTGAAGATTTTTCCCTCCAGACCCTTGCCACCCGCCGCAAGCTGTTCGGCACGTCCTGCGGAAAAAGGGGACGGGAAAAAATGGTCGAACCGGCCGGACATTTTTCAAAGCCATTGCTTGCCTTGTAGGCGCGCGTGCCGGCACAGCAATAGCGGGCTTACCTTGACTAGTGCCGAAAAATCTGGTGCGTGCGGCCGGCTGCCACAACCGGCAAGTTGGCGACAACAAGGCCCGTAGCACGTGATGGCAGGCAAGAAGAACACCCAACAGCGCGTGCCAGCGTTGCTGGGGGGAGCGATCAACGGTCAGCAAGTGGTTCGGGAAAACCAGGACTAATCTGCGCGTTCACAATGGTTCTAACCCCATTCCCGACGCAAAGGTGAAGATACCGCCAGAGCAAAAGACCGCCAGAGGCTTCCCAGCGACAACAAGGCCCTAGCACGCCATTACAGAGCCGATTGGCAAGCGGTGCGATATCTGTCCCCCGTTGACAATGCTTCAAAACTTGGTATGCTGTCCACCAGACTAGGGGGAAGTAAAGCTATGAAGCCGCCGAAGTTCAAGACCGGATTGGAACGACAACTATGGTTGGCGATCCAGGCGGAGGGGATTTCTCGCCGCCGCCTATGCAAACTGTCGGGGGTGGACCAAGGCTTGTTGAGCAACTGGGAGCATGGCAGGCGCGGGCTTTCCACAAGAGTAGTTGACGCTTTGGCCCAAACGCTCGGTCTGGTGCTGGCCCGCAAGACCGACGTGCAACAGCGGCCAACAAAGCGCCCCACAACGCGACCAGCAAGCAAAAGCCGTGGCAAGTCTGTGCAATGACCGCAATGGCAACCGGCGGATTGTGTTTGTGGACGGTACGGGCAACCGAAAGTGCATCCGGTTGGCGAAGACCGACAATCGGACAGCGAAGGCGGCACTGCGGCACGTCTGAAAGTTGCCGGCAGCACATTTGGCTGGGCAATCTCCTCGAAAAGATACGGCGGCATAGCTAGCGGACGTGTCAGCGGAACTGCGATCCAAGCTGACCAAGTGCGGGTTGATCGAGGGGCAACGACAGGACGCAACCACGCCAGCCAGCACCTGGAACAATACTTGAAGCGGCTATTCGGCGCGAAGCCCAGTTACCACGCCCACTGGCCATCAGCGGCGCAACAAACGTTGCGCTTCTTCCAGCCGGGTCGATTATAGGACACAGCGACGCCCCTTGGACGCCATTACGGCCGGTGATGATGGGGACTTCGCCCGCGCCATCGGGGGGCAAAGTGAACAAACAGACAGCGGCGCAGATTGCGGCGCAACGGGCGCGCAAAATGCAGCGCAGCAGCCGTCGGCAACGGTTGGCAAGATAGTGTACTTTGCTCTACAACCCCCCTGCGAACCCCACACTTACGCACAACGTTGCCGAACGTAAGTCTATGTCGCATAAGGGTTTGATGGGCGATGCGGGACTCGAACCTGCGACCCCCAGCTTGTCGAGCTGGTGCTCTAACCAACTGAGCTAATCGCCCGGTAAGAAGCGGCTCGCGTGTCGTAGGCGAGACGCTCTTTCCACGAAATATTTTGGCTGCGCTGAACAGCCTGGTCAATACCGCGTCGGGGGCAATTTTCCGGGTAATCGTCCTCCGAACGATCAGAAAAGGGGATTAATCTGGATGGCCGGGCCGGTCGCTGGCTATTCGGCAGCGCCTCGGTATTGTAACCCGCAGTGGCGGAAACAGGAAAAAGCAAGCTGCCCGCCCGAAGCTGCGCCTGCGAAGCTATCTAGCGACAATCCGTGACGCTCACTGTGCTACTTCATGGGCTTTCGCGCCGCGGTAGCGGATGCCGCCGAGCGTGCAGCCGCTTGCTTGTCAAGACAGGCGATGGTAGCGCGGCCCACTGGCACCTATGTCTGTCGTGGCCTCGGGCCGCGTAAGGCGTCGGAAAATTGCAAGCCTATTGATCGGGGCCGATGCCAAGGTTGCGCTCGATCTGCCGTGCCTTGTTACTGAATGCGAACGATTCGCTTTCACGTTCGGGGACCCGCAATTGGCGGCCGGCGCGCGACAGGTGGTCGTCTGGGAATGGCTCGCCGCGAAGATCTACACCCCGGCAACCGGCAATCAGACAGCAAGCCACCAGCGACACATGTAGTGCAACTGGCATGGCGAGCAAGGCACGCAACCAATTGCGTTGCGTGGCAATTTGCGGGGCGGTGCCGAAATTGCGCCGGGTCGAACACGACGCTGATTGCGTCCATACGTCTGGTCGGGATGTCATGTGCTAGAACCCCAATCGCACTACCGGATGCATTGCACGGACTGCGCGCCGAGCGAGCCCGACGTCGAGCCGCTCGGCTGGTCGGGCCGACCGACGGCAGTCGCGCTGAGTGTCGCGGCGCGGCCCGTTTTCCTGTTCTTGTTTTGTTCGGTGCACGGCGACCGACAGTGGTAAAGTGCGAAGTTTCGCATCTGTCGGTTACACAGTCTAGGGCAGTTTTCCCTGAGAGGTTTTGTAGCTTTGTGGTTTTGTAGGGACGTCTATTGCGGGCTGGCCGGCGTTACGGCTCGCCACAATGGATAAAATGCTACGATCCGATGTCATATCCGAAAGTAATGCTACGATCCGATGTCATATCCGAAAGGCAGGCAAACTGCGCTGAAGTGGAAGAATAGATAAGTTGCCTGTGCTTTCTTGGGGTAGTTTGGCGATTTGGGCATGAAAGCCCCTTGCGGATGGCTTGCCGATGACAATTGTGCCGCGGCGTACGCAGGTGGTTTGGGCCGTCGCCTACGCTTTATTCGGGCCGAAGCAGCAAGTTTTTTCCAAGAAGGTTCTACTGCTGCCCGGGCGGAATATGGACTTCGGCTTGCGCAGGCGCCGCCGTTTGTGACCGGCGGGGGCGCCGGTGCTTCCGATTGGCGAGGTTATCGCTTTTGCATCGGATTGCAGTGCGGCTGGTGAGAGGAGAGATCTTCATGCTTGACGTACTGGTGGTCTCGCCGCATCCGGACGATGCCGAGTTGGGCATGGCCGGCACGATTTTCAAGATGCAGGCTGAAGGGCTGAAAGTCGGCGTAGTGGACTTGACCAATGGGGAACCTACACCGCTGGGCAATCCTGAGTTGCGAGCTAGGGAAACCGCCGCTGCCACGGCTGCGCTGCAACTTAGTTGGCGTGAGAACCTGGGGCTGCCGAATCGCAGTCTGGAGCCTACACTGGAGGCTCGGGCGAAGCTGGCCGCGGTCATCCGCCAGACCCGGCCCAGATGGCTATTCGCGCCTTACTGGGTCGACGCCCATCCGGACCACGTGGCGGCCACTGAGCTGGTCGAGGCGGCTCGGTTCTGGGGTAAGTTGACCAAGACCGATCTGCCCGGTCAACCGCACTACGCTGAACGCATATTCTATTACTACTGCATGCACTTGCGTGCTATCCCGCAGCCGGCGTTTGTGGTGGATATCAGCCAGTACTGGCAGCACAAACTTGCCGTGCTGGAGTGCTATCGCAGCCAATTCGTGGAAGGCCGCCAGCACACTGATCCGCCGTTTCTGGAGCGGGTGCGCGAGCTAGCGGCCGCCTGGGGGTGGTCCATCGGCGTGCGATACGGCGAGCCATTCACATGCCGCGAGCCGATAGGATTGCGGGGCTTCGAGGGTTTGATCTGATCGGCAGATGGCAGGCTGCTCAGCAAAACATGACTAGCAACTGGCCAACACTGGGTGAACTCCAAGGACTACATTCGGCCGCACGTAACGCATAAAAGCACTTGCCGCGGCCCCCGGCAGTCAAGCCCAGATGTGCAGCAAGCATTGAGCAGCCCGGTCATCTGTGACAGACCGGGCCAGTGCGCGCAACGCGCGTGAACGGCCTGATCTGAGCGAAGCCGATGGGTGCGGCCGGCATAGTCATGCCCCCGGCTAGACGGTTGCGGTCGCGACGAAACTCAACCGGTATGGCCGGCTAAGGCTTGCTGCTGTTGTTTTGCGCGGGCTGCTGCCAGGATAGCCTGCTGAACTGTAAGGCAATTGCGGCGGAATACTTCCGGGCAAGGGACGCCCGAGAATCTGAGCAACTGGCGGTGCCCGCGCCGAAAGATCACTTCGCCGCACCGCAACCATTGCTGGCCGGGAAGCACTTCTACATCGATTTGGTCGAACTCATCCATGGCTATCGATTGCTGGCATACGTTTCGCAGTCCGCGGCCGATGACAGCGCGGCGGGTAGTGAGCATGTAGCGCCGGCAGAGGCCGGGCAGACGCAGCCAGAAAAACAGCGCCAAGGCCACCGGCATCAATAGCACTGCCAGCAGGTTGCCCACGGTAAGCACCCCCCAACCGTTGCTCAGCGATGCCGCCTGACCCACCAGACGCCCCAGGCGCGTAGCGCCGATCGAGGGCCGAATGGTCAAGATCACGACTTCTTCGATCTCCAAAGGTGCTAGACCAGCTACTGGATGCCTCATTTGGTTTCCATTCTGCCGCGGTTGTGCAAAGCCCTAGGCTGCGATGGAGCAGGTTAGGCGAGCCGCTTGCGAGATATTTGCCAATTCCTACAGAATAAGATATTATAAGCGGGTTGAAGCATTGCGCTGTTTGCGATGGGCGTGTGGTGGGAGCACGGCGGGGCCGGTGCCGGGAAAAATCGGATGGCTGCATAGTATGCCACAGGCACCCTGGCGCGGCAATGGAGCAGCAAGCGGTCTGTCGATGGATAACGGACGCCGTTGCACGATAACGGTAGCCGTTCCAGGAAAGGAATAACTTTGTGAAGTCGGAGCTAATCATAAGCGCAGCGGCCTTGCGGGTTGTCAAGTTGCTGGTAGGCAGACGACCACAGTCTATCTCTGAACTTATCAAGGCTACTGGCGTTACGCGCACCGCGGTCACCGAGCAACTTAACGAATTGGTTGCCGCCGGATTGGTGGAAAAAGAGGTAGAGAAACTGCCCGGACGCGGACGGCCCAGACATCTGTACCGCGCCACCGACGCCGCCATGCGATTGCTTTTTCCCACCGGCCAGCCGATGTTGGTTCCGGCGATTTGGGCGGCGCTGAGCCAGATCGGCGGCGACAAACTGCTGCGGAACGTCGTTGCCCGCGTCAGCCACATCCTGGCGGAGCACTACAGCCGCAGGATCACCGCCAGCAAGCCAACAGAGCGGCTTCAGCAACTAGTCGACCTGCTGGCCGAGGAAGGAGGTCTGGTCGAGGCGGCCACCGAAGACGGACGAATGGTGATGCTCAAACGTAGCTGCCCGTTCATCAGCATGGTGGACGAAAACCGCAACGTCTGTACGCTCGACGAAGAGATGATTTCGGCCATCGTCGGTCATCGGGTCAAGAGGCTGGCGTGCCGCCACCAAGGCGCTCCGTGCTGCACTTTTACCCTGGTGGACTGACGGCAGCGGCGGCCGGCGGCCGTTTCTCAAGAGTAATAAACAGCCGCCGATAATAAGCATTCGGCGATCATAAGCCCCCGCCGGAGAACTGCGACGCAACAGGCGGCCAGTTGTAAGCGCGCTGCCTAGCAGACAGTATATGGAGTTCTGGCCTTCAGGTAGTAATGGCAGAGTGCTACTGCCAGTGCGTCGGCCACATCGGGAGGCTCGGGCAGGTGCGGAAGCCCCAGTTCGCGTTGCGTCGCCCGCTGCACCTGCTCCTTCGGCGCACGGCCCGATCCGGTAAGCATCTTCTTGATCTTCGTGGCCGAGTAATGCACTACCGGCAGACCGGCCTTGGCGGCGGTCAGGCAGATTACGCCGCGGGCATGGCCCATCAATATCGCCGTTCGCGGCTCGCGGTAGTGCGAGTACAGTTCTTCGACAGCCATCACTTCTGGCCGCAGCGACTGGAGCATCTCGCACAGTCCATCGTGCAGCTCCAGCAGCCGGTGGGACAAGCTGTTGTGCGAATTGTTGCGAATCACGCCGGCCTCGCACAACTGCACGCGGCCGTCAGCCGCGTCGATCACGCCATAGCCGGTCAGGTTCAAACCCGGATCAACGCCAACGATGCGCACGGCGGTCGAATCCTTCTGCTGAAAAGCTTGCGATTGTTCTGGGCGAAAAACTTCCGACGGCGATCATACAGATTACCGTCGTGCTTTCCGGTAGGCCAAGTAAGACCAAGTAGTACGTGTTTCCTCCGAACACCTTGCGGTACTGCCCATGCCAACTACGCCACCCTTGCCTGGGAGGGCATCGGCACTTCGGCGGCCGCGCTGATGGGTAAGGATGGCATTGCTGCTACTGCCGGCTCCACTCGCTTCCACCGGGGCGATCCTCCAGCTTGATGCCCAATTGGGCCAGCCGGTTGCGAATCTTGTCGGCCGTTTGAAAATCCTTTTTCTGCCGGGCTTCGCCGCGAATCTCCAGCAACAATTGCATCAGGTTAGATACTAGTGCATCGTCGTGCGCGCTTTTGTCCGCAGGCGGCTGCCGGAAAAGACCCAATATGCCGGCTAGCTCCTTGAGCACCGTGGCTGCTTTGCGGAAAGACTGGAGTTTCTCGGTGCTGCGGGATTGCGGCACTTCGAGCTTTTCTTCGTCGGCGAAGCGATTGAGTGTTCGCAGCAAGTCGAACAGCACGCCGATCGCTCCGCCGGTGTTGAAGTCGTCGTCCATTGCCTCCAGGAAGCGTTGGCGTTGCTGGCGGACTGCTTCGGGCAGCAAGGGATCGTCGGCTTGTGCGTCGCCCTGCTGGCGGCTGACCGGCGCCGCCAAGTGGTAGAAAGATTCGCCGGTGATGTTCTGGTATCGGTGGAAAAAGCGGTAGAAGCTCTCCACGGCCGTCTGCACTTCGCGGAGCCGCGACTCGCTGAACTCGATCGGTCTGCGGTAATGCGTGGCCAGGATGAAGAAGCGGATCACCTCTGGCGGAAAGTCTTCCAGCAACTGGCTAAACGGGCTTGCCCCACGCGACTTGCTGATCTTGGCGGCCTGTTGGGAATCGATGTCGTCGGCAACGGGGCGGGTACTGCGTCCGCCCACCTTGCCCACTTCGTCGGCCGCCTGCATCAGCCCGTTGTGCATCCAGTATTTGGCCATCGGTTTTCCGTGGGCAGCCTCGCTCTGGGCGATTTCGTTCTCGTGATGGGGAAAGACCAGGTCCAATCCGCCGCCGTGGATGTCGAAGCTTTCCCCCAGCAGCCGCCGACTCATGGCCGAACATTCGATGTGCCAGCCGGGGCGGCCTGGTCCCCACGGGCTGGGCCAGGAAGGCTCGCCGGGTTTGGCGCTTTTCCACAGGGCGAAATCGGCCGGCGACCGCTTGCGATGGGCAGCCTCTCCGCCTTCGCCTTGCATAGATTCCAGGCTGCGATGGCTCAGTTTGCCGTAATCGCGGGCCTTGGACACATCGAAGTACACGTCGCCGTCGGAGACATAGGCGAAGCCGCGCTCGACAAGCTGCTCGGTGAATCGGATGATCTCGTCGATGTTCTCCGTGCAGCGGGGAAAGTAGTCGATCGTGTCCACTCCCAAGGCCCGAATGTTGCGCATGTAGTCGGCCGTCATCTGCTCGGCCAACTGGCTCATGGGTATGCCCAGCCGATTGGACTCGGCGATCAACTTGTCGTCCACATCGGTGATGTTCACCACCAGCGTCACCTGGTAGCCGCAGTAGGTCAGGAAGCGTTTGATGGTATCGAAGATCACCGGGCCGACCATGTGCCCGATGTGGCTCGGCTTGTACACCGTCGGCCCGCAAAGATAAATACCAACCTTGCCCGGCCGCAGCGGCTCGAATGGTTCCTTGACCCTGGTGAGAGTGTTGTAAACGCGGATCATGGCAGTGCGTATCCCAAGCGTAACAGTTCTTTGTTGCACAGCGCTACGTCACGTAAGCTAATCAAGAAGCTAATCAACACGTCAGCGAAGCTCATAAGCACGTCACGGAAGCTCCTCAACACCTTACGGAAGCTTCTGAACAAGTCGCGGAAGCTCGTCAATACGTCACGGAAGCTCGTCAATTGCCCGTCGGCCCAGCATCAACGGTCGGCTTTCATCTTGGCGCCATGCTGCCGGTCGGCGCTGAACAATCGGGCATGGGAACGCTGCCGCAAGCTGCTAAGCGGAATGTTTTTGCAACAAGACCACGCATTGGGCTTCGATTGCCTCTTCCAGTCCCACCGGTCCGACGTGCTCGCCGGTCTTGCCCTTGACGCTCACACACTCAACGTCGATGCCCAGTATCTCGGCGATCCGCTGGCGGATCTGCTGCCGGTAAGGCAACAGCTTGGGGCGCTGGGCGAAGACGACGCAGTCCAGATTGACGATCCGCCAGCCCAGCGCCAGCACTGCATCCCGGGCGGCGGCAAGCATTTCCGCCGAATCGCGGCCACGATTGACCGGATCGGTATCGGGAAACAACTGGCCGATGTCGCCCAAGGCGGCCGCTCCCAGCAGGGCATCCACTATTGCGTGCAGCAGCGCGTCGCCGTCGCTGTGGCCGACCAGCGAGCGATCGTGGGGGATGACTATTCCGCCCAGCCGCAGCGGCCCCCCAGGCCGCAGCCGATGGGTGTCGTGTCCGATACCGACGCGAATCCCGTCCGTAGCTAACCTCCTGTTTACTCTCGAAGGATACCCACTTTAGGCGAAAACCGCTCAACCAATGCGGAACAGCATTATAGCCGCGCCGGCAAGAACGACAAAGACAGGGTTTTTGCCAGAAAACACCGCGAACAATGCTATAAGAAAGCTGAAGCAGCCAGCCGTTTTTGGATGTCCACGTCCGGGCGACACTGCTTTCTGGCCAACACCCTGATTTACAAGGGTACAGCCGCTGGCGAGGACCACAGCCGGTGGCGCTTAATGGGGGTACCGCAACCCGACCATCGCGGCGGTTGTCGACGGCCTGCAAAGAACCACCCCGCAAAGCAGCACCGCCGGTTACTGCCGTAGTTGGCCGCTGATCTCTCGCAGCGCAGGGTAAAGCTGCTGGTAAATCTCGAACCCGCTGCGGTATCTGGCAGTCAACTGGGGATCGGGATAGTACGTACGGCCGGGACGCCACACGTGTTCCAGCGCGTCAGCCTCGTCGCGGTACAGTCCCACGCCGATACCGGCCAGGATTGCCGCCCCCAAAGGCACAGCCTCTTCCAGGTCGGGCACTTCGATCGGCCGGCCGAGCACGTCGGCCTTGTTCTGCATCCAGAAGCTGTTCCGCGTAGGGCCGCCGATGGCAACGACTCGCTCGGCCTCCAATCCTACGGCAGACTCCATCGCCTGGAGTATCGCCAGAAACTGGTAGTTCAGCCCTTCGATCATAGCGCGCAACATGTCGCCCCTGGTAATAACATTTCGCAGTCCCACCCAAGCGCCTGTGGAGCGGTGATCGACCACCGGGCAGTGGCCGCCCGAAAAGTGGGGCAGAAAGATCACGCCGCCCGCCCCGGGTGGCGAGGCGGCCGCCGATTGCATCAAGTAGTCCCACTCGTTGCCGCCGTGCTCCTCGGCCCGCATGCGCTCTTCGGCCCCCAACTCGCGCCGAAACCACTCCAGCATATCGGCGGCAACGGCAGCGCCCATGACGGTCCACATGTCCCGAGCCACATGCGAATCTACCAGCATCCCGGCCCGCAGCAGCTCGTCGCTGAGCACCGGTTCGCTCAGCGCCGTTACCACCATTTCCCAGGTGCCGATTACGTCCAACACCACACCGGGCCGAAACGCGCCGGTCGGCAACATCCCGCAGCAGTAGTCGTGCCCGCCCAGCACCACCGGCGTACCCTGTGGCAAACCTGTAGCGTCGGCAGCCTCGGCGTGTACTTCGCCCAGCCGTGTGCCGGCCGGCAGCGGATCGCACAGCAATCGGCGGTCGATGCCCGAGGCGGCCAGCAACTCTTCCGACCAGCATCGCCGCCGCTGGTCGAAAAGCAGCGTGGTCGAGGCCATGCTGTAGTCGGTGGCGTATTGTCCGCAGAGTCGGAAATTGACGAAATCCTCGATCAGCAGCCACTTGTGCGTGCGGCTGAGAATCTCCGGTTCGTGTTGGTGCATCC
>Ga0209101_1000027_pt1 | contig 113383 bp, 86 predicted proteins | sample ConPoolayeCmetaG_FD_185481 | JGI IMG/M metagenome (GOLD analysis project Ga0209101, IMG submission 185481) | Hot spring microbial mat communities from California, USA to study Microbial Dark Matter (Phase II) - Cone Pool mat layer C metaG... ... | reverse complement strand
CTGACCGCCATCCACAGCGGCGATTGGGCTGCCTACAAGTATCTTGATTTTGGGCAGGGGGTTTCTGCCTTTTATGCGCGTGTCGGCAGCCTGACCCGCGGTGGATTCATTGAGGTGCACATTGACCAGCCTGACGGCCCTCAACTCTGCGTGTGCACAGTGCCGCATACCGGTGGCTGGAACTTGTGGACGACGGTTGGCGCTCGCGTTGAAAGGCCGGTTTCGGGCGTTCACGCCTTGTATCTGGTCTTTGGCGGAGAACAGGGTCGCCTGTTCAACCTGGACCGCTTTTGGTTTGTCCGTGATTTCTAGTTCAAGACCTTGCTGATACAACTCGAGTTTAGACAAATGAATCCCATGTAGGCCAAAATTGATTTCGGCTCACGGCAGACGGCCCATATATGGTGCACAAGCGCCGTGTTAATCCCATATATAGGCAGTCATACTACGGGTTCCCGGTTTGTCTAAACTCGAGATACAAGTTAGCGTTCAAAACCGCTGGGGTAACTCTGACTGCCAATAGTGAGACGCTGCTCCTGCCAGCAGGTGTCCAAGGCCCGGTTGCTGTTCTTCTCCCAGATAACCTGTCAGTTCGTCTGGCCCGGCCTCATTTCTGGCCCGGTGGGCAGTACCTGGAGGACAATTGGCAGGCGAGCCAGGGCAGGCAGCGTTGACCTGGCCGCCGCAGATCATAATATCAGGAGGAACGATGAGCATGTTTCACGGCACCCTGCGCTCTCACCCAGACAATGGGCGATATTTCACCGACGACAGTGGTCGGGCAATCTATCTCACCGGCTCACACACCTGGGCCAACTTGCAAGACATCGGTTTGCCCGGCGGACCGCCTTTTCCTTATGAGGAATATCTCGATTGGATGCAATCTTGCGGCCACAATTTTATGCGTCTCTGGATGTTCGAGCATCCCGAACGTGCCTCGTGGACCCCTGCGCCTATCACTTTTGATCCGCTTCCCTGGGCTCGCACCGGCCCCGGCCTGGCCGCCGACGGCAAACCCAAATTCGATCTGGACACGTTCAATGAGGCTTATTTCGATCGGCTGCGCCGGCGAGTCATCCAGGCCGGCGAGCGTGGCATTTACTGCGCCGTGATGCTCTTTCAGGGCTGGAGCTTGCACAAGACCGACGCGCCCTATGGAGACCCGTGGCCGGTTCACCCGTTCAATGCAGTCAATAACATCAACGGCGTAGATGTGCCGTACACTCGCGCCGACGATGATGAACATCCCTGCCTGCATAGCATCCTCAATCCGGCCGTGCTGGCCAGACAAGAGGCCTATGTGCGCCGGGTGATTGATGCGCTCAACGATTTGGACAATGTTTTGTACGAGATCATCAACGAGGGCGGGGCGACGGTATGGCAATACCACATGATTGATTTCATTCACCAGATTGAGCGCGGCAAGGCAAAACAACATCCTGTCGGCATGACTCACCGCATTTCGCCCAAACAGTTCAACAGCGAGCTGTTCAACAGTCCGGCCGAATGGGTCTCGCCGGCCAATGAGCCGCAAGCCTGGATGTACCCCGCTTCGGTCTTTTTGGAGGATTATCAGAACGATCCGCCGCCGGCCGACGGCAGCAAAGTGGTTCTAAATGACACCGATCATCTGTGGGGACACGGCGGTAATCACAAATGGGTGTGGAAGAGTTTTACGCGCGCCCACAATCCCATTTTTATGGACCCCTGGTGGCCGATGTACATCGAGTCGGACCCAAAGGTGGCCTCCTGGGTATTTGTGGGCGGCATCAGCAAAGACTGGCGCGATTATCCCGATTGGGAAGGTATTCGTCTGGCGATGGGCGACACGCGCCGCTATGCCCTCAAGATGAACCTGGCTGCCATGACCCCGCGTCCTGATCTGGCCTCAACACGCTACTGTCTGGCCGATCCTGGCCGCGAGTATCTGATCTACCTGCCCGAAGGGGGTAGTGTCACCGTGAATCTGCGCCACGGGCGAGGGCCGTTTGCCGTAGAATGGTTCTTGCCGCAACCCCGTCGTACCCTGCAAGGCGCCTATCCACTTCCTGGTGGCGATTATGTCGTCGCCACCGCGCCGTATACCGGCGACGCGGTGCTGTATTTGAAAGCCATCGCATAGGACAAAAGGCAGTACCGCACCACCAACAAATGTGCGCCAGGGCTTGACGGTTACGCGGTGAAACAGCATCTAACCTGAGCAGTTACTTTTGCTGGTAAAGCAGCCTGAGGCGGCGGCTCACAACTCCACACTACACCCCAGGCCGGGCACGTCAGTGGCGATGAGCACTCCCTCCTCCAGGCGAAAACCCGGCACGGTCGGGTCGCCGATCAGGTCCAGGTGACCATCCAGATCGCCGTAGCGCACGTTAGAGCTGCTCAGCGCCAGGCACAGGCCCGCCGCAATGAGCAGTGCCGGCTCGATGACGCAGCTCACCATTGTGTCGAGCCGCGCCGCGCGGGCGATGGCCTCCACCTGCCGCGCGCTGCGCAGGCCGCCGGACGTCGCCAGTTTGATCGCCACACCGCTGGCAGCTCGCCGCGTGGCGACATCTAAGACCGCTCTCGCCCCTGCTGCGCTCTGATCAGCCAGGACGGGGATCGGGCTGTACCGCGTGACCTGCCGCAAGCCGTCCAGATCGGCGGCGGGCGTGGGTTGTTCGAGCATCTCCAGCTCCCCCTCCAGCGCGCGGGCCACGTCGAGCGCCTGCTCGATGGAATAGCCCCCGTCGGCATCGAGACGCAACGTGACGCCGGGCAACGCGGCGTGTACCGCCTGTACACGTCGCACATCCATCTCCGGGTCCAGGCCGCCCTTGAGCTTGAGGATGCGGAAACCTTGCCGGGCCCGGGCGCGGGCCAGCTCGACTGTTTCCGCCACCGGCATGATGCCGACGGTGGCGGAGGTTGGGATACGGTTGCGGTAACCGCCCAGCAGGCGGTAGAGGGGCAACCCGGCCGCCAAGCCCAGCAGGTCGTGGAAAGCCAGGTCGAACGCGCAGAGCGCTGCCGGAATGCCTTCGGTGAGCGGCGTCAGCTCTTCCAGCGCATATTCGGTGTTGAGCGGGGTTCAGATCGCGGGCGCGGTCGGCGCAGGCCCGGCAGGCCCGCAGGACGTCCGCCAGCCGCTCGCCGGTCAGTCCCCAATCGAACGAGGCACATCCCCAGGCGGTCTGTCCCTGCCGCGTCTCGATGCGCACGAAAACCACCCCCACGCGCTCCAATCCTGGCTCCGGTCGGTATGCGGTCCGATAAGGAAAGCGCAGGTTCAGCTCGACAGGTGTGACTTCGACATGCGTGATCTGCATGCATCTCCTCCCATCCAGGGCTACCGATGCGCCTGGCACCCCTCCAGCGCTGCGCAGAACGCGCGGCAGATCTCCTCGGTGGTGCCGGCGTAGATGATGTAAAATTCATTATGATCGCGCGAAAGCGTGTAACTGGCCGTACATGGCCGGATCGTCGGTACGGCCGCGCCCCCGGCGTCGGGCAAGGCCGGCGCGACGCAGCGGAACAGGTTCTCCGGCGCCAACAGCGCGTTCCGGTCGGCGATGGCCACCAGGCCGGCCGAGAGCGGCATCTCTGCGTTGGCGTAGAGACGCGCCTGGAGCGCGCCCACGCTCTGGTAGCAACTGACGATCTGATCCACGGCCGCAATGGCCGCCGTCAGTTCCGGTTGGCCGGCCAGCAGTGCGGCACCGCCGCTCAAACTGCGGATATATTCGGTCAGTTGCTCCCCCTCGACGACGTGGTAACCGGGCAGGTTGGGCAACATTTTGGCCGCGGGCGGCTCGCTGCCGCGTCGCCCATTTCCGTAGAGCACGCCAGCGCCGCCCAGCACAATCGCCAGCCCCAGCAGCAACATATAGAGCCGCCCCGGGCCTCGTTTGGATGATCGGGCAGAACGTCTTGCAGGCATCCGTATCCTCCTCGTAAAGTTGAGTGGGTATGAAACGCAGAGGCAGGGGACGGGCGATCAGGGATTGGGGAACGGGGATTCGTCCCATATCCGCACGCCGAGGAAACGCACGGTCAGCGCCACGTCCCCGCGGCTACGCGCCCACGGCCCCACGTCTCCTGCCGGCCATTCCCTATCCTCAACCATTGTCACGTATTCGTCGTTGATGTAGAAATGACAGGTCGGCCCGGCGCAGGTCACCCGTAGCCGGTTGGTCTGCGCACCGCGCCGGATGTGGGGGAATTGTTGCCAGTCCACCTAAAGGCTCAATTCCGGAGTGCTATTCGAAAGATATTGGGGCCAGACGCGCGTGCAGTTGCAAGGGAATAAGCCAGGCTTGCAGGACAAATAACGCGACCAGCAATAAAAGATTGATCGGAATGCCCGGCAGACCGGGGAACAGATTGCTCAGGAACATGGTAGCGGCAATGACGAGATTGGCAAGCGCGAATCCCAATAAAAGTGGAACCGGGGATTTGCGGTGCTTAGGAGAGCGAAACAACGTCCACATCAGCAGGATTGCACTAACCCCGACGACAAGCGTGGCCGGCAGGATGTTCCCGGGCGGCATCTCCAGAAAATAATTCAGATTCCGTTGCCACGAACCGGCCGGTGGACTCCCGGCTGGCCAGCCGTCATAGTCATACCAGGTGGTGTCGTAAGGAGGAATCTCTGGCGGCGTTGGCCTCGGGCCTGCTACCACCGCAGTCAGATGCTCCCTGGCACAGAGCAGAACAACCGCCAACGCTGCCAGAGTGAGCAGCTTCTATTTGATCCCTATCGCGCTACCTCTTCGTAGATTCCTGCGACCCAACTCAACATCTCTTCCAGCTCTGCACTGGTTGCAGCCTGATTTCCTTTACCACCAAATATAAAACGCATAGGCTGGCCATCTTTGCCCTGAAATTTTAACTCAGTGGCCTGGAACTTGTCTATCCACCCATAGAGATGGTCAAGTTGCTCTGCTGTTAACCACACCGAGGGGTAGGAGCGGATTCCCTCACGACAATCATTCACTCCAACTTTGCCATAAATCTCAATCTGAATCAGTTGACAAGGATGATCTCCTTCCCGGTTAAGTGCCATTGCCATCCCCCACGACGCACCACTACGGCCATACAATAGCTCCTGATAGATGATAGAAGCCCATTCCCCTATCGCACGCTGTTCAGAGGCCTTCGCCGTATTCGCCCCGTGTCCTGAGAATTTTATTCGGCCAACAGAGGTGTCGGCTTTGAAGGCTTGAAAAGAACCCAAAAAGTGACGAAGGTCTTCAGGCCTCTCCATAGCAGATAAAATAGTTCCTGTGGAGAGAGGGTTAGAACAAGTACCGAATTGTACCTGACCTTGCACGTTAATGGCTACTGTATGGCATTCATTAGCCCTTTCCCTTTCCCAAACAAGCACTGGTTCTGAAGAAGAGGGCTCCATGCTTTCTGGAGGTTTTCCTGAGCTCATCATCTCCGTTACTGAGGATTGGCAACCTGTCAGCGGGAGACACCCAAGTAGAAATGCCAGTAATAAAATTAGACTTTTCTCTACCCTGCTCATCCCTGGTCCTCCCCCAGGCTGTGGCCGGTCTCCGACCGAGTCACCCAATCCAGCGGTTATCTGGCCGGATTATGGCATCCGCTTCCCATCGTGGCGACGTCGGGCGCGCTCTGGAGACCGGCCCGAGCCGGACCTTTTGTCACCTCCCCATCCCGCAACTCCATCACCCGCCCCGCAACCCCCGCCACACGCGGATTGTGCGTCGCCACCACCAGCGTGACCCCGCGCTCAACATTCAGCCTCTGCAGCCAGGCCACAATCTCCTCCGTCATCCGGCTGTCCAGATTCCCCGTCGGCTCGTCGGCCAGAATGATCACCGGATCGTTCACCAAAGCCCGCGCGATCGCCACCCGCTGCTGCTCCCCGCCCGAAAGTTGCCCGGGCAGGTGATTCGCCCGCCCCCCAAGCCCCATCACCTCCAATAGCTCCTGCGCCCGCTTCCTCAAATCGAAACCGCACTGACGGCGATACGGCAACAACGGCAGCATCACGTTCTCCAGCGCCGTCAGCGTCGGCACCAGGTTGAAGAACTGGAAGACGAAACCGATCTTCGCCCGCCGAAAGTCGGCCAGGCGGTTGCCCCGCAGCGTGCCCACGTCCACCCCATCCACCACCAACCGCCCGGCAGTGGGCGCATCCAGTGTACCGATCAGGTTCAGCAGCGTCGTCTTGCCCGACCCCGAGGGCCCGGTTACGGCCACGAACTCCCCCGCGCCGATGCCCAACGTCACGCCGTTCAGCGCGCGCACCTCCGTACCGTCGCCGTAGACCTTTGTCAGTTCGTGTGTCTCGATGATGTTTCTGCCTGCCATATTCCCCTCACTCGTTCCGCATGACCGTGGCCGGTGATACGCGCGCGGCCACACCGGCCGGGTAGAGCGCCGCCAGCGCACCCACCAGCCCGGGCACCGCCATGCTTAGCGCCGCTACGCCTGCCAGTAGAAGCGTAAAGGTGCGATACAACCAGAGCAATACCATGCTTCCCAGCATCGCACCTGTTGCCCCACCCACCAGGCCGAGTAACGTCCCTTCCATTACAAACAACCAGGCCACTGTTCCTGTACGCCAACCTATTGCTTTGAGTATCCCGATCTCGCGACGTCGTTCGATGATGCCTTCCAAAAGACCATTTACTACAGAGAGAGACATCAACCCCAGCCCAATTGCTACCAGCGCATAATGGAAAGGCTCGACATGCACCAGGATGAACTCGCCCAACAGCGTCCCGCCAAGCAGGCCACGCTGCTGCACCGATGTCGCCAGCAACAGCGTCAGCAATGCTGCAGAGATCGCTGAGACTGACCCTGTCAGTACCGTTCGAACAGGCCGTCGCGTGACTTCGCTCCAGGCATATGCCCACATGCCAGAGATCGCCCTGCCAGCCCTCTGGCAATATCGCACCCCTCCATGCTGAATCCCGGTAATCGGCGGCACCCGACTGGCCAGCCAGGCCGGCAATATACTGCTCACCACACACAACCCTGTCACAGCTACAGGCAGACCTGCCAACACTCCCGGTGAGGGGGACTGCCAATTCAGAAAGCGGCTCACACACCACGCCCCTATGGCACCTGTAAGCGCTGCTCCAATGCCTGTCGTCACCACCTGTCTCACAACCTGGGCAAACACCGTGCGCGAGCGCCAGCCCAGCGCTTTCTGCAAAGCGATCACGTGGCGCCGGGCAGCTACCTCTGCCCAGACCAGGTCCAGGGTGAAAAATGCCTCTGCGAACAGCAGAGCGCTCAGCAGCAGCCAGTGGCCGCTCCGAATGCCCTGCCTGTAGACCAGGTTCACTCCTTTTTGTATCCACTGCTCTTCCACATAGCCTATCCCTGGCACGCGTACCAGAATGCGTCTGGGTGAAGAGCCAACCATAATGTCCACATCCAGCCCGGTTTGACGCTGGATCTCAATGGCGATGGTTTCGATCTTACGTTGGGCGGCCGGGGTTATCGGACAGTTCTCCGGTTGTCGGGGAGAACAACCTTCCAGGGCCACACGTACACGAATGGCGCTGATGGCTGCCTCTCCGCGCAGTGCACGGGCAGCTTGCAGGGTAGTGAGGAGCAGGGGTGGGGGTTGGATATAGCCGGCGGGGTTCAAGGTGGGGCGCAGCTCGCGGGGTGGCTCTACCGGCCTGCCCTGGTCATCGTAGCGCAGGATGGCAACAGGTGGGAAGTAGGTCTCCAGCGGTACGCGCGTGACATCGGCTGGCCTGGGGAGATTCTCGATGTCAAAAATGCCCTTGATATCCAGCATGTAAGATGCGTTGAACTCAGCACCTCGCAGGCGACGGTAATAGACCTCTTCCTGGTCAGCCTGGTCCTCAGGAAGCTGAACCTCGAGCACACAACCGCTATGGGTGGACGATGTCATCTCGTGATACACCATGACGTCAGGGATACTGACCGTAGCCCATCCACCCAAAAAGATGGATTGGGAACTGATGCTCTCTATCATCTTTTGGTACATCTCCTGGCTGTCCAGGGTGGCGACGGCTACTATCTCCGAAGGGAGACCATTCAGATAACCTGTGCCTCCTCGTGCCAGAAGCTCTTCTGACGTCACCATACCTTGGGGCAGGATGACCCGTCTCAATTCAGTGTGATGGGATAGACTGATATAGGTAGTGGCATTGATTAATACGGGCAGGTTAATCTGAGCGTCGGGAGCATTGTAGGCAGGGAGGGGGACAAATTCGACTCGCGGCACTAATGACTCGTCCTCTGTGAGATAATGGCCCTCCAGCAATGCCTGATCCAGCCCCGTCAGCGCTGCTTCCTGGAGCGGATCAATGCCGGCCAGAAAGATAGGAAACCAGAAGGTGCCATTTACTGTCGGTGAGGGATGGTTGACGGTGAGATCGCCGAGGTACCGGTAGGTCTCTTCCCAACCCGGAGGACGTTCCCAGGGATTCCAGTCGAAGTAGTAGTAGTGACGCCTGGGAAACCCGGATGGAGTGTAAGTACGGCTTCCGCCATCTATGGTGGCCGTCTCATCAAGCGCATACGCCCCAGGGAATGGCGGAAACGGCATCTCGTTGCCCAGGGCCACCCCAACTTTATAACCAAGCATCGCAATCGGGGCTGCCACCTCCACGCCAGGGATGGATCGGATGGTTTCATACTGCTCGAAAGTAATCCCACCCCAGATGCCCGAAAGGTGGTTGGCTTCCACCAGGCCGTACTTTTCTTCGATTGGTGAGCGGGCACCCACCGGCCGTACCAGGATGTCATAGGTGGTGCGCCAGTAACGGTCAAGTTCGCGGTCGGCAACGATCAGGATGGTTTGTGAGGCTGAAGCAACCAGCAGTCCCCCAAGGCTGACGGTCAGCAGGCCCAGGAACAGGAGGGGCAGGCGCGTTTTGTCGCTCAACAGTATACACAGTCTACCCATTGACAGCAGACGGCGCTTCCACTGCAATAGCACCACAGGCGCATCCTCTTATCTGCACCACAGGAGCCACATGGGCCATAACCATAGCCACAGAAGGGCCAGGGTGGGCATTGCGTCTGTGCCTGTACAGACAGCGGTGGCCTGGGGTGCGCGCTTGCTGCCGAAGCTGGTGCAGGCGTCACGAACACCCATACCGCCAGCACCAGCGATGCGATCATCATCAACGCCAGCCCAATCGTCACAACCTTTTGGATTTTATCACGTCCGGCCATTTCTGTCACCTCCCTTCTACTCGAATTTCCTGGTCATCTTGTTGCGCCTGTTACACCATTTCGTGCAGCGCATCACCTCCTCACTCCGCGCGGCCTCCCACCAGCGCCTCGAATTGCGCCCGCGTGTTGGCAAACCCCTTGCCCACAATCACCCCCGCCTCATCCACCACGTAGCAGAACGGCGTCCCCGGCACCGCATACGCCTGCGCCGCGCTGTCCTCCCACGTCAGCACCGGAAACGCGAAGCCCTGCTCCTCCACCAACGCGCGGTTCTCCTCAGCAGCGCCCCGCGAGACCATCACCACCTGCACCTGGCGGTGAGCCTCGCTGAAAGCTCTCAAGTGGGGGTACATCTCCGTGCAGGCCGGGCAGGAAACAGAGGAGAAGACCAGCAGCACCCGCCGGCCCGCGAAGTCCTCAAGTGCAACCGGCGCGCCATTCACGTCGGGCAGGATGAAGGCGGGAGCGGGTCTCCCGACCGCCAATCCCACATCCTGCATCGTCGCGCCCGCAGGCGGAGCCGCCAGGGCCGCCAGCGCCGCCTCCTGCAACTGATTCATCCGCACGAAGAGGCCGATGATGGCGACCATCAACAAGAGCCTATCCGAAAAACCGTACATGCGGCATCCCTATGCCGCTTATACCGACGCATAGGGATGCGTCGGTTACGTTTTTCGGATAGGCATTTAGAGCTTCTGCAGAAGACGCTGCGCGGACGCAAAAGTTCCGCGATTCACCTCACACTTTTTGGAAGTATCCTGCGGGGGTAAGCCGGCAGACCCGTACCTGATCGCCGATCAGTCGCTGCTGGAGGAGGCAGCTTTGAGCGGGTGGGGAGGAATGGGCAGGCGTGTCAGCCCCGGCATCGCTGCGCGCGGGCTGGCCGGGTTACCCGGAAACCGCTTACAAATGCGCTATACGGTTATGACCAGCATGGCCAGGCATCGGAGCTGGCAGACCATACAGTTTACCGTGGCGGTGCTGTTGCCAGGACATTTTGAAGTGCGTAGTAGGCTGGCTTGGGGGCATATTTCGCGTCGAAGATGAGCGGGGCCTCCCAACCAGCGAAGAAATGGGGTACCCAGGAGTGAGCGTCTGTGAACCCCCACAACACAAATGCCTGGCAATTTGGGGCCTGCAGGCATACATTGAGCAGATCAGCGTACACGGTGGCCTGCATCTCCAGCTCCTCCGGCGTCACAGGTGACTTTATTCTCACGTCAAGCTCCGTGATGTGGACTTTCAGTCCCAGTTCGGCCAGGCGTTCCATATTGGCGGCGATGCTCTGTGGAGGTGGATAGCCCGTCAGCGGGAAGTGCATTTGCAAGCCCACTCCATCAATCGGCACACCGCGCTCGACCAGGCCCTTTACCAGGTCATAGATGGCATCGGATTTGTGTCCCAGTCCCTCGCCATTGTAATCGTTGTAGAACAGCAAGGCATCCGGGTCGGCCTCACGTGCCCAGCGGAAGGCCATCTCGATGTAATCTGGTCCGATGACCTGCATCCAGATGGAATCCCGCATCTTTCCATTGTCGTCAATCGCCTCGTTGACCACGTCCCAGGCGATGATCTTGCCCCGATAGTGCCCTACGACGGTCGTGATGTGATCGCGCAGCACCTCGACCAATTCATCACGTGTCCATTCTTTCGTCTTCACCCAGCCTGGCAACTGCTGGTGCCACACCAGTGTGTGGCCGCGCACCTGCATGCCGTGCTCCTCCGCGAAGGCGACCAGACTATCTCCCGCGTTAAAACGGTACGTATCCGGCATAGGGTGAATCAGTTCGAACTTCATGACGTTCTCGGGAGTCAGGATATTGAACTCACGCCCGAGGACCTCCGCGTAGGCTGGTTCGCTCTTGATATACCCCGGCTCCACCGCCGCGCCGATGTAGAGGTTGTGTCTCTCAGCCAGAACACGCAGGGCCGGAGCCGGAGTCGGTGTGGGTGTGGGCACTGCTGTCGGTGGCAATGTCGGGGTTGCTGTTGGCGCCGGGGTCGTTTCCTGCATTGGGGCACACGCGACCGCTATTGTGGCTGTCAGAACTGACATGATCAAACACCTCGCAAGACAATAATGTTTATTTTTCATCGCAGCATCCACCTGGGTCTAATCATCAGGTGACAGTCACCTCACGGGTGACTGTCACCTGTCTGTCTTGCCAGACGTACCCATTCGCGCTCTGCCTGGAAAGTCAACGCTGCCTGCGCTTCATCCCAGGGAAGCCACAGAGGCTCAAACTGGGATTCGTGAACTCCCGCTTTCGGCTGATTGGTTGTCTCACTATGCTCTTCCGTAAGCCCAAGCAGGAAGTACCGCTCGACGCGAACGACCTGGCGCCCGTCCGGTCGGGTAAACTCAACGGTCTGTGTGCCCAGGTCGCCCTTTATGGTCAGGTCTGCGTAGCCGCTCTCCTCGCGCGTCTCACGTAAGGCGGTCTCCATAGCGGTCTCTCCGCGCTCTACGTGGCCCTTAGGTAACCGGACCTCGCCGTAGCCGGGTCGGTGGAGCACCAGCACGTGCCCGTTATGGACGACAACGCCGCCCGCTGCGAGATAACGTTCGACAGGCCGCGTGTTCAATAGCTCGTTCAGTGACGCCGCAACTTCGTGGAGCGACGAGTATATCCTGCAGCCTGGAAATTCCAGCGGGGCCGTCCAGACCATCGGCACGGCCACGGGGAGCATCCCCGCTGCTATTGCTGCCTCGATCCCCTGTGGCGAATCATCCAGTGCCAGACATCTGGTCGGCGACACGCCCAGCCGTTCTGCTGCGATCAGGTAGAGATCGGGAGCAGGTTTTCCCTTCGCCACTTCATCGCCGGTAGCGAGCGCCTGAAAACGCTCCCCTATCCCCAGCGTTTGAATTGAGAGGCGAGCATACTCCAGCGAGGATGAGGTGGCAATGCCCAACGGCAGGCCGCGCGCCTCCAGTTCGTCCAGAAGCTGGTAAAGCCCGGGCCGGGCCCGCAGTCTGGTAGGGATCGCTTCCAACACCAGTCTTTCGCGCATGGCCTGCGCCTCCTCCGGGCTGATGGGGAGTGAGAAGCGAGCACATATGAGAGCCTCATAGTCCGCTACCCGCAGCCCCTGGACACTGCGAAAGATGTGGGCGTCGAGCTTATGCCCATAGCAGGCCAACACCTGTTCCCAGGCCCACCAGGACAGGGGTTCACTATCGGCCATCAGGCCGTCAAGATCGAAGATGACTGCTGCGATACCGTTTGTTGGATTGCGCAAATTCATGGCTCCAGAGCACTGAAGTAATCTCGCACATATTGTTTCATCCCCAGCGGGATGTAGCTGCTCTCAAGTGCAGCGCCGGCGCGGGTGGCGTATTCGACGTATACCTGACGATACGGTACACCAGCCTGGCCTGTTTGCGGCGGGGGTATCGTCCCGGTCCTGGCCACAGGTTCACCTTCCCCTTCGCGCCCGAGAGGCATTTCCACTCCTCCCTCACCTATACGGTATGGGACATAGACCTCATCGTATGGAGCGCTGCTGCCGGTGTCCTCACGATGTCCAGGCTGCCCCTGGCTCGTGCCCGTTTGCTGAGCTTCTCCTGCGCCGCCCTGCGCCGATCCGCCGGCCTCTTCCGTTCCTGACCGTTGGCCTGTCCTGCCACTTGTGACTTCTGCTGTGGCTGGCTGCAACCCGCTCTTCTCTGCAATCTGGAGGCGGCTATCTTGTAACCCGGATAACGTCTTCTCGACCGTGCTTTCCCGCGCGATGCGTTCTCCTGAGGTATCCATCTGCCGGGCCGCCTGTCTGATCGCCTGGCGTGCCCGGGCGATATCGCCGCGCCTGATGGCCTCGGCGGCCTCCCTTAGCTCCTGGGCAAGCTCCCGGTCTGCATCACCAAGCGTCTGAGCGGCCTGCTCCAGCTCACGGGCAAGTTCCAGTTCCTCCTCACGGGTCAATGGCCTGCCCTCTGTACCGCTGTAGGCTGCCAGCGCCCGGGCGGCTTCCCGGTAATCGCCCCGCGCAAGCGCTTCGGAGATGGCGCTTGTGAGAGGTGAATCCGCCATCTCAGCAGCAGCACGCTCCATGCCGGTCTGCAGGCGCGCCGTGCCGGGGTCGCGCAGCTCCGCCAGTTTGCGCTCCGCATCAGAGAGCACTGCCACTGCCTCCTGAGGCGTCCGCCTCTTGTCCAGTGCACTCAACGCCTGGTCCAGCGCCTGGAGAATGGCCTCGCGATCGGCATCGCTCAGCCCTTCGGCCTGTGCCGCTTCCTGGCGTATGGCCTCCAGCCGTTCCCGCTGCGCTTCGATTGTCTTGCGCAAAGCAGCCCGTTGCAGGAGCACCAGGTCCTGGGGATTGGGAAGCCAGAACAAGAGCACCAGCGCAAACACCATAAGGCCAAACGCGACGAGTGCACGCCTGGAAGCTCGCAGTGGGAGCAGAGCCTGTATATCAATGCTCCTGGCTGCCTGCAAAGCGTCGCTTATCTGAGCATGGGCCATCTCCCGGGTGGTCTTGATCCGGCCTGCGCTCAATTCGAGCGCTGTTGTCAGGCGCTCGGCCAGCCCCAAGCGACGGTCGAAGATGTACGCCAGGCGCAGCGGGGAGCGCGGACGCAGCCAGGGGGTCACCGTGCCAATGGCGAAGCCCACCAGTGTTAATGTCCCGCTCAGCGCAATCAACCAGCGGGTCAGCATCAGTGGCCATACCCGTGCCATGAGCGCTACGAGCATTCCTGTGGCAGCCCCGCATGCAGCACCCCACGGCCCCCAGGTCAGACTTTCGACCATGCGCAACCACAGCCCCCACCGGTAGAGCAGTCTCAAAATCGCCCGCGCGCTACCTGCCATGGATTATTTCTCCTGTGCCCTTACTCTTGATATAGTTACCGAGAGCAGTATTGCCGTAATCGCCAGCCAGAGCAGCGTATACATGATCCATGGGAATGGGACAGGAACGCGATTAGTTGAGTGTGTATGGGCAGACAAACTATACCAGAAGTACAGTATGGTGTCCTCTTCTCGTATTAAGGACCCGGTGACTATGGCTGCACTGATGGGACTGATGCTGAGGGCCAGAAACATCAGATATACAAGAGCGACCTCCGCCGTCCAGCTAATATCAGTCTCAAAGGCAAATGGGAGCAACAGAATGATTGACAGTATCGGCAGACCCACTGCGAGCAGCAGCACTGTGATGTCACTTAACACGGTTGAAGAGTGTGTGGAACGCATAAGGCTGGAAAAGAAAAGGCCGACGGAGGCGAAGGCCAGGGCGGTCACCAACAGTAACACTAATGCCAGCACCAGTTCCTCTACCATCACACCACCCCAAATGAACGCCAGGCTTTCCAGCGGCACAGCGACTATGATGAACAGGAACATATATGTTAACGCCGAGAGGAGCTTCCCATAGACAAGTTTGCGGGCCGACAACAGCGTCGTGCGCAGAAGTTCATAGGTCTGACGCTCCCGTTCACCGCTGATCGCTCCTGCAGTAAAGGCCGGGGCGAGGAACGCGACCGTAAGGAGTTCGATCAGCGTTAAGCCGTAGAAGGTGGTCTGGCCCAGACCAGTCGTATCTGTGCCTGCATTATCGTTGGTGTAAGCGGAATATATGGAGAGCATGGAGCAGCCAAGCAGGAGCAGATATAATGTGAGCATGATGAATGCCCGCGCTCCACGCATACGCCCTCGCAGCTCTTTGACCAGGACGGGATTTAGTTCGCTCTCCGCTCGGCGGCGGGGTTTGGGCTGAACTGTGTTTTCCATGCAGGATCAGGCCTCAGGAGACAATGCCCTTTGTCAGGCGGATGAACACGTCTTCCAGCTTACCGGTCTCCTCATAGAAGGCCAGTACCGGGAAGCCTGCGCCGATCAGCTCTCTCAGTAATCGGACAAGTGACTCCTCATCTCCTGCGACGGTAGTCCGCAACATGTTACCATCGTTATCCGTGAGCTGCTCGACCTGGAGCACGGCGGGGTGCCCGGCAAGCCAGGCCTGTGCTTCTTCTACAAGTGATGTCAACTTCACTCTGACGATATGCTGAGTGTAGATGCGTTGACGCATCTCGGCCAGTGTCCCGGCAGCCACCAGTTGACCGGCTTCGATGATGCCGATATGGGTACATATCTCCTCAACATCCGCGAGGATGTGGGAGGAGACAAAAATGGTCTTACCCATTGCATTCAACTCGCGCAAAAGCGCGCGGATCTCGATCCTGGCGCGGGGGTCCAGGCCGGAGGCCGGCTCGTCGAGGATGAGTACCAGGGGATCGTGAGTCAGCGCCCGCGCCAGGCACAGGCGCTGCTTCATCCCTCTGGAAAGTGTATCCACATAGTCGTCACGTCGGTGGGAGAGGTCTACCAGCTCCAGCAGCTCATCCGTCAGGCGGCGGCGGGTCCCGGCCGGTATCTCGTAACAGGCGGCAAAAAAGTCCAGATATTCCCACACCTTCATATCACCGTAGACACCGAAGAAATCCGGCATGTATCCGATAACCCGGCGTACCTCCCGCCTCTGCGTGAGCACGGAATGCCCCGCCACCCAGGCTTCCCCTGCCGTCGGGCGTAATACCGTTGCCAATATTCGCATGGTCGTTGTCTTACCCGCGCCGTTAGGCCCGACGAATCCAAAGATACCCCCTTCTTCAACCGTCAGGTCCAGCTCGCTCAGCGCGGTAATGCGTCCGTACTTTTTGGTCAATCCCCGTGTCTCGATGATTCCCATCACTGCCTCCGGCCGGCGAAAGTGATGGTCAGGCTCTCTACTTCCAGGTGTTGCTCAGCGCCGGTCTCCAACTTCACAAGCACAATACCTGAGGGCAGGACATAATTCTCGCCATGAGGGAGGACATTATTGCCCCAGCGGATCGGCACCACCTCCCATTCATAGGTCTTCCTGTTCCACAGCGATACTGTCGGCGCCCCGCCGCCGTAAATGGTGCCCTGGATTGCCAGTGTCATGGTGTCAACCTGGCTGACCATCAGCGCTGGCCATATGGAGAAGGCAAACACAATCTCAGAAGATTCCCCCAGCACAAAACTGCCATCCTCAATGCGCACATCACCAGCCTGGCTGTACACCCGGCGACTGATCGCCGACGGAGGTATACTGACCTCTGGACCCAACTGTAACTCTACCGGCAAAGTGTAGACGTACAGGACCTCGCTTCTTGATGTTCGATAAGGCTTTCCCACAATCTCAACAGCGAGTGGGGATGATTCGGCCCAGCCAATAAGATAGATGCCCTGTCCCGGTTCCCAGCTGTGTGACGGGAAGATCGCCTCAAGGAACTGATAGCGTCTATATAAATCCTTATCTCCCCAATAGTTTACGATCCCCATGATGCGCTCAGGAAATCTATTGTCCAACTGGCCATACTTGAGAGAGACGTGGACCACCCCGCCGGCGGGCAGTTCGCCCAGGCGTTGCTCACCGCTATCTGTGAGCAGGATGGCATCACTGAGGGCTAACTCGCCGTTAAAGATATCCCCTTCCAGGATCAACTCTCCTGCCGGAGAGGTTAACTTCAGATCGGCTCTTACCTCTGGAACCTTTACGTACCCTTCGATAACAAGCGACCTGACACCGCCTATTTCAACCCGCAGGCGCTTTACCAGCGAACCTTCTGCCTCCTGGTAGACATAAAGGGGTTGGGTGCCTGCTCCACTCTGGTCTGTTCCGGGCAGGCGGCGCACCAGCGCACGGGTCGCCATCACTTCGTACCTTGTGCGTCTTGGTGAGAAGATCCCTGTGATGCTGTACGCGCGCCCAGTGTCCATGCCCTCCGGTACATACACAGCCACCAACTGGCCTACAATCGGCTTACTTCCCCGGAGCTGAAAACCGGTCACATAGGCGAGGACCGTAAAACCAGCAATGATAGCCGGTATGGTGAACCAGGCAAGCTCCCTGCGATCCAGCCTGCGCAGGACCAGATAGTTCAGTGGACCTATGAGAACTATGTAGACAAGCAGGAAGAGCGCTATCTGTGCCACAGACGGCGCGGAGAGGCCGGGTATTGTGCTGACAGCATTGTGGTCAAGGGATGCATAATGTGGTGCCACAACCACCCTTGCACGTGTCTCGAGTACGGATTGCCACAGCCTCACCCGACCGTCCCAGTTAATGAATGGATTCAGGGCCGCATCGAGAGCCATGAAATCCACCCACCCGGCGCCGTACGGGCGACGTGCCAGCAGAATGAGATCACCCTGGCGAATGAGTGCCTCCCCTTCGCGCATTGAAGCCGTAGCCACAGCGTAAGGACCCGGCTGGACGGCGACCCCGGTCCATTCCTCAAGCGCGTCCAGATTCTCTACCGACCTGATGCTCCCAGGCACAACCGGCAACATCCGGGCAATTCCTGCTGCGGTACGGGACACCCCGGCACCACCACCCACAATCAGGTGTCCTCCGTGGCTCACCCAGGTCTCGAGTGCCTGGCGCCTCTCGCTGCCCAGTGCGGCCGTGTCAACGTCGCTGAGTATCAAAACATCGAGGCTCTCCCAACCCAGAGGATCAGGGGGTAGCGTCGCCAGATCAAGATACGCCACCACTGCCCTGCCGCCGGCCGGTGCTATACCACTCAGAAAGTTGAAGGCTGATGGCTGGCCGCCGACGACGCCGTAGAGATGCTCATCCTGTCCAAGCCATGACATGGTGGCCTGACGGGAGAGCACCTCTTTTCCCTCAGCAAGAAGCCGGATGGACAGGCGGGCGGATGAACTGTCGGCAGGTATGTAGACGTAAAATGCTTTGCGTGAGTGGCCTGGCAGGAGGGCAGGAACGCAGTAGACATCAGCGTCTGGGTCTGTAGTGGAGACCTGAATGTCTCCGTCAATGTCTGCTCCCTCATTGGAGACGACTATGCGGACCGGACACCAGCCCCGGTTGTCGCCCAGCCGGCAATAGCCATCGAACCCGACCTGCACGTCCATAAACAGGGAATCCGCCTGAGCCAGAGCCACGGAGGGGTGATACAAACAGGCAAGACCAACGGCCAGGATTGTCACTATTCCTGGGAGGATAGTTCTCCCCTGCGTGTACCGGATAGCTCTACCCTGGACGTTTATTCGAGATCCAATGTTTCCCATGGGACATCATTCGATGCCTGGATTCACAGACAAGGCTTTATCAAATGTATCTATTCAGCCCGATTGAAATCGGCCTCTTTGGGCGCTCTGCGCCGTGCGTCGGCCTACGCCGACGCACGACGGTTGGCGAAGGCTGACCGTTGGCTGGAGGCCCAGAAGAATGAGGCGTCGAAGTAAACTTCAGCCAGATTTTCCACCTGGGGGTCCAGTTCCCGTTGAGTTATGCGCTGGGCGCTGCTCGACTGAAATCGGCCTGAATAGCCACTATGCTATTATAGCATACTTCCCACCAGCTTCAACCACTTTTCTGCAATTTGCACATCACGGCATTTGCAATATAATTGCTCTTGTTCCGGCGAGCTACTGCTGCCGTATTTCTACCTGATTCCCCTACACCCTCGCAGTTCTCATCACAGCCCCGGCCGCCGGGATCTTGTACCAACCGGTTAAGAACCTATCCGAAAAACCGTACAAGCGGCATCCCTATGCCGCTTATACCGACGCATGGGGATGCGTCGGTTACGTTTTTCGGATAGGCACTAAGTTTGAGTTGAAAGGAGCACTATGAAGAGCAAGTACATGATTCCCTATGTAATTTCTTTGTCGGCGGCCCTCCTGATAGCGCTGCTGGGAGCGCTGTGGCTTTCCAGACTGACGGTCCGGGCAGCACCACCATCCGCTCCGCTCCTGGATCCGCCCTGGAACACCAACGTCCGTGTTGACGACGACCCCCGGGAAACCAACCAGGAACGCCCGGCTATTGCTGTGGGCAGCGGCATCGTCTATGCGGCCTGGATTGATCACCGCGATAGCCCAACCAGCACTAATCTGCTCTCCGCCTACTCTACCGACGACGGTCAGACCTGGAGCAGACCCGGCGTGCGCGTGAACGACGAGAAGAGCAGCGTCTCCGCTTACTACGCTCCGGCTATGGCTGCCACCGGCCCTCTCACCGTCCACCTGGCCTGGACCGGTGACATCTACGGCTACACCGGCGTCTACTACGATCGCTCGACCGATGGCGCGAAAAACTGGGGCCCGGACCGGTTGCTCAGCTCTCCACCAACGGAGCGGCCCGCCAACTCTCCCGACATCGCCGTATACAATGTTCGGAACGTCTACGTGGTATGGTCAGAAATGGCTGCCCTCTACCTGGCCCGCTCTCCCGACGAGGGCGTCACCTGGATCACCTCAACACAGCCGATCATCACGGCCACCTACGGTGTGTACGATCCGGCGCTGGCCGTGGGAGTGGACGGTGTGCTCCACCTGGCCTGGGAAGAATCAGGCGCCAATCAGCAGGCCGTGTGCTACGCCCGCTCGAAGGACGGTGGTCTCAGTTGGGTTAACCGCCGCTGTTTTGGCTGGCCGGCGGCAGCCAGCCAGCAGGCTGATCCCGATATCGCCGTAGACCACTCCACAAACAGGGTGCACCTGGTGTGGGATGACAGCACATCCGGCGCCCACATGGTGTATCACGTTGCCTCAAATGATGGCGGTGTCACCTGGAATACTCCAACGCAGGTAAGCACTCTTACCCCAGCGGTCGAACCGGCCGTCACCGCTCAGGGCGGTGTGGTGTACGTCGTATGGGACCAGCAGACCGCGACCGGCAGCGACCACGACATTTACTACAACAGCTCTACCGATGGCGGCATGAACTGGGGCACGCCCGGACGGGTCAACGATGACCGCTCCGTCCGCCCTCAGCACCACCCTGGCATCGCCTCGGGCAGCGGCGTCTACGCTATCTGGGATGATGGGCGGAACATCGTCCAGATCCTCCACCAGGATATTTACGCCACCTCGCTGGGCAAATGCCCGGTACCGCTTGAGGGCGTGGTCATCGAAGGAGATAGCAGCACCACTGTCGGCATCCCCATCACCCTCACGGCCTGGATCAATCCGGTCAATGCCACGCCGCCAATTTCCTACACCTGGTCCCCGGCACCGGCTGCCGGCCAGGGAACGGCGCAGGCGGTCTATTACTGGCATAAAGCCGGCACCTACGTCGTCGCCGTTACTGCGAGTAACTGCGGTGGACAGGCTACAGCCAGGCAAGAGATTGTTGTCAGTACACCACCGCCGTCGCTACCCTGTGTGGAAGGCATCGTCACCTACGCCGCGACACCGCTGGCGAACATCCAGGTGGAGCTGATCGCCGGCACCGACCCCCTGACCACCCCTCTCCAGACCACCAACACTGACAATTTCGGCCACTACCGCTTCTGTAACGTCACGCCCGGCAATTACCAGCTCAAGCGCTACGGCCCTTCGGAGGAGTATGTGGAATGGGTTGCCAGCTCACTCGTTGTGCGCTGGAGCAACGTGATCAGGAATCTGGACCTGCCCAAACGCATGACGCTGCTCTCGCCGGGCGACGGAGACATAGTCTTCACCTCCATTCCCACCCTCACCTGGCAATCGTTGCCGGAGGCCGGGCGGTATACGTTGCAACTGAACCGCACGAGGGACTGGGCATTAATCGAGCACCGCTCAGGCTTGGCGACCACCTCCTACCAGGTGGGCGTGACCCTCACCTGGGGCACGAGCTACACATGGCAGATTGATGCCTACACCGGCACGCACTGGGTCGGCACAACCCCCGACGCTTTCGATTTCACTGTCGTCAACTTCATGCCCATCACTTTCGTTCTGCCGCCAGTGGTCAGTATCCACAACTCCCTGCGCATCGAGGACGCCCCGCCGGGAGTGGTGGTGAACAAGCTCATCGGCGATAGTACCGGAGCGACCAGTCTGAACTACGTGGATGTGGTGGCCAACGTCTGGACGATCAACCCCACTGCGATGGATGATGTCAGAGTCACCCTGACAGTGCCCGATAACAGATTTGGTGCGCCGGTGAACGCCTGGGTGCGCAGCAGCATGGGCGGCACGCTGACCCCGGTCTCCTACACCAACCTGGGTGGTGGCAGATACCAGGTGACCACCGACCTGTTACCGGTTTTACCCTGTTACGTACTATGCACCTACCGCCGGCAGGTTGTGTGGCGTTTCCAGATTCCTCACACCATCCTGCCGCAAAGCCTGCAACTGGTAAGCGATGTGAACCTGCCCGGCCGTATGGTCATTGATGACCACTCTGAAGCCACCCTGCGGCTGGTAAACTTCCCCTCGGCACTGATCATCACCAACCGCAAGCTGCTCTACGACCGTTACCAGAGTTATCAGGTTAACCAGCTCCTGCACCAGCTCTACACCGTGGCTCAGGGAGGGCCGTATAACGACCAGCCGCTCGGAGTAATCTACTACGTGGATCGTTACAGCACGCTGGCCCGCGACTGGAACAACGCCTCTGTGAATTACAACAGCGAGACCACCGCCAATACCGTTGCCAACGCGATTGACGACCTGATCGAGGACTGGGTAGAAGACGGTACGTGGGGCTGGTCAGTCCATTTGCCTTTCTCGGCTACTATCCCCCCGGCCTGGCAGCCTGAGTACCTGCTCATCGTCGGCGACGACGACGTAATCCCGTTCTACCGCTATAACGATCCCTCTGACGATGAAGGTGTCAGACAAAGAGCTGCATGTCCCAGCGCCCATGGATGGTGTGTAGATAGCGCTACCAACCCGGCCATCCATGCCACCGACGAAGACTACTTCTTCACCGACAATCCCTACGCCGACCTGTGGGGTGGCACCGACTGGCAGACCGGCGACCTGGAGCTATCCGTAGGGCGGCTGGTCGGAGCGTCAGCAGCCGACATGCTGGCCCTGCTCGATAGCAGCCTGGCTACGGACGGAAGCACCGGCCGGGCGGTGATGGCCAGCGTTGATGGCTGGGAACTGGGCATGCCGGAAAGCCCGGCCTGCGGGAGCGCTGAGATCCACGATGTGCTTAACGTCCCCGAGCGCCTGATAGCGCGGGGCTTTAACGTGCTCAACGATACCGAAACGCCTCGCACTGTGGACGTACTGTCTTATCCCGACAACTGGAACAGCGGCTTCCGCAGCGCGGCCAACGGCGGGATGGATATCTTCTTCATCGGTGGCCACAACAGCTATGACCATGCCAGCATTCCCGGCGATGCTTTCTCACCCGACGATACGTGCGCAGCCGCTACCTGCCGCTACCGCCGCTTCGATGACGATCATCCTCTGACCTTCATCGTTGGCTGCCACGGTGGCCTGACCGTGCCGGCCATAGACGTGCCCGGCGGCGTGGATCACGACATGGTCTACGACGTGGTCCACGAGGGCGGGCGGGCTTACATCGGCGCGACCGGTTTCAGTTACGGCTCGCCCGGCTCACTCTGTGCGACCACCTGGGGTGAGCGGTTGCTTCAACATTTCTTCGACCGGTTTCTGCCGGCAGGTTCCCACAGCCGGTCCATCGGCGAGGCGCTGCGTCTGGCTAAGGATGCCTACGTCTTTGGCTTCGGCGATAGCGACAGCCTGGATCGTAAGACGGTGACCGAATTCGTCCTCTATGGTGTGCCCTGGCAACGACTGGATTACCCGGGCGGCACAGCACAGCGGCTCAGCAGATCGGCGGGCTACGGTGGAGGCAGGGCCGCCTTCAGCGTCACGGCCGGGGCGACCGTCCACGCAGATGGGAGCTTCCGTTACACCCGCACGATTACCCTGGCAACGGCATCCTACAACGTGACACAGGTCATCACCGACAGCATCACCTACGATGTGCTTTCCATACCCGGCGGCGATATGGCGCTCGCGCCGGGCCTGCCGTTGTTGCCCTACGTGCAGGGGTACACACTGACACTGCCGTTCAGCGCCACCGTCCAGGGCGTGACGCTCACCGGCCGTACCTGCGACGATGTGGAGACATACGAAATTCCCATCATCGTTGCCCATCCCTGGACCGAGGGCGGTACCAGCTTCACCACCACTACCGACATCAACACGTTCTACCCGTCCGATGAGGACCTGGTACAGTGGCAACAGCAGGGCGACCAGGTGCTCTTTACCCTGTTCCCGATTCAGCACAACCCCACCACCAACGCGACCCGCTTCTGCTCGCAGATGGTGTTCCAGGTGGCCTATGATGCTCCCTTGCCGCTGGCCGTATCCGGGCTGGTGCCGCAGTCCGACACACTTATGCCCGGTCAGCCCATCTCCGTGACCACGGTTGTCGCCAACGTGGGCGACACACTGGCCACTTTCACCACCACACTGAGGCTGGAGGACAGCCATGGCAACGGGATCGGATGGCAGGACGGGGGGCCATTCTCAGTGGCTGCGGGCGGAGAGGAGGAGTTAGAGCTTGGTTGGGACGGCCTGCTCGACGAGGGGGACTACGCTCTGCAACTTACGTTGTGGTGGCATGGTCGTGCTCTGGGCACAGCGACCGGCGGTGTCCACGTGGTCGGGGGCGCGCTCACCGGACTGGAGGTCCCCACAACAACCGTGATGCCCGGACAGCATGCGGAGTTCCAGGTCGTGTTCGCCAACTACCGCACCACCCAGGTGACAGTTACGGTAAGCCTGACCATCAATGATGAGGAAGGGCACCCTGTAGCAGAGCTTGGGCCACAGACCGGCCAGGTTGGCGGCCAGAGCCAGGTCTCATTCCCCTATTCCTGGGAGACTGCGGGTATCCCCGCCGGAGGTTACATCGCCATTGCCACGGCGGAGGCAGAAGGGACTTCCTACGGCCCGCTCGCGCGACCATTCGCCATTGCTCATAACGTCTACCTGCCGCTTGTGCTGAGAGACTACAACGGCTGATCGGTGCGACACAGGCTGTCAGTATGTGTGCCTGGCGGCCTGCGCCTGACATAAACCCGGCCTGTTGCCCCTCAGGCGGTGGCTGCAAGGCACCGTAGTGGTACGGCGCTGCCGTGTTTCCAGGATGGAGAGTGTGTCGGCACAAACCGACATCTGGAGCGGAGTGCCCATCCAATCGGAACAGGTGACTGTAGGGGTGAGGGATACCTCGCCCCTACACCTTTTTGGGCCTGCGGTCAGCGGTCGGCCTTCGCCGACCGGGATTCCAATCGGCCGCCTGCAAAGATTCCCCTGGGTGTCCGTCACTTCTTGCACGAGGATGGAGCGAGAGCAGGCTATGGCCAGTCGTGACGGCGCAAAGATTGTAGGACAACTGCTCGCAGTTGTCCTGCGCTAAAGGACACCTTTTGTCCATATGGCCAGGCTCCTGGAGGTTGTAAGGCAGCCGGAGCATAGGGACATCCCGACGCCAGGGGTTGTGGTCCTGAGGGGAGCGCGGGAGGGGACACGGTTTATCCCGCCGGAGGCCGTTCAGCATGCGTCGGAGCATGGCAACGCCGAGGCGCGTCAGCTGCTCCTCCTGGGCAGAATTCAGCGAAAGCATTCCCCGGCGCGCCAGATGTTGGGCCGTGGTGAGGAGTACTGACTGAAGCCGCTCAGCACAGGGATAATCCGGCGCCTGAGCAGTCACGGCGACGATCGCCCGAATATCAGAGCCATAAATGTAGCCTCGTTCCCTGCTGGGGGGACGACGCTGCAGCTCAGTGCCCACGAGGCGGATGATGCTCTTGCGGTGCAGGCCGGTGTAAGCCTCCATTTCGTCCAGGAGCTTACTCCGCTCCCTGCGGTCAGCCTTCTGATAGCGCTTCTTCATCCGACCCAGATATTGGTATCGCTCTTCTATGGTCATCTTATCCTCTGGATTCGTCTTGACCCCCGGTAACATTATCATAGCTCCGGTAACATTGATGATACAACGCATGATGGCAAAAGTGACACGTGGGGCAGGCTTTCTAGCCTGTCAGCAGCCTGGAAAGGCTGCTCCACGTGCGGCTTTTGCCACAATGCGATACAACACGATACCTTGACAAACAGCTCACGCGCGGTATAATGCTACCACTCGTGGCCCGCTAGCTCAACAGGAAGAGCAGGGGACTCTTAATCCCTTGGCTGCAGGTTCGAGTCCTGCGCGGGTCACCTGCCAATCGTTCTTATCGCCACAGCGCAATAAAGGGAAACAGGGTCGCCTGGTCCTGGCCGGCAGGCGGCCCTGTTGGTTTCTGGCAGCTCATAACCGCTCTGCTCACGTCGGCCAGAAGACCGGCCACAACCAGACGCAATAAGAGCCTGTCCGAAAAACCGTACAAGCGGCATCCCTATGCCGCTTATACCGACGCATAGGGATGCGTCGGTTACGTTTTTCGGATAGGCACTAAGAACGCGAATAGATGTGTCTCCGGGCAATCTTAAGCCCGGCAGGCGATGTCACCTTGCCGGGGCGCGAATCTGACCAATCAAGGGGAATTATATGGACGAACCGGACGATAAACGCAATGCGCGCGCCTATGGCTGGCAGCGGCTGGGCACCGACTATCCATACATATATCACATGTTCCGCGTCCGGTGTGACCAGGTGCGTTGGCCTGATGGCCACATCTCACCCTATGCCTACGTACAGGGTGCGAACGCAGTCTGGGTCGTGCCGGTGACCCCCGAAGGGCGGATCGTGCTCATTCGCCAGTTCCGCTACACGATTGATGACTGGTGCTGGGAAGTTCCTGCCGGTGGCTTCCACGACTTCGCGGGCGATCCGCTGGCCCTGGCGAAGAAGGAACTGGCCGAGGAAATCGGTGGTGAAAGCGACGATCTGCTTTACGTGGGCTATTTCCGCCCTGGCGTCAGCACGATTGATGAGATCTGCCACATCGTGTTGGCCCGTAACGTCCGCCTGAGCCACCCACCGCGCCGCGAGGCGGGCGAGATCATCGAAGTGCACATCATGCCACCTGAGCGTGCACTGGATATGGCGCGTAACGGCGAGATGCTGGACGGCCACAGCGCGCTCGCGCTCTTGCGCTGCGAGCCGCTGATTATCAGGTGAGTGGAGAAGGGTATCTCGAATAGCCCCTGCAAATGCATCTGGCATCGCCGGGCGCTGAGCTGACAGGACGCCTGAATCAGATACAACAACAAAACCAGCCAACTGACATCTTCGAACCCGAGTGAACGAGTTCGAGATGGGTGTTCACGGAGTCACTATTCAGGCCGATTAAGTGCCTATCCGAAAAACGTAACCGACGCATCCCTATGCGTCGGTATAAGCGGCATAGGGATGCCGCTTGTACGGTTTTTCGGATAGGCTCTAAGAAGGAGCCTGACGCTCTGTTTCACCCGGCTGCATATCCTCAGCGTGATACACTCACGGACAACAGCTTCTCTTCTGCTGTCCGGGAAAGACCGGTATCTCACCATCCCACTGGAAGCAAGACCGGAGCGCCGCTATACGGTTCACGAGTTCCTCATCCACAACGGGGACAATGAGCCGGTGACACTCCGGACAATGCGGGCCAAGCAAAACGCCACCGGCTAGCGGAAGCGAAGGCCGGAGGGGAGATCACCCCTGCGGCAATGGCGGCCCGGCAGGACAGGACGCTCCTGGCGCTGCTCCTCACACCGGCCTGCGGGAGGCCACGGAACACGCAACGCGCAGCACGCAACAAGACCACGCATATAACACATTGTTGACAAAACCACACTGTCATAGTACAATGCCACCCGCTTTTTGTCCAGCACTTTTCGCTTACGGGGGTGAAATGATCAGAAAGATTGACCCTCTTTCAGCAGTAATTACCGCGATGCTTATTCCTCTTGCAATCCTCCTGTGCCTGTACCTGCCGCACACAACCCATGCCTGGGCAGTACCCTCAGAAATAAAGCCTGGCACAGTAAAGAATGCGGGTTCGCAGCCCCTGGAGGCAGTCAAGACCGTTTACCCCTCTCAGGCTCACCCCGGCGATCACCTGACCTATACCGTGCGTATCACCAACACCTCAGGGACATTGCTGTGGCCGGTCTGGATGAGCGACACGTTGCCAGCTCTGGTGAGCCTGGTACCAGGCAGCATAACCGCTACCATGGGCACATTTGGCATAACAGACGGCACCATTACATGGAACATCACGCTTGAACCAACCGGTACCGTATGGCTACCATCTATGAAATCAGCAGCGCTCACCTTCACCGTGCAAATAACGCCTGGTTTAAAGACCAGCATGCGCCTGACAAACACGGCGGAGATCACCGCCGCGGGATCGCTGGTCAGGGCCGAGGCGGGCGTAGACGTGGTGCGCAGGTTCATTGTGTGGCTGCCTGTTATTATGCGTAACTATCCCCCTGTGCTTAACTTACATCCCATCCCCGACCCGATCAATCGTGCTTACACCGTGTCGTGGGATGGACTCCTGGTACCTTATGACATGTACGTGCTCCAACAGGCCCGCACTCCCGGTTTCGAAACCGTTGACCAACAGTGGCAGACGACCAGCGCCTCCCAGTACGTGGAAAATGCTTACTGCGCCTACTACTACCGGGTCCGGGCGGACTATGCGGCAGGATGGGGGATAGGACCGTGGAGTCCTGTCAGACAGGGCAAGGCCTCCCCGCCCGGCCCACCCATCTTGAACGAGGTGCCCTCCCCCAATATGGACAGGACCTTTGTGGTCAACTGGTCTCAGTTGAATATTCCTGTTCAGCTTCCGGGGGTCGCTGTTGACCGGTACGTGCTTCAGGAAGCGTTCGATCCTGAATTCAAAGAGATCAGACAAGAACTCCGCACCTCCCAGACCTGGCTGCAGCTTTCCGGAGCCTCCTCATACGGTGCTTTTTATTACCGCGTGCGCGCCGACGATGATGATTGTTGGGGAGCAGGACCATGGAGCAACGTAAGGCGGGGCGTGGCTGTGCCGCCTGATCCTCCCGTGCTGAACCAGCCCAGGTTCAATGCAGCTGACTCTTACCTGGTTAGCTGGTCTCCGGTTTCCGTTCCTTCGGGTGTCACGGTAGATCATTACGTGTTGCAGGAATCCACCAGCGCCGACTTTGCCAGCGTGCGACGGGAGTGGGTTGTTGCCGGCACTTCTCAGGCTGTGCCCCTGGACTGGACATACAGAAGACTTTACTATCGCGTGCGTGCAGACAGCGCACGCTGGTGGGGAGAAGGACCGTGGAGTAGCGTGCTGGACTTCTACATAACCTATTTTGACGACTTCAGTGATCCCAACAGCGGCTGGAGCCGCATGGAGGTACTGGTCATACCAGAAACCGGCACCCACTACAGATTACGTTACGAGTACGGCCATTACCGCATCATGATAGATCAGGGAGGGCCGCACATATGGTTCTATCAGCCCAACGCCCTGGCGCCCTTCATTCCCCCCTCCGATAAATATTGTGTCGAGACAACTATGCGCTTCGAAAAAGGGCAGCCACCTTACACCCAGTATAACTACTACCCCTATTGGGCTAACGCCGGCATAATCTTCGGAGCAAACGACGCCAATACTGATTTGTATGCTATGTGCCTGAGTATAGGGGAGGGCAGTTCTATGGGCTGGTTTGTGGTACACAATCCTACCTACGTTTTTCCCAGAAAAGGTTGCAATTATAAGCCTGGAGTGATCCCGGGTGAGAGCGGAGGACTGAATGCCAACTACTGGTACAGGCTCCAGGCCAGTGTGGACGGTGATACCGTGACTGTGTACATAAACGGCGTCTATAAAGGCACCTATACAATGCCGGGGCTTTCATCAATGACACGAGTAGGAGTGGTGGGAGGTGATTACGAGATCACGCCGGTGGATGTGCGCTTCGACTACTTCAAAGTGACACCAGACGCAGCCTGCGTGCCGTAGCCGGCAGTGCTCGCAGCAGATAAGCACTATGTTGACCAGGATATGAGTACTCTTTCAGAAAGTGGATGTTTGCCCGGACTTTGAACAGAGGCTGGCATACTGACATGGCCCGCCTGAAGGCTCGACAGATTTGTTCAAAGGCCGGGCTCACTGCATGGCCGACTCAGATAGAAGCACGCTGAAAGCAGCGACTTTTCGGAGAGAGTGGCTTTTCCTCTGCCTGACTGTGCTCCTGGCAGCCTGGCTTCGTTTCCAGCGCCTTGACCATGCCGAGTTTATCTGGGATCAGGCCGAGATCTCCAAATGGGCGCTGGATATGGGGCGTAAGGGGCACATCACTTGGATTGGCCCATGGTCGTCCACACGCCTGGATACTTTCCCTTATGCCATCTGGCTGATGGCGATACCTTACGCGCTCTCCCCCAGCCCCGTTTTCGCCACCGGTTTCATCGCCGCACTCAATCTGTGTGTTGTGCCGGCATGTTATTTCCTCACCCGCCGCTGGTTCGGCCGGATAGCCGCAGTGTGTGCCACACTGCTCCTGGCTGTCGCCCCCTGGGCGGTGATATACTCGCGCAAGGTGTGGCACACTGAACTGCTTCCGCCCTTTGTTTTGCTCTACGTGGCAACCGGGTGGCTCGCATTCGTGCGCAGAAAGCGCTGGGCGCTGCCTGCCCATTGCCTCTCGCTGGCGATATTGATCCAGATTCACCTGACCGGGCTGGCCTTCATCCCGCTTACTGCTCTCTGGACACTGATCTTTGTGCGCCGTATAGACTGGCGTCTCATGCTGATCGGCATGCTCCTGGCAGCCATAACCTTCGTGCCCTACTTCATCGTGGATGCCGGCAAGGGCTGGCGGAACGTGCGCCTCTTCATCGAGATCATGCGCCGACCGGCGCAGGTGAACTGTGATGCCCTCCACTACACCTGGATCATCACCACCGGGCTTGAGCTACACTGGCTGACTGGCCCAGACCGCTACCCCGATTTCGTGGCCAGCACCCCCAACCTGCGCCCACTCTTCGCACTCGAGGGTGTGATAACTTCCGCCGGTGCGCTGCTCGCCCTGATACGGGCGATACGGCGGTCGCGTAGGGGCCTGGACGATGAGACATCCACTGCGTTGATGACCACGACCTGGCTGCTGATGCCGGCTGTATTTCTGACACGCAACACGACCGGTGTGGCTCCACATTACTTTACCATCACCCTGCCCGCGCAATTTATCCTGGCCGGTTGGTCTCTTTCCCTTCTCTGGAGACACGCCGGACGGATGGCAACAGTTGGGCGGCGGCTGGCGACCGGACTGGTCATCACACTGGCCCTTGCCCAGGCTTATGAGAGTAATGCCCTGATCCACTTTGTGACGAGGCATCACACGCCCAGAGGGTACGGCACCCCGCTGGTCTACGAATTCCGGGCGCTCCAGGTGGTCACGCGGCTTGCCCAGGAAGCAGGCGGAGCTGAAGTTATCCTCCTCTCCGAGGGAGACGATCCGCGCATGTACGAGATGCCCGCCGTGGCCGATGTGCTGATGTACGAAAGCAGTATCCCCCACCGGTCGGTAGATATCCGCACCGCGCTCGTTCTGCCCGCTGCTCCGGCTGTGTACTGGGCAACCTTCGACGAGACACCCGGAGAAGCTCTGCTGGCCTCACTAACACCCGAGTTGAGCGATATGCGCATTCCGCTGCGAGAAAACGCACGCTCGTTTCGCTTCTACCGCTGGCCTGGCGGCCAGCCACAAATAGCCGATCTGCGCCAGCCGCCTGGCGGCCCCTATACCTGGGCCAACGGCGCCCAACTGGTGGGCTACAGGCTGGCAGGCAAGCTGCAGCCGGGCAACCCAATCCAATGGACTTTAGTATGGCGAGTAGCAAATCCGCCTGGCGGAAAGGTCCAGTACCATTGGTTCAATCACCTGTTGGATGGGGAGGGCCGGATGTGCGCTCAGAGCGACGGCCCGAGCATGGTGTCTTTCTACTGGCGTAACAACGATACGATCCTCAACTGGTTCACGCTTGAGATCCCCGCTGACACTCAGCCACCTTACACTATGCGGGTGGGCATGTACACCTACCCGGGTCTGGAAAACATCCCCGTTGTCAGCGCGGGCATGTCGCGAGAATGGGTAGAGATAGGACCACTGGATGGCCAGCGATGATTCTGCTACGGCAAAACGCCAGCTAAAAGAGCGGGTGAAGGGGGTTCTTTGCACCCTCTGGCCGATTATCGTCCTGACGCTTTTATGCCTTGCCTTCTACTGGGACGCGTTGTGGGTGCGTGAATATGAGGGCCTGAGCGTCCTGGGGCGGGACGCGACAGACATGCACGCCCACTGGCTGCGCTTCGCCGCCGCCTCCCTTAAGACGGGTCGGTTTCCCCTGTGGAATCCTTACCTGTTCTCGGGCCAGCCTCTGGTTGCCAATCCGCAGGCGGCATTGTTCTACCCGCCCACATGGTTGATAATGGTGCTCCCCGTCGTCAAAGCACTGAACCTGATCGCGGTATTGCACCTGTGGCTGGCCGGCGTGGGTATGTACGGCTGGCTGCGTTCAGAGGGCGCCTCCCTGGCCGGGGCACTGTTTGGCGCAACAGTGCTCACCTTCAGCGGCTTTTCATCCGTGCGCATGCATGAGGGACACATAGGAGTCATCACCACCAGTTCCTGGTTACCCTTTGTGCTATGGGCATTTTCCGTTGCTGCCAGACGTTCCTCCTGGAACACCGCCCTCCTGGGAGGAGTGCCGGTGGGACTCTCGATCCTGGCCGGACATACAGCTTCCTTTGTCTACGTGGCATTGGGCCTGCTGGCTTATGCCATCTGGTGTACCTGGGATAGCTGGCAGAGGAAGCGGGCAGGCGAAGCCCACACCCATAAACACCCATTGCTGCATCTGAGCCTTGCAGCTCTGATGTTGCTTGTTGGTATTGCCCTGGCTGCGGTGCAATTGCTCCCGATGGCTGAGTTTTCTGCCCTCTCGACTCGTCAACTTTCCCCCAGATACGAGTTTGCGGCCCGCTTTTCCTGGCCGCCCGGGTATTTGCTGACCCTGCTTGTGCCCAACTTTTTCGGCGAGCCAGCGCACACCGGCTATTGGGGTGACGGTGTTTATCATGAGTATATCTACTACGTGGGAATCCTGCCCCTGTTTTTGGCAGCCCTGGGATTGAGATGCCGCCACCGCCTCACGCAATTCCTGTTCGTTCTGGGCCTGGGTTCACTGTTGCTGGCATTCGGCAGGTATGGTGCACTGCATCCCGTTTTATACAGGTTCATTCCGGTTTTCAGAATGATGCGGGTGCCGGCACGAGCGGGATTCCTCTTTACACTGAGTGCGGCAGCACAGGCAGGGCTGAGCCTGACAGCACTGGAGTCCGTGCATCAGCGCGCTCTGCTGCCGGGGTCACTGAGCCGCTCGCTGGTAGCGGGCGTGACAGCGGGAGCAGTGTTGCTCATTGTGGTGGGCTTCGCCGCCTTCGCCCTGGGCCGCGAAACGCTACCGGCAACCGGTCGCTTATGGCATCAGGCCAATCAGGTAACCCTGTTTCTGTTGTTCTTTTTGCTGTCGGCAGGATTGTTGAAAGCGTGGCCCAGGCTGCCCTTGCGCCAGTCTGTGTGGCTGGCTACCGGCCTGGCCGTATTGGACCTGTGGACCTTCGGTAGTGGGATGGTCGAAGTAAGCAGCATACCGGTGCAGGGTGCCTGGCATGTGGCTGCCCAGGCTGTAGCAACTGATGAAAACGAGCGTCTTCCGCTTACGCGGGTGCTCCCCTGGGGTTTCAGTGATATAGACCAGAGCGGCGGCATGGAGGTGGGCCTGTACAGCGTTTTCGGTTATGATCCGCTGGTACTTCAACGCTACCAGGAGTTCATTGATTCGCGCCCTGACCCACAGGCACGGACCTACGACCTGCTCAACGCTGGCTATCTGATCACGCTGGCGCCTCAGGAGTTTCAAGCGTTTCCAGATGCTCCCCAACTGGTGTTGGAACGAGACGGAACGTGGGTATACAGGCGCCCAAACGCCCTGCCTCGGGCCTGGATCGCCACCCGGATCGAAGTGCTGGATGATGTCGCCACTCTGGCACGCATCCATGCACCGGATTTCGATCCGCGCACCACAGCACTGGTGGACGCTCCTGTTGCCTGCCCGGCTGCAGGATCGCCAGAAGAGAATCGGGTAGAGCTGGTACACTATGAGGGGAACCGTATTGAGGCGCTGGTGCAGAGTGGCGGGGGCATGCTGATCTTCAGCGAAATTTATTATCCCGGCTGGTATGCCGCCGTTGACGGCGAGCGAGTACCACTGGTGCGGGCAGACTACCTCTTGCGTGCTTTGTGCGTGCCGGCCGGAACACACCACATTGTGCTGACGTACAACCCGCCACTGCTGAAAGCAGGCCTGATCGTCACCGTCTTGACGCTCTCTATAATAACCGCGGCTTCAGTGCTGCTGTCTCGATGGGAGTCCTCTAAAGCTTAGTGCCTATCCGAAAAACGTAACCTACGCATCCCTATGCGTCGGTATAAGCGGCATAGGGATGCCGCTTGTACGGTTTTTCGGATAGGCTCTTAATTTTACAACCGCAGATGCCCAGGGTGACAGTCACCTCTGACCCTCATGTCCTGGCCAGCGCACATGCAACGCGGCCTGCCAGGGAGGCATTGCTAATAAGGAGCGCCTCATTGGCACGGCGTGCCCGTCCGCCGGTAAGCTCGACCAGCCGCTTCAGCAGGAATGGTGTCAGCGACGGGCCGCTGATATTGGCTGCTTCGGCCTCCCCCACCGCACAAGCGATGAGTGCTTCCACTTCTTCAGCGGGAATCTCAGCAGCTTCGGGCACTGGCAGACATATCAGCAGCGCTGTTTTCATCCCCAAAGCTGTGCGCGCACGGGCTACACGCGCGATTTCCTCAGGTGTCTTGACCTGCCCTCCAACCCTCAAGCCGGAGCGACGGCTGTAGAAGGCAGGGAACTCGTCAGTATTGTATCCGATCACCGGCACACCGAGCGTTTCCAGCATCTCCAACGTTCTGGGCAGGTCAAGGATAGCTTTGGCACCGGAACAGATGGTGACCACAGGCACAGAGGCCAGTGCAATAAGGTCTGCCGACATATCCCCTGAGTGTCCTCTATGTACACCACCGATGCCCCCCGTAGCGAAGACCGGGATACCCACGCGATGGGCCAGAGGTATTGTCGCAGCGACAGTTGTGCCCCCGCTTGCCCCTTGCGCGACCGCGAGCGGCAGGTCGCGCAGGCTGATCTTACGGGCCGAGGAGTCAGAGGCCAGACACGTCAGTTCTTCGTCCGAGAGCCCCACGTGGACGCGACCGTCCAGCACAGCGATGGTAGCAGGTACGGCCCCGTTTTCCCGCACAGCCATCTCCATCCTTCGAGCGATCTCCAGGTTCGACGGCGGTGCGAATCCGTGAGTGATGAGCGCGGATTCAAGGGCCACAACCGGCAGCCCTTGTTCCAGAGCCAAACGGACCTGTGGAGACAACAGGAGATCATCCATTAGCTCACTCCGCTTCCTAACATATCTGCTGCCAGTTGGGCATAGACTTCCGCCGCCGCACAGACATCATCCAGGCTGACATACTCATCGGTCGTATGAGCCAGCCAGGGATCGCCGGGCCCAAAACCGACGGTAGGGATACCCGCCACGCTGGCAGTGTAGACCCCCTCCGTCGAAAAGCGCCAGCACTCCACACGGGGGCGGCGCCTCAGACGGCTCTTGATTGCCCTTACGGTGCTTAAGATCAACGGATGATCCTCAGCCATCACCCAGGCCGGGTAATACTCACGGGTATGATATTTGTAGCCGGTATAGCTGACAATGTCGTGTTCTGAGATCTCTACCTCCGCCTGGACACCCTCGCGAGCAATAACCCGCCGCACTTCAGCGAGAGCCCTGGCCTCGTTCTCCCCCAGGGTCAGGCGGCGATCTATGAGTAGCTCGCAGCGATCTGGTATAGCGTTACGGCTACCGGCACTGGAGGCAATGTGGGTCACAGCCAACGTCCCGGGACCGAGGGCTTCGTCATTACCGAGCTGGCCGGCAAGCAGCTCAAGCCCGAAGACCAGCCTGGCGGTAGTATAGATAGCGTTCTCACCAAGCTGGGGGGTGGCGGCATGGGCAGAGCGCCCGTAGGCGACGAGCCGCATCTCAAGCCTCCCACGCTGTCCCCGGCTCACATTCAGGTTGGTGGGCTCACTCAAGACAACCCAGTCGGGGCGCACGGCCTCCTCCTCGATCAACACGCGCGAGGCAGTCCCTTCACAGCACTCCTCCTGCACCACGCAGGCCACGACAAGATCGCCCTGCAGAGATATGCCAGCATCCTGGAGCAGATGAGCGCCGTAAATCATCGCAGCAAGCCCGCCCTTCATATCGCACGCGCCCAGGCCATAGAGCAGCCCGTCCTCGATCTCTGCCCCGAACGGGTCGTGTTTCCAGGCGCCGGGATCACCTGGCAGGACCGTATCCATATGGCCGTTGAACATCATCACAGGGCCGCCGCCCGGTCCGATCCAGCCGATGACGTTTCCGATCCGATCCGTGCGCACATCACGAAAGCCCAACCGCGTCATCTCTGCCATGATGCGTTCGGCAATGGCTTTTTCCCCGGTCGAAGGGCTGGGAATACGTACCAGGTCACGTAAGAAAGTCACCAGTTCGGCGCGTTTCTGTGAGTTCAATTTCGGTTCTCCCATCTCGAATCATCGCAGGAAATCCTCTGTATTAAACGCCTATCATCTTATACAGGCTTTCTTATTCGCATCACTGATTCTGAGGCGCAAGGCTCTGGCCAATCTCTTGACTATGCGCCGCGTGGATCACAATCCACGCGAGCCGGATACTGGCCGCCGACCACCAGACTATGCGCCGCGTGGATCACAATCCACGCGAGCCAGATGCTGGCCACCGACCACCGCCGCCGGATGTGATCCGGCGGGCACGCAGGACTATGCGCCGCGTGGATCACAATCCACGCGAGCCGGATACTGGCCGCCGACCGCCGTCGCCGGATTGTGATCCGGCGGGCACGCAGGACTATGCGCCGCGTTGATCACAATCCACGCGAGCCGGATGCTGGCCGCCGACCGCCGTCGCCGGATTGTGATCCGGCGGGCACGCAGGACTATGCGCCGCGTGGATCCAATCCACGCGAGCCAGATGCTGGCCGCCGACCGCCGTCGCCGGATTGTGATCCGGCGGGCACGCAGGACTATGCGCCGCGTGGATCACAATCCACGCAAGCCGGGTGCTGGCCGCCGACCGCCGTCGCCGGATTGTGATCCGGCGGGCACGCAGGACTATGCGCCGCGTGGATCACAATCCACGCGAGCCGGATACTGGCCGCCGACCGCCGTCGCCGGATTGTGATCCGGCGGGCACACCCGGCGGGCACGCCCGGCGGGCACACCTGGCGGGCACACCCGGCGGGCACACCTGGCGGGCACACCCGGCGGGCACGTCAGGTATGAACGACGCGCGGAATCCAGTTATGCGTATCTCACACTCGCGTGCAAACCTGATGCTATACGCAAAAACCGCAGGGCAGGCTTTCCTTCCAGCCGCCCGGACAACCCTTCCGGGCTGTCCCCTGGCTTAAGATCAGCCAGGTCAGACCTCCTCACCAAACCTGGGACTGTAATGCAGGAACACCAGATAGCCCAGGATGAATATCACCAACGCCGTCAGAGCGGTACGTGTGAGGAAGTCCCAGGCCGTAGGTGCACCAAAATAAAGCAGGTCGCGGTAGGAGGAAATTATGGAAGCCATCGGGTTTACCCAGTACAGCCAGCGTCTGGGGTATAGTATCAGGCCGTGGACCAGAACCTGATGAGGCACGTCGGTAGCCGAGTAAAACACAGGCGTCAGGAAGAACAGGGCCTGGATCAGCACGCCAAGGATGTGTTGAGTGTCACGGTAAAACACGTTAACAGTAGCCAGCAAAAACGCCAGGCCAAGTATTAACACGAGTTGAACCAGCACCGGGACGGGCAGCAACAGCGCCCACCAGCTCAGACGTATCCCTTGCAGCAGCGCCAGGGCGAAAAATACAGGCAGGGCGATCAGGAAATTAATCAGGCTCGACAACGTCACGGTAATGGGCAGCACCTCGCGGGGGAAATAAACCCTTTTGACCAGATGCGCATTGTTTGCTATACTGCCTGTGGCCTGAATGATGGCCTCGGTGAAGAAACTCCACGGAAGCAGGCCGCTCAGCACGAAGACTGGATAGTGTTCAATCCTGTCGTTGCCCCAGAGGACAGTAAAGAACACAGTATAGACGAGCATCATCAGCAATGGATTCAACCATGACCAGGCAACACCGAAGAGTGAATTCTTGTAACGCACCTTCAGGTCGCGTATGACCAGGTTCCAGATTAACTCACGATACCTCCAGACTTCGCACAGGTGATGCCAGAGTTTCATACGCTCTCCTGTAGTCCGCAGGACAACTGCGAGCAGTTGTCCTACATGTGCTCGCAGAACTATAGCCCCAGCCGGGCGACAAAATCAAGCGCCCAGATACGGCCACAGTGAGACGTCTCAAAGTATGGCAGACTGATCTCAATAAGTTCACTGCAGATGTATGCTGTAGCCGTGAATGCCCTCCCCTCTATGTGTACCAGGCACTCGTATTGCCCCTGGGCCGGGATAAGGCGTCCCGGCAAAGGTGTAAGAACAAAAGTTGAGCCTGCTCCGCTCCTCCCTGCCGGTTTCACGGTGGTCGGCAGGCGATAGGGACGGCCCAGACAACCGGCTGCCTGAGAAACATCTCCCGCCTGCAGTGCAGCCCGCACCCGGCTGCTGTTGACTATCGCACCGTCCCATACCAGTGGTTCCACGATGTGAACGGTGAAGCCGCTCTCCACTCCCAGCCGCTGGAGGAAAGGTACATCCCCTTCTCGCCGGTGGCCCAGGGCAAGGTCTGGACCGCCCCATAACTGTGTCAGATTAAGATGTTGCCTGAGAAGAGCAATGAAGTCAGTTACTGTGGTACGGGCCAGCTCGCGGGTGAAGGTGAGCACAATGAGCAGGTCCAGGCCCAGCGGCGCCATCAATTCCGCTCGTTCCTCGATGCTGGTGAGAAGCAAAGGAGCGGGATGTCCTAAAACGGCAGCCGGATGAGGCTCAAAAGTGATGACGACGGTGGTACATTGAGCTGCCCGTGCTGCATCAACCATGCCCGTAAGCAACTTCTGATGTCCCCGGTGGACACCGTCAAATACGCCCACGGTCACACAGGAACAGGCACTCAGGCTCACTTCGGAGAGGCTGTACGCAATGCGCATTTGCTCACGCTTCGGTGCGGAATACTTTGTGAGGTCGCCAGACGCCGGCTGCCACGTCGTATCTGACAAGCGCCAGGAAGGAGGCATCAGGTCCGTAAGCGCGGGCCATCCCCACTTCCCCGATAGCGGGAAGGGAGATGGATAACCCTGCACATAACTTTCGGGCAGCTTCCGCGTCCAGGTGAAGGGAGGGGAATTGCTTCAGGGCTGCATCGAGCGGATAGAGTAAGGCCTGCCAGCGGTTCTCAACAGCCGCCTGAGCAAATTCCTCCAGTGTTACAGCCTCCTCAAGCCGAAAATCGCCGCTTGCCAGACGGGTCAACCCGACAAGATGAGCCCCACAGCCCAGAAGTTGACCCAGGTCGTGGGCCAGCGAGCGCACATAGGTGCCGCCTGAACATGTCACTTCCAGCGTGCAATACGGTGGCTCCCACGCATTTAATTCCAGGCTGTATACCTCCACCTGACGTGGTGTACGTGTCACCTCAAGGCCACGGCGGGCGAGGCGATATAACGGCGTACCATTGCGCTTGAGCGCCGAGTACATCGGTGGCACCTGGAGGATCGGGCCTCTAAACTGCGCCAGCGCGGCCTCCACATCAGGCCGCTCTATCGTCACCGGCGCTTCAGCCACCACTCGACCTTCGGCGTCGTAAGTATCCGTGCTGACTCCCAGGCGCACACGGGCACAGTAGACTTTAGGCTCCCCCATCAGGTACTCGACGATGCGCGTAGCCTGGCCAACACAGAGCAGCAGCACACCCGACGCCATAGGATCGAGAGTACCGGCGTGGCCCACACGGCGAACACCTGTGAGCTGACGCACACGGTCCACCAGGTCGTGTGAGGTCATGCCTGAGGGCTTATTGAGGTTCAGTATACCGTTGCTCACATGCGGTTAAGACGGAACGTGGCCCGGTGTTAACGAGATCCCACAGGAGGGGAAGTATCTGCGCCTGGGCTTCCTCAGGGAGACCAGGAAACTTACAACCGGCAGCCAGGGCGTGCCCACCGCCGCCCAACCTTTGAGCCACGCGGGCGACATCGTGGCCGGGCCTGGCCCGCAACCCTACCTCAGTGTAACCATCTCTGCGCTCGATGAAGACCGCCGCAACGTCAGCATCGGCAGCGCTGAGGAGAAAATCCACCAGTCCTGCATCACCGTTTCCCTCATAACCGGCCTTTTGTCTCATACTGAGAGAAACGGTAGCCCAGGCAACGCGCTCCTTAAGCTGCAATGAGGCAAGTGCCTCTTTCCATAGCAGTAACGCGGAAGTGGGACGGTAATCCAGGCCGTACCTGGTTATATAGGTAAGAGGGGCGCCAGCTCTCATCAGGCGGGTGGCCGCTTCCATCGTCTGGATAGTGACGTTGCTGGTACGGAAGCCACGGGTATCAGTCACAATACCGGCCAGCAGACAGGTGGAAATCCTCTCATCGAGGGGAACAGCCATGTGGTCCAGCAACTGCAGGACGATCTCGGCCGTTGAGCTGGCCTGAACATCCACCAGATTGACAGCGCCGAAATAGATGTTGGTCAAATGATGATCAATGTTCACCAGCGGCACCCGGCTGAAGCCCTCGATCCCGACGATGTGGCCAAGTCTTTCCGGGTCTGAACAGTCGAGAGCGATGACAAGATCGAAAGTGCTGTCTACATGCTGCGTCAGATCTCTCGCGCCGGGTATATAGTGAAGGCCCACGGGCACCGGCTCAGGGCTGACTGCCATCGGTTGCAGGCCCAGATAGCGCAGCGCCAGTGCCAGGCCGGTCAGACTGCCAATAGCGTCCCCGTCTGGCGAGACGTGGCATGCCAGCAAGGGGCGGGAAGAAGACCAGATGAGCTGTCCGGCCTCTAGCAGAGCCTGTTCAAGAGCTGCTTTCTGATGCGTGAGGAGGTGTGACATCCTCAGCTTCCTCGCCCAACCCCAGGCTATCGAGGATACCGGAGATGTGCTCCCCGTGCTCCAGTGATGGATCGTAGTGAAAAGCCAGAGCAGGCGTGTTCTGGAGACGTAGCCGCCGGCCCAACTCGCGCTGCAGCCAGCCGGCCGCGCTCTCCAGACCGGCCTGTACTTCGGCTCGTGTTGCGGCATCTCCCAGCACGCTGAAGTGAACATCGGCATGGCGTGTGTCAGACGAAACGGTCACGCCGGTGATGGTAACCATTTGCAGGCGCGGATCGTTCGCCTTCCGCTTCAGCAGCGTGGTAAGATGGGATTGGATCAGCTCGGAGACCCGACGTTGGTATTTTTTGCCCATAGCGCCCTACTTTTGTTCTGCTCGTTGCCTGACATAGAATTGGATCACATCACCGATGGCAAAGTCCTCGTAGCCCTCCAATCTGACACCGCACTCGAAGCCGCTGCGTACCTCGTTTACATCTTTATCAAACCGTTTGAGCGAGGCCACGTGACCGTCATACAACTGTTGCCCATTCCTCAGCACCCGTGCCCGCGCGTTTCTCCGTGCCTCTCCCTGAAGCACATAGCAGCCTGCCACGATACCAACCTTAGAGATTTTGAAGGTAGCCCTGACCTCCGCCTCTCCCACTACAACATCTACATAGGCTGGCTCCAACAGTCCCTGGAGGGCCTTGTTTACCTCATCAACCAGGTCGTAGATGATCTCGTAGGTACGTATATCCACGCCCCCACTCTCGGCCAGACGCCGGGCGGCCGCGTCCGGGTAGACCTGGAAGCCGATCACGATAGCCTGTGAGGCAATTGCCAGATTGATGTCAGATTCGGTGATCCCACCTGCGGCAGCATGGACGATGTTGATCTTAAGGTCTGCAGTGCCAAGTTTCTGCAAAGAGCTGACGATCGGTTCAATTGAACCCTGCACATCGGTTTTAATGATCAGATTCAATTCCTTCACCTGACCGGCCTGAATGCGGCTGGAGAAGTCGTCAAGGGTGAAAGTGCGTACTGGCGCCGCAGCCCGTCGGGCCAGCTCTTCCTGCCGTCTGGCCACGATCGTCCGGGCAGTACGCTCATCGGGGACGACCTTGAACATCTCGCCGGCCTCAGGTACGTCGGAAAGGCCCAGGACAAGTGCTGGTGTCGAGGGAGGAGCCTCCTCAATGGGCTCTCCCGCGTCGTTGAACATCTGACGCACACGTCCATGTGCCAGGCCGGCAACGATGACATCTCCTACCCGCAACGTACCGTTCTGTACCAGCACGGTTGCAGTGGCACCGCGTGTGCGTTCCAGCCTGCCTTCCAGCACCGTCCCCACTGCCGGACGGTCCGGATTGGCTCTGATCTGGGAAGTATCCGCGACCAGTAAAATAGCCTCCAGGAGATCGTCCAGCCCAATTTTCTGCTTTGCCGAGACGGGTATACAGAGGGTGGTGCCTCCCCAATCATCTGGCACCAGACCCAGTTCGGCCAGCTGTTGCTTCACTCGCTCCGGTTGTGCTGTTGGTTTGTCTATTTTGTTCAAGGCTATAATGATGGGTACCCTGGCAGCTCTGGCATGGCTGATAGCCTCGACGGTCTGAGGCATAACCCCGTCATCAGCGGCTACAACGAGCACGGCGATGTCTGTAGTATTGGCGCCCCGGGCACGCATCGCCGTGAAGGCCTCATGGCCGGGTGTATCGAGAAAAGTGATCTGGCGTCCATTGTGCGTGACCTGGTAGGCGCCGATGTGCTGGGTCATACCTCCGGCCTCCCCGGCAGCCACGTTAGTTTTGCGAATGGCATCCAGCAATGAGGTTTTACCATGGTCCACATGGCCCAGCACAGTAACCACAGGAGGGCGGGGTTTTAACCTGGCCGGGTCCTCGCTGGCGTACAGACGATCCCAAAGAGCCGTCAACCCACCCTCCGCAGGTTCTTCAGTGGGGATAGGAGTCTCTTCCCTGGGCTCAAATCCCATCTCCTGAGCGATGATAGCGGCCGTCTCATAGTCAATCTGCTGGTTGATATTCGCCATGACGCCCGCCTTCATCAGCTCTTTGATCACCACGATGGGGGTAACGTTCATCAACCTGGCAAGTTGACGTACGGTTACGAAATCCGGGATTTCCACTATCTGCTTTTCTTGCATTTTGACTTTTTCGTTCATATCCCAACCCCCCTCAGGCCTATCCGAAAAACCGTACAAGCGGCATCCCTATGCCGCTTATACCGACGCATAGGGATGCGTCGGTTACGTTTTTCGGACAGGCACTTAATGGTACGCAGGTCGGCACATTGGTGATAGCGCAGAGGTCGCCTGCGCCGCTTAAAATCATCTTTTGCTGGGCGTCTGCTCTGGGGCATCCGGCACAGTGGCAATAGCGGGGGGGAATATCTCAAGGTAATTACGTAGCTGCTCCACGGTGGCATCCGTGAGTGTTACGTTTAGAGCCTGCTCCAGCCGTTTGCGAGCCAATGCGGTCTCCCAGCACACACGCTGACGGCACAGATACGCCCCGCGCCCATTAAGCTTGCCCGTCTCGTCCACCAGTACCTCCCCTTCAGGAGTGCGCACGATGCGCACCAACTCACGCTTGGGCCACACGGTATTACAGCCGACGCAGGTGCGCTGCGGGACATGTCTCCGTCTTCCTGACTTTTTAGCCATTGGCTGACTCCATGACTACCTGATGTAGTCTTCCCATTCTTCAAACCCGCCCTCACGCTTGCGTCTGCGGTGGGCCACCACCTTGCCCAGCTCGTCGTCATAGATGAGCTGTTTGCGGGAGCGGCGATCCTTCCTGCGCTCCCCATAAGGTCTGACTTTGAACTCCTCTTCCTCTTCCAGGTAAAAGCGCTCGCGTTTCTTTTTGCCGCTTTCTTTCTCCTCCTCTTCCCCAGGGGCAGGGAGTGCTGCCTCCTCCGGCTGCCCGGTCTCCAGGAGCACCTTATCTTCTGCCACCGGCTGTGCGGCTTCCTCTGGTGGCTGCCCAGGCATTACCACGGCTTCGTCCCTTGCCTGAAGAATCTCCACCTCCCCTTCCCCGGTAGAAGGTGTCTCTTCAACCGCCAGCGTCACGGCTTCGGCAGGCAGAGCCGCCATCTCCTCCACTGGCCCAGGCTCTTCCTTCTCAGCAAACGAAAGGCCGGCAATTGCCTGCTTGATCTCGGCCAGGTTTTTGGGGCCGATGCCACTGAGCCTGAGCAGACCCTCATCTCCTTCCGCCAGCCGTTCCATCACGTCCCCGACGGATTCCAGGCCGTTGCGTTTGAGATGTTCCAACACACGCTGGCTCAGCCCGGCCTCTTCCAGGGAGATAAAGTAGGCCCGGGCAGGGATACGGGCACGCGCGGCCTCGATTGAAGCGCGGCGTTGGGCTTCCGCTGCTCTCAGTGCAGCCAGACGGGCTTTCTCTTCCACTGCCATCCTCGAGCGCTCCGCGCTGCGCAACCGGGCATAGTATCCCCTCACGCCTTCTATGAACTGACGCAGCGTGAGCATTTCCTCGTTGGTATAGGGCATCTTATCCTGCTCATGCTGTCTGAGGATGCCCTCCACCACCGGGATCGCATCAGCCACTGATTTCAGTGCCGAGGTGAGGTTGGAATCCGCTTTTGCCTGACGCAGGGCCTGTCTGGCTGCCTCGGTGACACTCTGGATATCTATGCGCCACCCCGTCAGTTTGGCAGCCAGCCTGGCGTTCTGTCCCGCTCGCCCGATGGCAAGGGAAAGCTGATCATCCGGCACCACTACACTGGCGGTCTGTCCCTCACCCGGCAGGTCTTCCAGTTGAATGGTCAGCACCTTAGCCGGGCTGAGGGCCTTGGCTATGAAGATGGCCGGGTTGGGGCTCCACTCGATGACATCAATCTTCTCACCCCCCAGCTCGTTGACGATGGACTGGATACGCACGCCGCGCATACCCACGCACGACCCCACCGGATCCACGCCTGGCTGGCGTGCCGCAACGGCCACCTTTGAGCGCGAGCCGGCCTCACGAGCGATCGCTTTGATCTCGACCGTGCCGTTGAGAATCTCGGGCACTTCCAGCTCCAGCAGGCGACGCAGCATATTACTGTGGTTGCGCGATACAATGATCTGAGGCCCGCGGCCGGTCTTATGCACCTCCAGCACGTAGGCGCGCAGTCGCTGATGGAGTGTATAGTGCTCCCCGGGCACCTGTTGATCGCGCGGCAGGAATGCTTCAGTCCCCTCGAGATGGAGCGTGATCCCATGAGGCTTGATGCTCTGGACCGTGCCATGCACGATTTCCCCTTCCTGTTGTATGTAATGGGTGTAGCGTGCCTCTCTCTCGGCCTCACGGATACGCTGCAAGATGATCTGTTTGGCGCTCTGCGCTGCGATCCGGCCAAAGTCCCGGGGAGTGCTATCCACCATAATCTTGTCCCCGATCTGGACATTGGGTTGGATGGCACGCGCCTCACTCAGAGCGATCTGAGTAACCGGATCGGTGACCTGCTGGACCACCTGCTTCTCGACGAAGATACGCGCCTTGCCGGTCTCCAGGTCTACCTGGGCGGTTACGTTCTGGTTCGCTTCCACCTCTGCATCGCGGCGATAGGCAGAGACCAGTGCCATTTGCAGGGTCTCAAGCACGGTCTCTTTTGACACTCCTCGCTCGTTGCAGATTTGGTTGAACGCCAGTAAAAACTCGGACTTCATCTTGTACTCCTGCCAATTTCTCTCAGCCCGGCGGCCACTGGCAGATGACCGCCCGGTGGCGTATACAAAGAGAAGTGGGGCTTGCCCACTTCTCTGCAATGTTGATATTGACGGCTGAAATTATAACATAGAGGGGGGTAACTTGCAAGCCTGGCACCACTCAGGCGTAGTCTGTAGGACAACTGCGAGCAGTTGTCCTACAGGATCATCAGTCGCTGCCCTGATTGACAAAAACATGGCACCGTAGTACAATCGCCAGCCAGGCTCACACTTCCTGTCGGCAAGCTGACCGTGTGAGACAGCTTTTCATGCTCTCCGGACAGACCGGGAGAGGCCCGTCCAGTCGCAACCACATATGAGGTCCTGAGATGAAACTCACCGCCGCTTCTTCCAAAAGCGGGTGGCGTGTGCTGCCACGTAACATCTGGGCCGTCAGCCTGACCAGCTTCTTCATGGATGTCTCCAGCGAAATGGTCCTCAACGTCCTCCCCCTCTTTCTCACCAGCGTACTGGGAGTCAGGACAGGCGTGATCGGCCTGATCGAAGGCATAGCTGAGACGACCGCCAGCCTGCTCAAGTTGTTCTCAGGGTGGCTTTCCGATAAACTGCGGGCACGCAAATGGCTGGCGGTAGGCGGTTATGCCCTGTCAGCCCTGTCCAGGCCGTTGTTCTACATCGCCAACTCGTGGAGCATGGTCGCAGGCGCACGCTGGGCAGACAGGGTAGGGAAAGGCGTGCGCACCGCTCCCCGCGATGCCCTCGTCGCCGACTCGATCGGCGAACATCAGCGTGGACTGGCCTTCGGATTCCATCGGGCTGCCGATACCGGGGGAGCTGTGGTAGGCCTTATCGTTGCGCTGGGGGTGGTCTGGTTTGTCCAACAAAATGCGGTAGAACTCAACCGTACCACGTTCCAGATACTGGTGCTTATCAGCATTATCCCTGCCCTGCTGGCAGTGTTATCCCTGGCCATTGGAGCTCAGGACGTAAGTGCAACGTCAGCACAGGAACGCCCGCGCATCACCTTCCGCGGTCTGGGCAGACGCTTTGCCCTCTTTATGCTCATCGTCGGGATATTTGACCTGGGCAATTCTTCGGATGCATTCCTTGTCCTGCGGGCCAGAGAGCGGGGGCTGAGCGTTGTTGGCGTGCTGGGGATGTTGATTACGTTCAACATTGTCTATACCCTGGTCAGCACTCCTGCTGGCTCGCTTTCCGATCGCATCGGGCGGAAGCGGGTGATCATCGGCGGGTGGCTGGTCTACGCCTTAATCTACCTGGGCTTTGCGCTGGCAAAGGCGGGGTGGCACATCTGGGCGCTGTATACAGTATACGGTATCTACTACGGCCTGGCCTACGGCACGACCAGGGCGATGGTCGCGGATATAGTGCCAGAAGCGCTGCGTGGCACGGCCTACGGCACTTATAACGCTGTGCTGGGTATCCTGGATTTCCCCGCTTCGCTCATTGCCGGCATTTTGTGGCAGGGTATTGGACCCTGGACAGGATTTGGACCTTCCGCACCCTTCCTCTTTGGCGGTATCATGGCGCTGATAGCCGCTGTCCTCATGCTCACAGTGTTGAAAACCGATTCCGGGAAGGTGAGAGCATGAAGCCGATCCAGGCCGCAGTGCTTACCATCAGCGATAAAGGCTACGCCGGTGAACGCCAGGACCTGAGCGGCCCATTGCTCTCCGAGCTTCTGCAGAAGATCGGCGCTGAGATTGCGTACTACTCAATCGTACCTGATGAGAGGGACACGATCGAGCAGACGCTGATCCGGCTGGCCGATGAAGTGCACGTTGACCTGGTCATCACCACCGGCGGGACCGGCCCTGCCCCACGCGATGTCACCCCGGAAGCAACGCGGGCGGTCATCGAGCGAGAAATGCCCGGTCTGGCCGAGGTGCTCCGTTTTGAAGGCTACCGCAGGACGCCGCTGGCAGTTTTGTCTCGAGGGATCGCCGGCATTCGCCGACAGACGTTGATTATAAACCTGCCCGGCAGCCCCAGGGCCGTGCGTGAAGGTATGGAAACCCTTTCCCCTCTCCTGCCTCACGCGATTCAGATGCTCCGGGGTGTGCACACTGAACACGCAGCGGAGGAGCATGCCTCATAGCAGCGGGCCTGTGGGGGAAGATTTATGTGAGGGGAGTGGCTCCGGTTATGCCATTTCGGTTTCAGAGGCTGGAGATTCCCGAAGTCATTCTGATTGAGCCACGTGTCTTTCAGGATACACGCGGCTTCTTCATGGAAACCTACAAGAGGTCCGAGTTCGCAGCCTACGGGATTACGGAGGAGTTCGTCCAGAGCAATTATTCCCGCTCTATACGTGGTACACTGCGGGGACTCCATTACCAGAACCCACCCCAGGCCCAGGGCAAACTGGTGATGGTGCTGCGGGGAGAAGTTTTTGATGTGGCAGTGGACATCCGCAAGAACTCGCCTACCTGCGGCCGTTGGGTAAGTGCAACGCTCTCCGGGCAGAACCATCACATGCTTTACATCCCGGTCGGTTTTGCCCACGGTTTCTGTGTGTTGAGTGAGGAGGCTGATTTCCTCTATTTCGTCACCGCTGAGTACAATCCAGAGCTGGATGCAGGCATCATCTGGAACGACCCGACCATAGCGATAAACTGGCCTGTCAGGGAGCCACTGCTCTCCCCTAAAGATGCCCGCCTTCCGCGCTTCGATGAGATTGAACTTATGAACCCATCCTATACTGGGAACGGATAAGAATCGGACATTTAACGTAACTGTTCAGCCCGCCCGTGCTGTGCCGGGCGGACCACAGTCCGCCCGGACCAGACTTTGCAGACACTGGCTACACTGAGACGCCCCTCAGGTGCCATCTGCTCAGCCGGACTGTGGCCCGGCGGGCGCAGGCTGAATAAGTACCATTTAACCACGTGCTACCACGCTCAGGAAAAGTCCAAAATTCACCCGTGCGCAGTATAAAAACCGTACAGGCGGCATCCCTATGCCGCTTATACCGACGCATAGGGATGCGTCGGTTTCCGGATAGGCTCTTATTGCTGCACAGGGTAATTACCTGCCCGGCTGCCTGCCGCCGTGTGCCGATTGGAAATTGACCTTTACGGGCGCCTGTGCCGACGCGGAAACAGCGGTCGGCGCAGGCCGCCGAAGGCCTGCGGCCAAAAGTGGGCGACTTCATTCGGCAGGGGTAGGCAGTTACTGCACAGGAGGGAAGAAAAAATGAGCGGAGAGCGAGTCGCTGTCGTCGGTGCGGGGATGACCAGGTTCGTCCGCCGCGCCCAGGAGACAGGGAAGGAACTGGCGTGGGAGGCAGCGCACCTGGCACTTGCCTCTTGTGAGATGACGCTGGACGACATAGACGCCGTCGTTATCGGCACCGCACCAGATGCCTTCGATGGCGTGCATATGAAACACGAGTACCTCTCAGACGGCTGTGGGGCCTGGCGCAGGCCTGTCATACGCGGCTATGTCGGGGGAGGGACTGGCGTCTTCGCCGCGATCCAGGGCTGGTACCATATCGCCAGCGGGTTGTTCGATACCGTGCTGGTGGTTTGTGAGGAGAAAATGTCCTCCTGCCAGCCCCATCCGCAAGGAGCATTCCTTACAATATTCGACCACACCACTGAAAGACCTTTGGGGCCGAATTTGCTGTGGATCTTCGCCCTGGAGATGAACGCTTATATGACCAGGTATGGGCTGGACAAGAGGGACATCGCGCTGGTCTCGGTCAAGAATAAACGCAACGCCGCCGCTCACCCGGCCGCGCTCCTGGGCGATCCCAACATCACCGTCGAGGACGTGCTGAACTCCGAAGTGCTGGCCTGGCCGGTGCAGCGTCTGGATGTCAGCCCGGTAACCGACGGGGCCGTAGCGCTGGTGATGTGTGCCGGGCATGTCGCCCGCCGTGTGACCGATAAGCCGGTCTGGGTTGAGGGAGTAGGCTGGAGCCTGGACACCGCTTATTGGACCAATCGAGATCTCTCCTATCCTACATACGTGGAGGAGGCAGCGCGGATGGCCTACCGGATGGCCGGTATCACCGAGCCGCGCAAGCAAATTCATATCGTGGAGCCATACGATCCCTTTGATTACAAGGAACTGCACCATCTGGAAGGATTACTGCTGTTCGATAAGGGTGAGGCGCCCAGAGCCACGGCGGACGGTGTCACACAGCGGGATGGCGACCTGCCTGTCTGCCCTTCTGGGGGACTGTTGGGCGTGGGCAATCCCATCGCCGCTGCCGGGCTGATGAAAGTAGCCGAGATCTTCTGGCAATTGAGAGGAGAGGCCGGCGCACGCCAGGTCCCGGGCAAACCCAGGCGCGGCCTGGCTCAGGCCTGGGGTGACCTGATGCAGGTCGGTACAGTGATCATTCTGGGAGTGTGAAATGGAGAGCTTCGTTTATCCAACCACTTATCTGCGCCATCAGGACTGCGAGCAGGGCCGTGTGCTGTACGAGACCTGGTACCCCAACGCACATTACGCCTGGGATGCGGGTGTCGCTATCGGAGGCTACTTGCAGGGGCTGAAAGCCGGCAGGTTACTCGCCCGCCACTGCCCGGAGTGTGACCGTATCCTTATACCGCCCCGTATGTTTTGCGAAAGCTGCTTCTCCCACACTGACCGCTGGGTGGAGCTTGAGGACACCGGTACCGTTATAACCTTCTCCATCTGCTATATCACCTGGGATATGCTCCGCCTGAAGGAGCCCCAGATCCCCGCAGTGATAGGGATAGATGGCGCCTCGCGCGGGATGGGCATTATGCATCTGCTTGGAGAAGTGGACCCTGGGACTGTACATATCGGTATGCGAGTGCAGGCAGTGTGGAAGCCACCAGCAGAGCGGGTCGGCGCCATCACAGATATTGCCTATTTCAAGCCTTTGTGAGGAGGAACCAATGTCCCTGCTACACCGTATCCAGCACCCACGCGATGCCCTGGCGTGGGAGGGGGAAATGCCAACGCAAGGGCTTTATACCGCGGGGCTTGCCGGCGAACGCTTTCTGCGTGAAGTTAAAGAGCATGGCAGGTTCATGGCTACACCATGCAGGAATTGTGGCCTTGTCTATTTCCCGCCGCGTCTGTATTGCGAGCGTTGCTTCGGGCAACTGGAGGAGTGGATAGAAGTGCCGTCTACCGGTCATGTGTATACCTTCACCATCCTGCACCTGGACCTGGACGGCAACAGGCTCACCGAACCACGTGTGATCGCATTTGTACAGGTGGACGGCACGGACGGGGGGCTGGTGCACTACCTTGGCGGGGTTGAACCTGAGCAGGTTTATATCGGCATGCCGGTCGAGGCCGTGTTTAAGACCCCCGAGGAAAGGCGAGGCAGTATATCGGACATCGCACACTTCCGGCCTGCAGTCAGGTGACAGTCACCTTAACGGTGCAATGCGAGTGCTCCTCTCGCTCGCCTTCTTGCTGATGGGCTTCAGCTTCTCCTCCACTCAGGCCCTGATGGCTCGCGAGTTAATGGTCGGTTTCACCGGAAATGAGCTTTCCATAGGCCTGGTGCTGGGAAGCTGGCTCGCCCTCGAGGCCCTCGGCAGTGGGGCATCTGTAAGACTGGTCCGCCACCGACGCGTGACCGCACGCTCCTACGCCGCCCTCCAGATCGCGCTATCAATATTCCTCCCGATTTCCCTGTACTGCGCAGTCAACGTCCGCCGCCTCGTCGGCGTCACGCTGGGAGAGGGCGTTGGCCTGAGTTCCATATTGTGGGCTTCCCTGCTCATCCTGCTTCCCCTGGGCCTTATAGATGGAATGATGTTTACCGTCGGCTGTCAGGCCTGTTCCACCAGCGATCCCGCCGGTCGGGTGTATGTTTTGGAGGCCATCGGCGGCATCATCGGAGGGGTGATCTTCACTTACCTGTTCATTCCTTACCTCCAGTCCATTCAAGTGGTTTTGCTCCTGGCAGTCCTGAACCTGGGTTCTGCGCTCTCTCTCCTGCTTGCGAGCACACGTTCCCCCGCCGATATTCGCACTCATACGGCTGCCGCCTGCACCGTTATGCTGCTGCTGGTTGCAGCAGCGTTACTTCTCCCGCCAAATTCAGAGCACCTCCACCGCTGGCTGATTCAGCGCCAGTGGTCGCCATACACGGTGGTCGGATACCGCAACTCCATCTACGGGAACGTGACCGTCGTCCGGTCCTATGAGCAGTACACCTTTTTCGCCAATGGCATCCCTGCCCTGACCGCACCCACCCCCGATATCGGGCTGGCGGAAGAGGTCGTGCATCTGCCCCTGCTCTTTCGCGAGCTGCCACGCAGATGTATGATTGTAGGCGGCGGGGTAGGAGGTGTATTGAATGAGCTGCTCAAGTATCCCATCGAAAGTGTAGATTATGCGGAGCCGGATCCGGCACTTATTCAGGCTGTCCAGGAGTTCCCCACCCGGCTGACCGGGGCAGAACTCTCAGACCCAAGGGTTACCGTCCACACTGTGGATGGCCGACTTCTGGTGCAGCAGACTGCGAACGCTGCAGGCCAGGTGTCCTACGACCTGGTGATCATCAACCTGCCCTACCCTTCCACACTCCAGTTAAACAGATTGTATACTACCGGGTTCTTCCGTGCCATCAGCACGTTCCTCTCTGAGGACGGGCTGGTGGTGGTCGTTGCACCTGGCACAGGCACATATATGAGCCCTGGACTGCGCAATCTCAATGCCTCACTATTTACCTCTCTGAGCAGAGTTTTCCCGCACGTATATGCGATTCCTGGAGAGATCAATCTGTGGCTGGCTTCGCCGGGGCTGAGCCTGGACAGCACACAGCCTGCCGTCCTGGAAGCACGCTGGCAGGAACGGAGAATCAAGACGGGTCTGGTAAACGCTGAATATCTGCGCTACAAATTCCGTCAGGACCGGCTGGAATGGTTTTGGCGTTCCCTCGACGTGAACCATCAGGTGTTACCTGACGAGGACCTGCACCCGACCGGACTGCTCTACGGCCTGCTCTACTGGAGCGAGCTTTTCTCGCCTTATTTGAGCGGGTATCTGACCGCCCTCACTCGACTCCGGCTTGCTCATCTTGCCTGGCCGGTCCTGGCGACAACAGCGCTGTTACTTGCTCTGCTCGCACCTTACAGGCGTGTGCGTCCCCAGCGCCTGACCTTAACGGTTGTCCCCCTGGCTGTCGGTACGACCGGTCTCATCGGCATGGCTTTTGACCTGGTAGTCATCTTTGCCTTCCAGAGCTTTTACGGTTACGTTTATCGGCAGGTCGGGTTGCTTGTCACGGCGTTCATGGCCGGTTTGAGCCTGGGCGGGTGGTGGATGAGCAGGCAGCTTGCACGCACCACCGTTCGCTGGACCCGGCTGACATGCCTGGAAACGCTTATCACGACTTACCTGACCATCCTGCCCGCAGCTCTCATCCTCCTGCATAGAGCGCAGACGGGCGGGCATGGATGGGGACAGGGGGTGCTCCTCGGACTGAACAGTGTGGCCGGGCTGCTGGTGGGGCTGGAGTTCCCCCTGGCAAACGCTCTGATTACAAAGGCGGGCGTCAGAGGTTCGGCCGGCATCGTTTACGCAGCCGATCTGGCGGGCGCATGCCTGGGTGCTCTGGCAGTCTCTGCGGCCCTGCTGCCGGCCCTGGGGCTGCTGGAGACATGCGTGCTCCTGGTACTGATCAAGTTGGGCAATCTGATGTTGGTGGCAGCGGGTACACCGGGCATCAACTCACCTGCCCCAGACCATCAAATACCTGGAAACCCATAGTCTGGTCGTCAGCGGCTCGTAACCAGGATCGGCTGCAGGACGATGGCATCGTGAGAGCCATCTCCGACCTCCAGCCGTCTGCCCGTCTCGGCGATGTACATACCTGTCTCCAGCAGATGTTCACCCGGTGAGGCAGCAGTCTCCACTTCTATTTCATAAGTGTCAGTGATCACCTCGCCGCTCAGCCAGAGACTGGTGGGGTACGAGCCGTTCAACGGCCAGTTATCGCGCTGACCGGCCATCGTTCCATCCGGGGCAATCAGGTGAACGAAGACGGTGTAGTTCTCATCCATCTCCCTGAGCGCCCGCCAGTAGAGTGTCACCAGCAACTTTCCCCCGGGCGCAACCTCATCCGTGGACAGGTCGTACCCGAGTAACATCACCTTTCCTCCAAGCGAGATGCGCAACGGGTGAGAGAGTTGGGGAATCGCAAAGGTACGCGAGATGGCCTGGGTCACAAAAGTCCCTACTTCTGCGGTTACATCGCAGACGCTTACGCGCAGAGTGTACTCTCCAGGCGGCATATCGCGCGGCAGGAGCGGGTTGTACCGGTCCACGATGACCTCGTCCGCACTCCACAGTGAGGCCGGGTAAGTGCCGTGGACCGGTGCCCCCTCGTACAGGGTTATGTCGCCTGAGGTCAGGTTAACGCTGCAATCCGGAAGCCGCGAATCTGCAGCCTGCCAGAAGAGCGTGAGATAGAGCGGCTCTCCAGGCCTGGCGGAGCGTGTGTCCAGGTTGGCCCCCAGGAGACGTATGCCGCCAATCGGTAAATCCAGACGCCGGGAAATTCCCAGGCTCTCGATAGCAGGTGGCGTATCGGCGCGGCTCAGGCGCACGGGCAGCTCAACGTAAGTGCCCGCGTAACCCCCGTGCTCGTCGAAAACCGGCATCGGAGCAGCCGCACCAGGCGCGTAGAAGCCAAAACGGACGGTATACTCACCGGGTGGCGCACCGGGGTAGACGGGCACGGAGAGATGGTCCACCACTAACTCTCCTGGTTGCCACTGCTCGGAGGGATAGTGGAACGGCAGCACCTCTCCCCATGCGAAGCCCCACCGATCACTCAGACGGGCAAACGGGATGTAATCACCCCGCTCAGGCCGATTCAGCACCTCCCACCATACTGCTATCTCAACCACACCGCCGGAGCGCGGCACACCGGAGACCCCATATCCACGCAGTAAGGCCACATGGCCCAGGTCTGCGCTGAGCATATGCGGAGGCGGATCAACAGAGTTAACCCGATATGCGCGGAAGGCAGGGACCCCGTCCGGGCCGGGATAGATGTCCGTTTCTGCCTCAGCAGGAAGTATAGATTCAACCCAGGCCAGGTCATCGGAAGCTGAGCGGGGAAAAACCCACAGCGCATCTCCTTGTGCGGGCAGGACTACCGTCCTGCCACCCGTAAGCCAGTGGAGCGTCCCGTACTTTCTTGACAGAAAGGCAAGCGTGGGATGGCGATAATGTACGCTGGCCACATACGGGGTGACCTCGCTCAGATCGGTCCGGTTGAGGTACACAGCCACATCCACCAGGTCGCCGTCAGCAGCGTAGTACAGCGCGGCAGAGGAGGCCCATCTGTTAAAGTAAGTATGAGCGGAGACAGGTGTTGCAACGGAGAGGAGTATCAGTAAGACCACCCCATAGCGCACATACGCAGCCCACCCTGAGCATATACCTGTCCAACGGATAAGTTGCCACAATCCCAAAGCAGGGAAAACGTATATGAAGGGCAGCAGCCCTATGGAACGCAGGCTGCTGGGCGTGATGTCGCCGGTGGCAAGCGCGCTGGGGAGGACCATAAATACCAGGTTGGAGAGCAGGAAGGTCGCAAGTGGGAGGTTACGGCAACGTCTTTGCGCTGCGGCTGGCCTGAGGCTGGCGATGAGCGTCACAAACCCCAACGCGAAAAGCACAGCTTCAGGTGCTCCAAAAAGTGGGCGGTACGGAATGTTGAAACGTATATAGGGATCACCTGCACAGAAGAACATCCTGGCACATGCGACGATCCCTCCCCATGCTTCGGCCCGGCTCCTGGCAGCAACCTGTTGGGTACGGTTCATGAAGCTGCCTGGATGGGTCGCCCAGTAATGGAGAAGCGGGGCAATGGTGAGCAATGCGACCAGGACGAAGATCGAAAATTGCTTCAGCCGTGCGCGGTAGTGCCCTCGATCGGCGATCAGGATACTCAGAAACGTGGCAGCCAGTGGAAGCGGGAAAGCACGGGCAGCCAGGTATGTATAGCCTGTGAGTCCACAGAAGAAGCCGGCCAGGATAAGCCGGACGGGACTCCGGGCAGATGAAGGGGAATGCAATCCCCGCCACAGAGCTGCGACGGTCAAGGCCTGCATCAGCGGCTGACTCACAGCGCGGAATCCGTACCGGCTGAAGAGCAGGTGCCAGAAAGATGTGGCCAGAAACGCGGCGCTGAGCAGGGCGATCCATTTCCCCTCGGGCCATTCACTGAACAGCGCACGCACTGCCCATGCCGTTACCGCAACTGTAATGATCCCTATCGTCGCCGCGCCCAGCCTGAGCGCCAGGGGTGTTGCGCCAAGCATTCGCACCCACAAGGCAGCCCAATAGAAAAACAACACCTCCTTTCCTGTATATGCGGAGATAAAAATCGGGGTCTTGCCTTTGAGGCCGATCTCTCCGGCCAGTATGCCGTTAGCAGCCTCATCGTAGTGAAGCCCAAGGGGCAAATCCGGCAGACGATACAGCCGCAATGCTGCCGCAATGAGCAGGACAGTAACCGATGCTGCAAGAAACGCCCGACGCGACGTTGCTGACATAGGAGACTTGTGCTCCTGCTGCGTTTGCCTTGCAGGCAGTGGATTCATTCGGAAGGCTGAAATAAAAAGCACACCACCGACATAAAGAGTGGTGCGCTTCTCTGTCAGGAAAGGCCCAGGCATCTGTGACAGTCGTTGTGCCCGACCGCATCAGTGCAACGCTTACAGGCGCTTCCTGAATCCCACAGGTCTGCTTCAGGTGGGCCGGGCTGGACTCGAACCAGCGAAGGCTGAGCCAACGGATTTACAGTCCGTCCCCTTTGCCGCTCGGGACACCGACCCCCTGCCGGTTTTTGGCCGGCAGTTTTATTATACCATAACCAGATAATTGGTCAAGCAAGCTCTGGGGGCGCCCCTGGGGCACAAAGCTAGCGAGCCTTGACCTCGAAGGTGGCGGTCAGGACCCGCTCCCCGGCCGCGGGTATGGTGCCGGGCTGGCATCCGCCCACGGCAATCTGGAACTCACCTGGCTCGACAACTCGTCGCCCTTCGCTATCTATCAGCGAGAGTTGACGCGGCATCAGAGAAAACGAGACCGTCTTGCTCTCGCCGGGGTTCAGGTGAATGCGCGTGAATCCCGCCAGTTGCCGGAGCGGCACCGGCACCGAAGCCTCCAGGTCGCTCACGTAGAGTTGCACGACCTCGTCGCCGGCGCGGTCGCCCGTGTTTTGCACCTCCACGCTGACGGTAAGCGTCTCGTCGGGGGCAATCGTCTGAGCGCTCAACCGCAGATTGCGGTAGGCGAACGTCGTATAGGAGAGGCCGTAGCCAAAGGGGAAGAGCGGCTCGCCGCGAAAGTAGCGGTAAGTACGGCCTTCCATCCGGTAGTCTTCGAACGGGGGCAGGTCCGCCACGGATTTGTAGAACGTGACCGGCAGGCGGCCGGCGGGGTTGTAATCGCCGAAAAGAACATCCGCAATGGCCTCTCCGCCAGCCTGCCCGGGATACCAGGCTTCGACGATGGCCGGGATGTTCTCGGCCGCCCAGTTGACGGCCAGAGCACCACCGTTCAGCAACACAAGCACAATGGGTTTGCCCAGGGCGTGGAGCCGCCTGAGCAGTTCCTCCTGTGGGGCAGGCAGGCCGATGTCCACGCGATCTCCCCCCCCTGAACCCCGGCACCTCGATGGGCATCTCCTCGCCTTCCACTGCGGGCGAGAGCCCCAGCGCGAGCACGAGCACGTCCGCCTGACCGGCTGCCTCGACCGCCTGCTGTAGATGGTCTAGCTGGTGTGCCTTCTGAGCGATAACGCGCTTATCGCTCGGGCCCGGGTCAATGTACATGACGTACTTAGTGCCTATCCGAAAAACGTAACCGACGCATCCCTATGCGTCGGTATAAGCGGCATAGGGATGCCGCTCGTACGGTTTTTCGGATAGGCTCTTAGGCCAGCGGTCTGCCTGCACCGACTGCTGTTTCTGCGTCGGCGCAGGTGCCCAGAAAGGCCGATTTTGCACGGCGGCAGGAAGCCAGGTAGGTAATTAAAAATACTATCTGAACATCGTCAGGTGTGGAATGTGGGTCTATCCCGATTTGGGTGGTAAATACGATTGCCCTGCGGGTGTCCGTCGCTTTTTTGCGCAAGAGTGGACGTAAATATTGTAGGACAACTGCAAGCAGTTGTCCTACAATGTGGCCGGTTGTGGCAGCATCGGACGCGGTCTGGATACCGGCCCGAGCCGGAGGGGACGCAAAAATATGCCGGACACCCTGCCGGCGCTTGCACAAATTTGGGGGGTGTGGTAGAATTTGAACAGTACGTTCCGTGCCGAGGTAGCTCAGCCTGGTAGAGCACCTGACTGAAAATCAGGGAGTCGACAGTTCAAATCTGTCCCTCGGCATCTGCTTATCTGTCGCGCGAAGTCCTTATCAACCTCAGCCGTAATGTGCACCTCCAGCTTTCCTGCCCTGAGGCACCTGGTCGCCACGACCGCTCCCGAAGAGTGCCATCCACTTCCACTTTCTACCTGGTTCTAGAGCATCCCAGAGGTGATGGATATGCAGGCATACAATTTGTGGAACGATCAGCCGGTCCTGGATGCCACTCATGACCGGCTGAGCTTCTCCCATTACGCGGATGTCTTGAGCGAAGTGGTGCTTGCCGCGGATACTCCCATTACCATCGGCATCTTCGGCCCATGGGGCAGCGGCAAGACCAGCCTGATGCGCCTGATCGCCGGGCAATTGCTCGAGCGGCGTACAGCAGGCCATCGCTGGGCACGTGTTGTATGGTTTAATGCCTGGCAGTATGAGCGTGATCAGGGTGCTCTGTGGCGAGCGCTGTTGCTGCGCGTTCTTGAAGGACTGGAGAGCGAGCAGCTCAGTCGTGAGGATGCCCGGCAGATCGAGGACTGGCGTATGCGCCTGTATACAGACGTACAGCGGACAGAGAGCGGCTCAATCCAGATTGACTGGCCTAAACTGGGCAAAGGAGCGCTGCGCCTGGGTCTCTCGCTGATGCCTGCTCCAGCAACCCTGCTTGAGTTGCTCAAGCTGCTCCAGGGTGAGATGGGAACACTCGAGGACATCGTCGCAGCATTCGAGCGGGAACGCACTGAGGTCTATCGCCGCCAGTTGACACTCCTCGAGGAATTCCAGGGAGGATTCGCACACCTGGTACGGGAGTATGTGTGGAGCCGCAATGGACTGCTTGTCGTCTTCGTGGATGACCTCGACCGCTGTATGCCGAACCGGGCGGTGGAAGTGCTGGAGGCAATCAAGCTGTTCCTGGATGTCAAGGGCTGTGCTTTCCTGATCGCCGTGGATAGAGATGTGATTGAGCGGGTGGTGCGTGTCCAGTATGCCAGCTACCTGGTCGGAGAGACGAGACACGAGGAGACCATCCCCATCACCGGTCAGAGCTACCTCGAGAAAATTGTGCAGTTGCCGTTCCACCTACCCCCGCTGGAGGAGGAGCAGATTTACAACTTCATTGATTCGCTCGACCCCCACCTGCCAGCCGGGTGCAAAAGGATCATGGCATTAGGGCTGGAGCCGAATCCCCGCGTAGTCAAGCGTGCTCTGAATATCCTCCGCCTGCTCCTCAAACTTTCCGAACGGCGGGCGGAGGCCGGTTCTATGGAGCCGGTAGTGCCGGAACTGCTGGCGAAGATGGTGGTGATTCAGGCCCGTTACCGTGACCTCTACGAAGACCTGCTCGAGTATCCGAACCTGATTCAGGACCTGGAGCGGGCAGCACGCGAAGGAGGAAGAGCACAGCAGATCATCCCAACACCGGCCGGGACCTCTGCAGAAACCACAACGTTGCTGGAAAAGTACCTGCGCTATAAGCCGCTGCTACAAATGCTGCGGGTAGAGCCGTTTCTGGCGTCTCTGACGCGCACCCAGATTAACGCTTACATCTATCTGACCCGCACCACCAGTGAAGAGGTGAGGCATAAACCAGAGTTGGAGGCGGGCCGTCTCTGGCGCGACCTGTTGAGCAACGATCCCACCCGCATCAGCTCTGCAGTGGCAATCGTGCAATCGGAGGGACAGAAAGACGCCTGGGTGGCGGCACTGCTGCGCGTGCTGGATCCGGGAACAGAGGCTTCTGCCTCAGAGCGTATCTCCGCAGGTACCGCACTGGCCTACCTGGGCGACCCCCGCGACTTCGACGAGATGGTAAATGTGCCGGGCGGCGAGTTCAAGCAAGGCGAGGAAGGGGTGATGACCTACGTGATGGCCTATCGTATCAGCCGCTACCCGGTCACCAACCAGCAGTACGCCCGCTTCCTGGCCGCCGTCCCCTCTTACCCGGTGCCCTACGTTGCCGAGGCATGGGCCGAGCCTTACAACTGGGACCCTCGTAAACGCACTTACCCGGAAGGGAAGGCCAATCATCCCGTAGTTCTGGTCAGCTTTGAGGATGCCCTGGCCTACTGCAGATGGGCCGGTGTGCGATTACCGACCGAGGAGGAATGGGAAAAGGCTGCGCGGGGCGATGATGGACGCATCTATCCCTGGGGGAATGAGTTTGATCCTGAAAAGGCTAACGTGCGTGAAAGCGGGATAGGGAGCACGACTCCTGTGGGCATCTATCCCGCAGGTGCCAGCCCCTACGGACTGCTCGACTGTGCGGGAAATGTGTGGGAGTGGACCGCTTCCCGGACCCCAGGCGGACAGGTGATCCTGCGTGGAGGCTCGTGGAACTTCAGGGCAGAGGATGCCCGCTGCTTTTCCCGGGAACAGGCCAGACCCGACTACCGCTCGAGCCGAATCGGATTTCGCGTTGTCACCGGCCCTCAACCCCAGGCGTCGGCTACCCCAGAAACAGCCATCACCCCGGATGAGCGTTAAGGAGTTCTCACATGGAAGTCACTACCGAGCAATTTAAACGTTGCGACCTGGTCAGGGTCACCGGCCGTATTGATAGCAACACCTCACCGCAACTGTCAAAAGCACTCGAGTCAATCCTTGAACAGGGGCGTTTCAAGATCGTGCTCGACATGAGCGGGGTGGATTTCATCTCCAGCGCCGGCCTGCGGGTGCTGATCAGCACGCAGAAGACTTGCAAAAAGTGGAACAGAGGAGAGCTGGTGCTTGCCGGTGTGCCCCAAAGGATTAAGGATGTGATGGACCTGGCCGGCTTCGTCCCCTTGTTCAGATTCTACGACACTGCCGTTGAGGCGGTGGGGAGTCTGTGAGGTTCACAACAGGCGGGAACTGAGTTCCCGCACATTTGCGGTGTGGTACTCAAGGTCCTCACGCAGGCGAGCCACATCGTTACCGTACCGCAGGCGGCGGGCAAGAAAGGCGAATTCCTCACCCTCAGGAGGAGGAACAGTAAGGTCCTGGGCATTGCCCCGTACCATACGCAGGCCATCTATCAGCCAGCGCAGGAATGTATGAGCCTTGCGCAGCCGCGTATAATCGTCCGGCGAGAGAATGCCAGCCCGTGCCAGCGCGGCCATCGCCTCGCGAGTATTGGTTGCACGCAGGCTGGGATCGCGGTGGCCGTGGGTGATCTGCAAACCCTGCACGAGATACTCCACATCCAACAATCCGCCGGGGCTAAATTTGGCATTGAAAGTGCCGCCCACGACCAGATGACGTAACTGCCGCTCGCGCATGGCCCGCATCGCCTGCACATTGAACGGTTCGCCGGTATAGACAAACTGATCGCGCAGTGCCACGATATGCTGACCCAGCCCCTGGTTGCCGGCGATAGGGCGTAGTTTTACCAATGCCTGGCGCTCATACGGCCAGGCCGGCCCATCCGGAGCGAAGTAGCGACGGAAGGATTCCAACGACACCGCCATACTCCCTGCACTACCGTAGGGCCGCAGACGCAGGTCTATCTCAAAAATCCCCGCACGTCTGGTCCGGATGGCAGCGGTAAAATTCTGCACCAATTTCTCGTAAAACTCGGCCGTGGTGATCACTTTGGGACCGGTGGTCTCACCGTTGCCAGAGTAGATAAACATCAGCTCGATATCCGAGGCAAACCCAAGCTCGCGCCCCCCGCATTTTCCCAGTGCACACACCACCATCTCGCTGATCTGACCATCCTCCAGAAGTGGCGTGCCGTACACAGTACGCAAGTCCTCGTGGCACAGATGATAGACCGCGTTGACTACGACCTCGGCCAACGCAGTGAGTTCCTCGGCAAATTCCCAGAACTCCTGTGTATGCCCCAGGATATGCCGCATGTCTATGCGGAACATCTCGCGGTCCTTGAAGGCATTGATCACCGTGCGCCAGGGGGCGTCATCAGACGGTGGCTGCGCACTTGAGTGTACCTGTGCCAGGACAGCTTCCAGCTCCGCCTGCAACTGCGCGCGGGATTTGGCGCTCTCCAGCGCATCCAGGTCACGCACGACAGGGAACAGGTTTGCGTATTGCATGCGCAGGAAATCGTCCCACAGGAAATCGCTGACGCCCAGCAGACGCGCCAGCGCGTACAATACCTCGTGGCGGCCTAACGAGGCCAGCTCATCGGGCCACTCGGGGCGGCGAAACAGCTCCCCGATAAACTCGCGGAAGTGTAACAGCGCAGCCTCAGGGTTGGGGGAATGGGGCAGCAGGTGCGTAAAATGTTTTACCAGCACCACGGCCGCACGCAGCTCGCGTTGCTTCTCAGGCGAAGTGATCTTCTGGCCGCTGGCATCGGTGACATAGAGCGTATCGCGCACACGGTTGCCCACCGTCTCGACCGTAACCCGCGCTATGTAGATGCGATTGTAAGCCAGTGCATTGGTCAGTTCGTACAGGAAGCCCACTGTATCGGGGGCATCAATGTGCAGCACGGTGTACTTCGTGCTGGTGGTGTTGTCTATCTCTATATCCACCGGATAGAGTACCGGGGCGGTTGCTGCTGGCTTATGAAATGCAGCGGCCACCCTTTTGGCGAGCCTGCCACGGGCTTCACGCCTCAGGCCGGCATGCATCAGGCGCAGCAATTCGGTCAGCTCTTCGGTATAGTGGGTCCATACCTCAGCTCCTCCCTCTCCGCGCACCTGACGCACAGTAAAGACGTCCACAATCTTACGCAGGGACTCCCGCCCCGTCTCACTAGAGGCTGGCTCGTAAGTGAATACGTTGCCGTCGCAGATGGTGAACCCGTAAACAAACAGCAGACCACAGATCAGGGACAACTCGCCAGGATAGTCATACCCCACAATAGTTACACGCCAGCAGCCATCTTCATCCAGCGGCACCGCCTCTACCCGCACCAGGTGCTCTTCGTCGAGCTGCCCGGCGAGCGCAGCATGTCTTGCGATCTCCTCTGCCCTGAACGCATCAACATAGGATGGATCCATACGAGCGATGTGTGAAGAGATGGAAGGTACACCTTTTTCCTCGGCCAGCTTACGGTTCGCTCTCACTGCTTCGTCACCCTGCTTTCCCAGATGTCGGAGATACACGGCGCGAATCGTTGTGCGATGCTCTTCGTAACGGGCCAGGAAGTCGGCGGCGGCGTTCGCACCGTGGCGATTGTTAAAACCAAGCCGGCGCGCCAGATTCATCAGCGAGGCAGTCTCACGCGGCAACTGGTGCGTCTGACGGTAGTGCACTATCTGGAGGTAATGCTCAACCGTGCGCAGGAACGTATACCCTTCGGTGAGGATGCGCCATTCCTCTGCCGTGAGGAGGCCCAGTCCGGCCAGCCGGTTCAGTGCCTCAAGTGTGTTGTGACAGCGCACGGCGGGATACTCTGCGCCGTAGACAAGCTGGAGGTATTGCACCACGAACTCCACGTCGCGGATCGAGCCTTCACCAAGCTTGATCTCACCCCACTCACATCCTCGTTCTCGCAGGCAGGCTTCTGTGCGTTCCTTCATCCCGCGAACGCTGCTACGGATTGCCTCGGCGACACCAGGGTGTGCCTGAGCGAACAGCACATGTCCCACCCGCTGGAGAAATTCCTCCCCCACCGCCGTATCGCCTGCGATCTGGCGTGCCTTGAGCAGAGCCTGCTTCTCCCACAGACGGGCATATTCCTCGAGATAGGTTATGTATCCATCGAGCGATGAGAGCAACGCACCATTCCGTCCCCAGGGGCGGAGCCGCATATCCACGCGGTAGAGAAAGCCATCTCCCGTGACACGCGCCAGCACGTCTATCAACCGTTCGCACAGGCGTTGGCGACCCTCCGTGTATGACGAGGCCAGGAACAGCAGGTCTATGTCTGAGCTGTAGTTCAGCTCCTTTCCTCCGAGTTTGCCCAGTGCTATCACTGCGAGGCCGTCTGTCCCTGTGCCGAGGCTGGCAGCGGCGACCGAGAGGGAAACGCGCACCAGACTCTCGGCCAGGTTTGAGAGTTGCAGGGCCACGGAGGGGAGGTCCAGCAACCCTAAAAGGTCACAGGTACCGATACGCAACAATTCACGGCGCTGGAAACGCCTGAGGGTATCGAGCCGGAGGGCGAAATCGTCACTTTCCAGCGAGGCGAGCGCCCCGTGGGCTTCTGCCTGGAGTTGTTCGACGCTCTTGAGTTGCGCCAGATTTCTGTGCTCTACCAGACCATCCAGATACTCAGGGTTGCGGAGCAGGATTTCGGTGAGGAACTGACTTCCTGCGAACAGGGAGACCATCGTCTCAATGGCGCGTGGGTTATCCGCTCGAAAGGGCCTGCCAGCGGCGCCGGACAGGAAACGCTCGAAATTGATCACCACCAGGTCTGGGTCGGCCGCTTCGGGGAGTATGACCAGCAGGTGAGGGAGCAGCACGGCCAGTAGCGGGCCGGTACGCGGGTTAGCGGCCAGGCGAGCCAGCGCCCGCCTGGCTGTCTGAGGATCGGCAAAGGTTACGGAAGCACAGAGTGAGGAGATCGCATCTTCATCGGGGATGGCCATCACTTCACTGCCCTGGCAATGGCCCTGATGTGCTCTGGGGTCGAGCCGCAGCACCCGCCCACGATGCGCGCTCCCACAGCGACATACTTAAGCGCATAATCTGCCATCAGCTCCGGTGTGGCGTCGTACACCTCACGACGTTCCACCATACGTGGCAGGCCTGCATTCGGCTTGGCGATCAGGACTGCCTGTGGGGCGTGCGCATGCATCTTTTCCAGTGCTTGCAGTGTCACCTCAAGCGAATAGCCACAGTTTGCCCCAACGGCGGCCACGCCCATTTCAAGCAATACCTCAGCCGCCTGTTCAGGGCGCACCCCCATGTTTGTGCGCCCGTGTTTATCGAAGGAGAGTGTGACGGTGATAGGGATACGGTCGTCAGCCTGGCGTGCGCCCTCGACGGCGGCGCGTGCCTCGTTCAGATCGGCCATTGTCTCGATGTAGAGCAAGTCCACTCCCGCCTCTGCCAGCGCCCGTGCCTGCTCAGCGAAGATCGTCACCGCCTCCTCGTAGGTGAGCTTACCCAGGGGAGCAAGCAGCTCTCCCAGTGGACCCATGTCACCGGCGACGCAGGCCCGCCCATCGGCGGCGCGGCGTGCGATCTCGACGGCCCGATGGTTGACCTCGGCCACTCTTGCGGAGAGGCCACTGCGCTCCAGGCGCACACGATTCCCTCCGAAGGTGCAGGTCAATATCAGCTCGGCGCCGGCTTCCACGTAAGCACGATGAATGCCCATAACCGCGTCGGGATTTTCAAGCAGCCAGGCCTCAGGGGACATGCCGATAGGCAGCCCTGCCGCCTGCAACATTGTGCCCATCGCCCCATCGGCAACAATGATACGGCCAGATTCAAGCATGGACAGGAATGTTTCCATACTCACTCACCGTATCCACTCTTCACTTCTTGCCGGCCGCATAAAGCACCTCTGCACCTCTCCCCTGCTGGATGAGCGGTACGTAGGTTTCCAGCTCCTGCTGAACGGCCGGGTCGGTCAGGTCTACTGTCCTCTGCCGCTCGGCGGACATATAGGCAGCCATCACCAGCCTGGTGATCTCCAATCCATAGCTCCACGGGAGGAAGCCGTCACGACCGGCCAGGAATGCGTCTCGGGCGTCCTCGTTCTCGTCCGTATAGCCGTAGAGATCGGGTTCGTTGTACTGGACTGCCAGGAGTCCACGGGAGGCAGTGGCTTTTTCAAGCGCCAGCTCCGCATCAGCGACCGCCTCAGCAGCCACATCGGCGATGAAGACCTGAAGCGCCGAATTGAGCGAATTGATCTCGAAAGCGTAACCCGGACCCATCCCGTCCATGAGAAGCCTGAGGCCCTGTTTCTCGAACATCCAGGAGTTGGTGAACTGGGCTTTGACAAGCTGGCCGGTCTCCGGGTTGCGGTAAGTCACCATGCCGGTAGCAAAATCCTCGGCGGGTGTTCTGGCGTAGTCAACCCCGAATCGCTTCAATAACACCTCTCTCCACCTGGGCAGTCCCCACTTAGAGCCTATCCGAAAAACCGTACAAGCGGCATCCCTATGCCGCTTATACCGACGCATAGGGATGCGTCGGTTACGTTTTTCGGATAGGCACTTAAGCAGCGCACACTCAGCGGAGACAGCGATTGGCTCTAAAAACGTCGGAGGCTTGCCTGCTGGGGTCAGCACGTACCAGCCTGCCGCAAGGCTATGACATCCCATATCGCACAGAGTGCCGCCCCCCTGGCGCACCGGGTCCCAGAACCAGGCTTCATGGGGACCTCCGTGCTCCTCTGCCGAACGTGCCAGCGCGAGCGGGCCCATCGTGCGCTGCAGCGGTTCAAGCTGTGCCAGTTGAGCGCGGACCGGCTTCATAAAGATTTGATTCTCAAAATAAGCCGTCCTCAGGCCGACCTCCTCGACCAGTTCAACCATCCGGCGTGCCTCCCTGACATTACGCGCCAGGGGCTTCTCACAAATGACGCCTTTGAGCGCCGCTCCCCTCTTCACGGCCTCCACGATCTCCTCAACGATCTCCACGCGCGCGAAGTTGGGCGCATAGATGGCGATGGCATCCACGTGGTCAGCCATTTCCGTTACGCTGGTATAGACGACGCCCTCACCCAGACCGCTGTTTCTGACCATGCTGGCGAGCGCTTCAGCGCTGGCAGAAGTACGTGAGGTAATGCCGGCGACTTCTACACCTCGTACCTGTTTCAACGCCCGACAATGAAACCGTGCCACGAATCCGGCCCCCACCAGACCGAGTTTCAGAGTTGACATAGTTATACCTCCAGAGTCAGAGCAGCAAACGGGGATCGAGGTGGCTGATTAAAAACGAGGGTGACCCCTTCAGAACGGGGCCACCCCAGACAGCGGAGAGGGCGGGATTCGAACCCGCGGAGCATTTCTGCTCACGCGCTCTCCAGGCGCGCGCGTTAGGCCAGACTACGCTACCTCTCCGGGTTGCCATATGCACATTATATCATCCCATGACTCACCTGGCAAGGCACGGACAGTGTAGGACAACTGCTCGCAGTTGTCCTACAATCCTACGGCTCGGGCCGGCACCCAGGCCCAACGTCGCCACGAATGGCCCAGGAGCAGCCACAGCCCGCGACGCGCCCCACTCTACCCTGGGCACCTCCATCAGCTTGTCTTTTGCCTGTGCTTTAGTATAATATATGCGACTGGATTCCCGGACGCTCTGCGTTGACAGTTATCGTGACCGTATCGGTGACCGTAAACAGACCGGGATACGGACGAAAGGGGGTGAGCACATTAAAATCTGCTGACTGATCTGGTGAACCCCACATGCAGCTTCCGTAAACCATATAGTCACAATGAAGGAGGATTAAAATGCTCAAACGACTCTTTGCAGTGGCAAGCCTGATAACAATTGTGACCATGCTGGTGGGCTGTGCACCCAGGCAACCAGCAAAGTTAAGCGTTGAGGATTGCCCCAAGCCGGAGGTCTTCTGCGTGGGTCTGGTGACCGATGTGGGTAAAATTGACGATAAATCATTCAACCAGTCCACCTGGGAAGGAGTGCAGCAGGCCGAAAAGGAACTGGGAGCGCTGATCCAGTACATCGAGACCACCGACTCAAAAGACTATGACAAGAACATCGCCCAGTTTGCAGATGCGGGGTTTGACGTGATCGTGACGGTTGGCTTTGCACTTGGGGAGGCAACCCAGGCAGCCGGCAAAAAATACCCCAACATTAAGTTTATCGGCGTGGATCAGTTCCAGGCTCCTGGCACCGAAGTACCCAATGTTGTCGGTCTGGTCTTCCCTGAGGACCAGTCCGGTTTCCTGGCAGGTGCTCTGGCTGCCATGATGTCCAAGAGCGGTAAGATCGGTGCCGTGTTGGGAACCGACGCTGTGCCCCCAGTCTGGCGCTTTGGTGAGGGCTACCGTGCCGGAGCAAAGTACATCAACCCGAACATCGAAGTTAACGTGGTGTACCATAATGATGTGGGCTTCGATAAGACCTTCACCGATCCTGAGTGGGGCAAGACCACCGCTCTCTCGATGATTGACAAAGGGGTGGATGTTATCTTCGGAGCGGGTGGCAAGACCGGCAACGGCGCTCTGCTAGGCTGTGCTGAGAAGGGCGTGATGGCCATCGGGGTTGACACCGACCAGTACTACACTGTGCCCGAGGCACAGAAAGTACTGCTCACCAGCGCGATGAAGTTACTTACGCCGGGCACCTTTGAGCTGATCAAACTGGCCAAAGAGGGAAAGTTCCCGCAGGGTGGCAACTATGTGGGTGCAGCCGGTCTGGCCCCTTACCACGAGTTCGAGGACAAGGTGCCGGCGGAGGCCAAGGCCAAAATACAGGAAATTGACAGAGCCCTGAAAGATGGCTCTCTCCAGACCGGGGTGACGCCGGCCAAACCTGAATGACATCTGGACGGTCAGGGAGAACACCCCCTGCCGCTGAGCAGCCTGTAGGGCGGGAGCTATCCCGCCCTATGTTATATTCATGTCAGCCATACCCGCAGAGGGCAATCTCTGTATGGGAGTGCAAAAATGCGCATATCTGAACTGAAGAAGGCCTCCGAGCGTATTAAGTCTGTGAGGCCTTTTTTTAATGCTGCAATAGTTCCCCTATTGGCGGTATTTACCGCGCTGGTGGTTGGAGCGCTGATTATTCTACTCGCTGGCGGCGATCCTCTCGCCGCTTACAGAGGCCTGTTCCAGGGCGCAGTCGGCTCTGCCAGGGCCTGGAGCGAGACGACGGTATGGGCCACGCCTTATATTTTCGCCGGCCTCGCCGTGGCTCTGGCCTTCAAGGGTGGACTGTTCAACATCGGTGCAGAGGGTCAGCTTGCCCTGGGAGCAGTTATGGCTGCCCTGGTTGGCTATAAGCTGCCGGAGCTGCTGGGGATGAATGTGCCGGCGGTCGTCCACCTCCCGCTGGCAGTTGGCGCAGGGATGCTGGCCGGCGCTTTATGGGGCGCCATCCCAGGCTGGCTGAAAGCCCGCACCGGTGGTCACGAGGTCATCAACACGATTATGATGAACTACATCGCCCTGAATATGACCAGTTACCTGCTCAACGGGCCGATGAAAGATCCCAACCCTCTTAACGTCGTCGCCCGCACGCCTGAGATCGCTCAGAGTGCACGCATCCCCCCCATATTCCCTGGTTACCGTTTCCACTGGGGCTTTGTTCTCGCCCTGCTGGTGGCAGGAGCGGTGTGGTGGCTTCTCCAGAAGACTACGCTGGGGTTCGAGATCCGTACGGCCGGGGCAAATCCCGATGCAGCACGCTATGCCGGCGTAAACGTGTCACGTATCATCGTTATCTCGATGATGCTCTCAGGCATGCTGGCAGGACTGGCCGGTGCGATTGAGGTAACCGCGCTCAACTACCGCCACGAATTAGGTTTCTCAGTGGGGTATGGATTCGATGCGATTGCCATCGCGCTACTGGGTAAGACTCATCCCCTGGGAGTGGTGCTGGCCTCATTGCTCTGGGGTGCCATGCGCAATGGGGCCACGCGCATGCAGTTTCTCACCCAAATTCCGGTAGATGTCATTTCGGTGATCCAGGCCCTCATCCTCCTCTTTGTGGCCGCCGACGCCATCGTCAGGTGGCTTTACCGCATCCGTGTCGAGGAGGAAAAGCTGGTACTCACGCGGGGCTGGGGCGGTTAAAACCTATCCTAAAAACCGTACAAGCGGCATCCCTATGCCGCCTGTTCGGGATAGGCTCTAAGGAGGAGAACTGTGGACTGGCGACGGCTGGGATTCATCGGTTTGATCATCCTGATCCTCATTGGTGTGGTGATACTGGTGGGTGGAAGCAGAGTCCCCCCACTGGTGATCGTGGTCAGCATGCTGGCCACTACCATCGCTGTGGCCACCCCACTTACGCTGGGAGCCTTATGCGGTATCTACTGCGAGCGGGCCGGCGTGGTCAACATCGGCATCGAGGGGATGATGCTGGCCTCTGCTTTCTTTGGCTGGTTTGCCGCCATTTACCTGAACACTATTCTCGGAGTTGCACCCCTGCCCAGCCTGCTCGCGGGCGTCCTGGTGGCCATCCTCACCGGCGGGCTACTGGGATTATTGCACGCTGTGCTCTCCGTGACGTATAAAGTGGATCAGATTATCGGCGGGACGGTGATCAATATTCTGGCCATCGGCATCTCCGGGTTTCTGAACCGGCAGTTGTTTTTCGAGAAAGGCAGCATCTTTGGGGGACAGGTTCCTCACGCCCCGGGAGTGCTGCCACGTCTGCGCGTCCCTTTGCTCGCTGACCTGCCTGTGGTGGGGCGCATTTTCGAGCAGCAGCCGATTGCGGTGGCAGCGATCTTGCTCGTGCTGCTCACCCATTTCATTCTGTTCTACACCCGGTGGGGATTGCGTACCCGTGCCGTAGGTGAACATCCGCGTGCCGCCGATACAGTGGGGATCAATGTGTCACGGATGCGTTACGCCAATGTCATCATCGGTGGGTTGATCGCCGGGCTGGGCGGAGCCTACTTCACACTTGAATCGGTGCCTTCCTTTGAGCCTCTGATGACCAATGGACGCGGCTTCATTGCCCTTGCAGCAATGATCTTCGGCAACTGGTCGCCCTTCGGCGCATGGGCAGCAGCTCTGGTCTTTGGCGCCGCTCAGGCCCTCCAGATCAATCTCCAGTTCTTCCGCGAGCAGATCCCCCCTCAATGGGCCTTCTTGCAGCAGGCTTATGTCGTCGGCCTGGTGCCCTATTTGCTGACCATGGTGATCCTGACCGGCATCATCGGGAGGACCACGCCGCCTGCAGCAGATGGAGTCCCTTATGAGAAATAGCTGATGGGGTGCACAATGGGACTGGCTCTTCAAACAAAAGGAATCACGAAGCGCTTTCCGGGTGTGCTCGCCAACGATCACGTGGATTTTGAGCTGCGCAAAGGTGAGATTCACGCGTTGCTGGGCGAGAACGGCGCCGGAAAGACCACTCTGATGAACATCATTTACGGCCTGTACGAGCCTGACGAAGGGGAAATCTTTCTGGACGGCAAGAGAGTTGAAATCCGTACCCCCAAAGATGCTATTGCTCATGGCATCGGTATGGTGCATCAGCACTTCATGCTCATCCCGGTCTTCACCGTGGCAGAGAATATCATGCTGGGCGCCGAAACGTCCCGAGGAGCAGTCCTCGACAGACGTAGGGTGGCTGAACAGGTGCGGGAACTCTCCAAAAGGTACGGGCTGGACGTGAACCCGGAAGCCTACGTCCGCGAGCTGCCTGTCGGTGTGCAGCAGCGCGTAGAGATCATCAAGGCCCTCTACCGCAAGGCAGAGATACTCATCCTGGACGAGCCGACAGCCGTACTGACGCCCCAGGAGTCCGAGGAGCTGTTCCGCACCATGCGTGAACTGGCCTCACAGGGCGTCTCCATCATCTTCATCACCCACAAGTTGAAAGAGGTGCTCGCCGTGGCTGACCGGATTACCGTGATGCGGGCTGGCCGGGTTGTCGGCACAGTAAGCCCTCAGGAGACGGACCAGGCTCACCTGGCGGCGATGATGGTGGGACGCGAGGTGATCCTCACAGTTGACAAGGACCAGGCACAGCCGGGCGCGGAGGTGTTGCGCGTCGAGAACCTGCATGTAGCCGATGATAGGGGCGTCGAGGTGGTACGGGGTGTCTCATTCTCCGTGCAGGCCGGCGAAGTGTTGGGCATTGCCGGGGTGCAGGGCAATGGCCAGACCGAGCTGGTCGAAGCGCTCACCGGATTGCGGCGGCCTCTCAGTGGCAGCATTTCCATTGAGGGACATGAGCTTGCGAATGCCTCCCCACGTCGTATTATCGAGGCCGGGGTTGCCCACATCCCAGAGGACCGTCAGCGTTATGGGCTGGTGATTTCCTACCCGGTAACCGACAATCTGATCTTGAGCACCTACTACCTCGAACCGTTCGCCCACCACAAAGTGCTCAACTATCAGGAAATAGACAGGCACGCGCGGCGGCTGGTGCAGGAGTTCGATATCCGCACGCCCAGCCCTTACCTTCAGGCATCCAAATTGTCCGGAGGAAATCAACAGAAAGTGATCGTAGCCCGTGAGCTATCCCGGCCAATCAAATTGCTGATCGCCAATCAACCCACCCGCGGGCTGGATGTTGGCTCGATCGAGTACATACACAGAGAGATCGTGCGTATGCGAGATGCCGGCTGTGCTGTGTTACTCGTCTCGGCTGAACTGGATGAAATTATGGCCCTCTCCGATCGCATCGCGGTGATGTACCGGGGACAGATCGTGGACACCCTGCCGGCCAGCCGGGCTACCAAGGAAGTGCTGGGATTAATTATGGCAGGTGTCACGGAGCATAAGGATGCCCCGGTATAGGGATGTGCTTACCGCATGAGCCAGTTCAGCCCGAACCGTCACATATCGGTGTCTGGACAGGATAGATGCCACTGGCCCGTGATATGCCAGTTCGTCTTAATCTTCGTGCTTGTCCTGGTATGTTCCGCCTGCCAGAGGTCTGAAAATCAGCCTGCGACCCCGCCGCTACGGCTACCAACCGGTATTCCGCTCGCCACTCCATACCTCCCTCCGACACCATCCCCGCTGCCGCTCTCTGCGAGACCTGCCACCACTTCGGTCTATCTGCCAACCAGCATGCCAGAGCCTGAATCCGCGGCCACCCCGTTCCCGGATGAGCAGGGCATCGTATCAGCAGTGCTGGGAGAGGGAAACACCGGTCACTGGGTCGCATTCCCCTCGCCTGGCAGTTTCACCGGCCCCGGCGCAGATGAACTGGTGGCACTGGTTGGCAATATCGGCGACGCAGACGAAATGCGCTGGGTGGTGGTTAGAAGGACGGAGAGCGGTGGGCAGTTGCCTGGCGTATCCGACTGGTTGGGCGCCGGGTTTGATACCGTCCCCTCATTCTATTTGCCACCTGAACTGCTCGACTTCGACGGTGATGGCTGTTATGAACTGCTCAGCCATTACCACGGGACGCAGCGAGGCCGTACAGTTGTCGCCGATGAGCTATACCGCTGGAACGGGCACAAGCTGGCACGTATCTGGAGCGCAGAGACATTGCTCGACAACACCGCAGCGGACGGGCAAGAGATGCCAATCCCGTACCTGGAGCGCTACCAGGCAGAGTGGAAATGGAGCGATCTGAACCGCGATAACCTGGTGAGAGAGATTTTGCTCCAGGGGCACGCCACCTACTATCAGGCGGGTAATCAGGATGTCTGGGGAGAGGAAAACTGGGAACAGGCATTCTGTTGGGATGGGGAGGCCCTCAGACCTTGCTGGCCCGGTGAACCGCACGGTACTTTTGCTTACACCGTGCTTGGTTCGCTGTGGCTGTGGCAGGATCACAGTGCCCGGCCCACGGGCATACAAAACGTGAGAGGGCTTCGGTGGTCGCGCGACGGGACACAGCTTGCCTGGTGGAGTCAATCGCCGCAGGGTAGCGTTGCTCTGGGCGTCTGCGATGTTGCGACCGATAACTGCCGGCAATTTCCTCTCGAAGGGGTGGAGGGCATACTAACACTGGAGTGGACACCTGATGGAGACCTGCTTTACCAGCCTGTCGCCTCCTCACCCGTATCGCTCGATGTTGAGAGCGGTGTCATAAAGCCTTTCCCTGCGCCCTCACCGGGAGAATGGTCGCCCGACGGCAGGCTGCTGGCCTATGAGCGGGCAGGAAGCCTGTACTTGTATGATCTCACGAGCGGAGAGGAGCGCGTTCTGATAGCCGGGCGGAATGAAACCGGCGACGGGATCCTCACACCGTGGGTTGTCTCACGACCGGTTTGGTCACCGGCCGGTGACTGGATCGCCTGCTCTCTCACAGACGGCCATCTCACCCGCGTGGGCCTCGTATCTCCGCACCCGCAGGAGCCGGCAAGCAGCCTGGTGGTGTTTGAGGCGGGCAGACAGGGGCTGGAAAATCTCCCCGATCTGCGCTTCGCCTGGTCGCCAGAGGGTGATTATCTGGCATTGGTGCCGCTCTTCTCGCCTGAGACCATGCTGACGGACACCACAACACTTACTCGCCCTCTCCTGTATCTGGCAGAGACTCCGCTCGCACAGGGGCAACCCGTGGGGCAACCGGTATGGCAACCCGTACTTCAGCACAGCAAAATGGGACGAATTTTTGGCCCGTCCTGGTCACCGCCTGGCAGACGGCTGGTTGTGGCCGTGGACAATGAGCTTTGGGAAGTCAAAGTCGGGGAGGAACCGGTGTTGCGCCGGCGCTTCCAGGTGCCGGAGCCGCACTGGACACTGCTGGAATGGGCACCGGATGGCAGCGGTTTCCTGGCCGGGCTGGAGTGGGGATATGCTGAGCACCTGTACTGGTTTCCGGCACGTGGCGGAGACCCCGTGCTGCTCATCACCGACGCTATCGGCCTGGCCGCATGGTCTCCCCGGGTACGTGCCACCCCCGGCATGGTCCTGGCCGAGTATACGGACAACGTACCGTTGCTTCACTTCGTGCGTGCTGATGGTAACGAAGTCGTGGTTGCGGCCAAAGGGGCAGAGCCGTACACACAGTTCCATATCGGGGGTTCGCGGGTTTACTACAACAAATTCTACGCTGACACGGGAGGCGCGACCTCGCTGTTTGCCTCCGGGCAACTGGCCGGGTGTCGCTCTCCCCTGCCAGGCCCTGCGGGAGACAGGCTGGCCTGGCTGTGCGACAGCGGCGCCCCCGACTGGTCCGAGATCATCAACGGGACAGTTAAAGTACACTTTCGCCTCATACTTACAGATGAGGATGGTCACAGCCCACGTGAAGTATGGCAGTATACGGAAGAGGGGCCGGATTATCGCGACTTCAAGCTGCTAGGATGGCGTGCGGACGGCAAAGTCGTTTACTTCTCACGCCCCAAGTACGGTACCGCATGGGCTTACTTCGACTACAATCCCGGCATCCTGGAGCTGGACCTGAGCACCGGTCAGATCACCCCGCTGGGCGATGTGGAAAATATCCACGACGGGATGGTCAGCCCCGATGGGACATGGCTGGTCCAGTCAAAGGTAGCAGAATGGCCGGCAGAGGGCGTGACCCTGCTGCTGCGCTCGCTAAAGGATGGCACAGAACAGATCATCCCATGCGAGGAAGGAGCGCTGGTCGCAGGCGATTTCTCCTTCTCACCGGCGAACACCTGGCTTGCCTGGCGTGAGCTGGTTAAAGTGTCGGGTGGCACGGTGATGCTGGTGCGTTTCATGCGCCTGCCCGATGGCGAGCCGCTCACGGTATACGGCGACGTAGAAAGCAACGCTCCTCATATTGGAGGGTGGCTTGGGGAGAACGAGCTGGTGCTGGTCTACCCACGCCTCAGCGATGGCACCGGGGGACACAGCGCAGTAGTCAACCTGCCCGCTACTGGGGCAGGGGACGTTTTCTCGCCTTACACTTTCGTAGGGCTGTGGTGATACAGAGGCCTGCCAGGCCCGTAGACCTGGCAGGCCTCAGATAACGCTCACGGAATACAGAGCACCTGCCCGACCCGTATATAGTTCAGGTTCAGAATACGATTGGCCTGCGCTATCGCCCACATGCTCACCCCATAACGCAGTGAGATGCGGTAGAGATTCTCCCCCGCCTGGACGGTGTGATAATAACGGCAGGCGGGCGCCCCGCCGCCAAACTGTGGTTGCGCGGTCGGCCCAGGCGGGACAGGCGACCAGGGGACGTTGGGAATTGCCAGCCGCGTACCTTCGAGGACACGGCTGGGGTTAGTGATGTTGTTGCAACGGGCGATGGCGTCGGGGCGAACTTTGTACGCCCGGCCAATAGCGTAAAGCGTCTCTCCCCTCCGCACCACATGATACCCCAGAATATCGGTGCAACCGGTCGAGGACGGAGAAACATTCACCACCCCGTTCTGCGCACTCACTGCCAGGGCCCTTCCGTTGGGATCCGACAGCAAAGCACTGGTGAACGAAAGCCTGTAACCGGCGCCGGCTGCCACGCCACGTATCGTCACGAAGGCCAGATCACAGGTTCCGTTGAATGGTGCGCTGGGAGCACGCAGGCTGGCCGCGTAGTCAATGCGGTTCCCCTCCACAGAGCGCTGGGCCACCACGTCCTTCACACATGTGCCGGGTGTGATCGCCACAGCATCAACCCCGCTGTCATGGACAACATGGACCTCCACGCCGTAGAGGTTCGTGGCATTCTGCACACGCAACGCCACCTGGACCTCCTGCCCCACTCCAACGTTGGCCGGCGATGGGTGAAAGCTCAATACCGCCGTCCCCGGTGCAGGGGTTGGTGTCGGGGTTGGGACAACGGTCGGCGTCGCAGAGGGGACGACGGTGGGTGTTGGCGTGCTTCCTCCCACGTTCACAGCACCGTTCTGCGTCGTGGCCGGGATCGGCCCTCCGGACTGATCAGCCAGGATGACGCTCGTGAAGTTCAGCGGCGAGCTGCCCGCCGCCTTGCCGCGGAAGGTGATGGTAGCGATCGTCCCGCTGCCAGACCTGGGCACAGCCGTCACCTGCGAAAAGCCGAAGTCAACACGACCCGCTGCTGCGTCCACCGTATTCTGGGCGACGAATTCCACGGACAGGAAAGGCCCCAGGCTCACCTGGATGCCATCCGTTCCGCTATCAGCGTCTACCACCTCCAGCAGTGCCGGGTTAAACGTCAAATGTACCTCCACGCCGAAAAGATTGGTCACATTATCCACCACGACCTGGACCGGGATGGCCTCTCCAATACCCACCTGCGCGGTGGCCGGCACCAGGCGCACGACCGTTCCGCCCTGGGCCTGGGCAGCCGGTCTCGACAGCCCAACCAGTGAAAACATGAGCACAGTGCTCAGCACAACAAGAATATACCGACGGATCAGATTTTTATATTCCACTTTTTACCTCCTGACATGAGCTACGGGACCATTATTTCCGCTGGGGGCGGGGAGCACTCGCCCTTGGGTTTGGCTCACATCCTTCCTGTATGATACCCTATCTGATACTTTTTGCAAACCGCGCACGATTACTGCTGCAGCGATGAGGACAAGCGCTCCACAGGGCAGCAGAGTCTTGGGAATGGAAGAACGACCGGAGGAAACTGTGACCAGAGCCGCTGCTGACCGTATCTGCACGGGGATAGGGAATCCGTCAGGATCGGCCAGTAACACCTGACGGATACTCAGTTTACTCTTACCGCTGCTGACGCCCCGTAAACAGATGAGCGCGAGCGTACCGCTTCCGCTGGCAGGCGCATGGGGCGGCATACGGGCAACCGCGTAGTCCAGGCTGCCAGCCTGATTATCGGCCCTGTTCACAGCCACAAAGTCGGCTGCCAGGAACCCACCGTGAGCTATCTGCACTCCATTCGTGTCCGGGTCGTTGTCCACAACCTCGACCGGACCGGGGTCATAACTCAGATGTATCTCCGCGCCAGCCAGTTGTGCCACGCCTTTTACCACTACTGCGATCTCTCCGGTCTCACCAGGGGCAAGCGTCAGCTCCGCAGGCTCGAGCTGTATGACGGCCTCCTCCTGCGCACCGACAGGAGGTGCCAGCACCACGCCAAGCACTGCGAGAGTCGTGAATGCAAGATAACCAGCTCTGCTCATTCTCAGGGACAATTGGAACATAGGGTGAAGTTCTCCGCCGCGATGCTCAGGTCGAAAATGTTAACCCTGCAATCCCCGTTGACATCCGATGCCGGGGCTACCTCTGCCGCAGGATCGGGCGGTGGGCAGGGCGTGTAAGGCACAAAACACGGTGCTGCGGTTTCATTTCCGAAATCGGCGATGATGCGCACTATGTCGTAGATATTGATGCAGCCATCCTTATTGACGTCGCCGCCCTCCAGATTGTGCCATCCCACTTTCACCACCTCGCCGTCCACAGGTTTCCAGTGGCACTCGCTCCCGTAGTTTGGGAAATCGAGCCGTATGAAGACCCAGCCGCCACCCGTTGATGTCGCTCCAGAGGGACGCTCTGCCGGCAATGCCATATCAGGGGGAAGAGCTGCCTTTTCCTCCGGATAGAGCAGCAGGGTGAAATCCCCCTGCGTATTCGTGCACACACGAGACCAGGAGCGTGGCGGCCGGGTCGTGTCGGACGGAAACAGCAGTGCGGTTACCGTGGTGCGACTATAGTCCTGGGTGCCTTCGCGGGTAACCCGCCCCGTCAGCGCCACCACCCCGGTCGAGGAGGCCGACAGCGCCGACGGTGCGGAGTGGCAGGCCCCAGCGTATGCAGCGTTGCTGGCAGGTACGCTGGTCGTAAAGCTGCCCATCACTAAAAGCGCTGCCAGCGCCAGAAAGCGGCATAGGGATGCCGCTTGTACGGTTATTCGGATAGGCTCTAAAAGTGCCGCCAGCGCCAGAAAAGCTGTAAGCTTGCAAGGACGCCATGAATGTTTCACAGCCAGAGCCTCACGGAGACCATGTCGTCGGACCACAGCGGCCAAAGTTGCCCGCCGCGATAGAGAGGTCGAGGATGTTGACTATGCCGTCATCGTTGAGATCGGTCACCTCATTGGCAGCATAGAAGCTTGAGCAGTCACCATTCCAGCCTGCATCACCGGTCGCTGCACCGAACCTGGAGATTATGGTGACGATGTCCAGGATGTTGACGCAATTATCCGAGTTCACATCCCCACCCCACAGCCTGGTCGTACCAAGGTCCACTGCTGCTCCCACGACGTAGACGTTGGACTTCTGGGCCTGAAGGTAGCCGGGATATTGGGCGCGGACGGTATAAGATGTTCCCACCGGAACCGTCATAGTGAAAGCGCCACCGGCGTCACTCCAGCTCTGAGTGATGACACTGCTGCGATCCACGGCTGTCACCCTGGTGCAGTAAAGACGTGTCGAGCTGGTGCCCTGACGGGCTACATTGCCCCTGATCGTGCCCGGGCTGGTGATGATAATATTGGGAGCACAGGTGTTACTGATTGGTATGGGCTGACCGTTGGGATCGGCCAGGATGGAATTGGGCGAGATGGCCAGCCCTGCCGGCCCGGTGGCAATTCCTGCCCAGGTCACGACAGCAAGGCGGCCGGTCCGGTTAGTAACAGCCGGTCCGGTGTGACTCACGGCAAGGTGAATGCATGCCCGTTTATTGCCGGATGCGTCGTTACAGGCCGGGGGAGCATTGCCCGCGCTGAAGACCTCGTTCGCTCCGATGGCCAGCCCGCCGGTGAAGAAGTCCTGGACGATCTGGACCTGCGTACCGTTAGCAGGGTTGCCGTCTGCATCACGCACGACAATCTTGTTTTCATCGAAAGGTACCCATAGCTCCACACCCTGGATTCCCACCGGAGGGGTGGTGTTGTTGGTAATCGAGAGGGTCAGCTCTGTTACAAAGGTGGAACCGACCACAGGCGCTCCGGAGACGAGGTTACAGATACTGACGGAAGTGTAGACGTTGGGCGGGGGTGACTGAGCAGACACAGCCAGCGCGGCCAGAGGTAAAAGGGCCGTTATCAAAACCAGGATCACTAAAGCGCGTAAGCCGTTCATTCCAGCCTCCTGAAACTGAGTTATTTATATAGCCTGAAACTGCACAGTCCGATGTAATTACCTACCTGGCTGCCTGCCGCCGTGTGCCGATTGGAAATCTACCTTTGGGCGCCTGCGCCGACCGAAGGCCTGCGGCCCAAAGTGGGCGACTTCAGTCAGCAGGGGCAGACAGTTACAGTCCGATTGGAAATTGAGCTGCGGCCACAGCCACCGCAGAGCAGTCACTGTTGCCTATTGTATTGTAGCCGATTTTTACCGGTACTGGGTTACAGTAAAGTTACAGTTCAATAATTGTAACTCTGTAAGGGCAGGGTGCATCTCGCTTCTGGTCCTTAATCCGGAGGCCGGAGATTCAGGCGGTGACTGTAGGGTCTGGGACGGCCTTTCCGGACTGCCTGAACCCAGGCGGCACGGTCGGGGACCGCGCCTGATGTCATCACCCCGTAGGACAACTGCTCGCAGTTATCCCACAGTTCCGGCTCGGCTCCAGACCGCACCCGACAAAGTGACAGGCGTCCGGAATGAGACACTTGTCAAATTGATGATAAGTGGTACAATAAACCAGGATGGCCTGCTAGAACAATAAGGGGCGAGAGCATTTACCTGTTGGCAACTCTGAAGGTATAGAGTTGCCTTTTTTGTTGGGTGACCCATGAAAATCTCATGCCAGGAGGATAGTAAAATGAATGTTGGAGCGGCCGAGGATACCCCATCCCAACGCAGGACCAACACCAAAACTGACGGCAAATCTTCACAGCAAGCTAAGAAGCAGGAGAAGGTCAGAGTATTGGGACCCGTCTCGAACCTGGAAGAGCACGTCCGCCCCGACTGGTGGCGAGCGATCTTCAACGCGCTCTATCTAAGGACAGACGCGGATGTGGTAGAAGATACGAACCTCACCTGCCAGGAAGTTGACAGGCTCACACTTATTTTGGGACTGAAGCCCCAAGAGCACATTCTGGACTTGTGTTGTGGACAGGGGCGGCACTCGTTGGAACTGGCAAGAAGAGGGTTTATACATGTGGAAGGTCTGGATCGCTCCCGCTATCTTGTTCAGAAAGCTCGCGCCAGGGCCAAGAAGGATGGGTTGAACGTCCGGTTCAGAGAGGGGGACGCCAGGAAACTATTTTATCCTCCCGATACTTTCGATGTGGTGATGATCCTGGGGAACAGCTTTGGCTACTTCGAGAGCCTGGAGGACGATCTCAGAGTGCTCAGGGAAGTGCTCAGAGTCCTTAAGCCAGAAGGGCGGCTGCTTATTGATGTGACGGACGGCGACCATATCAGAAAAAGTTATCAGCCGCGTTCATGGGAGTGGATAGACAGTAAGCACTTCGTCTGCCGCGAGCGCGCGCTGTCCGCGGACGGTCAGCGCCTGATCTCCAGGGAAGTCATCACTCACGTGGAAAAGGGCGTGCTGGCAGATCAATTCTACGCTGAAAGGCTATACAGCCGGGAGGGGATGATTGACCTGCTCCGTGCTGCCGGTTTCAGCGACCCCACAATCCACGGCGAGTTTTCCCCTCAGTCTCAGCGCAACCAGGACCTGGGTATGATGGAGCAGCGCATTATTGTTACTGCCGTAGCAAAAAAGGAATGGTCATCCGTTGTCAGACGTAAGCCCAGGGCTGGCATCCGGAACGTGGTCGTACTGATGGGTGACCCCCGGCAGGCCGATCCGGTGAAACCATCTGCTATCTTCGATGAAGATGACTTCTACACCATTCATCGGTTGAAAGCTGCGCTCAGAGAGCTGAAAGAATACCGTTTTATATTTTTGGACAACCACGCCACACTGATTCAGGACCTGCGGCGCTGGGCCGGTGAGACAGGCCTGGTCTTCAACCTGTGTGATGAGGGATACGGGAACGATCCCCGTAAAGAGTTGCATGTCCCTGCCCTGCTGGAAATGCTGGGCATCCCCTACACCGGCGCCGGACCACAATGCCTGGCTTACTGCTACGACAAATCGCTGGTGCGCGGTATCGCCCGCGAAATGGGCATCCCTGTCCCTGCCGCGATCTTCATCAGACCGGAGGATCAAGTCTTCACGCTGCCCTTCGGCTTCCCCGTCATTGTCAAGCCGAACTTTGGAGATAGCAGTTTCGGGATCACGCAGCGGAGTGTGGCGAGTAACCACGATGAATTGCTCAGCGCTATCGTTGAGATACGCGAGAAGTTCGGCTACGATAAGCCCATCCTGGTAGAAGAGTTCCTCACCGGTAAGGACCTCAGTGTGGGAATTATCGGCAACCCTCCTGGCTCGTACATCATTTTGCCGGTGACCGAGGAGGATTATACCTCTCTCCCGGAAGAACTGCCCAGAATCTGCGGCTATGAGGCCAAGTGGTGTCCTGACTCGCCGTACTGGAATATCCGCTCTGTTCCGGCATGTCTTCCGGAGGAGGTGGAGAAAGCCATCGTGGAATGGTGTCTGCGGCTGTTTGAACGGCTGGAGTGTCGGGACTACGCCCGTTTTGACTGGCGATTGGATGCAGACGGAAATCCCCGCTTGCTCGAGGTAAACCCCAACCCCGGCTGGTGCTGGGATGGTCATCTGGCCAAGATGGCTCATATCGCCGGGATGTCCTACGCCGAAATGCTGCGCAGCATTCTCCAGGTGGCAGAGCAGCGGCTGGGTGTGAGAGCGGTCCATTCTGACGAGCAGGATGATGTTGCTGCACAGCCATGTGTGGAGCTGGCTGAGCCTGTGACCCGGCAGGTGGATCAGCTCGTGCCAGGCATGCTCAACCTGAAGAAGGTAGAGGCCGTGCCCTGGACGATGCTGGAGCGACAGGCCGGGCCAGGTTAGCGGTGCACAATCACACCGGCAAGAAGGCAAAATTAAAGGGCAGCCCCAGGCAGGCTGCCCTTTTGTATGCTGCCAGAGCATCAGGCGCGGATCTCCTGCCGCTGGAAGAGCACATAACCCAGTGCGAACAACAGTATTGTCACAGCAACCAGACCGGTCAGATGGGGCCAGATCAGGGCCAGGCTCTGATCCAGCGGAAGCGGTGCGCCCAGGATCGCTCCATCAAGCTGGACCGGCAGCACAAAGCCCAGGGAACGCACAGCCGGATTCAGCATTGCCAGGATGGCTTCCGAATAGAGTGTGTTCGGCGAGATGCGGCTCAACATCAGGGCCAGTTGCGCCTGAGCCAGGAACTCGATCGGGAGTCCGACGCGCACCGGCCGCAGGAACTGGGCCAGCAGATCGGCAATGATGCCCCAAAACACGGTGAAGAACAACCAGACGGCGATCGAGGCCAGCGCAGCCGTGGCCGGCTGACGGAAGGTGATGGAGAACACCAGAGCCAGGGCCAGCCAGACGCCACCGTAAAAAACGGTCAACGCCAGAAACCACAGGCTGCGCGCCACCTCCTCGCCACCTGGCGGCACACCCAGCCCCAGGATACCCATTCCCACGATGAGCAACCAGATGGTCGTAAGCACCAGGGCCAGCGTGAACAGGCCGGCCAGGAATTTGCCGAACAGCAGCGCATCCCGGTAGATGGGCTGTGCCAGCAGCCTGGCCATAGTACGTTGATTGAACTCACCGTTGATGGCGTCGAAGGCCAGCGCGATCGCGATCAGGGGCACCAGGAAGCCCAGAAAGCCCACAAACGCCGGCAACGGCTGCTGAGCCGTGGTAAACAATTTCAACAACAGAAAGCGATCCTGAGCCACCGTATCGCGCAGATTGCCGGTAGCCGCGTATACCGTCCCCACCGCTGTGACCAGGATAAGCAACTGGAGGATCAGCATCCTGGCGCTGGTCAGATGATCGGCCATCTCTTTAAACACCACGGCCCACAGACCGGTCCATGGCGATCCCTCGCGTGCTTTACTCCCCTTAGCCATGCCTCTCCTCCTTTTCAAAGTAGCGAGCGTAGACATCATCGAGGCTCGGCAGTTCCACCTTGAGCGAGCGCAACCGGCCCCCTGCTTCGACAATGGCCCGCGCCGCTTCGGGGCGCAGGTCGTACTCCGTCTCAAGCTCGTAGAGGTTATGGCCGGGACAGGTGACGCTCACCACCCCCTGGATACGGCGCAGTGCGTCCTCGACACCGACACCTCCCTCGGCCTCCACCTGGATGCGGTAGGCTCCTCCAAGCACGCGGCGGGCCAGCTCATCAACCGTTCCTTCGAGGACCATCCGCCCCCGGTGAAACAGGCCAACCCGGTCACACACGGCCTGAACCTGATGCAGCAGGTGAGAAGACAGGAGAATAGTGATCCCGTCAGCCTTAAGGCGCCGGATTATCCCCAGGAAGTCGCGGGCGGCCTCCGGATCCAACCCCTGGGTCGGCTCATCCATAATGATGAGTTGGGGCCTTTTAATTAACACATCGGCCACCCCAAGCCTCTGGCGCATTCCACGTGAGAAAGTGGCGACACGTTTCTCGGCGACTTCCTCCAGTCCCACCTGCGTCAGGGCAGAGGCGATCCGCTCCTGAGCCTCATCGCGCCGCAGACCGTTGAGTCGGGCAGTATAGATCAAATTCTCGTAAGCTGTGAGGCCATCGTAAAAGCCCAGCAATTCGGGCAGGTAGCCCACGCGGGTTTTGACGCTCAATGGCTGCCGTACCGGGTCGAGCCCCAACACGCGCACACTGCCCGCCGTCGGCTCGGTAAGGCCCAGAAGCATCAGAATTGTGGTCGTTTTGCCAGCGCCGTTTGGGCCAAGCAGCCCGAACACTTCGCCGCGTCGCACGGTCAGATCAAGATTATCAACGGCCACAAAGCCGTTGTAGTGTTTGGTCAGGCCGTGACTTTCCAGAACGACATCATCGGCCATAGCCACCTCCCGTGCAATGGCATCAGCGACGACCAAAGCGCATGACGGCCAGCCCTACAACCAGCACGGCTACGGCGATCAGGCCAACACCGACAACACCCCACAGCGTAGAGGTGCGTACAGTGATCCGAAATTCGGCCGATTCATAGGAACCACCCTCAGGGCGTGCCCGTAACGTCACCATGTAGTCGCCGGCGATGGCCTTCTCCGGCGGGCGCAGTTTGACCGTCACCTCCACCTGCTGATCAGCCGGCACCTCGGCCACCTCTTTTGGATCGAACTCCACCGACCAGCCTGACGGCTGGGATGCGCTCAGCTCAACTTTACGGGCCGGCGCCGTGCCGCTGTTACGCAAGATCAGCTTAAGTGATGTCTCTTCACCAGCATGAGCATCGCCCGATAGCCTCCCATCTGGTGTGGTCAGGGTCAGATCCGATTTACCGACAACCTCAGCAACAAGCGCAAGCTCCGCCTTTGCCTCGCCACCCTGAGCTATGACCTTGATCGGGTATGTCCCTGCCGGCACCTCGACAAGTGCCTTCGCCTCAACATCCAGACGCTTAGACCCATTGGCCGGAACAGGTATATTGGTCACTTCCTGGCCGGTCAACTTGAATAGCACCTGGAAGTTCTCCGGCGCTTCAGCGAGCAAATTTACCGAGAGATCCTCGTCGCCACGGTTCCTCAGTGTGGTGCTGTATCGGAAGGTCGTGTCCGTGGTGCCGCGCAGGGTGGGCAATTCGATTTCGAACTCCAGGCTGGGGGGCAACTTCTCTTTGATAATCAACTCGATGGGGAGTTCAGCCCTTTCCTTTTCCCCTCTGGCGACGACGGTAAAGCGGTAGGTATCTGCCTTAACCTCTTTGGGGAGTTCTATTCTGAGATCAACGGATGTGGTATTGTCAGGATTGACATAAGCCGCCCGCACGACCTTGCCGCCCCCCCGAAAAGTGGCCGTCCATCCCTCCGGCAGGTTCTGAAGGTCCAGACGTACCACCTGAGCTGAAGCTCCGCCCTGCAAGGTCAGATTGAACGTGACATTCTCACCGACAGCAGCTTCCTGAACAGGATATTGAGTGAAGATGGTCAGGGACTTATTGTTTTGTGGCTGATCACCCTCCTGAGCCAGCACAGAGGTAACAGGAGACAAGAGCAACAACAAAGTGACACCCAGTGCAATGATGCGATTCCACCGAGACATAGAAAGCACCTCCCGATCCTGAGATTTTATTGCGTTCTCTGAGACCTGACTGGCCTCCCAGACCAGTCAGGTCTCCCTGTTTTACTTAGAGCCTATCCGAAAAACCGTACAAGCGGCATCCCTATGCCGCTTATACCGACGCATAGGGATGCGTCGGTTACGTTTTTCGGATAGGCACTTAAGAGGTTTTGATGGGGATACGCTTGCGTGTCTGTGCCTCAGCCGTCTTCGGCAACGTAATGGTCAGCACCCCTTTCTTGAAGGTGGCTTCTGCCCTTTCACTGTCCACCTCACAGGGGAGAGGAATCGAGCGCTGGAACGAACCGTAGGAGCGTTCCATCCGGTAATAGTTCCTGCCCTTATATTCCTCTTCCTCCTTCTTTTCGCCGCTGATAGTCAGCATATCCTGGGAAAGGGAAACCTCAATGTCGTTCTCGTCCATTCCGGGCAGTTCGGCGGTGACTTTGATCTCCCTGTCCGTCTCGACCACGTCCACGCGCGGGCTGAAAACGTCCCACGCTTCCTCGAACAGCCGGAACGGACTCAGGCCCCAGCCCCGGAAAAACTCATCAAACAACCTGTTCATATCCCTCTGCAAAATCTGAAGCGGATGTTCCTCCCTCCTGATGGGTACCCTTCTCTCACCCCTTCGCCATGGAATCAGACTGGTGAACGCCATTTTCACTCACCTCCTTCTTTTGAATGCTCCTCACGGCTACCTTAAGAGCCTATCCGAAAAACCGTACAGGCGGCATCCCTATGCCGCTTATACCGACGCATAGGGATGCGTCGGTTACGTTTTTCGGATAGGCACTAAGACACGGCAAAGTTTACACAGAAAACATAAGATGAAGATAAGAACGGGATTAGAAAAAGGTTAGCAACTTGACTTCCTGGCACTTGTTGGTACAATATACCGCAGATAATGACCAGAGCGAAAAGTGCACGTGTTACGTCATTCAGGTGTGATCATCACAGGCACCTGGGCAGGCCCCCGTCGGTTAACCGGGGAGGCTGAGCTGTGTGTGCCTGAGCTTATTGAAGCCCTCCCGGCGTGCCGGCGAGGGCTTTTTGCTTGCGTTTTCCGGAGAGCCTGAGATGAACCGGCGTGCGGACATCCGTCTTTCATTGCCCAGCAAGGGACGCCTGGCCGAGGATGCGGTCAACTTCCTGGCCTCCTGCGGACTGGCGGTCTTCAAGCCCAACCCCCGCCAGTACGCGGCCAGTATACCCGCCCTGCCCGGCCTGACCGTCCTCTTCCAGCGCCCGGGTGACATTGTCGTCAGCGTCCGGGACGGCAGTGTGGATTTCGGCATCACCGGCAGGGACGTGGTGGCAGAGCGAGGCGGTGACAACGGCACTGTACTCATCCTCCATGATGCGCTCAACTTCGGCCACTGTCGCCTGGCACTGGCGGTGCCAGAGGAGTGGCAGGAAGTCCGCACTATGGCCGATCTGGTGGCCTACGCTCGCCAACTGAACCGTCCTCTGCGTGTCGCAACCCAGTTTACCAGGCTCACCTCTGACTTCCTGGCCCGCCACCATATTGAAGCCAGGCTTATCCACGCTGAGGGGACACTGGAAGCCGCCCCGGCTATTGGCTACGCTGACCTCATTTGCGATCTGGTCTCCTCCGGTCAGACCCTGCGTGATAATCGGCTGCGGGCCATTGAGGACGGCACCATCATCCATTCCCAGGCCGTGTTGATCGCCAACCGCACCGCCCTCAAGCAACGCCCTGAGGTGCTGGAGATGGCCCGGGCTCTGTTGGAGGTGATCGAGGCGCATCTGCGAGCCCAGGAGCGGCTCTCTGTATTCGCCAATATCCGTGGCGAATCACCGGAGGCTATCGCCCGGCGAATGTTCGCCCAGAGCACGCTGGGTGGACTGCAAGGGCCTACCATATCACGTATGATCGCGCCAAACGGTAACCCCAACTGGTATGCCGTCCACATTGTTGTGCGCAGAGAGCAGTTGCTCCAGGTGATCGGCGAATTGCGGGCTATCGGCGGTAGCGGTGTTGTGGTCATGCCGGTAACGTACATCTTTGAGGAGGAGCCAACACGGTGCAGGGCAATGATGGAGGCACTGCGTGACGAATGAAGCATTGATCAAGATTTATGATGACCTGGCAGAGGCACAGAGCACACTGCTCCGGAGGCGAGGTGTGTTGACGGAAGAGGTGCCACACCAGGTGCAGGAATCAATCCGGCACATTTTCGGAGAGGAACTGAGTCCGGACCAGGCCGTGGCCCGTATCCTGGCTGATGTGCGTAAACGCGGCGACCAGGCATTGCACGACTGGACGGCCCGTATTGATGGCCTGGAGCTTGAGGATTTCGAGGTGGCGCCGCGGGAATGGGAAGCTGCTTTCCACGCTCTACCCGCCGATCTCGCCGGGGCGCTGACACTTTCTGCCCGGCGTATTCGGGAGTTTCATGCCCTGCAGCCCATCACCTCATGGACTACCGAGGCGCTGGGGGGCACCCTGGGCCAGAGGGTGGTCGCTGTGGAAAAGGTGGGAGTCTACGTCCCGGGCGGTACCGCCCCACTCCCATCTTCGCTGCTGATGGCGGCGCTTCCTGCGCGCGTAGCCGGTGTGAGCCAGATCATCGTCTGCACCCCGCCCGGCAAACCGGACGGCCGTGTGCCGGATGTTGTCCTGGCTGCGGCTTACATCGCGGGCGTTAACCGCCTGTTCCGTGTGGGGGGCGCCCAGGCGATTGCCGCACTGACCTTCGGCACAGAGACTATCCCACGGGTGGACAAAATCGTCGGCGCCGGCGGGCTTTTCACCACACTGGCCAAGCGCCAGGTCTACGGACTGGTGGGGCTGGACGGGCTGTACGGGCCAACCGAGACGGTGATTGTAGCAGACGATACGGCAAATCCGGCCTGGGTGGCTGCCGACCTGCTGGCACAGGCCGAGCATGATGTACTGGCGACAGCCATCCTGTTGACACCTTCTCGGGCGCTGGCAGAGGCGGTACAGGCCGAGGTGGCAAAGCTCGTGCCGGAGTTGAACCGTGGAGCGATAGCCGCTCAGGCCCTGGCCGGACAGGGTGGGATTGTGATCACACCGGACCTGGAGACCGCCGTTCGTCTGGCCGATGAGTTCGCACCGGAGCATCTCTGTCTCTCCGTCCGGGAGCCAGAGCACTGGAGCAGGCAGATCACCAACGCCGGTGGTATCTTCCTGGGTGAGCACTCCTGCGAGGTACTGGGTGACTATGTGGCCGGACCAAGTCACATCATGCCTACCTGCGGGACGGCCCGCTTCACGGGGCCGTTGAGTGTGCTCGATTTCATCAAAGTGGTCAATATAATCGCCCTGGATCAAGATAGCGTGACCGGCCTCTGCCCGGCTGCAGCCCGCATTGCTACGGCCGAGTCACTGAGCGCACATGCCGCCGCAGCCAGGATAAGAGTTGAACACCAGTAACAGGTGAAAATGTGCATGACAGAAGAGAGCATTGACCCGCGAGAGGTCCGTTTTTTTAGTGGAACTTCCAACCCCCAACTGGCAGCCGATATAGCCGCTTACCTGGGCGTGCCACTCGAAAAAACCACGGTCAACCGGTTCAGCAACGACTGTCTCTACATTCAATTGGGGGCCAGTGTGCGCTCGCGCGCGGTGTTCATTGTCCAGTCGCTTTCCCCGCCCGTGAACGATCACCTGATGGAGCTGCTGATGATGCTGGACATCGCCCGGGCTGCGGCCGCCAGGGAGATACATGCGATTATTCCCTACTTTTCCTTCGCCCGCTCCGATAAGAAGGATGCTCCACGCATCTCCATCACGGCCCGGCTGGTGGCTGACCTGATACACACAGCCGGCGCCACGCACGTGATGACCATGATGTTGCACTCACCACAGGTGCACGGCTTCTTCAGCATCCCCACCGACCCGCTGAGCAGCCGGCCTGTGTTCAGGCACTACTTTTTGCAGCATGACCTTTCAAGCACCATTGTGGTCTCGCCGGACATCGGGCATGCCAAATCTGCTGCCCGCTTCGCCGAAAACCTGGGCGGCCTGCCGGTTGCAGCAGGAGATAAAGAACGCCTCTCCGATACCGAGGTGCGCGTCCGCCATATCATCGGCCAGAGGATCCGTGGCCACAAGCGGGCTTTAATCTACGATGATGAGATCGCTACCGGCGGTACAATCCTGGAACTTACCAGGCTGTTGCTTGAAGAGGGGGTCCAGGAGGTCTGGGTGGCCTGCACGCACGGGGTCTTCGTCAAGGGTGGGCTTGAAAAACTGGTCGCCGTGCCTGAAATAACGGAGATCGTGACGACCAACACTGTGTTCATCCCTCCGGAAAAGCGGCATCCCAAGCTACACATCCTCTCGGTAGCGCACGTTTTTGGTGAGGCAATCCGACGCAACTATCTGCGCCAGTCCATAGGTGACCTGTTTGTGTTTGGGGAAGATAGTTCGTGAAGGCAAGTCTATGCGTGCAACAGAGCTGATCCGCCCCGATATCGCAACAATGGAGCCATACACGCCGGTCTTCCCTTTCGAGGTGGTGGCAGCGCGTTTGGGACGCTCGCCCGAGGAGATCATCAAACTGGATGCCAACGAGAACCCTTACGGTCCGCCCCCGCAGGTGAGGGAAGCTCTGGCCAGCCTGCGCTATATTCACATCTACCCTGACCCGGAGAGCCGCGCGCTACGGGAGGCCCTGGCTGAGTTCACTGGCGTCCCGGCGGAGATGTTGCTCGCCGGTTTGGGAGCGGACGAGCTGATAGACCTGATCATGCGCCTTTTCCTGCAGCCGGGCGACGCCATTCTCGATTGTCCGCCAACCTTCGGCATGTACGCGTTCGATGCTGCGGTCAATGCAGCCCGTACTGTTGCCGTGCCACGCCGAGCCGACTTCTCACTTGATATAGAAGGCATTGAGGAGGCCACATACAGACACAGGCCCAAGCTCATTTTTATCGCTTCTCCCAATAACCCGGACGGTAGCCTGGTATCCGACGCCGACCTGGAGCGCCTGCTCGCCCTGCCGGCAGTCATCATCCTGGACGAGGCTTATGTAGAGTTCGCCGGCCTGGAGCGGAGCCGTATCAAACAAGTTTTGGAGCGGGAAAATCTCATTGTCCTGCGCACGTTCAGCAAGTGGGCCGGACTGGCCGGGCTGCGTGTGGGGTACGGGGCTTTTCCTGCGGCGCTGATGCCCCACCTGTGGAAGATCAAACAGCCCTACAACGTGCCCGTGGCTGCCTCCGCTGCAGCCATCGCCGTATTAAAAACGCCCGGTTATCTGGAAAGCCATATCGCCCGCATGATCGCGGAGCGAGAGCGGATGCTCGCTCTCCTGGCCGGGATACCCTACCTGCGCCCCTACCCCTCACAGGCCACTTATGTGCTCTGTCAGGTGATCGGGCGGGATGCCGGAGCACTCAAGTCTGCACTGGAACAGGAGGGCATCCTGGTGCGCTATTACACCACCCCACGCCTGCGCGATCACATCCGTATCAGCGTGGGCCGGCCAGACCAGACAGATGCATTGATAGCGGTATTGAAGGAACTATGAAGCGTATTGCGTGTTGCGTGACAACTACGGAATACGCAACACGCAACAGGAGGCTAAATGCGACAGGCCACCATCCGACGTGCCACCCGTGAAACGAACGTCACCGTCACGCTAAACCTCGACGGCAGTGGGACGCATACCATTGCCACCGGCATCGGTTTCCTCGATCATTTGCTTGCCCACGTCGCCGTGCATGGACTGTTTGACCTCACTGTAGAGGCCACAGGCGATCTGCACGTGGATGCACATCATACAGTGGAGGATGTGGCGCTGACTTTCGGTGCTGTACTGGATAAAGCGCTGGACGACAGAGCCGGAATCGTGAGGATCGGGTCAGCTTATGCGCCGATGGATGAGACGCTCGCGTTCGTCGCCGTTGACCTCTCAGGCCGACCCTATGCCGTCACCGAAATTGCCTGGAGTGGTCCGGCAGTGGGCGGCATACCTGTGACCCTTATCCCCCACTTCTTTGAATCATTTGCCGCCACCGCCAGGGCGAATGTCCACGCACGTATTCTCTACGGACGGGACGATCACCATAAAGCTGAAGCCCTGTTTAAAGCTCTGGGACGGGCACTCGACGCGGCCACTCAAGTAGACCCACGCCGTGGGTACGCACTGCCCTCGACTAAAGGAATGCTGTGAAAAGTAAACCCATCGTGCTGATAGATTACGAAGCGGGCAATCTCACTTCGGTCAGGCGGGCATTGAATTACCTGGGGGTGCCCTGTCGGGTTGTTGCACTCGGAGATGAGCTGCGCGATGCGGAACGCATCATCTTCCCCGGCGTGGGACACGCCAGCGCAGCAATGGCGACCCTCAGAGCACGTGGGCTGGATGTGGCGCTGCAGGACGCCTTCGCGCGCGGCGTTCCGATCCTGGGTATCTGCCTGGGAGCGCAGATTGTGCTGACCCATTCAGAAGAGGGCGACACGCCCTGCCTCGACCTCATCCCCGGCGAGTGCCTGCGCTTCAGATTCAGCGATCCCCAGCTCAAGGTACCGCATATGGGCTGGAACGAGATCAAGATCATCCAGCCGCACCCTGTTCTGCGCGATGTACAGCCAGGCGACGAGTTCTACTTCGTGCACTCATACTACCCCAACCCCCGCTCTGGCGCCCAGGTCTTTGCAACCTGCGAATACGGGATCACCTTCCCGGTTGCAATCGGGTACAGGAATCTCTTCGCCACCCAGTTCCACCCGGAGAAAAGCGGCCGGATCGGGCTGGCGATACTGCGAAATTTCGCAAGTTGGGATGGTAAACACTGATGCTGAGCAAACGGATCATCGGCTGTCTGGATGTACGCGACGGCAAACTGGCCAAGAGCATCAGGTTCGTGGATACGAAGGACATCGGCGATCCAGTAGCTGCAGCGCGGGAGTATTACGAGCAGGGGCTTGATGAACTCGTCCTCTACGACATCACGGCATCCAGCGATAATCGCGCCATTCTGCTCGACGTCGTAAGACAGGTCGCAGCACAGATATTTATCCCGTTTTCGGTCGGCGGTGGCCTGCGTACAGTCGAGGACTGTCGTATGGTGCTCCTGGCAGGCGCGGAGAAAGTCAACCTCAACACTGCCGCCGTGCAGAATCCGCAGTTGATTGCCGACGCCTCACAGGCCTTTGGCGCACAATGTGTCGTGCTCTCGATGGATGTGCGCGCGGTGCCGCCCACGCCTTCGATCCCCTCCGGCTACGAGATCGTCATTCGCGGCGGGCGCACTCCGACCGATCTCGACGCTGTAGAATGGGCCAGGCGTGGCGAGCAGTTGGGCGCCGGCGAAATCGTGGTCAACTCGATAGACGCCGACGGCACCAGACAGGGCTACGAAATCCGACTGACGCGTATGATCGCCGATGCGGTCTCCATCCCGGTGATCGCCTCCGGAGGCGGGGGCAGACCGGAACATCTCTATGATGTACTGACTGAGGGGCACGCCGACGCCGCACTTGTAGCCTCGGTATTGCACTATCACGAGTACACCGTCCGCGAGTTGAAAGAATATCTCCACAAGCGCGGGGTGAAGGTGAGAATGAGATGGTAGAAAGATTACCCGATCGAGTGTGGGCAGTTTACCCGGCGATTGACCTGCGACGAGGGCGGGTCGTGCGGCTGACACAGGGAGACCCCCACAGAGAGAAGTGCTACGCCGACAACCCGCTGCTCGTGGCACACCACTGGCAGGAGGCCGGCGCCCGGTGGGTGCACGTCGTCAACCTCGATGGCGCCTTCGATGAGCACGGCAGGGAGAATCAGGAAGCACTGGAACGCATCCTCACAACCGGCCTGCAAGTGCAGTTCGGCGGAGGACTGCGCACCCTCGCCACCGTCCGCTCAGCGCTCGAATTGGGAGTGAGCCGCGCAGTGATTGGCACGGCGGCACTCGAGAACCCGGCAATGGTCGAAGCTGCGCTGGAAGAGTTTGGTGCGGAGCGGATCGCCATAGGCATTGACGCCCGCGAAGGTAAGGTCCAGACGCGCGGCTGGCAGCAGGCCACCGGGGTGACGCCGATTGCTCTGGCCCATCAATGGGCCGCCAGGGGAGTGCGGTGGATCGTCTTTACCGATGTGGCGCGTGACGGTATGGGCAGCGGCATCAACCTGGCAGCGACGATGCAACTGGCCGAAGCGACCAGATTACACGTGATCGCTTCCGGAGGTGTCGCAAGCCTGGAAGATGTGCAACAGGCTTACGACGCAGGGTTGAGCGGGATCATTGTTGGCCGGGCGTTGTACGAAGGCAGGGTAGATCTGAGAGAAGCGTTGCGTATTGGGGGCGCAGGCAGCCGTCCAGAATGATCGGACCGGGTTACCCATACCCCAATGATTACCCTGCCCTCTCAGCTCCGGAGCCTGTTCTGGTAGGAGTGGCACCCGATCCGGCCGGCACCCGGTTCAAGTTGTGCCCCGTGCTGCACGGCTGCGGAGACCTGCGCCGGCACGACACCCCCCGGGTGTCCGTCGCTTTTTTGCGCGAGGAGGGAGGGAGAGCAGGCTATGGCTGGCCGTGGCGACGTCAGCTGTAGGGCAACTGCGAGCAGTTGCCCTACACTGTGGCCGGTCGTGCGGCGTCGGGCGTAGTCTGAAGACCGGCCCGAGCCAGCGGATGCAAAAATATGACGGACACCCTTGCACAACGACACCACACACTCTTGACGGAAAGCATCAAAAGAGGTATACTTAGTAACGACGGGGTGTGGCGCAGATGGAAGCGCGCTGCGTTTGGGACGCAGAGGTCGCCGGTTCAAGTCCGGCCGCCCCGACTGCGGGCGTTGCAAAAAGGTATTGCCACAGCCTTCCAAGCTGTTGTTACGGGTTCGATTCCCGTCGCCCGCTCCTTATCCATTTTTTGGGCCCATAGCTCAGCGGTCAGAGCAGCCGGCTCGACAGATGGACAGCTCCTTGCTGTTCCGTCTTGGGGCTGCCTGGGGGGAAACCCTCAGGTGACACCTGCCAAATTCGGGGAAGCCTGTATCCTTCAGATGGTAATCCCGAGCCAAGCCCGCAAGGGAAGGTGTAGAGACCGGACGGCAGGCACCCTCGGTTTCATACCAGGGTGAAGGGACGGTCCAGCCCACAAACCCGCAAGGGGCGACGAAAGTCGTAGTTGGGATGCATAACCGGTCGGTCCCAGGTTCGAATCCTGGTGGGCCCACTGCGATGGGGCGTGGCCAAGTGGCAAGGCAACGGACTTTGAATCCGTTTATCCGCAGGTTCGAATCCTGCCGCCCCAGTTTCACTTCATTCTGTGCTGGGCCTTCAATAAAATGACGCCAGGCTTTTCTCCCCTCCTGTGCCCGGCCCCTAATCTTCCAGCCGCTTATAAAAATCCAGTGGTCTGAGTTCCTGGAATGCGCCGTTCATTGCCAGGTGGCGGCGTATGTCCACACACAGATGACACCTGGAGATGTAGCCCTCCCGCTCTTGATAGCCGAATGCCAGGCCAAGCTCATAGAGGGCCTTAATGTCCGTGAGCAAGGCCCGCAGCACCGGCATCCTGTCCAGGTCAATACCCCGGCAAAGCGCGTCCAGCTCTCGCGCATCGCCCAGGGAAAGGCCACCACAATAACCGGGGATGAAATTGCCATAATTGTCAACATGGACGTGCCAGTCGCGGATCAGCTCCTGGCGGCAAGACGTGCCGAAGAAGCGGCGGGCCGGATAATGCCTGTAAAGGTGAGCGAACTTGTACGGCACCCGGCCACTGGCGAAAAGTTCCGCGTGTCCCGGGCCTGGACTGGCCATCTTCACATACTCATCGAAAGAGAGCGTACCGCTCAGCCCGAGCCTTCTGAACTGCTCATAGAAGAATGCCTGGTAGACAATAACGTTGCGGCCGAAAACCTCCTGGGCAATGTGCACAGCCAGTTCCGTGCGTTCGAAGGGCACATGTTCCAGAACAAAGGGATTGGCACTGATGAGGATGCCATCAAGCCCGGCCGTCCTGAGAGCAGTAAGCCTCTCACGCACCTTTACCTCGTCGGTACACCAGAAGCAATTGGTCTCCACAAAGATAGTGGAGATGCCCAAATGTCGCGCCATCTCGGTCAACTGCAACAAAAGCTCGAAGTTAAGGAACGGCTCACCGCCGCTGAAATGAAGCCCCTCGTTGACACCGATTCTGCCTGGGAAGAGAGGCGCAGGCAGCATATGTGCCAGTTGCGTCAGGATCGCTCTGGCATCTTCTAAAGAGAGCCAGTCGGTGCTCCAGCGGGGAGAGCAGGCATACAGACAATGCCGGCATGCGCCGCTACATTTGTAGGTCAGAAAGATGCCCACCGAGTAAGGCCGCGGTATAGATACAATGTCCATCTGTTTACCCTGCTACGATCTTGCTGATACAGCCCTGCGCATGTTCACCGGGCCTGCCGGAAGCAAGGCTTGCTACTCCGAGGCGGATAGGCCCCATGGCGCGCCCCCCAAATTATACCTCAATTTCGGGGCTTACGCAGCACGTTCGCCAGTTCCGATGCTGGAGGGCGAGTGGCCTGGATGGCGATCCGGCAGTGAGTCCAGAAGGGGGTCTTCGGCATGCGGGTGGGCGACCGGGTCTACTTCCGGGAACCGGTGCCGGACGGCGTCGCGCTGGAGGAGAGGGGGCTGGTGCGGGAGATTGTCCCGGAGATAGTGCATGCACCTGGGGAAGTAATTGTCGAATCGGTCGGTGCAGTGCCCCCGTGGTGGAAATCCCTTCCTACAGCCTGCGGGCCCGGGGGCGGGCTGGGGGCATCTCCAGAGGTACCGTGGAGTGGGTAGTGAAGGAGGCTCTCCAGCGGATTCGGGCGTAGATTCTGGAGGAGGCACTGGGGAGACAACCCGCCCGGCGGATTGATCAGTCCGTGTTCCTCAAGAAGCGTCAGCCGGGGCGAACTGGTGCATCGTCCCGGCCAGTGCCCCCAGGATACTGATTCCACTCAGGCGACATCAGACATGGCCGCGCCGTTCTGCAACGTTGCCAGGCCGGCCAGACGGTGCAGCAACGGCCGGAGGGTAGGGAAAAGCTGGCGGTAGACCCCGGTGTAGAGCTGCTCGTAGATGAGCTGTGTCCGGGCATCCGGTGTGAAGCTCACGGTTGTGTGGCTCATCGCAGCTGCGGCTTCGAACGGATCGTGATACCACCCTGCTGCGACAGCGGCGAGGATGCCGGCGCCCAGGCAGGTCGCCTCGTCGGTGGCAGCGCGCCTGAGCGGGGTGCCGGTCACGTCAGCAATGATCTGACACCACAGGTCGCTGCGGCTTCCCCCACCCAGCGCGATGTACTCGCGGCATGGTTTACCAGTGGCCATCATAACCCCCTCGCCTGACAATCGCTGCTCGAAAGCGATGCCCTCGAGAATGGCGCGGTAGAAATGCTCGCTCCCATGTGCGCCGCTCCAGCCGACAACAATGCCAGAGGCGAGAGGGTCCCAGTATGGCGTCATCGCGTGACTCCAGTACGGAACGAGCACCAGGCCCAGTGAGCCAGGGGGCACCTGAGCAGCTGCGGCCTCCAATGTTTCCGGGTCGCCGCCGAATTTTTGGGTGAACCAGTTGACGATAAACGCGCCGCTCTGGATAACCGTTTCCAGGAAATACAGGCCAGCGATAGGGGCATAGAGCGTGCGAAAAGCGCGATCGGTCAAGTAGCGCGGGCTTAGAGTACCGCTGACGACAGCAGTCCCCAGGTTGAGTGAAGCGCGGTCGGCTACGGCGTTGGCGCCCAAACCGGCACATTGGCCATCACCCGCACCGGCCACGACCGGTAGCCCCGCTGGCAATCCCGTGATGGCCGCGGCCTGCTGGCTCACCCGGCCGATCACGGTGCCAGGCTCGACCAGTTCAGGGAACTGGTCAGGCCGCAAACCCAGCTCGTGCATCAGGTCAGCAGCCCAGGTATGATTCTGCAGCTCCACCAGGCCAAAGGGGTCGGCAGAGGCAATGCTCGTGCAGAACTCACCGGTAAGGCGATGGACAAGGAATGCATGTACATCAAGGAACTTCGCGGTGCGCTCCACGACCTCTGGCTCGTGCTGCATCAACCACACGATCTTGGGGAGCGCAGGGTTGGTGGTGAGCGGCTTGCCGGTGAGGCGGTGGAAATGCTCTGTGCCGATGGTCTGCTGGAGATCGGTCACCTGCGGGCGGCTGCGTTCGTCGAGCCAGAGGATGGCATGACGCAGAGGGCGTCCCCCTTCGTCTACAGGCACAAAGGTCTCACGTTGATGGGTGATGCAGATTGCCGCGATCCGGGTCGGATCAATCTGCTCCCATAATGTGTTGAGCGCAGTGCAGAGGCCTGCCCACCACTGTTCTGCATCCTGCTCGTACCAGTGAGGCCGTGGGGTGATGAGCGGGCAGGCCGCCCGCCCTTCGGCAACAGCATTCCCCTGGGCATCCCAGGCAATGACCTTACAGGCGGTAGTGCTGGAGTCAACGCCAATGACAAGAGTACACCCCATACCTGATCCTGGCTATTCAGCCCCTCTGTATTGTGCCGTGCAGGCAACCACTGATCTGCACCGCATATGACCGCCACACAAACTGAGGTGCCGGGGTAGAGGCTTCAGCCGGATTTTACGCCTGATGGCTCGATTCCGGTCAAATAAGGTGGCGGCCGGGTGTCACACGATTGAGATCGGTCTCTTTGGGCGCTTCGCGCCAGGCGTCAGCCCGCGCCGGCACTCGCGCGGGTGCGGCCATCGGGCGGCGAGGCTGACCGGTTCGTAGCCGCAGACCCGCAGACCGTCCCCCGGTTAGTACAGCAGGTAATCTACGACGCCGCTTTCTGGTGGAAAAAGGCGGCGTATCGCTTATCCGTTTTATTGATGTGGGTATACAACCAGGAAAACAAGAAGGCAACCAGGTCTCGCACGGCTTTTCGATCTCCGGCCTCGTGTCGTTCCATCGCCGTCCGATACTCCTGGCGGAACATGGCATGGGTTTCCCGGTGAGGCTCCAAATCGGGATAACCGATCCGTTCCATGAACGCCTCCTCTGCGGAAAAGTGGAAGACGGTATAGTTATCCACCCCTTCGAAGAGAGTATGGATGCCTTCCTCCCGCTCCCCCCGCTCCACGGCGGTATAGAACTCGTTCAGGAGATCAATCAACTTGCGATGTTGCTCGTCTATTTCCTGAATGCCTATGCTTAACTCATCACTCCACTCTATCTTCATTGTCTCCTCCGATTGTTCCCACGCGTACTCTGAGAGTAAATCCCCCCTCATGGCTCAATGAGGAACCCGCTCCTATCCGGCAGATGAGCGGTGTCGTTCAAACAGACCAGCCTTGGGTGTTCAAGATGGGGAACCTGGGGCAGCGGCTCAAAGGCCAGGATTGTCAACGAGGCCTGTGAGATAGAGAGCCGACGGAAAAGGTCCGTTGGCATGCCGATGTAATGGGCCACTGCCAGGCGGATTGGATCGGCGTGAGAAATCACTGCAACCGTTTGCCCCAGGTGAGCAGATCGGATCTCTTCCAGCGCTGCCACCACCCTGAGCTGAACCTCCCAGGCACTCTCTCCTTCGGGGTAAGGTACCAGCGAGGGTAAAAGCTGGATAGGCAGCCAGTATGGATGGTCCCGTATCCGATCTCGGGGCTGGCCGCTCCATAAGCCACACTCCACCTCATGCAGGCCAGGGTGAACACGCACTTCCAGATGATGCTGCCCGGCGATGATCTGTGCTGTCTCAACAGCGCGCTCCAGAGGGCTGGAATAAACCGCAGCCAGCCTGGTGCGGGCCAGTCTCCTGGTCAGTGCCTCCGCCTCTGCCCGGCCCTGTTCATTCAGATGGATGCCGGGCATGCGCCCACCCATTCGTCGCTCTTTCAGCAGATTGTTGCTCCCGTGCCGGATGAGCAGTAATGTGGTGGTCAATCCACCTCCTGTAGCCCTGGCTCGTAAGCAGTGATCGCCTCCCGCCAGGCGTGGGGGATGGGGACGGGGCGGCCGGCAGCATAATCATAGCAGGCCTGGACGGTACGAGCCGTGGCGACCAGCCTCCCGTCTTCACCTTCCAGCCGATACTCAAAGACGAAACTTGAATTGCGTATCTGGCTTACCCGGGCCCAGATCGTCACCCGTTCACCCAGGGAAAGAGGAGAGCGGTAAGTACAGGCAGCTTCAGCCAGGATAATGCCCACATCCTGTGGGTTCTGGAGGCTCAGGCCGACCACTTCCCGCAGATACTGCATCCGGGCATACTCCAGGTAGGTGAAGTATACGGCATTGTTAACGTGACCGAACGCGTCCAGGTCGCGCCAGATCACTGCCCAGGTGGTTGAGAAACGGAATTGAGGGTCTGGCATAGCGTTTCTTCACGGCATCTACTCCACCCAGGCCTCTCGGACCACGGTCCGGCGGGCAGGGTGGCTACGTCTCACGCAGTAACCAACTCCTTTGTACGGCCGGATAATGCGCAGGCTCACTACACGGGCCAGGTAAGCAGCGCAATCAAACAACAGAGCCAGAGAGCGGGCCAACTGTGCAGCAGCGGGGCCTCCCAGGCATCCTCTATTATACCATCCTCTTGCTCTCCACGCTACCCTGCCGTGTTCTTCATTCACAGGAGCTGCGCAATAAGGTGACAGTCACCCTGGGCATCTGCGGTTGTAGAGTTAGGAACCTATCCGAAAAACCGTACAGGCGGCATCCCTATGCCGCTATACCGACGCATAGGGATGCGTCGGTTACGTTTTTCGGATAGGCACTAAGCGTAGGCAGCTTCCATCCGAAGTTTGACACTGAAGGCACTGCATAGTATACTCTGATGCGGCACCCCCGGTTGCAGTCCAATTCCTGGAAGACACGGACCGTACAGGCCAAAGTATCCGGAAAATCGTAATCATTCAGGCGGTTACTGCAGGGACGAGGTACACCCCATTTCGGGCCTGTGCTGACGCACTGGTTGGCGCAGGCCGATGCACGGCGTGTAGTGCCTGAGCAGGGCGATCTCAATCGGCCTGGGTAGTTACCGGAAATCTTCACGGTTGCATAACGGCTTATAGAACATGCCTGGTAAGCAGAGAGGATAAGATGACAGCTAAATTGCTCAATAAGGGTCAGTGGGCCGATTATGTGTCCACCATTCTGGTATCTGGATCCCTGTGGGGTTTCACAGAAGTAGTTCTGGGCGGTGCGATGGCAGCGGCCGGATTGCCATACCGCTCCGGCGTGCTCACTGGACTGGGAATGGGTATTATGGCTGTTGCCATAGGCGCCTTTGCGAAACCTGCGATGCTGGCAGGTATCGCGCTCGTAGCGGTCTTATGTAAGCAACTTGTCGTGCCCATCCTCCATGTCTCGATTATGTGCAAGGCCAACTCCTGCCTGGCCGTGATGCTTGACGGATTCGCCTTGCTCGGAGTTGTGTCGGTGTTCTCTCGCAGGCTGGACTCGAGCTATCTGGTCAGGGCGGCTGTCGGTGCTCTGGCGGCGCTGTCGGCAGCAATGGCGTTCTTTTTCGTGGGTATGCAGGTGGCGCCGTGTAAATACCTCCTGTCCTTTAACCGTCCCGGTGGTCTGATGGCATTCCTCACCGTCGAAGGACTGCCGTGGATGTTGTGCTCTGCCCTCCTCTTTCCTGCAGGCTACTGGATCGGCAAAAGACTCGGCGACGTTGTTCACGTCTGGAGGACCGACAGGCCCCTGCTTTACTACACTATTGCGACAGCCATTTTGATATGTTGCTGGGGCACAAGTGCCGCAGCCATCGCTGCTGGCCTGTAGCAGTTATTGGCGGGTTTACTACCTGCAGAAAGGTTGTGGACGTTATGAAAGTTGAGATCTCCTCGCCGTGGGCCAGAGAGTTTATCCGCAAGCATGGAGGCGTAATCAACATAGCCTGGCGCACGGTCTGTATGGACTGATGAACGATCTTTGAAGGCCCATCCGGTCGGATGGGAGCACCTGACAACCCGGAGGAGTTCCTCTGTTTGCAGGCAGATGACATTACCGTTTACATCTCACGGCGCTTGCTGAGCGAAAAGGTAAAGGCTGGAGCGGTGGAGATGTTCTTCTACGTTGACGGCTATGGACGGCACACACTTACCTTTGACCCCCCGTATGATGGCAGAGTGTGAGCCGTGAGAAAGGATTGCAAGCTATGCCAACTGAACAAGAAATTCTCGATGCCCTGCGCCCGGTAGTGGACCCTGAGATTGGGATGAGTGTGGTAGACCTGGGAATGATCAGGGAGATCAAGGTTGAGGAGGACGTAGTCGAGATCAAAATGGTTTTGACCGTACCCTTTTGCCCGCTGGCTGGACTGATTACCGGGCAGGTGCGCCAGGCCGCTGCTGCTGTAGAAGGGGTCAAAGAGGCCAGAGTGACCCTGCTCCAGGAGCCTTGGAACCCGGCCTGGATGCATAGGTGAGGTTATTGCCCGGTACTCTGCAGAAGCGCAAAGGCACAGAAAGAAGAGACCAAACCGTCTCAGGCTCTGCGTCTGACTTCGCCGGGGTGGGGCATAACTCCGCTGGACATCGGGAGTTATGCAATTGCAATTGAGCTGGCCTGTGGGATGGGTCTTCCGGTCTGCCGGGACAGCCTGGAAAAGCCATCCCGCAGCCCATAGTCAGTACGTAGATGAGGCCAGGCGGTAAGCTCTGTGTGCGGCTTTCAGCATGACGCCTGCCCGGCAAGGCCATTGCCGTGAGCAGGAGTGTAATGTCCCTGCAGAGGCACAAGGAGTGATTCCGGATGACGCATATTCTGGCAAAGATACGAGGTGGGTTACGAAACGTGCGGGGGACCATAACCAGATTGCCCTTGTTGAGCGCTTACGAGCAAACGAGGACCTCCTGGGCCAGATCTATTGACTCCTGCGACGCCGTCCCCGCTGTCTACAAAGATTTCTTCGAGCCTCTCCTTGCAGGCGGGCAGCCATTTCCCTATGCGGTGCTCACTCCTTCCTACGAGGGATTCATTCACAGGACAAGTGAGAAGCTCATCTGTGACCTGGGCCGCGAAATCTGTGTCCTGGAAAGAAAGGGGAACACATTCGACGCACGGTGTTACCCACTTGAAGGGATCAGTTACGCCGAGGTCAGGGCCGTCCTGCTGGACTCTCACTTTAAGATATGTGGTGTGACAAGCCAGGGTGTTTCCACCTCTTCCACCCTCAGATTCAACACAGTAACCGACCACCTCTTTACGCCGTTCCTGGCAAAAATAAGGCTCGGCGGCACCGATTCTAAGGGCGCGCCCACGGGCCTGAAATCAAGAGAGTTCAGCGATTGGATCTCCCTGAGCTATAAGTTCATGAACCTTGCGCGGCACAGCCTGCTGGAGGGAGAAAGGGTGATCCATGCCATTCTGCAACCTGAGATCCGCGCGCATGTGTTGACACTTCTGGGCAAGACGTACTACAGGGTCATTTCGCCCACTCACGCGACGATCCTGACGGATCGCGAGTTGATCATAATTCGGGAAGAGGCCTGGCATGGCGGAGACGAGAGATACGGCGGCATCTGGGATTACATCCCGTTGAATAAGATCGTGGCGCTTTCTCTGAGTGAGAATGACCCGCTGAAACTGTCCATCCAGTTACCGGCAGGGGAGCACCTGGAGAGCCTGTTTCAGGTCTCAGCAAAACAGGAGATTGAACAACTGCTGGAGCGGTTCGCTGCGTGCGCTGGATGACAACCAGGTGTGGCATAGGTTGTGGCACACCAAGAGCGAACGTAATTACCTACCCGGCTGCCTTCCGCCGTGTGCCGATTGGAAATCGAGCTTATACGGGCGCCTGCGGCGCCGGGCGTCGGCCTGCGCCGATGCGGGAACAGCGGTCGGCGCAGGCCGACCGAAGGCCTGCAGCCCAAAGTGGGCGACTTCAGTCGCAGGGGTAGGCAGTTACGAGCGAACGATGATCATCGGAGGAACTCGATGCCGCATTTGTTGATCATCGGCGGCAGTGATGCCGGCATCAGCGCCGCGCTGCGTGCGCGGGAGGTTAACCCGGCCTGTGAGATCACCGTCGTCGCCGCCGACCGTTACCCCAACTACTCCATCTGTGGCCTGCCGTTCTGGCTGGGCGGCGAAATCGCCGACTGGCGCGACCTGGCTCACCGTAAGGCCAGAGACATCGAGGCCCAGGGCATTCAGTTGCTGCTGGAGCATACCGCCCAGGCAATTGACCCGGCCGATAAGACGGTCACGGTCGTGGATGTTGATAGGCGGTCGCGCCGGATCTCATACGACACGCTTGTGATCGGCACGGGCGCCGTCCCGGCCCGCCCTCCCATCCGGGGGCTGGAACAGCAGGGCTTATTTTTCCTGCGCACGATGACCGATGGTTTTGCCCTGCACGATTATCTGGAGATGCAATCGCCTGCCTCCGCAGTGGTGGTGGGCGGCGGCTACATCGGCCTGGAGATGGCCGAGGCCTTCGTCCACCGTGGGATGCAGGTCACGTTGGTTGAGTACTTCCCCTCTGTGCTGACCACGCTCGATCCGCCGCTGGGTGCTCTCGTGGCCGATGAGTTAAGCCGACACGGCGTCACGGTCGTCACCGGCGTGACTGTGGAGGCGATCGAACCGCAGAGGGGAAAGCTGGTTGTGACCGGCTCCGGGGGATTCCACGCCGGGGCCGACCTGGTGCTGGCGGCGACCGGTGTGCGACCCGACGCAGGCCTGGCAGCCGCGGCCGGCGTCGAGACCGGCAGGTGGGGCGCGATCCGCGTCAATCAGGCGATGGAGACGAATGTGCCATACATCTATGCTGCTGGCGACTGCGCCGAGACGTACCACCGGCTGCTGGAGCAGTACGTCTACCTGCCGCTTGGCTCTACGGCGCATAAGCAGGGACGAGTCGCCGGAGAGAACGCGGCTGGCGGGCAGGCGACGTTCGCCGGAACACTGGGCACGCAGGTCGTCAAGGTGTTCGACCTGGTTGCCGCGCGCACAGGACTGCGCGACACCGAAGCGCACCAGGCCGGCTTTGACCCATTGACCGTGCAGGTCGAGACCTGGGATCATAAGACCTACTACCCCGGCGCACAGCGTCTCCATATTCGCATTACCGGCGACCGCCGGACGGGTCGTCTGCTCGGCGCGCAGATGGTGGGCCATCGCGCGGCGGAGGTCTCGAAGCGGTTGGATGTGTTCGCTGCGGCGCTGTTCAACGGGATGACGGTTGCAGCGTTGAGCGACATAGACCTCAGTTACACACCGCCGCTCAGTACCCCGTGGGATGCAGTGCAGGTGGCAGCACAGGTATGGGTGGAGCACAGAAAACCCGATCGGGGCTCAGGGTGATGCTGATCGTGCCTTTCTGCCCGCCGGCCGGGACGGTCACCGGCAGGTACCTGGAACTGCCGGTGTGGAGTGGCCGGTTCTCCTCCCATCGTGACGACATCGCTCAACATCTTCGTTCACTGCCGGCAGGAGGACGGGGTGTCCACGCTGACATTGATTTGACCATACGGTATGGTAAAATAACAGAACGTACGCAGTTCACGTAACCGGCACTTTCAGAGTCCCCCCACAGGTACTTCCTGGGATGCCCAACCTTCCTGTGCAGGCTCCAGACGACCGTTTCCGAAGTGCCGGTCACGCTCGAGGTGCAACCGATGAACGAATCGTATCCAATGTTGAGTGTCGAAGAGGCGCTGGATAGGGTGCTGGAGGTCTTCAATCCGCTGCCGCCAGAGCGCAGGCCGATCCTTGAGGTGCTGGGGCAGGTGTTGGCTGAGGACATCTTCGCCGGGATGGACATCCCACCGCTGGCCAACTCGGCGATGGATGGCTACGCCGTGCGCTGCGATGATACCAGCGAGGCCTCGCCTGACCATCCCCGTCGTCTGCGCGTCGTGGCGGACCTGGCTGCGGGGTACGTGCTCGATGAGCCGATCCGCCCCGGTACTGCTGTGCGCATCATGACCGGCGCGCCGGTCCCACCCGGAGCCGAAGCGGTGATCCCCTTCGAGGAGGTCGAGCGCGACGGTGACGACATCCTCGTCTTCAGACTGTATCCCCACCTCAAGAACATCCGCGCCGCAGGTGAGGACGTCCGTGCCGGTCAGAAAGTGCTGGCGCAGGGCACCGTCCTGCGCCCGCAGGAGATCGGCATGCTGGCCGCCTTGGGACATCAGGAGGCGCTCGTGCACCGTCGCCCGCGCGTTGCCATCCTCTCCACCGGCGACGAGGTGATCGCCGTGGATGCTCCCTGGCAGCCGGGCAAGATCCGCGACGCCAACTCGTACTCTAACGCTGCACAGGTGCTGCGCTACGGCGGCGTCCCGCTGCGTCTGGGCATCGCTCGCGACGACGTAACCGACCTGACGTCCAAAATCCGTGCCGGGCTGGCACAGGGGGCTGACCTGTTCCTCACCTCGGGCGGCGTCTCGGTGGGCGATTTCGACGTGGTGAAGAAGGTGCTGGCCGCCGAAGGGGAGATGTCCTTCTGGCGGGTACGTATGAAGCCGGGCAAACCGCTGGCCTTCGGTCACATCCACGGGGTCCCGCTCCTGGGCCTGCCTGGCAACCCCGTCTCGGCTATGATCGCCTTCGAGATTTTTGCCCGCCCGGCCATCCTTAAGATGCTGGGCAAGACCCAACTTGAAAAGCCCACGGTAGAGGCAGTGCTGCTCGATGAGATCAAACGCAAGGACGACCGTCGCCACTACCTGCGCGTGAGCCTGGAGAAGCGGGATGGCGCATACCAGGCGCGGTTGACCGGCGATCAGGGGTCGGGCATCCTGCTCTCGATGGTGCGGGCGCAGGGGCTGGCGATCATCCCGGAGGACGTGAACCACCTGCCCGCCGGCGCGCGTGTGCGGGTGATGATGCTTGACTGGCCAGAGCATATTTGAGCAGGAGTGACAACTGCCTGCCCTCAGGCTAACCTGTGAGTAACTATTCAGGCAGTGACTGAAGTCACCCTTTTGGGCCTCAGGCCAACGGTCGGCCTTCGCCGACCGGCGTGCGTCGGCGTAGGCCGACGCACGGCGCAGAGCGCCCAAAGAGGCCGATTTCAATCAGGCTGAATAGTTAAACCTGTGAAAGGGTAGCGGGTAGTTTTCAATCAGCACAAAGGTACGTCATTGGGCGAGACCTGGCGATTACTTGACACCGGGCCGCGCTCCGCGGCAGAAAACATGGCCCTTGACGAGGTCGTGTTGACGGCACGCAGTCGCAATGCGGTGCCGAACACGCTGCGTTTCCTCCAGTTCTTCCCACGCTGCACCCTGGTCGGCTACCACCAGGCTGTAGAACAGGAAGTCCGCATCCCCTACTGTCAGGAGCACGGCATTGAGATCAACCGAAGGCTCACCGGTGGAGGTGGGTTGTTCTGGGACGAGACCCAGTTGGGGTGGGAAATTTTCGCCTCCGGGAACGATCCCCGCTTCCTGCGGCCTGCCGAATCACTCTATGAACTGCTCTGCCAGGGCGCCATCAGAGGGCTGGAAAAGCTGGGGGTACGCGCGGCCTTTCGCCCAAAGAACGATATCGAGGTCAACGGCCGTAAAATCTCCGGCACCGGTGGCACCAGCATGGATGGTGCCTTTCTGTTCCAGGGCACCCTGCTGGTGGACTTCGACGTTGACACCATGCTGCGCGCACTGCGCATACCCACCGAGAAGTTGAAAGACAAAGAAATCGCTTCGGTGAGAGAGCGGGTCACCTGCCTGGCGTGGGAGCTTGGTGCGCCACCGACGCTGCCCCAGATTAAGGCCGCGCTGGTGGCCGGCTTCTCGGAAGCGCTGGGCGTCGAGTTCGAACCGGGGACGCTGACCCCACTGGAACAGGAATTGCTGGAGACCAGGCTGCCTTACTTCCGCTCCGACGAATGGGTCTACGGCACGCGTCGCCCGCTGCTCCGACGTGACGAGCTGCGGGCGCTCTACAAAAGCCCGGGAGGCCTGATCCGCATCTCACTGGTGGTTGACGCCCAGGCACACCGCATCCGCGAAGCATTTATCACCGGCGATTTCTTCGCCTATCCCCGCCGTGCCATCCTTGACCTGGAAGCGCGGCTCAAAGGCGTCCCCGCTGAGGTTGAGGCCGCCAGCCGCGTTGTTGAGGAGTTCTTTGCCACAGACCAGCCCGAAATCCCCGGTGTTTCAGCCACCGACGTCATCCGCACCCTGCGGGAGGCCCTGGAAAAGACAGCCTATACCCGTTATGGCATCAATCCTGACGAGGTGAACCACGTTTTTTCGGTGGTGGCGCCGCTTCCGGAGATAATGGAGCAGCACCTCTCACCTGAACATCAGACTGCCCCGCCGGTGCTGCTCCTGCCTTACTGTGCCAAGCTCACCTCATGCCCCTATCGTTACGAGGAGGGCTGTGCCGTATGCGGCGCCTGCTCTGTAGGAGACGCCTTCCAACTTGCGGGTAAATACGGCCTGACGCCGATTTCTATCCAGAATTACGAGCACCTCGAGGAAACGCTGGAACACCTGAAGTCAGCAGGACATCCCGCCTTTATAGGAAGCTGCTGCGAGCCGTTCTACGCCAAACACCGGGACGACTTTGAGCGCATCGGATTGCCCGGCATACTGGTTGACGTGGATAGCTCCACCTGTTACGATCTCGGCCGCGAGCAGGATGCCTACGTCGGCCGGTTCGACAACCAGACATATCTGAAGCTCGATCTGCTGGAGCGTATCCTCGCCCGGGTGATGTCGCGATAATGATCTGGACTCCCAATTATTCCATGTTTTAGCCACCTGACGGTTTTGGAAACAGGGCGCAAATGGGGCGGAAGTGCTCTCATTTTGTTGATGTGTTGGTGATAGGAGCGGGGCCGGCCGGGAGCAGCGCTGCCCGGGCTGCTGCCTCGGGCGGCCTGCACGTGCTGATGGTTGAGAAACGGCCCACCGTAGGGCTGCCGGTGCAATGTGCGGAGTATGTGCCGGCCCAGATTGTAGATTGCGTCCCGGTCCCGGAGCGGTGTGTTGCCCGCCGTATCCGCACCATGCGCACCCACCTCCCCGATGGACAGGTTGTGGAAACGCCCGCGGCCGGCTACATGCTCGACCGCGCCATGTTCGACAAAGCCCTCGTTGTGGCTGCCTGCCAGGCCGGAGCCGAGCTTTGGACAGCGGCACAGGCTGTGGCAGTATCGCAGAGCGAAAATCTCGTGCAGGTGAGAAGGAACGGAGTGCTTGAGGATGTGGAGTACCGGGTGCTGATCGGTGCTGACGGCCCCCGCTCCCTGGTCGGGAAATGCATCGGTCAGGTCAATACCGGGCTTGTCCATGCCGTACAGGTGGAAGTGATACTGCGAGAGCGTCAGCCTGCCCGCACGGAAGTCTACTTCACTCCTGCCTGCAGGGGAGGCTATGGATGGCTCTTTCCTAAAGAGCACACGGCCAACGTTGGTGTGGGGGTCAACCTCGCAATGGGAGGTAACCCGCACCAGGCATTGAAACATCTCTGGGAACAACTGAACCTTGGGGAAGCCGCCATTGTTGGGCATACTGCGGGCCTCATTCCAGTCGGTGGAATGGTGGACCGGCTGCGGGTGGGCAACGTGCTGCTGGTGGGCGATGCGGCGGGCTTTACCCATCCCATTACCGGCGCAGGTATCTTCGCTGCTGTAGTGGGAGGGACGCTCGCCGGCCAGACAGTTGTCCGAGCGCTCAAAAGTGGGAACATGGACCTGTTGGGAGAGTATGAGAAAGAATGGTCCGCCTTTATGGGAGGGCCGCTGAACCATGCCCTGAGCAAACGGCGCTACAGAGACGCGCACTGGAGCGATGATCCGGACACCTTGAGTAATGTGATTCGGGAGACGTGGGTGGCCTTCCCCGGCTATACCGCGCGCGATACAAAACATATTGCCAGGAGGAACTGATGGAAAGCCCTGAGCATGTACAGATCAGCCTGGCGGCCGCTATGGCCCTCGGCTATCGTCCGGCTATGTTCCGCCGCAACTCCCGTCTGACCGGGTTGAACCTGCTGGTGACCTATCCAGAGGGTTGCGTCGCAAGTTGCGCTTTCTGCGGCCTTAATCGTCAGCGGAATATCGAGCCGGAGCAACGTACCTTTATACGGGTGGACTGGCCCACTTATCCTCTGGATGACGTCATTGCCCGCCTCAATCGCAATGGGCACGAGCTGCACCGCGTATGTGTGGGCATGATCACCCATCGTCGCGCCTTCGAGGATATGAACACGATCATTCGCCGATTTCATATCGAGTCCGACCGTCCTATCTCGGCACTCATTGCTCCTACCCTGATCTGTGACCTCTCGCGCCTGAGGGAGATCAGGGAGGCCGGCGCAGACATGATCGGCGTTGCCATAGATGCTGCCACACCGGAACTTTTCGAGCGCTACCGTGGCCGTGGTGTCGGGGGGCCGCATCGCTGGGAGCACTACTGGGCTACAGTTGAGGAAGCTGTGCGCGTTATGGGGCCTTACAAAGTGGGCGTCCACCTGATCGTTGGCCTGGGTGAAACGGAACAACAAATGATCTCCACCATTCAGCGTGCCCAAGACCTGGGTGCTCACACACATCTCTTCTCTTTCTTCCCCGAGGCCGGCACCCCAATGGAAAACCATCCACAACCGGGCTACGGACACTACCGGCGGGTGCAACTGGCACGTTACATCATCAACAAAGGCTACGGCCGTTACGAAAATATGCGCTTCAACGAGGCCGGCCAGGTAGTGGACTTCGGTATGGAGATCGAAGAGCTGATCCAATACGGCGAGCCTTTCATGACCTCCGGCTGTCCCGGCCCCGACGGCAGAGTCGCCTGCAACCGGCCATTCGGCAACGAACGCCCCGGCCGGCCGATCCGCAACTACCCCTTTGAGCCGGAGCCGGAGGATGTGGAATTGATCCGCTATCAACTGCGCGACTACAACCGATGAGTGCACAGGTTGTGGCTCCCGAAACCCTCGACGGTGAGGCAACTCGTCTTTTCAACCTCCCCGGGGAGGAATTACAGCAGGCGGCCTGGCAGGCCCGTCACGCTCACCACCCTCCAGAGCTATACTTCGCCGTGCCAGGGGCGAAAAGGTACGAGACCGACCACTATCGGAATACCCGCTGGCGCTTTGCCAGCATCAGTCTGACCGGCCGATCCTGTGAGCTGCAATGCGATCACTGCCGTGGGCGCATGCTGGAGAGGATGTTGCCCGCACCTGATCCAGATGCGTTGTTGACCCATGCGCAGCGTCTACTCGAACGGGGATGTGAAGGGGTGCTCATCAGCGGCGGCTGCGACCTTGACGGTGTGGTGCCGGTCAGGCCGTACCTCCCCGCAATCGCCCGTGTCAGGAGCATGGGGCTGCGCGTGATCGTACACACCGGCCTGTTGGATCGGGAGACGGTAGAGGGGCTGAAATCCGCCGGTGTGGACCAGGTGCTGCTCGACATCGTGGGCGATGAGGCGACCATACGACGCATACTCCACCTCGAACGCACGCCTGCCGACTATGAGCATGCGCTGGCACTGGTACGCGAAGCCGGGATACCGGTTGCGCCGCACGTGATCGCCGGCCTTAACTATGGGGAACTGCGGGGGGAATTGAACGCACTGGAGATCATCCGCCGGCAGGGAGCGGATGTGGTGGTGATCGTGGTATTGCGCCCGCTCCCCCACACCCCACTGGCGCGTACACCTGTGGTGGCTGCAGAAGCAGTGGGACGGCTTGTAGCCGTTGCACGTTTGCTCTTTCCGGCCACACCACTGACCCTGGGCTGTGCCAGGCCGCCTGCTCCGTCTAAGGCCGAGATAGAACGGCTGGCAGTGCTGGCCGGCGTGAACAGCCTTGCCTACCCCGACCCGACCACCATCAATCTGGCCGGCGCTCTGGGCCTGTGCACCTCATTCGTCGAGAGTTGCTGCACCCTCGCCGCCACCTCCCAGAGCCAGAACGGAGCGCGGTGTCGCTGAGCCTCCACCCAACGCCCGGGCCACAACAGCCCACTCCTGGAGCGTGAGCGACTGGGCACGCCGCCTGGGGTCAATGCCGGTTTCCTGCAGTCTGAGTGCCACTTCCTCAGGCGACAATCCCAGGCCGGCGGCCAGTGCGTTACGGAGCTGTTTGCGGCGCTGGGAAAAACCGGCCCGTACAATGCGGAAAAAAGCCCTCGTATCATCAACCTGAACAGGCGGTACAGTGTGCGGCACAATACGCACAACAGCCGACTCCACCTCCGGTGGCGGATAGAAACTGCCGGGCCTGATGCGGAATAGCAGCCTGGGCTGGCCATATAACTGGACACTCACTGCCAGCAAACTCATCTCCCCCGGCCCGGCAACGATGCGCTGAGCAACCTCGCGCTGTACCGTGACCACGATAGAAGCAGGGCGCAGGCTCGCCTCCAACAGGTGACGCAGCACCGCCGAGGTAATATAGTAAGGCAGGTTTGCGACCACCTTGTAATGGGGATGTGTCTCTCCCCTGGCCGTCGGGGAGCGGCGCACCAGGGCGGCCGGGTCAAGCGCCAGGATGTCCCCGTGGACCAGAGTGACGTTAGTGATGCCCGCCAACACGCTCTGGAGGACGGGTATAAAGCGGCCGTCCAGTTCGACTGCGATCACGTGGCCAGCCTGACAGGCCAGCCGATGGGTCAGGTTCCCCGGCCCGGCCCCGATCTCCAGTACAACATCCTCGTCCGTTAGAGCGGCTGCTTCGACAACGCGCTCAAGCATCTTCTGGTCCACGAGAAAGTTCTGTCCCAATCCCTTATCGGGCTGTAACTCCCATCTGGCCAGCAGCTCACGCACATCCATTTGCGCCACTAATCGAGGATATAATTAATCCGCTCTGGCACAGGGGTGAGCAGGTAGACATCCACCCAACGATACCAGAGCACCAGGTTATCGTCGTCATACCCCAGGTCAATGCGATTCCGCTTGATCGCGCCGCCGGTGTCACCTGCCAGACCGATGCCGTACCCTGGGACATAGACACGGCTGCCCAACGGGATCACCCGCGGGTCCACGGCCACGATCCCATATCTCATCTGCATCCCAGTGGCCGTGCGTCCATAGTAAGGGCTTGTCTTCGGCACACCCGCTGTCGAGGCGGAATAAGATGTTGCCAGCATGCGCAGCTTGCGCCAGTACTCGACCGGTCCGTAAGGTGTGTCCAGAGTGCGCACCACGATCATCGTCCCGTAGCCGAAGACCTGGCTCGTGGGAGGTATGGCAACATAGCTTCCATCAACGGTCCTGCTGACTTCCTGACCGTCCTCGTAGCGCACACGGACACGTTGCTCCAACAAACCAGAAGCGCCGGGCTGAATCAGCCGCTCATTATCTATCTCCAACTCAGGATCAGGCTGCCAGACGGTATCAAAGGGAATCGGGTCCTGTTCCAGGACAAATTGCTCGCTCACACGGACGACACGGATGAGAGCATTTGCCGTCACAGGAGCATCGAGTGTAGGGGTAGTATAATCCTGTCCAACAAGCACAACACCCGTATCGGCCAGCACATCGCCTACACGCTCGCGGTGCGTACGCACCCGTATAGCATGGCCGTCCACCTGCACTGTCACGGGTATGGAGCGCCTGATATAGACGTGGAGCCCGGAAGTAACACGTTCTCCTAATCCTGGTTTTACATCATCGGCCGCGTAGATCATGATGCCGAGCCTGCGCAGAGCCTCCCCAACGGTCGGCGCGGTGGTGTAAAAAGTAGAAACCCGGCCGTCCTCGTGCAGAATCACAGGGACAGCACGGCGTATCCGGATATGCACCGGCTCATATTCCGGTAGATGGGGACCCCCCCACAGACGCCTGGACAGCGGACGCGCGCGCGCCAGCTCTCCTTCGACCTCCAGCTCATCACCGGTCAGCAGCGAGACACGTGCCTCTTTCAGAACCTCCTCGACCGATGTGGCATGCGTGTAGAACAGGGCTGTATGACCGTCGGCATGGATGTAGACAGGACGGGCGCACTCTATCGTCACGAACATATCAGGCTCAAGGGGCATTTCCGGCGCGGGACTGATATTATCCTCAGGCCGGAGGGCAAGGCCCAAATCAAGGAGGAGTGCAGCGACGGTATCCTGGTGGGTGTGCAGGCGATACTCCGCTCCGTCTATGACCAGTGTCACCGGTACGAGCGTGCTCCGGTAGCCGAAGACCAGCAGACCGGCGATGAGGGAAAACGCGAAGAAATTAGTGAGGCTGCGCAACATGCTGACAGATGCACCTGCGCGTCCGGCGGACAGGTGGTTGGCAGGGTATGGCAGATTCCCGTCGTTCACTGTTCCTGAAATGTGGTCGTGCACCCCTCGTCGAATCGCTCCGCCCGCCTTACTGCAGACAACCGGCTCCGACCAGGCACTCCTGCGGCACCCAGGTAAGCTCTTTACCGTTGCTTCCTTCCGGACCTGGCGGGGTTCAGAGGTCCCTGCCGCGCAGGACCCGATCTTCATCACCGGCTGAATGCAGCAGTATCAGACAAGTCAATCCTCGGAGGGGAATTCGACCCCGCTATGGCGGATTGCGGGTACAGGGCACCGCCAGCTCCCCGTCTAGCACGACCACTACAACATGTTACCCCACAGCAGGTGAATTGTCAACCCTGCCAGGGCGGTTGTGAGGGCTTGTCAATGCTCTGATGAAGATGCTCGTAGTGAACCACTAAGAGCCTATCCGAAAAACCGTACAAGCGGCATCCCTATGCCGCTTATACCGACGCATAGGGATGCGTCGGTTACGTTTTTCGGATAGGCACTAAGAGCCTATACCTGCCCGGCTGCCTGCCGCCGTGTGCAGATGGAAATAGGGTCATTTGACCTCTGGGTGTATACTTACACTCAGGAGGTCGCCATGAATACTCAGAACAAGATCAACCGTCTTACTGAGAAAACGAGCCTGAATGCCATCCAGGTGGAGCTGCAACAAGGA
>Ga0209101_1000026_pt1 | contig 116783 bp, 104 predicted proteins | sample ConPoolayeCmetaG_FD_185481 | JGI IMG/M metagenome (GOLD analysis project Ga0209101, IMG submission 185481) | Hot spring microbial mat communities from California, USA to study Microbial Dark Matter (Phase II) - Cone Pool mat layer C metaG... ... | reverse complement strand
GTAGACGATAGCTGTTCCTATGAGTGGATCGGCGTCTGCCGGGTTTCCGGTGCGGTAGTTGGCCGAGGCAGAATCGACCAGCAAGCCCGTGTCTTTCGAGTACGAAATATTCAGCCCTGTAAGTTGCAACTGAATCAACTCGGCGCTTGCATTGGCACCTGCCAGAGCGATCAATACTATCAACAACGCAGACACAAAGACTGCACGAAGCATTTTAGCCCCCTTTTGCACTGCTCTATGCTATTCCCACCGGTTGTGTGTCCGATTTCTATAAGGCTTCTATAAGCCGTTAACAGAACCGAATTGCTAAAGGCGTTAACAAAAGAAATTGCTATCTTTCTTGCGCGACTGTCGTGTGTCCGCCGCGCCGACGGCAGCGCGCAGGCCGATACGGCAAGCTGAAGCTACCTTCCGCCGGGGACGGGACAACCAAGATGTGGGCAAAACGTCAGCGGTCTTGCCGAGCGGTTGTCCCTTGCCAAGCGATAGACAGAGCAGTGCGCGCACGGGCCCCCACCGCCGTGCCGGACCACTCAATCGCTTGGCTTACGCTGCCTCTTCGAGGGACTCAGGACAACTGAGCGGCTGGGATACGATCGACCAAGCCACCCGATGCTACGGGACAGTCTACCACGATTTAGCAAACCTGTCAAATTGTTTGCGCGAAATTGCTTCCCGCACCTCGATGGGCTGCCATCCCCTCCATGTATACCACCCTATGGTTGTATTGCATGCGTGTTACGACTAGTCGTATCGACGGCAGCGTTGTCTTTGCGCTAGATGTTGACGGATCATAAAATATTGTTTTGAAAGCATTTATGTGCGGAACGCCCCTAGCCTGCGGTTGGCTGCGGCATTGCCGGTCGGGTTTGAGTCGAACGGCCACTCCGTGTGCCCGGCGGGCAAACCACCTCACATTCGCACGGAACGCTGATTGATCAGTGGCCAGAGGAACTCTATCAGCGCCGGCTGTGCGGCAGGATGGGCTTGCTTGATGCGGACTGAAAGCGGTGCAGATTGACCGCCTCGCCGTAAATCAGCCAGATAGCTGCGCAGCAATTCCAAGTTCGCCGGATCCGACCTTAGCAGGAAGTATGTCCATGCCCAGGCCTCGGCATATTGATCCCGATCCATGTCCAGCGGCGGCGCGATGGCCTCCAGGCGTTCCAGATCGGGAAGCCAGCGGCCCCCGCGGAGCAGTTCGGCCAGGCGGTCAAGGTGTTCCACGTTCAGCCCGCACCCGGAAGGATGGCATTCGTAATACTCTGCCAGTCCTTCGTCGAGCCACAGCGGGATGTTGCGGACAGTTGCATGGAGGTACGCATGGGCGACCTCGTGCCGCAAGTCGTCACCAACTTTGTCGCCCCACTGTGCGTATACCATCAGCCGCGTGTCGGTTTCGACGAAGAATGCCCGCCGCCGGGGGAAATCCGGATGGTGATAGCGCATGAAGTTCTCAAAACGCTCGGGCGTATCGAAGACGTAGATATGGATTGGTTCGTCGCTGGCGGGAAGACCGAGTCGGTTGGCCATGTCGGCCCGCTGTGCACACAGGTCCTCGATTAGGCGATGATGTTGCGGCAGCGGGAAATCACTATGAATGAGCAACTGATGCCGGGAAAGCACGAAGCGGTCGGGCAGGCCGGTTCGCACGGTCGGATGCACGGCACACCCCGCCGCAACAATCGCCCCCAACAGCGCTGCTATTCCGCGGTTAAGCATCTTGAACAACTAGCGATTCTGGTTACACCATAAGCTTGCGCAGCCGAGCGATGCGCAGCTACCATTGCCAGTTGCGCAACTGGCCCTAAAGCACCAGCGTCTCTTACCGACTTTCACAATACGTCGCGACACCTACCGCTGCTACAAGAAGGTTACGGCAGCCGGTCACTCCCTTGCGGGAAGATCAACAGAAACGTTTCATGCTACGGTGCTAGCAAACCCCACCGGCAACCGACGACGGCAGGCTTTGCCAACTTTCGACCAGTTACGTTTTTGGGCGGCCGACCAAGCACCGCCATCGCGCAACCGGGCAGACAGTAGTGCACGCAACCGGGCAGACAATAGTAGCAAGAAGAGTTGCCGCCACCAAGACAGATGTGACATATCTGACAGCAAGACACCCGTGGCTGCTCGGCCGGACGCTGCTGCCGAAAGGCTCTTTATTGTTCCCGGCAGATTTGGGATCCGCTTCAGTCCGACGGAACGTAGCGGGCCAATACCAGTCGTTCCAGCGGCCGCTTGAGCCTGGTGAACCAAGGCTCTTCTTCCGGGTGGATAGGCCGCACCAGGATGGTCCTCACGCCGGCCAGTTTGCCGGCCACGACGTCGGCGAAAAGTTGGTCGCCCACCATAGCAGTCTGGCGCCTCGCCAGACCCAGCTTGCGTGCCGCCCGCCAGCACCCCACAGGCAGAGGCTTTACGGCCATAGCCACAAACGGCAGCCCCAAAGGCTGGGCCAATCGGGCGATTCGCCCGTTACGGCCGTTTGAGACAATGCACATCGGCACCCCGGAAGCGCGAAGCTGCTGTATCCACGCTGCCACCTCGGGCGAAACTTCTGTGGCCGAGTAGCGTTTCAGCGTGCAGTCCACGTCCAGCAGCAGGCCACTAACCCCCAGCGATGCCAGACGCTGGGGTGTAAGCTCCAGCACGCTATCGACGCGCAGATCGGGAAGAAGCAGCTTCAGCATTCAGGGTCTAACGTCTTATCTGGTACGGGTACCGTGCAGGGCGGCTTCGAGGTCCACGTGCCGTCGTGCTCGTGGCTGCGGTGCTTACGGATGCGACGGATGGCGTCCTCTAATCAAGGCAAGTTACCTCAATGTGGTTCAAGCCACGGTCGGCGCCGGATGACTCATGACTGTTACGTATCCGGTTCGAGTATCACTGGTACCGCCTGTGGCCAGAGGATATCGTAAAGCGAATGTTCCTCTAAAAACTGGCCGGATAGCCGCTATCACTAAATGGTTATCGGCGCATATATGGATTGTACTGTATAAGCTATCATTAGCATGGAAGAGTATCGAGGCTACCCGGCCGCTGGGGTGCGCGACCGGGAGTCGCAAAGTTTCGGCGGGCCAGCACGACAGGCCCAGTTGGTAGGCAAAGGCCAATTAAGTGGAGACCGCGGCGATGTGTATCGATCTGGCCGTTGTGCCGGTGGCAGGACGCGGAACGCGGCTTCTGCCTCTTACCAAAAGCCAGCCCAAAGAAATGCTTCCGGTGGGCCGAAAGCCCGTGGTGCAGTATGTAGTGGAAGAGCTGGCTCGTTGCGGGATTGGTAGGGTGTTGTTCATCACCGGGCCGGGCAAGACGGCCATCGAGAACCACTTTGACATCGACGCCGAGCTGATCGCCCTGCTGCGCGAGACCGGCAAAGAAGAATTGCTGGCCGAGCTGGCCTTCGAACGCGAGGATGTGCAGTACTTGTACACCCGGCAACGCCGCCAACTGGGGCTGGGCCACGCCGTGCTGTGCGCCGAACCGGTAGTCGGCGCCCAGGCGTTCGTGGTGGCGTTGGGCGATTCGATCATCGGGCTGCACGCCCAATCGCGGGTGGTGCGCACGATGATCGAGCAGTTTCACGCCCAGCAGGCCGAAGCCGTAATCGCTTTGGAAGAAGTGCCACGGGCTGATGTCGTCCATTACGGCATCGCCAAGCCGCGCGGCGCGGCCGATGATGTATTCGAACTGGAAGATCTGGTCGAAAAGCCGCTGCTAGCCGAGGCCCCCAGCAATCTGGCCGTGGCGGCCCGATACGTCTTCAGCCCACGCATCTTCCAGTACTTGCGCAAGACTCCGCCGGGCGTGGGCGAGGAAATACAGCTTACCGACGCCATCGGCATGTTGATTCGCGACGGTTACAAGGTTTTGGGTGTACGGCTGGGCGACGGGCAGCGCAGGTTCGACATCGGAAACTTCGAAAGCTACTTCTCGGCCTTTGCCGAGTTCGCCCTTGCCGATCCAGACTACGGGCCTGCGCTGAGACAACGCCTGACGGAACTCTTGCAACGCTAAATAACTCGACAAAATACCGAAAACGGTTGAACTACTGGCAACCCCGAAAACGAAGGCATTACGCACGCTTGCACCACTTTCGCTATTGTGGGGTTTTATTTAGTGCTTCGGCCAGCAGTACGGTAGATGACCGCACGACGCGCTACGCACAAATTCCCGGGCCGTACCGGCCCACCACGATCACCACCGGGCAGCCGACCATGCTGTTGATTCGCAAGAAAGCTTTCGCACGTGCCGGACTGATCGGTAATCCGTCGGACGGCTATTTCGGAAAAACCATTGCCCTGAGCGTGCGCAACTTCTGGGCCGAGACGACCCTTTACGAATGGGACCGCATCGAAATCGTCTGGAGCCATAACGATCAGAGCCGTTTCGACTCCCTGGAGCAGTTGGTGCGCGATGTGCGTTTGCACGGGTATTACGGCGGCGTCCGGCTGGTAAAGGCCACCATCAAAAAGTTTGCCGACTACTGCCGCCGCATGGGATTGGCGCTGCACGACAAGACATTCTCGATCCGCTACCAGAGCAACATTCCGCGGCAAGTCGGACTGGCAGGCTCCAGCGCCATCATCGTCGCTACGCTGCGATGTCTGATGGAGTTCTACGGCATCGACATCCCGTTGCGCGTGCAACCGTCGCTGGTCCTCTCGGTCGAAACCGAAGAATTGGGCATTGCCGCCGGTTTGCAGGACCGAGTAATCCAGGTGTACGAGGGGCTGGTTTACATGGACTTCGGCCGCGAGCGGATGCAGCAGCTCCACGGGTTGACGTGCGGCGTATATGAGCCGATGGACCCGGCGCTGCTGCCGCCGCTTTACATCGCCTACAGCGACTCGCTGGCCGAACCGACCGAAGTGGTGCACAACGACCTGCGCGCCCGATTCCAGCGCGGCGACCCCGACGTGCTCAAAGCGATGACCCGCTTCGCCGAACTGACCGACGCGGCCAAACAGGCCCTGCTAGCAGGCGACGTGGAATTGCTCGGGCGGTTGATGAACGCCAACTTCGACTTGCGGCGCTCGATCTGCAACCTGGCCCGCGAGCATGTGGAGATGGTCGAGCGCGCCCGCGCAGTAGGAGTGCCAGCCAAGTTCGCCGGCTCTGGCGGTGCGATAGTAGGCATCTGTCCGGATCAGGCCACCTTCCAGCAGTTGCAAGCGGCTATGGCTGAAATCGGCTGTCGGGTGATCCGGCCGATAGTGGCCGAGGAGGGCTGAGCGCTATCGGGCGGCGCCGATAACAGCCGACATAGAGAGCGCCAATAGGTGCGCACAACTGCGCGTAGCGCCTCTCGATATTGCGGTATCCGCTGGCTACTTCTCGGACGAAGCATCTGCGCCGGCCCGGCCCGCAGACAGGCATTCGATTAGCCACTCGGCAACGGCCGCGACGCCTTCGCCGCGCAACGCAGCCAGCTGGAAACAACGGGCTTGCGGATTGAGTCTGTGCAAATCGGCGGTAATCCGCGGCAGGCTGAAGTTGGTATATGGCAGCAGATCGGCCTTGGTGATGCAAAGTGCGTGGGCGCTTTGGAAAACGGCGGGATACTTGACGGCCTTGTCGTCGCCTTCGCTGACGCTCAACACCGCTGTTCGCAGGCGCTCGCCCAGGTCGAAGCTGGCCGGGCAGACCAGATTGCCCACGTTCTCTATCAGTAGCAGTTGCAGACCGCTTAGGTCCAGCTCGCGCAACGCGGCGGCGATCATCGCGGCGTCCAGGTGGCAGGCGCCGGCGGTATTGATCTGCACTGCTGGAATGCCCAACGCTTCGATCCGCTCGGCGTCTATGCTGCCGGCGATGTCACCTTCGATTACAGCCGCGCGAATCCGGCCGGCAAAATGCTTCAGCAAAGCTTCGATCAGGGTCGTTTTTCCCGAGCCGGGCGAGCCGATGACGTTCACGCAGCAGACGCCTGCGCTGGCCAGCAAGGCGCGGTTTTCGGCAGCGATTTGATCGTTGGCCTTCAGGATTTTCGTGGCGGCGACGATTCGCATGGGCCTTCTACGTCAACGCTCTGGAGCAACAGGTCTCGCCCCCCTTCGATGGAGATTTCTTCGCTAGCGCAGGCCGGGCAGGCAACTACCAGTTCGTCGATCGCCGTTCGCTTGCCACATGCGCTGCACACACAGGTAGCGGCCGGTTGATTGATGTGCAGGGCAGCCCCCTCCACGATCGTGCCCGGCGCCAGCAGGTCGAAGGCAAATCGCAGCGAATCGCAATTGACGCCCGAAAGCCGGCCGATACTCAGCTCGATCCGATGCACACGGCCTCGCTGCCCGGCGCGGTTCAGTTCCCGCTGCACTTGTTCGATTACTGCTTCTGCAATCGCCAGTTCGTGCATGGCGCCGTCCGTCCTTCTGCCAGAAACACCGTCAAGCAAGCCGTGTCGCTAGTTAATTCGACAGCGCTAAGTTACCAGAATACCACAATATCCTGGGGTAAAAGCACCATCAGCATAACAAATAGCAGTTGGCAAATTGCAACTTAGCGCTGTCGTATTAAGCCGCGTTGCCAATAAAGTTGCCAATAAAAAAGTAGCCGCGTCGCTAATAAAGTATATGTCGGGGGGAAATGGCGGCAAACTGGCCGCCGGGGTGCGGCCGTGCGTCCCACCGCGCCATCGCCCTGATAGCACTCGGCCGCTGCGTCTGCGCGCGAGCAGCGTCCGAAAACCGGAACTATTGACATTCGCAATACGTGGTGACACGGGACACTGGGGAAAAACCCTATGTCAAGCGGTCACTACGTTTAGCAAAGGTCAATAATTACACTTTGCAATACCTGGTAACTGCACTTTCCCAAAAAAGACCCCAAGAATTTTTGGGAATCTCCAGGGGCGATGCCAATAATGTCCTTTTCCAACCTCGTATTGAGGGTCACGGGCCCAAGAAACTCAAAAAACCACAGGCAAAACGATGTCTTCAGCCTCCAGTTTTCTGACAAAGTGCAGGTGGTGACACGGAACACCAGGCGAAACTTATATCAGGCGGTCGGTAACTTTTCGCAAAGATCGATAGTCAGACGACCGCCAGTTGAACCCGCGCCCCTTCCAGGCGGTGCGCCAACAGTTTGGCGATCTGGGTCGTCAATTTGTAGCCCAGCAGTGGGTCCTCCTCGCACAATTTGCGGAGTTTGGCGCCTTCGAGCCGCGCCAGTTGAGTCGGCTTGGTGGTGGTGGCAATAGCCGTGTACCGGTAAGGTTCGATCAGCGCCGACCAGCCCAGCAGGTCGCCGGCCACCAATGTATCGACCGTGCGCAGTTCTCCTGTTCCCAGTCGGTATTGGATGTTGACCTCACCCTGGAGGATCACCGAAAGGTATTCGGCAGGGTCGCCTTCGTTGAAGACGACGGTGTTTGCGGGAATGGCCTTCTCCTCGGCGATCATGGCCAGTTGTTTGAGGCTTTCCTCGCTGATGTCGGCGAAATACGGGTAGCGTCGCAGGACTTCGGGCGAGATCATAATTGTTCTCCGCAAGTTAGTTGGTCTAGCGCTTGCAGCACCACATCCACTGCCGCCGGAATGGCGGCCTCCACAGCAGGCGTACAGCGGTGGCCAAAGGAAAGTATATCGGCCGCCTCTATCGCCACAAGCAGGATGTCGCTGGTTTGCGGGAGCTGCGCGCCGGCCTGGCGTCCGAACTCCAGGGCCGTCGGCAGATTGACGTCGTGCGCCGAGGCCGAGTGCTGCGTGGGCAGGTCGTCGGGCGTAAGCAAATGAATCGTGCCTGGTGCAGCGCCGGTTACTATGGCGTCGACGATTATCGCTCGATCGTACCCGATCAGCCGCTCCATCAACCGCAGCCCACCCCAGTAGTCTTCCGCCACATCTACGTCGGGCCGATCGGCAAGTATGTGACGCAGCGCGGCGGCCACGCGCAGGCCTACGCTATCGTCGGTAACCAGCGGGTTGCCAAGCCCGATCACCAGAGTTCTGGCCATCGCAGCAAACTATGACCCGACCGCAGCTATTGTTCCCTCGGCCCATTGCGGCCCTGCGCGCCCCAGAAGTCGCCGCCGGGGATACCCAGGCGTATTGCACCACAAAAAATCCAGTCGCGTCAACCGGTGCGACTTGTGCGATCGCTCTCACATGCCCGGGGGCTGAAGTCGAAGCCCATCGCTAACCAACGTACTGGGTAAGGCGTTCCAGCAGTTGGCCCTGCGGACCGCGGATGTTCACCTCCAGGGGCATCTGGCCGGGCAGGCTGTGGGTGGCGCAACCGAAGCATGGGTCGTAGGCCCGAAAGGCCATTTCTACCATGTTCAGCAGTCCCTCGCTGACTTTGCCGCCACGGATCAGTTTTTCGGCCGCACGCTTTACCGACATACTGATCGGCGCGTTGTTGTTGGTCGTACCCACGATCAGATTGACCTTGGTGACGATTCCCCGGCTATCGGTCCAGTAGTGATGGGTGAGGGTTCCTCGCGGCGCTTCCACACAGCCAACGCCCTCGGTGGGGGTTTGCGTGGGCAGCACCCGATAGTCCTTTCCGGTAATCTCCGGATCGGCAGCCAGTTCCACCCAGCGCTCGGCGGCATAGAGGATCTCTATCAATCTGGCCCAGTGTGTGGCCAGCGTGTGATGGATCGGTTTTCCGCCGAGGGTTTCGTACATCCGTTTGTATTCGGCGTTAGCCAGCGGGGTGGCCATGCCGTCGGCGGCATTGCAGCGCGAAAGCGGCGTAGCCTTGTACACGCCCGAGTCCTCGCCATCAACGAATCCTTTCCAGCCGACTTGCTTCAAATAGGGGAACTTCAAATACGTCCATGGTTCAACTCGTTCGGCGACGTACTGGCGGTAATCGGCCGGATCGTATTTGGCATGTTCCTTGCCGCTGGGCGAGGTCACGCGAATCTTGCCGTCGTAGAAATTGGTGCAGTTGTTGGCGTCCACCATGCCCATGTTGTATGTGCGGTGCACATAGACATCCCCGGTGATCAGCTTTACGTACTCGGTATTCTTCAGCACCAGGTCGTCGAAAAGCTTCAGCGAGAACTTGGCGAACTCGATGGCCTCGCGGCCCAGTTGTTCGATGGTCTTGCGCTGCTCCTGGTTGATGCCGCGACTGACGCCGCCGGGCAGTCCCCAGTTGGGATGCACGGGACGCCCGCCCATCATCTTGATCAACTCGTGCCCGTCGCGACGCATCTTCAGCACTTTGCCTGCCACATCCATGCCCACCTTGGCGATCACGCCCAGGATATTGCGCTGGGCCTTAGGTGCCGTCGGTCCGACCACGAAGTCCGGCCCGCCCAAAGCGTAAAAGTGCGTGGTGTGATCGGTGACAAAGAAGATGCTATAGAACAGCTCGCGGAGCTTCTTGGCCGTCGGCGGCGGATCGACGTGAAAGACCGCATCCAGGGCTTTGGTGGCGGCCATGTGGTGGGCTTCGGGGCACACGCCGCAGATACGGGCGGTCAGATTGGGCATATCCTCGACTGGCCGGCCCACGCAAAACTGCTCGAATCCGCGCAGCTCCGGGATCTGCAAATAGGCGTTGGCCACGTCGCCCTGTTCGTTGAGAAAGATGTCGATCTTGCCGTGGCCTTCCAAACGGGTAATCGGGTCTATCGAGATACGCTTCATAGCCTTAACTCCTGGGTGGGTTGCAGCGCAATGCTGCAAAACAACACGCGCCACTGGTGCAGCAAGTCGAATCCAAACAATTACGTCTCTTGTGCAACTTGCTTGACTGTTCCAGCCCCATTTACCGCCCGCTTGTTCCCCCTGCGCAACTGACTGGCGGCAAGACTGAAGCGGTAGAATGTTCCCACCGGGTCGGGTATGCCTTCCTCGATGATCCGCTGTATTTCTGCCGGGTCCTGGCTGTCGATTACCGAGGCCAAGGCGCTCATCAGCCGTGCGCCGTAGTCGTCCACGCCCTCGTTAGGCCCATGACAGCCAATGCATGGCGAGTTGACCTGCGGGCAAAGCGCACCGCAGCCAGCGCGGGTAGCTATTCCGCAGCAAACCAGCCCCTGTTCCAGCAGACAGGTTTCTTCATCGGGAATGATTTCCCAGGTGCGATGGAACTTCTTGATCTTCTTCTCGTTGCGTTTCCGCGGACATTCGTCGCAGACAGTTGTGTTGACGCCGATTACCGAACCTTTCGGCGGCAGCTTGCCCTCCAAGACCGCCGTCAGCGCAGCCCAGATGTTCTTGGCCTCTGGCGGGCAACCGGGCAGGTAGTAATCCACCTCTACCGTCTGATCCAGCGTCTTCAGCGTGTCGTAAAAAATCGGCAGCGAAAGCTTTCCTTCCGGCACGTCGGTACTCGGTTGCGGGCGGTAGTCCTTAGGATTTTCGGGAAAAGTTGAGGAGCCTTCCTTGTAAACCGTGTCGAATATCACCTTGCGGTTGTGAAGGTTGGCCAGGCCGGGAATGCAACCCTCGTGTGCACAAGAGCCGAAGGCCACTAGCACCTTCGATTTGCGGCGCATCAGTTGCGCCATGTATTCCTGTTCGCTGGTGCGTATGCCTCCGTTGAACAGGCACAGGTCGATGCTGCCGTCGGGCATTTTTTCCACATCGCGCACCTTGCCGTCGGTGGCACAGGGCCAGAAGACGATGTCGAAGGCGGCAGCCACGTCCAGAATGTGCGTGTCGATGCCCAATACGGCGATCTCGCATCCGCCGCAGGAGGCCGCCCAGTACAAAGCCAGCTTTCCCTTGCTCATCAGCTCACCTCCAAAGCTTCTTCGTGTTCATGGACGATGTGCCGCAAGGCTTCTTCCCGCTGCGGATCGTCGGCCCAGTTGTCGGACCAGCGCAGTGGGCCAAGTCGGCGGACGTTGTTGGTGAGTCGGTCGATGGCCTCGGCGAGCTGTTGTCCTTCGGCTGCCGAGGCCCAGACCAACTCGATGCGCTCCGGTTCCAGGCCCATCGCCACCAGCGTGTGTTTGAGCATATAGAACCGCCGCATGGCCTTGTAGTTCTGCTCGATGTAGTGGCACTCACCGGGATGGCAGCCGGCGACCATCACGCCGTCGGCGCCCAGGGCCAGTGCCTTGAGGACAAATCCCGGATCCACTCGGCCGCTGCACATCACCCGGATAACCCGCACATTGGGCGGATACTTGATCCGTGCCGAGCCAGCCAGGTCCGCCGCGCGGTACGAACACCAGTTGCACAGGAAACCCACGATTTTCGGCTCAAACTTGTCGTTTTCCATATTCTGCACGCCTTTCTTGCGGCGATCCTCAACGTCCCCTTCCCGCTTTTTCACACCCTTTCCGCATTGCCCGCACTAAGCTCTTCGGGCGTAGCGGTTACAGGTTGCGGTTGCAACCTTTCTGCATAACATCTGGTCGCACGAACCGTTCGGCCAGCCCAAGGCTGTTGCCTACCGACGGCACGGCTACTATCCACTGAAGAACCTCAGGTGGTAGCCGCCGGCAACGTTCTGGATATTTCAACATCCACAGGTGCGGCTTGCGCGGGCTGGCCGTCGGGTTTTGCATCCCACAAAATGCCCTCCAATTCAGCCGCGATCTGCTCGTTGCTGAAGTGCGCACCGGTTATGGCATTGGCCGGGCAGGCAGCCACACAAGTACCGCAGCCTTTGCACATCGCGGCGATTACGCGGCTGACGGCTTTCTCTTCGTCGTACTCGATTGCGTTGTACGGGCAGAGGTTGTTGCAAATGCGGCATCCGGAGCACTTCTGCTCGTCGATCGTAGCAATGATCGGTTCGATCATCACTTTGCCGGCGGTGATCATGCCGGCCACCCGGGCCGCGGCTGCCGCCCCCTGGGCCACTGCCGCGGGGATGTCTTTCGGCCCCTGGCAGGCGCCGGCTACGAACACCCCGTCGGTCATGGTGGCCACGGGGTCGAGCTTCGGGTGACGTTCGGTGTACCAGCCGGCCATGCTGCACGAGATGCCCAGTTTCAGCCCCAACTCTTTGGCGTCGGCCTGCGGTTCCAACGCCGCCATCAATATCACCATGTCCACCGGTATCCGCCGCTGCAAACCCAGCAGGGTATCTTCCACCTGGACGATCAGGCGGCCTTGTTCGTCGGGCAGCCGGGCGGCATCGGTCACTTCGGCCACCTTGCCGCGGACGAAGTGCATTCCTTCTTCCAGCAGCCGCTGATAGAACTCCTCGTAGTCCTTCATCGGCGTGCGCATGTCGATGTAGAACGAGTACACTTCGGCCTTGGTCTTCTCCAGCACCAGATGACCGAACTTCAGCGCCGCCATGCAACACACGTTAGAGCAATACTGGTTGTGCCGCACATCGCGGCTGCCCACGCAGTGGATAATGGCGATCCGCTGCGGCTCGGTCTTTCCGTCGCGGAGCACTATCTTGCCGCCGGTCGGGCCGGCGGCGTTGCACATCCGCTCGAACTCCAGGTTCGTAAATACGTTGGCCAGCCGCCCGTAGCCATACTGCGGTATGCGACGGCAGTCGAACAGTTTCCAGCCGGTGGCCACGATGATGTTGCCTACCTCGATCTCCAAGATCTCGTCCTGCTGGTCGTAATCTATCGCCTGCGTGGGACAGACTTTCGAGCACACCTGGCATTTGCCCCGGGTGAACCAGATACAGTTGGCCGTGTCGATGACCGGCGTGCGCGGCACCGCCTGTGGAAACGGGGTATAGATGGCCTTGCGATAGCCCATGCCGGCCTCGAAAACATCGTCGATCACCTTTCGCGGGCACTTTTCCACGCAGATGCCACAACCGGTGCACTTCTCGTAGATCACATGGCGCGCCTTCTGGCGAATTTTCACCTTGAAGCATCCCACCGAGCCGCTGACCTCCTCGACCTCGGCATAGGTGAACATCTTCACCTTTTCGTGCTGGCCGACTTCCGACATCTTGGGCGTTAGGATGCAGGCCGAGCAGTCCAGGGTAGGAAAGGTCTTGTCGAACTGCGCCATGTGACCGCCGATGCTCGGTTCGCGTTCGACCAGATACACCGGGTAGCCGGCGTCGGCCAGTTCCAGCGTGGCTTGCAGGCCGGCGATTCCGCCGCCGATAACCAGCGTGGCCGGATTGACTTTCACTTCCGCCGGTTCCAGTGGCCGCTGGTACTTGACCCGCTCGGCTGCTGCGGCCACCATGGCTTTGGCTTTTTCGGTAGCGGCCTGGCGATCGGTGCTCACCCACGAGACGTGCTCGCGGATATTGGTCATCTGGCACAGATATTGATTCAGCCCGGCGTTCTGGCACGCACGGCGAAAGGTCTTCTCGTGCAGATGCGGCGAGCAGGCGGCCACTACTACCCGCGTCAGACCCTCCTGGCGGATGTCGTCCTCGATCAGCTTCTGCCCCAGCGAGGAACACATGAACTTGTAGTCGCGGCTGACGACCACGTCCTTGATATTCTGGCCGGCCCACCGGGCCACTTCCTCAACATCGATCATTCCGGCGATGTTGCTGCCGCAATGACATACGTATATGCCAACCTTTTCGGCCATGAGCGATTCTCCGTTACTAAGCGGTCTAACGTCCCAAAGGTGCGGCTCAAGACACAAAGCGTTACTAGCAGGCGGTTGCCGATCCGGCTGTCTTACCGTGCAGCCTGCGGGGCAAAACCGTTCACCTTGGCCCTGATGACCGGCAACGCAGCCACCAACTCCTTGCCAAACCCGAGCTTCTTCGGGTCCAGCCCAAAAGCAATGCCCATGATTTGCGTAAAGTACACGATCGGCAGTTTGAACTCGGTGTTGAAGTAGCCGTTGACGCGCCCTTGATAGCCATCGAGATTTAACTGGCACATTGGGCACATGCAGACGATCAGATCGGCCTCGTAGTCTTGGGCGCTTTGGAGCAGCCGGCGGATCAGCTCGAAGGCCTGCGGTTCGCTGATTTGCGTCATGTGCCCGCCGCAGCAGTGCGCTTTGACCGGGTAGTCGACCACTTCGGCCCCCAACCAGGCCAGAAGGTTGTCCATTTTAATGGGATACTCGGGATTGTCGTTTTCGGGATAGGGACGCACCACCTGGCAACCGTAGTACGGGGCCACGCGCAGGCCGGTCAGCGGCTTGACTACCTTGTCGCGCACGGCCGCTTCGCCGATGTCGTCACAAATCACATCGAGCATGTGGCGAACCGTAACCGTACCCGGCCGGTAATGCAGCCCGCCGGCAGCCAGCGCCTCGTTGACCTTCTGGTTTAAATCGGCGTGCTCGCCCATCAGCCGGTCGGTTTTCTTGAGATTCAAGTAGCACGCCGCACAGGGGGCCACCAGTTGCTTCAGTTGCGGATCGACCAGCGCCAGATTGCGGGCGATGACGGCCGTGGCCGTCAGCTCGTCCTGGCTGAAATACTCGGTAGCCCCGCAGCAATTCCAGTCGTCTATCTCTTGCAGGCGGATGCCCAACAGGTCGGCCACCTCGCGGACCGACATGTCGTAGGCCGCCGCGTTGCACTCCAGCGAACATCCGGGGTAGTAAGCGTATTTCACCGGCGCGCTCCTATTTCTCGAGCCTTGTGAATGATTGCCTGCAACTGGTCGATGTTACGAATCTTCGTGGGCAGCAGCGACATGCGGCCGCGGGTGAACATCGAAAAGCCCATCGGCCCCATCTTCAAGGCACTCAACGGCCTGCTGAGCAGGTGATAACCGGTGGCCAGGCCGAACTCGAAGCTGCGGCCATACTTGTCCACGTAGTCGGTAAAGGTCTTGGCCAGTGCCGGGGCGTCGGTATCCTTGTATCGCCGCTCGGCTATCGACAACCGCTTGAGCGTGTAGATGATGTCGGTAACGGGGATCTCTTGCGGGCAGCGGACCGTGCAGTAGTAGCAGGAGACGCAAGCCCACATGGTGTTGGCCGAAAGAACCCGGTCGCGCTGCCCGGCGTTTATTAGCGCGATCAATGCCCGCGGGGTAAGTTCCATGTCGGCCCCGCTGGGGCACGAGCCGCCGCACGTCCCACACTGAAGGCAGTGCAACATGCGATGGCCGTTGGGCGTCTGCGCGATCACTTCGTTGCGAAAAGTATTGTTTTCGGCGGCCGTGGCAGTAGCCATGTGATTCCTCCGGCTCGATCTGGGAAAACTGTTGTGCGGCTGGCGGCGGCTGCCTGCTGCGTTGCCACAACGCTTCATCGCTGTAGCGTCACAGTCGGCAGTAGCTCAGTCCATCCAGTACACCAAAAAGCTATCACACCGCCTGACAATTGGCTTTATTGTTAGCCGTTCAGCCCTGCCGTCTCGGGCTTTTAGTTTGGGAATGCGGTGAAACACTAGGCACAAAAGTGGTGCAAGCAAATCCCGTGCCATTACAGCAGTAAAGAATAGACTACAGAGTGTTACTCATTTCTACACAACGATTTATGGCACAGCCTATCTCTCGACCCACTACACACGCGCCGCCTGCGCCCGCGAAAAACCGTGACCCGCCCACGGAACTCCGCGAGTCCGCCGGTGCCCACAGCACCGCGCCACGGGCAGTCTGCCGAGGGCGGTAGCTGACCACCAAGGCACGAAGACACAGAAAGATGTTCAGCAAACATGATAAGCGCAAATAGTCTGCACGTGTCGCCATCTCCTGCGTAAGGCCCGTAACGATGGCAATTTACGTAGGCAGTAGCTTCGGTGCCTTCGGCCAGTTGGCGATTCAACGTGCACGGCCGGGGGGCGATTGGATCTCGTCCACTTGGCATGTTTGCCGCGCCCGGTCGATTCCGCTTTCCCAGGATGCTCGGGGGGGCCAAGATCCTCGATCCTCAACGTGCCAGCATGGTCAAGAGTGCACGCATGGTCAATCGGCCAGGCTACTGGCTGCCGCCACATAGCCATATTGCTCGCTGTAGGATGCCCAACGCTCGGCGATCCTGGCGCGCATCTGGGGCGTGATGTCGTAGCGATTGGTCTTATATTCGGCCTGGTTAGCGACGAACTGCTGCAAGGCAGGCAATACTTGTTCGAACTGGCCCAACTCCAGCTCCTGATAAACCCTCCGCATCTGGCCGATGGGGTCTTTCACCAGTTCCTCGTAGCGCACCTGGCAGAACTGTCCCGGCCGTAGCAACTTCTGGTCGCGCCAAAAGACCTCGTACATCCGCAGCAAAGTCTCGAAGACGTGTTCTTCCAGACCTTCGTAGCGAGGCGTTTGCAACCCCTGATCCCAGTACAGGCGCTTCCACAGATTTACCGTAGAGGGAAACAGCACCAGCGGATCGCGCACTATATGCACGAACTTGGCATTGGGAAACATCTCCAGCAATACCCGAATCCGACAGGTATGCGGCGGCGACTTCAGCACGATTCGCTTTGGCGTCCGCAGCGTCAGGCACTTCAGGAACCACAGCAGCCGATCTTTCCAGCGCTGGACTGCTGCCGGCGGTAATCCCTCCAGTGTAAGGTACTGCTGGTCCTGCGGAGGACGGTTCGAAAAAGTGATAGTCAAATAAGGCGAGCGTTCGCCCATGTTGCACAGCGCGAACTCGTCTTCCTGCGGGTGGTCCCAGCCGGCAGGCATGTTGTCCATCGGCCGACGGGCAGGCAGAAGGTATTTCAGCAGCGGCCGGAACAACCAGCCAGAAATCAAGAAGTGATTCGGTGCGAAAGAAGCGTAGGTATCCGGATACGTGTGCCGCCGATCCAGCGCCAGCAGTTCGTGCAACAGCGTAGTGCCCGAACGCCAATGCCCGATGACGAAAATCGGGTCGTCAGCCAACGGGGTTTGGCGAATTCTCCGGCCGAGAATCAATTCCTGAATCAACCACAGCGCGGAATTGAAAACTGCCAGCACCGACAGCACGGCGGCCATTCCCCACGAGCGCGGCCCGATGGCAAATCGGTTGCGCCACAACAGACCAAACCAGCCGGAGATATTCATGCCGCTCCAGAAGCGGGGAATCCACGGTCTGTCGCGCGAACCGAATTGCTGAACGGTCTGCTTTTTGTTTGCCTCGGTGCCCATCGTTCTGTCGGATTGCCGGACTACAATGCCAGCCCAGCCCTTTTTGCCCAAATACCCTGTTTTGCCGATCCGCCCAAACCGTGCTCCGCATCACTATGGTTTTGCCCGGGATGCATTTGGACGCCATTGCGCCGCAAACACTTCGGTCTTTGCAAAACGTAGCGACCGCTTGATGTACACTTTTCCTAGTGTCCCGTCTGACCCCGTATTGCGACGGTCAATTTGCGAAGGTCAATAGCTCCCGCCACCGCACAGCACACGGCAAGACACACCCCAGCAAGGTGCCACACAAGCCAACAGTGCCGATGGTAACAAACCGGCCGCAGTCCAGACAAGCCTGGATAACAGATTGCAACAATTGCTGTCACGTCCCAGATCGAGGAATGAACTCTGCCACCAATCGCACGGCTAGCGGTGACACCCAGCAGACAAAACACCTTTACACGCGCGGCGGTGCGAAGATATGCTTCTGCCGCTTCAGGCTGGGGTGGACAGCGAACAATCGACAGGCAACGGTAGGCAGACCGGGGGCGGAGGCCGGCAGGAAAAAGGCAGAAGGCAGAAGGCGGCCGGCAAACAACGGCCCGGAGGGACAGACTGTACATCAGCTACGCCACACAACATTCGGTGGACGAAAGCCGTCGGCCAGTCTTTGGGGCGTCGCACGGCGGCCAGCCAATGGAAACATGCTTATGGACATCTCATTATCGTTGTTTCGGGCCTGTTCTGTGGTTTCAGCAATTGTCGTGTCGGCAATTATTACATCGGGCACGGCAATCCTGGCGGAAGCGGCAGAGTTCCGCGTGGACAATCGGGTTTTCGTCGCCGGCCAGCAAGAGCCAGTTTCCCAAAGCATGACGATCTGTCACGCAGGCGTTGTGTACGACTTCATACGCCGCCCGGCGGAACTGATGGTTTACGATCCGCGCTCGCAAATGCTGACCCTCGTGGACCCGCAGCGCCAAGTGCGCACTTCTTTGAGCAAGGCCGATCTGACCGGTTTTTGCCAGCAGTTGAAGCGCTGGGCCGAAAGCCAGAACGACCCGGCGACAAGGTTTTCGGCCAATCCGCAGTTCGAAATCCAGTTCGACGAAACGCGCAGGGAAATCTCGGCCAAAAGCACATGGGTCAGTTACCTGGTAGTGGGGCGACCGGCACAGGACGCCGAAGTGCTCAGGCAGTACCACGAGTTCGTCGACTGTTCGGCACAGATCAATGCGCTGCTGAATCCCGGCTCGCGGTTGCCGTTCCCCCGACTGGCACTGAACCAGCACTTGGCGCGCCGATCACTGCTGCCCGAACGGGTAGAACTGACCATCATCACCACTCGGGGCGGCAGCCAGAAGCAGACCACCTTGCTAAGCGAGCATCAATGGAAAGAAACGTTGGCCGAAGCGGACCTGGCGCGAATCCGCGAAGTGCAAAAGTGGCTGGTGGAGTTCAAGCCTGTGCCGATCAGTCAATACATCCAGACCGCCAAGAACCACTGCGGCCGGCAATAAGCACCGCTGAGGGCCAACAAGCACCGATGACCGGCAAAAAGCGCTGGTCACCGCCCAAACCACCGGTGCGCTCGGCGCACCGTGGGAAGCGTTCACCTGCGGATGGGCTTTGCCAGCTCGTTGATGTGTTCGGCGATCCATGCTTCCAGCTCGCCCCAATCGACTGGGGGCAATTGCGAGCGGTCGGGACGCAGATTGGCCGCCCCTTTGATATACACGTGGATGATCTCGTTGGCCGGTTTATTGGTGTTCCAGTGGAGCAGGATGCGGATACAGCGCGGCAACGCACCCGGCACATCCAACTCGTGCAGGCACATCAAGGCCACATCGAACCAGCCGAGCTGCCGAGCGGCAAGCGCAGGGAACTCCGCGTTCAAGTCGGGCGTGGTCGTGAAGATAGCACTGGCCACATCTTCCGGCTCGATGCCATTCAGCCGCACCATCAGGGCCAGCAACTGCCGGGTAGCCGTCAAAATCGCTTCCGGCGTGTTGTCATCGGCCGTCGTTGCACCACGAACACCACGACACAACATGAATGAGACAACTCCTTGATAAGGCTGACAAGGCTGACCAGTCAGTACTCACGGCTGCAAATACCATGGATGTCGGTAAGCACGGTGCATCATTCGCAAGGCTTCGTCGTCGCCCAGGAACTTTTCCTCATTCGGGTCCCAGACCAGCTTGCGCCCTAGCCGAACCGCCAGCTCGCACACGTGGCTAATGATGTCGCTGTGTACTGCGTCGTCGATATTGCTCACAGGCGTTTCCCGAGTGCGCACGCACCGGATGAAGTTCCGCTCCTGGCCTTCGCTGACCGGCAGACGAATGGCATCGTCCGCAAGCTTCACATCGCGGAGCGACTGCGGCTGGCAGTCCATCGAGGCGTAGTACAAGGCCACCCAACCTTGCTCGCCTATCAGTTGTGCGTAATTGCCCAGCTTGGCCAGACTTGGTTCTTCTTGTTTGGGCACGCCTTCCGCCCAGTACTCCATGGTCACTCCGCTGGCGAAGCGGATGGTCACATCCCAATCGATGACCACGTCGTTGCGGCCTTCCTCGGGAATCAAGCCTTTGCCTTCCACTTCCCACAGGCCTTGCTTGTGCGTGTCGAAGGCCCACTGTAGCAGGTCCAGCGGATGCGCTCCCCAGCCGGCAATAAACCCAATGGCGTAGTCATATACATGGAACCAGTCGCCGCCGCTATTGGGGCAGCCCGTGTAGGGGCGCCACGGAGCTGGCCCAAGCCACAACTGATAGTCCAGCCCGGCAGGGACAGGCAGTGGTTTCGTGGAACCGCCGCGGGCGCTGTTGGGTGCCTTGACGCGGATGTGCTTGACCTTGCCAATGTAACCGTTGCGCACCAGTTCGGCGCCGAATCGGCAGGCGGGGCTTGCTCGGGCTTCCGTCCCGTATTGGAACACGCGGTTGTAGCGCTTGATCACCTCGCGGCAGAGCAAATCTTCGCCGATGCAAACCCCCAACGGCTTCTCCACGCAGACGTCTTTCCCGGCTTTGGCGGCCATGACGCTCATGGGCACATGCCAGTGGTCGGGCGAAGCGATGCTGACGGCGTCGATGTCGTCGCGCTGGAGTATCTCGCGGAAATCAACATACGCCTGGCAGTCTTCGGTCTTGTAATGGGAGTCGACCGTCTGCTTCGCCCGCTGGAGCACATGCTGCCACACGTCGCAGACGGCCACCACTTGGGCTTCCGGGCAGCCGAGGGCTTCCTGGCAATTGAGCAGCCCGCGAGGACCGACGCCGATATAGGCCATCGTAATGCGCTGGCTGGCCGGCGGGCGGCCGTCGCCGCCCAGAGCAACCGCCGGAACGAAATGGGGCAGCGCAAATGCCGCACCGCACGCACCACCCAGGGCAAGTAAACGACGGCGAGTCAACCTTTGCGACAAGGATGATGACATAGCTTCCTCCCCTGAGCGCTTCGACGGTTCAGACAGGTCATTCCAATATTCCCGAGGTTGTGCATGTTTCGCCAGCATGTTTTCAATTTTTTTCAAGTCATCCGGAGGCCCCCGCTCCGTCGTGGCCGCATTTGGGGAGATGGACCTATGCTGATACGAAACGGACGCGATCGCAGCGCGTTCCTCCATTGGTTGCAGCCGCTGGCCGCTACATTTCGTTTGGGCCGCCGTCCGCTTTAAGGAAACCTTACTACGGCTACACTGGTTACAGCCGCCACGGTTCGCGTGCCGAGCGCGCCAGCAACCGGTTTGCCTCATCGTCGCCGATGACCATCTCGGCCACCGGGTCCCACCGCAACTTGCGTCCTAGTTCCATGGATATATTGGCCAGGTGGCAGACCGTAGTCGAGCGATGCCCCACTTCCACCGGCACGTTTACCAGCCGCGGCGAGCGCTTGCGGATGGCGTCCAGCCAGATGCCCATGTGCGTGCCAGCGGTGCTTTCCGGGGCCAGGTGGATTTCGTTCGGGCCGATCGCACTGGTCAATAGCGATTTCGGCTCGGCGTCGAGCTGTTCGCGGCTGACGTATATCCACCCTTCGCTCCCCTCGAAGCGCACACCGCCGGTACGGATGCCGGTCGAGGCGCTGCCCAGAATGACCTTCACATCGTTGGGATAGATGTACTCGGCCGAGACGTCGTAATAGGCGTCGTGCAGGCCATTGGGATTACGTTTGCCTTGTGCCGAGACTTCCAGCGGTCCGGAATCATCGGCGCCCAAGGCCCATTGCACGATATCCAAGTGGTGTGCACCCCAGTTGGTCATGTCGCCGCCGGAATAATCGCTGACAAACCGAAAATTGTAGTGACAGCGGTCCTTGTGATACGGTGCCCAAGGGGCCGGCCCAAGCCACAGGTCGTAATCCAACTCTGGCGGCACGGGCTGGGGCTGCCAGGGGCCTGAGTTCTTGCCCGCCCGGGCGACGATCATCACCTTAATAGTGTGCAACTTCCCCAGCCTTCCGTTGCGCACCAATTCGCAGGCGCGGATGAACTTCTCGTCGCTGCGCTGCTGGCTGCCCACCTGCAAAATGCCGTTGTAGCGGCGGACGATATCGACCATCAGGCGTCCTTCGCGCACCGTAAGGGTCATCGGCTTTTCGATGTACACCGCCTTGCCGGCCTTGATCGCCGCGACGGACATGAAGGCGTGCCAGTGGTCGGGCGTGGCGATCACCACCCCGTCGATGTCCTCGCGGTCCAACACCTCGCGGAAATCGTTGTACGCCTTGCAGCTCCGGTCGCCGGCCAAGGCGTCGATTTGCTGGCGGGCTTCTTCGCGGCGCTTGGCGTCCACGTCGCAGACGGCCAGTACTCGATCGCCCCCGGCCATGATCTGCTGCCCTCGGCTGCCCGAGCCGATTAGCGCCGTGGTGATCCGCTCGCTGGGCGGTCGGCCATCGGCGCCCCAGGCCGCCGAACTGACCAAATACGGCACAGCCACTCCGCAAGCGGAACATCCCAAAAATCGCCTGCGGGTTACCGAGCCACCCATAGCCGACGGCGTGCGAGAGTTGCTTGCCCGATCGGTGACCCGCTCGGTTGCACGTGCGATTGACTCCGCCCTGGCGATGTTGTCGTTATTGTGGCGTGGAAATTGCTGCATTTCGGGTAACTCCTGACTTATTGACGTTCGTAATACGTGGTGACAGGCGCCACTAGGGAAAACCTTATATCGATCAGGCACTACCTTTGGCAGAGACCAATAGATTGGCGGCTGTACGGTCTGGGCCAGCCGACCACCTGCCGCCGAACAGATCGAAGTAACCAACCGAAGTTGTCAACATTTGCGGGCCGAACGCTCCGGCCGTCCGCTGTGCGCCGCCCGCCATACCCATGCGGAGGCTCGAACGCTCCTTTGCAAAACACCGTCCTTTACGAAACGCAGCCGCTTAACGCAGATGCGCGCAACCGGTCAGCACATTTGGCGTTTTCCTCATAATCTAGTCTAGCGCGGCGCCGGTGGCAATCTTCGGCTTGCAAGTGGCAGGCAAACTCGCTTGCACAGTGGATCGTCGATCGCGGTAGATAAGACGACAGTCGCGTCTGTTGTGTTTTCGTCAATCGCCTCTGTTTTCGTCGATCGTGGCCAATCACTAACGCTAAATGCTACGACGACGCGTGTCGCTCCAAATCGCCGTACAACCTGCGGGCACAGTGCACACATGATAGGACGCACAAATTACGCGAATAATCGGCCATAAGGCTTCAAGGCGATGTGTGACGACGCAGCCGGCGTGTTGCTGGACTTCTTTGCATCTGCCAGACATAATTCAGTATGGCCCTGGGGCGACGGTATGGGCCGCTGCGGTGGGGTTGCGGATGGCGCCCGGAGGATCGTCATTCGGTCGATTGGGCGCTATCCAAACCGGAGTTACACCGTCGGGGCATAGGGCAAGTCGGCCAGAGGCCAGGCCGCTGCCGGAATCGACCGCTTGAAACGGTTGTGCCTCTTGCGGTCTTCGTGCCGGACTCGTGGCATCTTCGATCAAGGGTTGCCAAGCATATGGACTGGGAAGCTGGTTGGCTCGGCCGGCTCGTCGGACCGGAGGCTGAAGGTAGCATCGAGGGCCTGGTACTGGGGCTGGCCATTGTGGCCATTTTGCTCGTGGCCGCTATGTACGTGGCGGCGCAAGTTCGCTTTAACTCGACAAAACAGGAACCCACGGCCAGCGATTTGCTGACAAAGTTCCGCGAAATGTACTATCAAGGTGTGCTGAGCGACTCCGAATACCGAACTATAAGAACTACGCTGGCACCCCAAATCAAAGATGAGTTAAGCGATAACCAGAAAACCGGTTAAGACGTTCTTTGTTGCCGGCGCCGCAAGACTCGATTGTGGCGAATGTGCCGCCGAAGCAGCACACCGCAAAGCGAAGAAAACTTTAGCTTCGCCGTGGCCGTAGAAAATCTGAGGGGGCCGTAGTACACGACTGGAACCGAGAAGAGAAAGCCATGCCACTGGGACGCGACTTTACCACCGGACGCCGCGGCAACGGTCCAACTAAGAAGAACGCTTTCTGCTCTTTCTGCCGCAAGAGTTACCGCGACGTTGGGCCGCTGGTCGAAGGGCCGGGCGACGTTTACATCTGCGGCGAGTGTATCGACCTGTGCCAGTCGATCCTCGAACAAGAGCGCCGCCGCCGCGGCGCCGCCAAGCCGCTGCTAGGCCGCATCCCTACCCCACGCGAAATATGCGCCCATTTGGACCAATATGTCATCGGCCAGGAACACGCCAAGAAGGTGCTATCGGTAGCCGTCTATAGCCATTACAAACGGCTGATGCACGGCCGCGTGCCCGGCGACGTGGAAATCGACAAGTCCAATATCCTCTTGATCGGGCCGACCGGTTGTGGAAAGACACTGCTGGCCCAAACGTTGGCCAGGATACTAGACGTGCCCTTTGCCATCGGCGACGCCACCACCTTGACCGAAGCAGGCTACGTGGGCGAGGACGTAGAGAACCTGCTCCTGAAATTGTTGCACGCCGCCGATTTCGACATCGAAGCCACTCAGCGCGGCGTGATATACATCGACGAGATCGACAAGATCGGCAAGACCAGCCAGAATGTGTCGATCACGCGCGACGTGTCGGGCGAAGGCGTACAGCAAGCACTGCTGAAGATGCTCGAGGGCACCATCGCCAACGTCCCGCCGCAAGGCGGCCGCAAACATCCCGAGCAGCAGTACATCCAGGTCGATACCACCAACATCTTGTTCATCTGCGGAGGAACATTCGTCGGCATCGAAAACATCATCGCCCGACGACTGGGCCGACGAACAATCGGCTTCGGCCAGGAGGGCAGCGCGCGGGCCGAAATGGCGCTGGGTGATCTGCTACAGCAGGTCACCCCCGACGACCTGTTGCAATTCGGAATGATCCCCGAACTGATCGGCCGGCTGCCGGTTATCTCGGCTCTGCGGCCGCTGGACTTGCCTGCGATGATCCGCGTTCTTACCGAGCCGAAAAATGCCATCGTCAAACAGTACCAGGCGCTGTTTGCCATGGAGAACGCGGAACTGGTCTTCACGCCCGAAGCACTCCGGGCGATCGCCGTCAAGGCCAAGCAGCGCGAGACCGGCGCACGTGCCCTGCGCGCCGTGATCGAAGAAGTAATGCTCGACATCCTCTTCGAACTGCCCGAAAAAGGCCCAGGTATGCGCTTCGTAGTAACCGAGGACGTAGTACTGGGCAAACAGAAGCTCATGCCTATGCCAGCCGCCAAAAGCGCGTAACACCGCGCAATCACTGGGCGTTGCGGCCAGCTTTTCGCTTTGTCGCCCGGCGCACAATTGCCGCCGCCGGCGCACTCGGCTAGGATTATGCTTCAACTATGGTATCGACCGCTGCCGGCGGTTTCTGTGGATGTCAAGATTCGTCGCTGCCAACCACAGGAGCGCGAAAATGAGAGTCGCCATGCAGGCATGTGGGGCGATGGTCTTGCTGGCCCTCATGGTCTTATTCCCCTGCGCCGCAGCCGACGAGCTAGAAGCCGGTTTTCGCAGCGTCCCGCAGTCGGCCAGACCGTGGGTATATTGGTGGTGGCTTAATGGAAACGTGGATGAAGCCACGATTTCCCGGGATCTGGAAGCTATTAGGGAACTGGGTTTTGGCGGCCTGCTGATGTTCGATTCGCGCGGCTACTGGGACGATCCGAGCCACGTGGTCCTGCCGCCCACCAAGATGGACTTCATGTCGAACCAGTGGCGGCGACTGCTGCGAATGTCCGTCGAGAAGGCACACAAACTTGAATTGGAAGTAAGCGTGAATCTGAGTAGTTGTGCCGGCTCGCTCAAAGGGCCCTGGGGGGTTGGCGACGACGCCCCGAAGAAACTCGTCTGGCAGGCGCTGGAAGTGCCGGGTCCCCAGAAGCTAACTTACGAGATGAGAAAGCCCGAGGGCCAGCGTTTTTGGCCGGTTGCCGTGTTGGGTGTGATGGTCGGCCACGGTGCAGCCCAGCCCGCCGGCGCTTCGCCCGGGGCAGTACGCCCGGAAGACTGGCAGGACGCCGGGCCGAGGACCGCACTGAAAGTAGTCGATTTGACGCCGCAGGTGGACGCCCAGGGACGCCTCGTCTGGGAAGTCGAGCCGGGACAGTGGTTTCTGCTGCAATTCGGCTACGTGACAATCAAAGGCCGCCAGCACGATGTTGACATTCTCGATCCGCAGGCGGTCGAGGCGCACTTCGATCGGATGGGAAAGGCGATCTTGCAGGATGCCGGGTCGCTGGCGGGCAAAACGCTCACCCACTTCTACACCGTCAGTTGGGAAGGCGCCCTTCCCACCTGGACCCGGGGATTTGAAACACAGTTCGAGACCCGCCGCGGATACAAACTGCGCCCCTGGCTGCCGGTGCTGGCCGGTTTTATCGTCCGCAGTCCAGAAGAATCGCAGCGTTTCTTGCGCGATTACCACAAGAGCTTGGCCGAGTGCTTCCAGGAAAACTACTATGGCAAGCTGCACGAGCTTTGCCGCAAGCACGGACTGAAGTGGCATGCCGAGTCGGGCGGACCGTGGAACCGCAGTTTTCTCGTATTCGCCCAGGCCGACCAATTGGCCTTCCTGGCTCGCACCGACATGCCGCAGGGGGAGTTCTGGTGGGGCGGCATGCAGGCGTCGCGCCACCGGGGGTTCAATCTCTCAGCCGCGATGACGGCCCATATCTACGGGAAACCCCTGGCGGCCGCCGAGGCCTTCACCCACATGGTGCATCATTGGTCGGCCTATCCCGCCGTGCTCAAACCGTGCGCCGATGCGGCTTTTTGCGAGGGCATCAATCATCTGATCTGGCATACGTTCACCGCCTCACCCCCCGAGTTCGGCCAACCCGGCGTCGAATACTTCGCCGGTACACACCTGAACCCCAATGTAACGTGGTTTCCCGTGGCCAAACCGTTTGTCGGCTATCTGGGACGCTGCCAGTGGATGCTCCGGCAAGGGCATTTCGTGGCCGATGTGTGCGTGTACATCGGCGACAGGCCGTATCTAAGCTGGACCAACACTGCCTCTGTTCGGGCGGAAAGCACCACCACGTGGAGCGAGCGGGCGACCCTGAAACTGCCCAAGGGATACTCGTACGATCTGGTCAATTCCGAAGTGTTGCTGAACCGGATGAGCGTGCAAGATGGCCAGTTGCGGCTGCCCGATGGGATGTGCTACCGGGTGCTGGTGGTGGACTGGGAAGAGGACCTCGCCGAACCGGCAGTGCTGGAAAAACTGGTGGCGCTGGCCAAGTCAGGGGCCAGGATCGTGCTGGGCCGCAGGCGCCCCGACCGTGCGCCCGGACTGAGCGGCTATCCGGCGTGCGACCGGCGCGTTCGGCAACTGGTCGAGGAACTGAGCATTCCGGCGATTACCGGCAAATGCGTAGAGGAGGTGCTTCTGGCTGCGGGAGTCCGCCCCGACTTCGAGGGGCCGTGGAACTACATTCACCGGCGCACGCCGCAGGCCGACATCTACTTTGTGGCAGGTTCTGGAACCGCCCGGTGCACCTTCCGGGTCCACGGAAAACAACCGGAGCTTTGGGATGCCGTCACCGGTCGGATCGTCGCGGCGCCCGAGTGGCGATGGACCGAGGACGGACGCACTGTGGTGTCGCTCGCTCTGCCGGAAAACGGCTCGATGTTCGTGGTCTTTCGCAAGCCGGGCGAGCCTTCGGCTGCCAGTGCGCCGTCGGCTGCCGCTGTACCTGCGCGCTCGGTCGCCCCAGTCCTCCAGCCGCTGGTGCTTGCCGGGCCGTGGCAAGTCAGTTTCCAGCCGGGACGCGGCGCGCCAGAATCGCTTGTCTTCGAGCGCCTCGTGCCTTGGAACGAACATCCCGATGAAGGCGTAAAGTACTTCTCCGGCACAGCCACTTATCGAAAAACCTTCGAACTTTCGCCCCAGCAAGCTGCCCGCGCAGTGCGCATCGGGCTGGGCGAAGTCAAATGCATAGCGGAAATTAAAGTCAACGGGAAACCTCTGGGCATCGTGTGGACGGCCCCGTGGAGCGTGGATGCCACCGGAGTCGCCAGGGCGGGCAGCAATGAGCTGCTGATTTACGTGACCAACACTTGGGTCAATCGGCTGATTGGCGATGCGGGCTTGCCCGAGGACAAGAGAATCACACGCACCAACGTCGCCCTGCGAGCCGGCAAGAGGGGCCCGACCTTCCGTGCCTTTCAAGGGTTCGCTTCCGAGGATCCGCTGATGCCATCGGGTCTGTTAGGGCCGGTGCAATTGGAGTTCTGCGATACGGCCCAGTCTCCTTGACCTGGTCTAGGATAGTTTCCCATTTCATTTGGAGTAACTAGCGTTGAAGGCAACAATCAACAAACTGAAACTGGTGGGCGCTGCCGCCATTGTGTTGATCATTGTGATCGTGGTTTTGCAGAATACGCAGCCGGTGGAAACAAAGCTGCTGTTCCTAAAGGTCACGATGCCCAATGCAGCGCTGCTGTTCGGAACGCTGATCATCGGCTTTGCCATCGGGGTGCTGACCGCGGGCTATATCGTATCCGTGGCCAAGAAAAAGCAGTCCGATTGACCGAACGCCGGATGTGCTTGTTCTGCTGCACCAGCACCGCCGACGCCCAAAGTGCCATCTCTGGCGTGCCCAGCAGCGTAATCTGTCTACGCAATCTAGCCTCATAGGAAGTATCATCTGCACACTGTGCGCGCATGTTATAGGCCCGCGCATGTTGCAAAAGGCCAATTTGGATAGCTACGCCAGGTCGTGGACTTGTGCCCACCGCCAGGGGACCACCGGGGGGGTGTGCCAAAATGCGCATTGACAACCGGCGGGCATTTCGGGTACAAACCCGCCGCTGTTAATCTCTTCGCACAGGCCGCACGATGCGCACACGGCAATCATGCCCAGGCAGCAGGCGGCCCGTGGCAAATCTTTTCCTAAAGCGTCTTGGCCATGCCAGCAAGGACCACCGACGAGCGGCAGGTCGATTCAAGCCCTGCGCGCAGCAGCTTCGTCGCGCGTCTGTTCCAGGCGCCGCGCGCGGCGCTGGCGTGGTTGAAGTCCAACCGGCTGGCGGCACTGGTGCTCGCTTTGGCATCATTGGCATCTGTGGGCGGATTGGTGATAGTCACTTTGTGGATCGCCGCTGGCAGACAGCCTGACGTCAAAGTCACTCTGCAACAGTGTCTGGAGGCGCTCGACGAAGGCCAGTATGAAAAAGCGATCAGCCTTGCCGAAACTCTTCGGGAGCAATCGGAAGCCGAGGCGGTATCGAGCGGGGCATTGTACGTTCTGGGAGCGGCCACGGCGCGACAAGCTGCCGAGGCGCTCCTGAAAGACAGGGAAAACAAGTATTTGCTGGCCGCCAACTACCTCGAGCAAGCACGGCGGGAGGGCTTTCCTCCGGATCGGCAGGCCGAGGGATTGTATCTGCTCGGCAAATCGCTGTACTACAGCGGTCAGGTTGCCGCCAGCCGGCCGATATTGCGGGAGGCACTGGAGTTCGACGCCCCTTGGAAGACAGAACTGCACGGCTTGCTGGCAGCGGCTTACGCTCATGGCACCGACGCCGACGCCGCCCGCGCCCTGGAACATAACACTGGATATTTGTCCGATCAGCGACTGTCGGCCGAGGCCCGATACCGTGGGCTGCTTCAGCGCGCCCAGATTCTCTTGCGGTTGGGGCGATTGTCGGATTGCCGCACTGCGCTGGAGCAAATACCCGAGCAGTCCAGCAGCTATGCCGATGCGCTGGTGCTGCGCGGCCAATTGCTGCTGGAAGAAGGACGGCGGCTGAAGAGTAAAAAAGACCCGTCAGCCCAAGACCAGCAAGCGGCACAAGCCAAGTTCCACGAGGCTTTGCAGACGCTCCGCTCGGCCGAGGCCCACGATACCCTCAGCGCCCAAGCTACTCGTAAAGCCATGTACGTTACCGGGCTGTGTTTGCTGGAAATGGGCGACACTGAGGCGGCTGCCAACCAGTTCATTCGAACGCACGCCCTGTACAGCGGCACTGCGGAAGGACTGGCCGCGGATCTGGAACAAGCCGACTTGCTGCGGCTGGCCGGCGAGCATTTGGAAGCAGTGGCAGCTTATCGCAGGGTGCTGTCTGCCATTACCGATCAGGAAGGCTTCTTCAATCCCTGGGTTACGTTGCAGCAGCTACGCGCGCGGATAATGGCCGCATATCAGGCTTATCTGGAAGGCCAGATGTTCGATCTGGCATTGCAACTAGCTCAAGGGGCTTATACTGCGTTTCCGCGGGCCCAAGCAGTGGAAATGACCGCCGAGGTGTACAGTGCATGGGCACAATCGCTGGTGGCACAGGCGGAAGGGCAACCAGCCGAAAAGGCCAGCGCGCTCCGCGCCGAAGCACGCAAGCGGTATCGGTTGGCCGGCGACAGTTACTGGCGCTTGGCCGGGTTGCAACTGGCCTCTCGGCAATATCCGGACCTGCTGTGGCAGAGTGCCAGCGCCTATTTCGACGGCCAGGACTACCATAAGGCTATCGGGGCGCTAGAAAAGTATCTGGAAAACGAACTCCAAAAGCGGCAACCACAAGCGCTGGTGCGTTTGGGCGAGGCCCTGTTGGCCACTGGGCAGCTCGATAAAGGCCTGGATGTGCTGCGCCAGTGCGCCGCCGAGTACCCTCGCGACGCGGCCGCCTACCGCGCCCGGTTGCTTGCCGCCCGAGCTTTTCTCGAACAGGCCAAGTTCGACCAGGCAGAAAAGCTGTTGCAGGAGAACCTTGCCGGCGATCACCTTGCCCCGGCAAGCAAGGAGTGGCGCGATTCGCTGATGACCTTGGGCGAGGTATTGCACGCGGCCAAGCGGTACGAAGAAGCTATCGCCCGCCTGACCGAGGCCATCCAACGCTATCCCGAAGCACCACAGACGCCAACGGCCTCCTACCTGCTTGCCGATTGTTATCGACGCCTTGCCCAGGGACACCGCGATCGACTGCTGCAACACGGCGGCCAGCAACGCCCGGTACAGCCTGGCGAAATCCAGGCCCTGTTCGGCAAAGCGTTGCAAACATATCAGCAAACGCAGGAGGCGTTGCTGCGCCGGGAAGAAACCGGTGAGTTGACGCCGCTAGAAAGTTCCATCTTGCGCAACACCTATTTTGCGACGGCAGGGCTGCTGTATGCGCTAGGCCGTTACGAAGAAGCGATCAGCGCGTACCAGTCTATCACCAGCAAGTACCAGAATCGTCCCGAAGTGCTACAGGCCTATTTGCAGTTGTCCGAGTGTTACCGACAGCTTGACCGACCTGCCGAAGCCATCAGTGCGCTGGAACAAGCCAAGATAGTGCTTAAGCGGCTAAACCCCAACTTGCCATTTGAAGAAACCACCAGATACACCGCAAAGCAATGGAGCGAGCTGCTGGAAAATGAAAGCCGGATGTGACCTGCCCGGGCCGGCAGTACCGTACCCGCCCAGGCGGTCCCGCCGCCAGTGCGGCAGCCGTTACGTGAATACAACGCTATGAATAAATCGCTGGGGATACACCACTTTTGGCCAAATCGATACGGCATGAGCCATGACCGACGCCGAGGGCCACTACGATACCGATCGACTGGCCCAGTTGCTGCGAGCCCGCTACGAATGCCTGCTGGAACTGCGCGACTTGGGCCGTCGCCAGATGGAACTGATCGAGCAAGGCGAACTGGCTGCGCTGCTGGACCTGCTGACCACCAAACAACGCAGCATCGATCGGTTGCAACAGATAGAGCGGGCGTTGGACCCATTCCGCGATCAATCGCCGCAACAGCGACGTTGGCGCAGCGCCCAGCACCGCCAGCAATGCGCCGATTTGATCGAGCAGTGCCAGTCGTTGCTGGCCGAGATCGTTGCCACCGAGAAGCGATGCGAAACCGCTTTGTTACATCAGCGAGAGCAGACCCTCGCCTTGTTGCAACGAATGCAGACGGCCAGCAACGTGCAGGGAATGTACACCGCCGAGATGGATATATCGGGCAGTCAGATAAACATACTGTCAGAGGGTTGAACGAGGCTGTGTCGAAGTTGCCGCTCCGCCATCCAATATTTCCGACCATGATCGGCAATCGGCCCGCGGCACTTCGAGTATAAGCGAAATCGGACGTGTAGGAGCCAGAAACAGTCAACACAGCGACGGCCCATGGGCAAACGACGGCCTTTGGGCAGACTAGGAAAGACTGTATGCCTTTGCAGGAACAATGGGCATGAGCCAGTCGAGTGCGATTTCGGAGTCCGTACCCCTGGGTGCAGACTGCACTTTGGAAGCAGTGCTGGCCGCCTGGCACGCGGCTACGTTGCGCCTGGAGCAGACCCACGCTGCGCTGCGTGAAGAGGTTCGCTTGCTGACTCACGAACTGGAGGTAAAGAACCGCGAACTGGCGCGCAAAAACCGCCTGGCCGACCTGGGTCAGATGGCCTCGCACGTAGCGCACGAAGTGCGCAACAATCTTGTTCCCGTGGCATTGTACCTCAGTCTGCTGCGCCGCCGGCTGGCCGACGACCCAGCGGGGCTGGAAATCCTGGACAAGATTTCCGCCGGATTTACCAACCTGGAGGCTACGGTCAACGACCTGCTGCAATTCACTTCGGAGCGCGAGCCGCAACTGGCCGTGCTCTCTGTCCGCAAGGTGATCGACGAGGTGCTCGGCGCAGTAGCCCCGCAACTGGCCGCCCAGAACATAAAAAGTGTGGTCGAGGTTTCCCCAGAGCAGCTCGTCACGGCCGACCCGCATTTGTTTCGCCGGGCGGTATTGAACTTGGTGCTCAACGCGATCGACGCCATGCCCCGCGGCGGGACGCTGACGATCATCGCCGCCAGCGACCAGGAAGCCCTGGAGCTGGAGATTTCCGACACCGGCCCCGGTTTCAGCGACGAGGCCTTGCACAGGGCCTTCGAGCCGTTCTTCACCACCAAACAGGGCGGAGTGGGGCTAGGATTGGCGATCGTCGCCAGGGTGGCCGAGGTTCACGGCGGCTCAGTGTCGGCCGTCAATTGTGCCGAGGGCGGCGCTGCACTGACCTTGCGGATTCCACATCGTGCCGTGAAGGAGCGTGCCGCATGAACACAGCTTGCGACAGCCCTGCCTTGTGGCCGCCGGCGCGCGTGCTGGTTGTCGACGACCACCAGCAGGCCCGCGACTCGATGGCCGATGTCCTTCGCCGTTCCGGGCATGTGGTGGATTGCTGCGGCAGCGCGCACGAGGCGTTGCAGCTTATCGAAAAGGAAAACTACGAGTGCATCGTGACCGACCTGAAGATGCCCGGGCTCAGCGGCGTGGAGTTCCTCATCCAGCTTGAGCGCCGGCAATACGGCGCACAGGTAGTGATGGTCACCGCCCATGCCAGCGTCGCCACGGCGGTCGAGGCGATGCGTCACGGTGCGTTCGACTATATCGAAAAACCATTCGACGCCGACCGACTGGAACGGCTGGTGGCCGAAGCAGTGCGCCAATCCCGAGCCGAACGCCAAGAGGCGGCCGCCGCGGGCCGTCTGCCGGCCTGCGCTCCGCCAGTGATGATCGGCAGCAGCCCAGCGATGCAAGCCCTGCGGGCCAGAATCGCCCAGGTTGCGCCGACCTCGGAAACGATTCTCATCACCGGCGAAAGCGGCACCGGCAAGGAGCTAGTGGCGCGAACCATACATGCCGCCAGTCCTCGTCGCAGCGCACCGCTGGTCAGCCTGAACTGTCCGGTGCTCTCGGCGCACTTGATGGAAAGCGAACTGTTCGGGCACGAGCGCGGCGCATTTACCGGGGCCGACGCCCAACGGGTCGGACGCTTCGAACTGGCCGACGGCGGCACCATCTTGCTGGACGAAGTAACCGAAATCGACCTGAACCTTCAGGCCAAGCTGCTGCGGGTGCTCCAAGAGAAGGCCTTCGAGCGCGTCGGTTCCAGTCGCACCATTCAAGTGGACGTGCGAGTGCTGGCCACCACCAACCGCGATCTGCAGTCCCTGGTGGCCGCCGGAAAGTTCCGCGAAGACTTGTACTTCCGGCTGGCGGTGCTGCCGCTGACCGTGCCGCCGCTGCGCGATCGCCGCGAAGATGTGCCAGAATTGATCGACTACTTCCTCCAGCGCTGCGCCCAGCGCTTGCAACGTCCCCCACGCCGCCTGGACGCTTCGGCCCAGGAACTGCTGCTAGGCTACCATTGGCCCGGCAACGTCCGCGAGCTGGAAAACATCGTCACCCGGGCCAGCGTCCTAGGAACCAAAGAGACTGTTACCGCCGACCAGTTGCGCCCGTGGCTGATCTGCCCGCCGCGTCAGGGCACGGTCAGCAGCGGGCCAGAGATTCCCGTCGGACTGAGCCTGGAAGAGATGGAACGCAAACTGATCGAAGCCACATTGGCGCATTTCGGCGGCCACCGGGCGAAAACGGCCCAAGCACTGGGAATTGGCATCCGTACGCTGTCGAGCAAATTGCGACAGTACGGCTACGCCCCACGCGAAAAATCGTTTGTTAAAGCAGCTTGACAGCGAAGGCAACGCGACTGTTAAACCATCCCGATTGTCATACTTGCCGCGCGCAAAAACAAATCGTTGTCATTTTTGACATTCGCAATAGCTCGTGACACGAAACACCAGTGAAAACCTTATATCAAGCGGTCACTACGCTTCGCGAAGATCAATAGGAAAAACATGTCATTTCAACCCGGGCCCTGTATGAAGCAACCTGACAAGCAAAAACCGGCCGTCAGCGCGACTGGGCAGTACATGCCCCCCTGAGCGAAGAAAAACCGGGCGGTTACAGAAGTCGGTCATTGGCTGACGGTCGGGGAACGAAGAAATATCCGACCGGCAAGAATTGCCGGTCGCCAGCGCAACAGTTGCCGATTCGCTCGGCGCAATCAGCCACATCCGCCCAGGACAGACAATACGGTAAACGGCTACCGGCCGCGGAAGATTACCATCGGCCAGAAGGTTAAGAAAACTTGACGAGGCCAACCAGACAATTGGGCCGGGAAATAAACTTTCCTGGCACGCCGCTTGCATCACGGAGTTTGCGATGCTTTCCAGCCTGTTTCAACAGACTACCATCCCCGTGCTGGAGCAGACCGTGGCCTTCGCCCAGGCCCGGCACACCGTCCTGGCTGGCAACATCGCCAACATGGACACGCCGGGATACCAGATACGGGATTTGTCGACCGAGGATTTTCAAAACCGATTGCAGGCGGCTATCAGGCAGCGGCGGGAACCGGGCGAGCCGGCGTCACTGGGTTATGTGTCCGAGTCCGGCGCCAAACCAATGGCTGAAATAGCCAAGAACACCAAGACCATCCTGCGGCACGACAAGAACAACTTCGGGATGGAGTATCAGGTCTCGGAGATGGTCAAGAATCACATAATGCACAACCTTGCTTTGGCGATCATGACGCAGCAGTTCCGCCTGTTGCAGACGGCTATCAGCGGAAGGTTGTAAGCCTCCCGGTGGATGCCGCACGGCCGTACCGGGAACAACTGCCAACGGTCAGGCCGGAAAGTCGGCCTGTGGCCGGACTACCGATGTCCGGAAAACGTGGCCACAACAACCACTAGAAAAACGTTGCATCAGTCGGTTACCAAGTTTCGCGGAGATCAAGAACACGGCCTTCGGCCTAAACGCAAAAATATTCTCACAGTGGCGAGCTTGTTCCCTGCCGTTGTGGACAAGTCGGAGCTTAGAACCAAGGGAGAAAGAGGGATGTTTCCCGCCCTGGACATCAGTACCAGCGCATTGGTGGCGCAACGGATGCGCATGAACGCCATCGCCAGCAATCTGGCGAACATTTCTACCACGCGCAACGAACAAGGCGAGCCGGAACCCTACAAACCCCGGTTTGTGATGTTCCAGACCGACCCCAGCGTGGGAAGCCACGGTGCGGCCGGCGTGCGCGTCAGCTCGGTGGAGATCGACCAGACTCCACCGCGGCTGAAATACGAGCCGGGCCACCCCGACGCCGACAAAAACGGCTACGTGGCTTACCCGGCCATCGATATGATGAGCGAGTTCACCGACGCCCTGGAGGCCGCCCGGGCATACGAGGCGAACCTGGGCGCCATGGAAATAAGCAAAGACCTGGCCCAACAGACATTGAAGATCATCGCGTGACGACAGCAATAAACCAACGCGCAAGAACAAACCGCCTCGGCCAGACCGCAGGTGTACCTCCATCGTATGACGCGACGGCAGATACAGAAAAAGCGCAGCGACGCATCGGGCCCGGCATTGGGTAACGCGTCGCCGGCTACGGAGCGCATACAACAGTCGGAGAAAACCAGATGACTCCGATCCAGGGCATACAGGCATCGACGCAACTTCCCGCAATCGGTTCGCTGCAACCGCAGCCGGCCGAAAGCGGCTTGTCGTTCAAAGACTTTCTGCTGGAGTCGATCCGGCAGGTCAACTCCATGCAGCAAGCAGCCGATCAGGCGGTGGAGAAGCTGGCCACCGGCGGCGACGTCAATCCGGCCGAAGTCCTGACCGCTGTGCAAAAGGCCGACATCGCCTTCCGCCTGATGCTGCAAGTGCGCAACAAGATCATCCAAGCTTACGAGGAGATACAGGCCATCAGGGTATAAGCGGCGGCGCAGGCGGGCGCAAGATTGGCAAGCCGAGGTTATCGACCTTTGCAAAACGCAGCGGCCGGCTGATGTGACTTTTTCTCATTAGCTCATGTCGCCAAGTAGTGCGAATGTCGATAGTTCCAGTTTTCGGCGACCGTCGACCCCACCGGAGGTCAGCGGCAGCCGATAGCGCGGGTCGCAGCCAGTACGCGAAGGTTCGCCCGCCGAAGACCAACAGTCACGGACTCGACAACCACGATGGACTTTCTCAACAAAGCCTTTGCACAGCTTAGCGACCTGTTTCGGTCGATGACGCCGGGCGCGCGCATTACCTCCGCTTTGCTTCTGGCGGCGGTAGTGATAAGCCTGGTGTATCTGTTCCGCATCCAGGTCTCTTCGCCCGACGAAGACCTGATGTACGGCATGCCCATCGCCGCCAGCCAACTGCCGGCGATGGAGGCCGCCTTCGAGAAGGCCGGATTGAGCGGCTACGAGGTGCGAGGGACGCACATCCGCGTGCCGCGCGGTCAGCGTGCCAAGTACATGGCCGCCCTGGCCGATGCCAGAGCCCTGCCGCCCAACTACGGCAGCGCCCTGCGCGAGGCACTGGATTCCAGCAACGTCTTCGAAAGCAGCAAAGATAAAGAGCGCCGCTACAAGATCGGCCTGATCGAAGAACTGCGGATGGTTATCAGCTCGCTGCGGGGAATCGAAAGCGCCTCGGTCCTGCTGGATGTGGACACCAAAGGCGGCCTGAACCGCGAGAAGATCGCCACTGCTTCCGTTACCGTGTGGCCGGTGGGCCAGAATCAAATCGACGAAGAAACGGTTGAGAAAATCCGCAACATCGTCTGCGGCGCAGTAGCCGGCATGAAACCAGAAAACGTCACCGTTTCCGACTCCAACGGGCGCTCTTACCGCGGTAAAGCCGAAGGGGGCGGCGGCGACGACCTGTTGCTGCTGGCCGCCAAGCGCGACTACGAACGAAGCCTCAAGCACCAGATTCTCAACGCCCTGTCGTACATTCCCAACATCACTGTAGAAGCCAGCGTCTCGCTGGACCGCGACCGGATCATCCGCACCCGCGAAATCCAGCGCGACCCTAAAGCAGTCGCCATCCGCGAAACCGAGACCAGCATCTCGCGGACCGTGGAAGGCGGCGGACCTGGCGGCCGCCCTGGGCTGCAAGCCCAGGCCAATACCGCAGCTAGCTTGGTCACGCGTACCACTGGGCCGCGCGAAGAAAGCGAAGAATCCAGAAGCGAGCGGATCAGCATTCCCTCGGGCAAGGAAACCGAGAAGGAGACGCTCGGACTGGCGCTGAAGCGCGTCAGCGTGGCGGTGGGGATTCCCAACAGCTACTGGGTTAAAGTATGGCAGGAGCGCAACGCCGCTCAGGACGGCCAGCCCAGGGTCCCCGATGTCGCAGCACTGGACGCCGTGCGGCAGGAAGAATCGGCCAAAATCCAAAAGCACGTGGCGGCCCTGCTGCGCTCGGTGGACGGTGTGGCCGATGGCGGCGACCCGACCGACCTGGTGACCGTTACCACCTTCCAGGACATAAAGCCCCCGGAACTGCCAGATCCGCCCTTGGCCACCGAAGTACTCAACTGGCTGACGCGTTCCTGGCAGACGTTGGGGTTGTTGGGTCTGGCGCTGGTAAGCGTAATGATGCTGCGATCGATGATCCGCGCAGTGCCAGTGGCGCCCGAGGCCTCTCCGCTGGCGGAACTGGCCGCCCTGAAAGAGAAACAAGCGCCGACTGCGGAACAACCGCAACAACCAGCCGAAACGCCCGAACAAAAACGACTCCGCCGGTTCCAAACCACCGGGAAGTCGCTGCGCGACGAGTTGTCGGAGTTGGTGCGCGAAGACCCGGACACTGCCGCGAACATATTAAAGTCGTGGATCGGACACGTCGGCTAACGCCAAGGGGAAAGGCTGCTTTGCGCCTGACGGCGCTGCTTTCTGTGGGCCAGTCCCTGTAGGCCGGCCGAGGTGCCCAATTTTACGCACATCGGTTTGATATGCTTTACACGCGCGGAACAGAGACGTCTTTGCTCTGAAAACGTTCCTCTGCCGCCTGCGCGAACTACGAAAGAACAATCGCCCCGACCATAGACGCCATGAGCACCGCAACCGGCGATCGCTTGCCCGACGGCCTCCGCAAAGCGGCCATCCTGATCGCCACCCTCGATACAGCCGAGGCCGACCGGCTGCTGGAGCAGATGGAGCCTCAGCGCGCCGAGAAAGTGCGCAACGCCGTCTTGGCGCTGGGGCCGGTCAGCCCCGCCGAGCAGCAACAAGTGCTAGAAGAGTTCTTCCGCATCGGCGCACTGATGCCCAAGGAAGAAAACACCGGCATCGAGCTTGGCGGTCGGCTGGCCCAGCAACTGGCGGCTCGGGCACGGCAGCCCCAGCGCAACTCCAGCGCCGGCGAAGAACCCTTGTTCCAGTTCTTGCAAGACGCCGAGGCGGACAAACTGGTGCGAATCCTCATGCCAGAACGACCGCAAACCATCGCCCTGGTGCTTGCACACCTGGCCCCCCGGCAAGCCGCCGCCGCCCTGGCCCGTTTGCCGGCCCACCAGCAGGCCGAAGTCATCCGCCGGCTGGTCGAGCTGGAGGAGACCGACGCCGAGATACTTCGGGAAGTGGAGCGCGGGCTGCACGAGCGTTTTTCGCAGCAGGTACAAATGCAGCGGCGACGGGTGGCGGGACTGGCAGCAGTGGCGGCGATCCTTCGTGCCGCCGACCGCCGCACAGCAGTGCAGATACTGGACAATCTGGCGGCACACGACATGCCCTTGGCACAGCGACTCAGTCCGCCCCCCCTGGAGTTCGACGATCTGGCCGTCCTGGATTCGGCCAGTTTGGCAACAGTGCTCCGTGCGGCCGGCGAACAGCTGGTGGCATTGGCGCTGATGGGCTCGGACCCGCAACTGACCGAGCAGTTGCTGTCGTGTTTGCCGGCCGAGACGTCCGCGCGTTTGCGCCAGCAATTGGAGCAGCCAGGCCCGCTGCTGCTCAGCGACGTAGAAGGCGCAAAACAACAAATCGCCGAGTTGGCCAGACGAATGGCCATCGAGGGGCGCATCCGGCTACCCACAACCGAGTACCCCGCAGTGGCTGCCTGAGCCGCACGAACGGCTTTGCGCAGCCGCCACCGGCTGCCGGCCCATGCTAGCCGCGCATGTTGATAATCGCGCCAGCAACGGTTGTGTTGGGCACGATTGCGTCCGGGACATTTGCGTCGGCAACACTTGCCTCGGAAACACTTGCCTCGGAAACACTTGGATCGGAATCGCTTGCGTCGGAACGAATTGCCCCGGCAACACTTGCGTCGGAAGCAGTAACATACGCGAACAGGAAGACTTGGGCAACCCAGTATGCCATCGATCATTCGTGCCAGCGAACACGGCGGCGCCATCGCGGCCACGGCGTTCAACTACGAGGACCTGACCAGCCAGGCCAAACGCTCTCTGGACGCTCTGCGCGCCGACGCGATCAAGGAGGCAGGCAGGATCGTCGCCAAGGCACAGCAGGAAGCCGAGGCCATCCGCAGGCAGGCCGAACATCAAGGACGCCAGGCTGCAATCGACGCCGCCCGCCAAATGATGCAGCAGGAACTTCAGACGCTGCTGCCGGCGCTGCGCCAGGTGATCAGCGAAATCCAGCACGCCAAGCAGGCCTGGCTCAGACATTGGGAGGCCGCCGCGGTACACGTGGCCGCGGCAATCGCCAAGCGGGTCATCCGCCGGGAACTGAGTCAAAGACCGCAAATCGCATTGGGGCTAATCCGCGAGGCCTTGGAACTGGCCGCTGGCAACGCCCAGTTGCGCATCAGGGTCAATGCGGAGGACTACAACCTGCTCGGCAACGATGTGGACATATTGGTGAAGGAAATGTCTGGTCTGGCCCAGGTAGAAGTGATTGCCGACGCCGAAATCAGCCGAGGCGGCTGCCGTGTGGAAACCCGCTTCGGACTGATAGACGAACAAATCGAGGAACAACTCCGCCGCATCGAAGAGGAACTGACAGCATAGGAGGAGATGATCGGACATTGTCACGCCGGGCATTTTACTGGAAGTCGCTGGCTGGTTGGCTACGCGAAACACCATGATGCACGAAATCGCCGAACAACTCGAACAGGTCTTGCCTGCGGCGATGGTCGGAACGGTTGCCCGCACGGTAGGCATGACCGTCTGGGTCGCCGGTTTCCCTGCGCCGGTCGGCGCAGTGGCCGAAATCCAGCGGCAGCCTGGCGCACCGTTGCTGGCCGAGGTGGTCGGCTTCCGCGACGAGTTGACGCTGCTGTATCCGTTCGGCGATCTAACGGGCGTGCGACACGGGAACCGCGTGCGGTTGGCGCGCACTTCGCGCTGGCTGCGTGTAGGTCCGGAACTGCTTGGGCGGGTGATCGACGCCAACGGCCTGGCCGTCGACGGCAAGCCGCAGCCGGCGATGCACGACCGCACCAGCTTCAACCGCCGTCCTCCTCACCCGTGCGACCGGCCCCGAATCAACCAGCCGATAACCACCGGCATCCGCGCCATCGACGGCCTGCTGACCTGCGGCAAAGGACAGCGGCTGGGAATTTTCTCCGGCTCTGGAGTGGGCAAAAGCGTGCTGCTGGGCATGATGGCCCGTTATACCAACGCCGAGGTGATCGTCATCGCCCTGATCGGCGAACGGGGCCGCGAGGTCAACGAGTTTATCGAGCGGGACCTCGGACCGCAGGGACTGGCCCGCAGCGTGGTCGTGGTAGCCACCAGTAACGAGCCGGCCTTGATGCGCGTACAGGCCGCTTCCACCGCTACGGCCATTGCCGAGTACTTCCGCGACCAGGGCCGGGACGTGTTGTTGCTGATGGACTCGCTGACCCGGTTCGCCCTGGCGCAACGGGAAATCGGGCTGGCCGCCGGCGAACCGCCTACCACGCGCGGATATCCGCCTTCGGTCTTTGCCTTGTTGCCCAAGCTGGTGGAGCGCGCCGGGCGGAGCCAGCAGGGCAGCATAACCGCTTTCTACAGCGTGCTGGTGGAAGCCGACGATCCCAACGAGCCGATCAGCGATTGTGTACGCGGGCTGTTGGACGGCCACGCCTGGCTGTCGCGGCGGCTAGCCTCGCGGGGACACTATCCGGCCATCGACGTGCTGGAAAGCCTCAGCCGGCTGATGCCCGAAGTCGCTGACAGAGAACAACGCGAAGCCGCCGACGCCGTCCGCCGGTTGCTGGCCGTTTACCGCGAACACGAGGACCTGATTTCCGTCGGGGCTTATCGCCGCGGAGCGAACCGCCTGGTGGATATCGCCATCGACATGCTGCCGGAGATCGAGCAGTACTTGCGACAACCGATCGACCAGCAGGCCACTTTCGAACAATCGCTCACCGGTCTGCTTCAGTTGTACCAGCAATATCAGCGCCGGCTGGCCGAACCGCAAAACAGACAATAAGACACGATCCTTTTTGCAACAGGTGATTTCCGCAGCCTGACAGTAACGCAGCGTTTGGCAGCACTTTCGACACAGTTATGACAAACAGCCGCAAAGGCCGGCTTTCGCAAGCCGGCCCACCAGCTCTATGGCACAGTTTCGTTTCCGGTTAGCTACGTTGCTGCGTTTGCGCGAAGCGCTGCGCGATCAGCGCCGCGCCGAGTTGGCCGAGGCTTACCGCGTGGACGACCTGCTGCGCCAACAGGAGGAAGAAGTGCGTCGAATGATCGACGCCCTGCACCATCGTTGCCGCGAGGTCGCCGCTCCGGGGCCGGTCGATGTGGATGCAATGCTAGCAGCGCAACGATACTACGCTGCGCTGCGCAGCCGACAGCAGCAACTTCTGGCCCAGCGCCAGCACGTGGCCGGCGAGATCGAACGCCGCCAACAAGTTCTGGCGGCAGCCAGCCGCGACGTGAAAATTCTGGAGAAGCTCCGCCAGCGCCAGGCCCAGGCCTACCAGGCCGAGGAGAATCGCCGAGAAATCAAACTGCTGGATGAGGCAGCCGTGCGCCGCGCGGCCCAGGAGGATCAGCAATGAACCGTCTGCTTAGAGGATTCGGCACGTTGCTGTTGTACTTCTGCGCCGCCACCGTGATCGCTGAAATCATTCTCATCGCCACGTTGGCCGGCAAATTGCAATTGGACCGCACGCGGCTGATTCAGATTCTGGCGCTGGCTTACGGCATCGACCTATTTGGCATGCAGGCCCAAATGACAGCGCCGGCACCGACCGGGCCGGAAGAACATTACTCCCTGGACCAGCTTTTGGAACGCCGTCTGTTGAAGCAGCGGGACCTGGAATTGCGCGAGTTGATGCTTCAAGACGGCGCAGAAAAGCTGCGTCTGGCCCAGCAGAAGCTTCAGGAAGATCAGCGCCGATACAAGGCGCTGAAAGACAGTTTCGAGGCGGCGCTGAAGACCCTTCAGGAGGACGCCACGGCGCGAGGAACCGATGATGTTCGCCGCATTTTGGAAACGATAAAGCCCAAACAGGCAAAAGAGATAATCTGGCAAATGCTGCAAGACAAGAAAACCGACGAAGTTGTATTGTTGCTGTCGGCAATGGCCGATTCAAAAAGGGCAAAGATTATCGGAGAGTTCAAAACGCCCGAAGAACAAGCCCAAGTAAAGGAAGTCCTGGAGCGCATTCGCCGCGGTGTTCCCACGGCTCCATTGGCAGAAGACGCCAGGAAAAAAATGGCGCAACCCAGACCGCCGGGCGGATAGCGTTTTCCGCGCCGACTTCAGCTTCCTGCCGGGAGCAGGTTCGGATGTTCTTCGGTCGGACAGTGCACACGGTGCAGTGGAAATCAGTACCAAGCCGAAAAGTCCCTAACGCGGCCCACGGCCGCAACCAAACTGTATTGACGGAGGGACGCGCTGCGGTCGCGTCCGCTAGCAATGGGCACACGGCCACGACGGAGCGTGCCCCACAGATTATCCGAAAACGTGCGCGCAAAACGCGCACAAGTTACGCCTCCAGCAACTAAAAGTACGTAAACTACCCAGTCGCTGCATTTCAACTGTCGTCCGCCAGACAAAGGGGGGTGATTGAATGGTGGATATAGGCGCCAGGAACTTTGTGCTGGCCACACTGAACCCATTGATGCGGGAAGGAGGGTTATTGGCGGCGCTGCCGGCAGACAAGGCAGCGTTCGAGGCTCACTTTCGCCTGGCGGGAGCTCGGGCCGGTGTGCCCGATAACCCATCCGCACCACGCACCCAGCAGCCGGCTTCGCACCAATATAAGAGCAGTGAGCCAGTCGCCCAACAGCGGCCAAGCCAGGCAGAAAGCTCCGCTGCCGCCCAGCGCGATGACAAGCGGCAATACGAATCGGCATCAGCAGCGCCGCAGGCGGCACAACCGCAATCCGGCCAACCCGCGGAAGCACATCGGCAACACGACGAAACTGCCGGGGAAGGGAACAATCAGCCGCAGGAGCCGCGCGATTCGGTCGCTGCCGACCAGAGTAAACCGGCCGACTGCAAACATCCCCAAAGCTGCCAACAGCCGCGCGCCAAAAGCGACCAACAACAAACCAGCGGTAACCAATTCGTCACGTCCGAAGAAAGTGCTTTTGCCATAGAAGCAGAGACGGCCGCGGCAATGTCGCTTCTGGAAGCGACCACCAAAAGCAACAAATCTAAATTGCACCAGCACTTGCCGGATGCCCCGATCGCTGACGCGAACGTCCAGGCAGCAAACGACGGGCACACATCAATGTCAGCCCCCGCTGCTGACCAGTCGGCGATGCAATCGGCGATCCAGGCGGGAATGCACCCGGCAATGCAGACGGCAAACGGCGGAGACTCTGGCGCTTCCGGTGACGAGGCGGCTGATTTCTTGCAGCAGTCAGGCATGGCAGCCGCCGCGATTGCCACTGACCCAATCGCCGATGCGGTGCTTGCTGACGATAAACCGCGGCCGATGCGAGCATCGGGGCGCGGCAAGTCTTCTGCTCCCGGAGAAGTGCGCGGCGCCGGCGATACCAATGCTGCCCAGAAAGAGCAAGCCGCCGTTGCCGCTTCTGGCCAGCCAGCCGTTTCGCAAGTTGCTCAAACCGCCGCAGCCAGCGATGCTTTTGCAACCCAGCCTGCGGGCGAGTCGGCAAACGGCAAGAGCGATGCCGCACTGGGTCTGGCCAGGCAAAACTCGGGCGCACAGCAGTCGCCGGGCGCCAGTCAGCCGGGCAAAGAAAAAGCGTCTGCTCCGGTCAGCCGCGCAACCGAAGCACCCACCAGCGACAAGACCCAAGGGGAGTCAACCGCCGATCGTGTGCGATTTGTACAGCGGGTGGCCCGCGCGTTCGAGGCCATCGGTGCACGCGCGGGAACGGTCCGCTTGCGGCTCAGCCCGCCAGAGCTGGGCACGCTGCGGGTGGAAATCGCCGTCCGCGACGGTGCGCTCAGCGCCCGCTTGCAGGCCGAAAATCATACCGTGCGAAACCTGCTGCTGGACAATCTGCCGGCACTGCGCGAACGTCTGGCGCAACAGGACATCCGTATTGATCGCTTCCAAGTGGATATTTTCGACCAGTCGCAGACCAGCAACTGGCAGCAGCCGGCCGGACAGTCGGATTGGCAGCAGCCCGGTCGATACCGTGCCCAGTTGGGCGAGCCGATGACGCCGTCAGGCACGCAATCGGTCCGCCTGCCGACCGGAGTGCACCGCTCGTCGTCGGAAAGCCAGTTGGACGTGCTGATTTAACCGGCAACGACTTTGCATTAATGCCCGTGGAAAGTGCTGAAGAAGCAAAAAGGAAACGCCAAATGGCCACATCTGCCGTAACGGGAATCGTTGGTGAAAAGGCGCAGCAAGCCACTGCGGGGCGGGACGCCTTCGCCAAGCTCGACTTGCAGGCCTTCCTCAAGATGCTGATTGCCGAACTGCGGCACCAGGACCCACTTAGCCCGATGAACAACGCCGAAATCCTTCAGCAGATCAGCAGCATCAAGGCCATCGAGTCTAACCAACGGCTAAGCGATACTCTGGAAGCATTGATGCTCCAGCAGAACCTGGCCACGGCCTATAACATGCTCAACAGTGAAGTTTCGGGGCTGAGCGACACCGGTCAGCAAGCGACCGGCAAGGCCCACGGAGTGCTGATCCACGACGGCGTGGTGATGCTTCGCGTCGGCGAGATGCTCGTGCCGCTGAAGAACATCCGCGAAGTACGCCCGCCCAGCAGTGCACCTCCGTCGGACTGGCTCGGCTCACTGTTGGGTCGGCAAGGCGAAGCGGCGGAAACAACCGGTTAAGAACATCCCGCAACGAATACCACACGAATCAATAGTTGCTGGGTCAACCATGTAAGGCGGCCTACGGCTGCAACCAGATGGAGGGACACGCCGTGGTCGCGTCGGCAAGTGATGGGAACATGGCCACGATGGAGCTTAGCCTCCAGATCGCTTGAACACATGCACCAGATCACCTGAAAACATGCGCCCACGGCGCGCACAAGTTACGCCACAAGGAACTAAAGGACCAGTTTGTAGCAGGAGGGATGAGCAATGGGTTTGGCCTCTGCTTTGAGCACTGCCCTGACCGGACTGACCGCAGCCGAGACCACCATCGACGTGGTGGGAAACAATTTGGCGAACTCGAACACTGTCGGCTTCAAGGCCTCGGAAGCCACGTTCGCTACACAGTTCCTGCAAACGCGCAGCCTGGGGTCGCAGCCCACATCGTTCAACGGCGGTACCAACCCGCGACAGGTGGGACTCGGCACGATGGTCGTGGACATCACCCCCAACTTCTCGCAGGGAACCATCGAGATCAGTTCCAGTCCTACCGACCTGGCCATCCAGGGCGAAGGATTCTTCATCGTGCAAGGAAAGTCGAGCGAACACCTGTACACCCGCAACGGGATATTCAAGCTCAATTCACAAAGCGAACTGGTAACGGTCACAGGGCACCGCCTGTTGGGTTACGGCGTGGACAACCAGTTCCAGATCCAGGCGACTACCCTGGTGCCGCTGACAATTCCGCTGGGTGCACGCTCCGTGTCTCGGCCAACCCAGTATGCATATCTGGAGGGAACGCTCACGCCGACCGGAAATATCGCCACTACCGCCGGCGTGATCGAGACCGTCTCGTTGACCGATGGCCAGTGGACTCGGCCCGAAACGCTGGCCAGCGCCACCACGCCGGCCAGCCTGAACTGGCTAGGTGCGACCATCACGCCCAGCGCAGGCGGCGGTGTGCCAGCAGGTACTTACTATTACAAGGTGGTTTACGCCGATGCACCGTTGGGCGACCCCAACAATACAGAAGGCGTGGCCTCGGAAGCCTCCTCGGCCGTGGTGGTTCCGGCCGGCGGCGGCACGGTGGACCTGACAAACGTCCCGGTCAACGCCAATTACAAATACGCGCGGTTCTATCGCACTACTGGCGCATCGGGCACAGGGACGTACTACTACGTGGGAGAGGTTGCCACCGGTTTTGCAGCCCCTTCCAGTATCACCGTCACCAGCATAAGCTCGCCTACCGGCGAACTGAGCACGGGGGAAGAGTACTACTATCGTTTCGTATGGGCGGACGCCTTGGGCAACGAAGGCCCCGCCACCACGGTGCTTACAGCGGCCCGCGGGGTAGTTGGCGCAGGCGGAAACGCCCTGCGACTGTCTAATCTGGATGCGATTTCCAACCCCGATCCCGGCACATACACTCACCTGAGAATCTATCGCACCCGCAAAGACCCCCGCGCCGATGCCTACTCCGACTATTACCACGTGGGCACTGTACCGGCCGGCACTGCTACTTATGACGACGGCTTGAACGACGTGAACCTGACAACCAAGTTGATCACAAGAGTGAACTTCACCGACGACAACAGCGGCTACGACGAGTCGGTAGTGCTCAACCAGGCCAACATGCTCAGCGGCAGCTACACTTACTACATTACTTTCTTCGATTCCACCACCGGACGCGAAAGTCGGCCTTCTAACGCGATCGAAGGGGCGCGGCCCGAACACAGCCGCGTGCACTTGACCAACCTGCCAGTGGATAGCAGCGGTCAGTGGACGGGCATGCGCATCTATCGCAACTGCAACGATGATGCCAGCACCTTTTACATGGTCAAGCAAATCGACGGCATCGTAAATGGCAGCGTGTGCTTTACCGACTCCGTGCCAGACGCCGTGATCAGAGACAAAACCTCGTCCAACTATCGGGTGTTGAACTTCGATGGGCCGCCCATCCAAAGCAGCACCCTGCTGTCGAACATCCTGCGCCGCGAAGGGACGACCGATTACGTGCGAGTCTTCGAAATACCCGAGGAAGACCAAGGCTATGCCACCCTGCAATTTACTGGGCGAAAAGGGGGCCGTTCTTTGGCCATGAAGGAGTTTTCCATTACGCCCAGCAGCACTGCGTTGGACTTGGCTACGTTTTTGGAACGCGCGATGGGCATTCAGCGGCCGCCGGGGCCAGACTCACGCCACCCGATCCCTAAATCGCTCGACGCCAACAATCCCGGCGCTACCTTGGACCCGGGAGCGGTAGTCGACGGCGCAACGGGACGGATCCGCATTGTAGGCAACAATGGGGTCGATAACGCCCCCTCGATCGGACTGTCGTCGCTGAAGTTGATCACCTCGCGCACGGCCACCAACGTGAACCTTTCGTTCAGCACCGTGCAGCAGCCGGTGGGCGAAAGCGCGGTAACCGACTTCGTGGTTTACGATTCGCTGGGCATAGCCTGCCAGGTACGGCTGACGGTGGTGCTGGAAAATCGCACCAAGACCGCCACTACTTACCGCTGGTTTGCCGACTCGCCAGACAACGATCCCCAGACCGGCCTGCGCATCGCAGTCGGCACCGGGCTGATCACCTTCGACGGCGAAGGCAACTTCATCACCGCCTACGGGAACACGGTATCGATCGATCGTGCGCACGTCCCGTCGGCCTCGCCGCTGGAGTTCACACTGGATTTCAGCCAGATATCGGGCCTGGCCGCCGAACGCAGTTCGATCGCCGTCTCGCGGCAGGATGGTTCTGCCCCGGGCGTGCTTACCAGCTTCATCGTAGGCGAAGACGGTCGCATCCGCGGCGTATTCAGCAACGGCATTACCCGCGATTTGGGACAAATCCGTCTGGCCCGGTTCAGCAACCCGGCCGGCCTGGAACAAAAGGGCCAGAACCTCTTCGCTCCCGGGGTGAACTCGGGGCTGCCCATCGAAGGCAATCCGAATGAACAGGGCATCGGGTCGATCATCGCCGGCGCGCAGGAGCTGTCGAATACCGATATCGGCAGCAATCTGATCGACCTGATCCTGGCTTCGACCATGTACCGGGGCAATACGCGGGTAATCACCACTTCGCAACAGATGCTCGACGAGCTGCTGGCCCTGCGGCGATAGGCGGCCGATGGCCCTCCGGCCTGACCAGACGGCGGAAGTTTGAAACAGCTTCAGCCGATGCCCGCTGAAGCACCGCGAGGTTGCGCCGTCGCCAGGCGGTGGAGGATTGGCGGCGGGGTGATTTGCGGCTGCCTGGGGCGCAGGCTACACTTGCCAAAAGCAGGCCCGGCGCCGATCTGTGATGCGCCGGCCGGCTGCCGTGGTCCTGGCTTTGCACTGTGGCGAGGCTGCCATGATCAAACTGACACGTCTTGGCGGCGAGCAATTCATCCTCAATGCCGACTTGATCTGTTACGTCGAGTCGCGCCCAGATACTTTTATTACGCTTACCACCGGCGAGCGCATTGTAGTGGCCGAATCGATCGACGAGGTGATGCGCCGCGCGCTGGCATACCAGCAAGCCAAACACCTCATCCCGCCGCCAGCCCCCATAACCCGCAGGGAGGCTTATTGATCTTCGCCAAAGGCAGTGACAGCCTCACACAAGGTTTTTCCAAGTGTTCCCTGTCACCACGAATTGCCAATTTCGATAAGACGACCCTATCGGCGCTGGCGCTTTGCTACTGCCATTTGCAGCGCTTGTTCCGCTTGAAACGCCGCAGACGCAAAGCACGACACCGGCTGCAACAATCTTTATAATCGCCTGAGGCGGCCTTGGGCGGTGCCCGAATTGCATGGCCCCCAATTCGTCGCGCCCGCCACGTTTTGGTCAGTGCCCGTTAGTCGCCACAACCGCTGCCAACACGGAGCATGGTCCTCCAGATGACCAAAAAGAGCCGACCAGAAAATATCCGCGCAAAACTTGCACACTTTGTGCCGCAGATGACTAACACGTGTTGCATCCCGACAGCAGGTTCTGCAATAGCCGATAATCCCTATCACTAATGGCGTATTTGCCGCGGGGTATTCTGTAACCTAAGCTTGATTGGGTGGTGCATTGTTTGCCGGGTGAAGCGATGGCCGGCAATCTCGCGCCGACCCTGCGGTCGGCTCTTGCAGGAATGGATGGCTATGACAGATAAAGCTGTTCCCCGTCTCGACTTGAAGCAGATTCTCAGCGGAGCACAACTGCCTGCTTTGCCGCAAAGTGCGATCCGGCTGCTGGAGCTTTCCCAGGATCCGTCGAACGGGCCGGCCGAGTTCGCCGTGCCGATCGAGGCCGATCCGGGCTTGACCGGCCAGGTGCTGCGATTTGTCAATTCGTCGTACTTCGGGTTTTCGCGCGAAATATCCAGCGTGAAACTAGCCATTACTCTGGTGGGCATCCGCACCATCAAGAACTTCGCTTTGTGGAGCGCAGTGTTCAGTCTGATGCCCAATCCGCGCTGCGGACCGTTCGAGCTGAAAAGCCTGTGGCAAGATTCGCTGCGGCGCGCCTTGTTCGCCCGGATGATAGCCGGTTTGCTGGGCGTCAAAGAACCCGAAGAAGCCTTTGCCGCCGCACTGCTCCAGGACATGGCCGTGCCCTTGTTGGCCAAAGAAGCTCCGCAATTGTACGTAAAAATGTTGGAGGCCCGCGATCAAGGGCGCATCCGCCTGTCGGTACTGGAACAGCGGCTATTCGGCTGGACTCATGCCCAGGCAGGGGGCATCATGGCTCGGCAATGGAACCTGCCGGAGGAGTTCGCCGTGCTGATCGAGCATCACGACGCCATCGACCGCTGGGCGTCGCAAGGGAAGCTCAATCCTAACCAGGCGGCTGTCGCGCTTTCCGCCCTGCTGCCCACGATCGCCGATCCCGTCTGGCACGAATGCGCAATGTGCGAGGATTACTATACGCGGCTCGCCCCGCCGGGCAGTCCATCGCTGGTTGAATTGCTCGCCAGGATCGACCAGCAATTCGTCGAGTTCGCGCCGGTGCTGAAGCTTGCCACGCCCGCCAAGTCGCTGGTGGAATGCTACACCGAGGTCGCCGCTGCCACAGCCTGATGTGCCCCGCGCGAGGCAGTCTATCCGGCCCTCACTACCAGGCATCCGCGCGCCGGTAGAACAGCCAACCATTCGGCTAGCATGGCTACCGTGCTTACCAGTTTGGTCTGTTTGCGCCAAAGGTATGGCCTATGCGGGCCGCGGAGCTAGGAGGCGGTTATTGGAGTTTCTTGAGCAGCTCTTTGATGACCTCGGCCACCAGCGCCGGGTTGTCGCTTTGGACGATATGACGTATTCGGCTGGTGGGAACCTGGAGTTTCTCCATGGCCGCACTGGCCCGCTTCCAAAGCTGCGCCCGCCGCTTGCCCTCGGCCAGGTACAAGTCGGTCACCAGGTCCCCCAGCCGCTGAAGCATGATGGCCTGCTGGTTCTGGTAGTAATTGCGAATCACCCGTTGCTGATATGGCGTATGTTCGGCCATCAAAAGTGTACTCCGTCGGCGCGGTAGCATTGCCGATTTGTAATGAGCATTTTTGGTGAAGCTACTGCACCACCAGTTCGTACCACAGCGTGCAGTGCCGGGCATCGAGCGACAGCACTGCGCGACCGTCTTTTTCTACCACATTAACACGATTGCGACGATTGCCCGACTCGTCTAGCGCAAAAAACTGCACCCGACTGGCAGCCAGTGGTAGCGTGATTTCCGCCGGCACCCCCTCGCACAGCACCGGCTCGCTGCCCCAGCGGTTCGACAGGGTGACGTTGCCGCCGGACAACTCCTCCAGCTTTGTACCGGTGTTCTGGGCAAGTCCGGTAGCGGCAATGAGGATTCGGCCAGGTTTGTCGAAACCTTGACCATCGATGCACAGCATCGAAATGGTCGCCCAATCCAATCGGGTAGGGCCGACCTTCAACTTCACATTTCCCAGCTCGAAACTGCGACCGCGTACAAAACCCGTGAAAAGTTTGCTCCGGGGGGTATCCACTATGAAGTACCCGGCCGACGGTTGGGAAACGTCCCAGAGTATCTGCTCGGTGTCGGAACGAAACTGTTTGAGTTCCGCCGGCAACGGCGGCGGCAGGGGTGCAGTGCCCGAGCCGGCCGAGACGGCTGCCGCCCGCGCCGGATAGCTGCTTTGCGTTGCAACGTCGGCGCGCGCTGCTGTACGTACTACTGCACGTCCAATGTCCACCCCTACGCCGTGCAGCAGGCAGTAGCGGGAATCCAGCCCGAAATCAGCGGCGCTTAGGCGCCGGGCGCTTAGCTCTTGGCGGAGTCGTTGGCGCTCGGTCTGAAGGTCCAGCGGCACGGCCAGCCACCGTCTGGCCGGCGACACATCGCCGCGGAGGAACATCGCCGCGCAGACGGGCATGTGTACCAGCTTCGGACTGACCGACTTGATGTCGAAAAAGCTGGTGATCCGCCGCGGCTCGAAATCGGCATTGTGGCTGTAAGCAAAGCTGTAAATGGCGTCCCAATTCTGAAATGCCCCCAGTGCAGCAATCATGGGGAATCCCTCGGCGGCGTACTGGTTCGGTTCGGGATGATTGTACTCGCTGACGGTGTACGCCATCCCCAGCACGCGGCGATTGGCCAGTGCGCCCAGGGTCCCCGGTGGATTGTTGACCAGCGCCGAGTTACCTACGGTCCAATTGGCGGGGTCCCAGGGACGGCCGGGAAATCGCGGATGCTGCCAGTAGGAATGGGCGTCGATGTAATCCAGTCCTGCCTGGATATGCACCGGACTCCATCCCAGTTGCGTTCCTGCTACCAGCGATTGCACCTTCAGTTCTTCCTTGAGGAATCGGTACATTCCCCACCAGTAGTCGCGTTCGGTTTCCCAGAGGAAATCGGCAAAGTCGGCCCGCGCCGCCTCGGTCAGATGGGTCTGGCTGCGCCGCGGCACTGGGACTGTATCATCTTCTAGTGTCTGTCCCTTTTCCAGCCCGAAAGTGCCTCCCGGCCGCAGCGAGACATCGGCCAGCTCGTATGTGCCGGGCTTGAAGGAGGTGAAGGTGATGCGCGCCGGGTAGTCGTCGCGGTCGGCGAAGAAGGTCTCGCGCACCTGACGCCACTCGGGACCGACATCAACCTCGGCGTCCAAGCCCAGGCGCTGCCAGGGATCGTGCGACATCATGCAATTGACGCGGATCGTGCCCGGCTTGGCGCTGCGAATGGAAAACGACAGTGTGTACAACTGCCCTTTTTTGACGGCAAAGCCACTTTGCGACAGTTGCGGCCGCCAGGGAACCTCGCCCAGTTGCTCGATATTGATGCGCAAATAGCGTCGTCCACCACCCGACTCTTGCTCCACCGACCAGCGGAGTTTGGTCTGCTTATCGGTTTCCAGGCTCCACGGCCCGGGAAGCGGCAGCGAAAAATCGCCTCCCCGGAGCATCTCGGCGCCCAGTGGGCTGTCGATTACTTTCCACGCCTGACGCAGCTTGTCGGTGCTGCCATACTTCTTGCGAAGCCACTGGTTCCACAGTTTGCGGTAAGTGGTGGCATAGGGATCGGGCAGATTATCGAGTTTACCCCAGTCGGCCATAAGGGCGTTCTCGTTGTTGATCTCCACGAAAGCGATGGCCGGCTCGTTGACGTAAGCAGTCTTGGTGTAAGGGTTGACGTGCGTGAGAAGATCGCGAGCGTACTTCTTCTGTAGCTCGATCATCCGCGGCTCGAAGTTGTTCAGCCCCTTGTCATAGTTTGGACGCTGCTGGCGGTGGGGAAATCCTTCCTTCTCGTCGAGCCAGCGCGAAACGTGCAAGTTGATGTTGGTGTATATGCCGTGCTGCTTCAGTTGGTAGATGAGGTAATCGAGCCTGTCGAGCTTCTCCGGATCGATAATCGTCTTGTTGGGACTGCGTCCCCAGATCGAATAGTTGTCCATGTGGTGCATTCGCACGCAGTTGATTCCCAGTCGGGCAAGCCTTGCTGCCAGCCGCTCGGCCTGCTGTTGGCTGGGAAAACATCCCTCGAAACACAGATTCGTGGCCCAGAAACGAATCGGCCGGCTGCCCTGCGGCCCGGCGACCGCCAAGCGACCATCGACTACCCGCACGAAGCCATCTTTGCCGGCCGGGCGTTCCAGCCAGGCGGAAATGTTGGTGATGTTGTCGGCGGTTTCATACGAGACCACAAAGGGGAAAAGCGGCTGTTGGTCTGCCGCGACGCTCGGAGCACAGACGCCCAATAACAGCAGGCCGACAATAACACCGCTGCGTGCTATGCGAGCCGACATGATCTTCCTCCTGCCAGGTTACAAAACTACGCTGCTATCCCCAAAGTCATCGACCGGTGGTTTTTGCATTGCCGGTTGTTGCACTACCCAAAATATGGTGAGCGGCTGAAATGCGATTTCGCTTCGTTGGTGTCGTAACGTCATGGAACTTCAACCAGGCCCGGTTGCAAAACTCGGCCGAATCATCTTCCCGCTCGCAGCCGGGGGAAGCGCTCGGCATTGGGCGAATCATAGCCGATTGCCGTGCGGGAAGAAAGCGGCGGCACCCCTAGCCGACTCAACGCCACCAGTTACAATGCGCAGGTTGCGTTTTTTCCGGAGTTGATAGCATTTCAGGGAAGTTCATAACAGGAGCAACAGGCGATGGCCGACACCGGCGACCAGCGGCGCGCCGTTATCGACGAGTTATTGGAATTGAACCAGAGATTGCTCGAAAGCATCATGGTGGGCGATTGGGATACTTATACCCGCTTGTGCGACCCGGAGCTTTCCTGCTTCGAACCGGAGTCGCGCGGCGAACTGGTCGTGGGATTGGACTTCCACGGCTTCTACTTCGACCGCGGCGGAGTGTCGGGGCCGCATAACACCACTATGGCCTCGCCACACGTGCGCTTGTTGGGCGAGGATGCAGCGGTTGTCAGCTACGTTCGTCTGGTGCAGCGGCTGGACTCCAGCGGCAACCCGTTCACCTATCGGTGCGAGGAGACCCGCGTCTGGCAGCGCCAAGATGGCCGCTGGAAGCACGTACATTTTCACCGTTCCGAGAGTCGATAGACTGCCGCGCCGGGACATGACCAACTACGGCGAAGAAGGTCGGAAGGAACTGACGGCCAGACCCAGTTGCGGCCAGGTATAATCGAGCAGCTCTGCTTTCATCTGGGCGCCGATGGCCGCAATCCTGCCGCTGCACTATGCTGCTGCGTGTGTATTGCCATGCGTTCGATAGCGGTGATGAACCAGAAAGGCGGTGTAGGCAAAACCACCACCGCGGTCAACCTCAGCGCTGCACTGGCCCGGCAGGGCTTGCGCGTCTGTTTGATAGACCTTGACCCCCAGGCCCACGCCTCGCTGCACTTCCGGCTTGACCCCTATCCGGGACGGCCATCGATATACGAGGTGCTCTCGGGCAAACATTCTCTGGCCGATGTCCGTCAACAGGTCGCGCCGAATTTGTGGGTAGTTGGATCCAACTTGGACCTGGCGGCCGCCGAATTGGAACTGGCTGGAGTGCCGGGCCGGGAGGTGATCCTCCGCGAAAAACTGCGTCAAGACCCCATGGAACTGGATTATCTGCTGGTCGACTGCCCACCATCGTTGGGCGTGTTGACGCTCAACGCCCTGGCGGCGGTGGAAGAGGTGCTCATTCCCTTGCAGCCCCACTTTCTGGCCCTGCACGGCCTGAGCAAACTGCTCCAGACGATCCAGCTTGTGGCCTCGCGGTTGAACGATCGGCTGCGGGTCAGCGGTGTGGTGCTGACGATGTACGACGGGGCCACGCGGCTGGCCGCCGAAGTCGCAGCCGACGTGGAAGCGTTCTTCAACAACGCCAGGCAACAGCCGGGGCCTTGGACTGAGGCCCGGGTATTCGCCACGCGCATTCGCCGGAACATCCGCCTTGCCGAAGCGCCCAGCTTTGGCAAATCGATCTTCGACTACGCAGCCGGGTCGCATGGAGCAGAAGACTACCAGCGGCTGGCCGATGAACTGCACAACATCGCCGAGTGAATAAAGCCCGGATAAAAGTAAATAAAGCCCGCATAACCAAAATGCGCTGGTAACGCATAACCGGCGCCAATGGCATAGCCGGCAAAAGCAGCACACCCCCACCGCCGAAACACAACCGTTGCTCTGCACAGGATCCTCAGGACCGTACTATTCGCCAGCCTGCACACGACCGGCCTATTCTCGCAAACCGGGCAGCCGACTCGCGCTGGGGAAAAGTAAGCTGTGCCGAATACACCGAAATGCTGCTAAGCGGCCAGATGGTGCGTTTTGCCAGGCAGGCGCTGGGTATCGATTCGTCGGTCCGCGCGACAACCAATCTCTTCGGACACAAGGGAATTGTCTATTACCTCCGCGCCGGCAGGCCGAAATGTTCTTACGAGCACGGTTGCAAGACCGTCCCGCTTTGCTGCTGGCAGACTTTTGGCAGCCTTTTTCTCGCGCCATTGAAGAGCTGCCCGCCGGCTGAACTGTGCAGCTCTGCTTGAACCGTCGGCCGGGCGTTGGACGCTGCCGGTCGAGCCGGGGGGGTCGGCCGTTTCTATAAACGCACCCACAGCTTGAGCGTACAGGTGACGGAAAGCAAGCCTCTGTAAAGGACATAACCGATGACAGCGCTCGGCTTCGGAACATTCGACAGGACCATCCCAGCGGTCAAGACCATCTCAGCGCGAAGTTCGTTACGTGTGCTGATAGCGTTCGCAATTGCTTTGCACTTGTTCAGTGCGTCCGGCTGGGCCCAGTACGGCCTGTATGGCGCTCCGCAGCCTTTGCTGTGGCTTGAAACACGAGCTAGTCCCGTTGCGCCCGCCAGATCGGCCGAGCCAGCCGTCGTGGCCCCTGGTGTCGCCTGGCAATGTTCGAGCGAGGAACCGGGGGGGCAGGCGCCGGGGTGGATACTGCCGCGAAGTGCGGCTAATCGTCCCTATGTGGATGTTCCGCTGGAGCAGGCTCTGCCGGAGCCAGCCGCCGGCCCTCGGCCCGCCCCGAGCCTTTTGGATAGCCCCAGTTTGTGGCCACAATCTGCTGGCCGTAACGGCGGTGGTCTGGCAAGCCAAGCGCCCGCGCAGGTGCCTGCCGTACCGGCTGGCGTCCCGTATCCCGACACTTCGCCCGACTGCGGCTGCTACGGCCCGAGCGCCGGCCTGCTGGGCTGTTTGCGAGGCGGATTTTTGCAATGTGATTGCGGGGAAGAGTGCCGGTCGCCGTGGTTCGGTTACGTGGGCGCTTTGGTGTTGGGCCGAGATGAACCGAACCGGGTGTGGACCTCGCATCAATACAGCAGCAACGGCCGCTACGATGCCATACAGATCAATCACACCGACGGCCGCATGCCATGGCGCTGGGGCGGCGAAGTGCGTTTCGGCCGCTACTTCTGCTGCGGCGCCTGGGCGGTGGAAGCCACTTACTGGACGCTCGATGCCTTCAGCACCTACCGGCAGGTGTTTCCCGTTTACTATGACGAGACCGAACCACTGGGACTGGGCAGCCCACTGACATTCGAGCAAGTGTTCTTCGGCACGCAGACGGCCGAAAACTGGTTCGGCAACGGCGCCCGCGAACATCGTCTGTGGCGGCGCAACGAGTTGCACAACGTGGAAATCAACCTGATCCGAAATCGGTTGTGGGGCCAGTACAACTCGGCTTTGGCGGTAGATTGGCTGGCCGGGGCGCGATTCTTGCGCTTCGAGGAGAACCTGCTTTTCGCTTCGCTGCGCAACGCCTACCAATGGTCGCAGCCCGACGGCCAGGCCTATCTGGACATCGACGTGGCCAACAACTTATGGGGGTTCCAGTTCGGATTTAACGCCGACTGGTGGTGCACCAACAACCTGCGCTTTTTTCTCACGCCCAAGTTTGGTCTCTACAATAACCACATACGCCAACACTTTCACATTTACCGTGGCGACGGTCTGGCAGGCAGCGGAATCTACGGAAGCTTCCCGGTCGACTCCAGCCGTGATGTGTTTGCTTTCCTTACCGAAGTAAACATCGGAGTAGATTGGCAACTGACCGGCAGCCTAAGTGCCACGATCGGCTACCGGCTGATCACGGCTACCGGCATCGCCCTGGCCGATCATCAATTCCCCCAATACATGGTCGATATTCCCGAAATCGCCAGCATCCACAGCAACGGGCACCTGCTATTACATGGGGCTTTTGTCGGGCTGAGGTACAACTACTGAGTCCCACGCCTGCCATTGTATAGCTCGACACCGACTTGTCTTCCTGAGATTCCACAGGCCGCCGCCGAATTGTTGACGGCACTGCGTCCCATACATTGGAGCAGCGCGTTGCGTCGCCCGCGATGATGTACGGACGCTCCCCTGTTGCCCCGATCTTCTCGGTCGCCATCGTTGCGGTCATCGACTGGATGAGCAACCTGCGCGCCGCGCAAAAACTGGCGCAAACGGGGACGGCTACAGGAAAGATACGCAACCGGGCGCCCAACACGAGCACCGCTGTGCGCTGTGCCGCCGAGGCGCGGGCCGGGCGACTACTCTAGCTGGGTGATATCCACCGGAGTGCGATCGTTGCGCACTGCCAGGTTCCGGTGCAGGATCGGGTCGATGTTGTAGCGGATGGTACGCACCGCGCCGTCGCAGAACACCATGTTGAAACCCGTCGCGTGCGCGCTGCCGAAGATGTACACGTTGTTATAGCCGGGCCGATCGCGTCTGGGTATCCAGTTCTCGTTGGCCCAGCGGATCGTGTCCCAGTCCCATCCTTGGTTCCAGCCCTGATCATCGTCGGCCGGTGCTCCGGAGAACATCCCGTCGGGATTCACGTACCTCTCGCCTATCAGATAAGTATATGAGATACCGTCTCTGACGTGGGCCGGCTGAACCTCGCTACGCAAATAAGAAATACCATTTAGGTTAGCCGCAGGACCCCAGTCGGTCTGCGCCATACCGGCGGCGATCGTGCTCGGGCCTTTGTTGGGGGTGCCCGGCAGGCTGTCGCCGGCGTTGATCGCGTAGTCGGTCCGGCCGATGACTTGCCCGCCGCTGCCCCCGTTGGGCTGATACGTGCAGTTGTAATAGGGGCTCGGATGGATGTAGGGATATGGTATTGCCCGGCGTCGGCTGGGACAATGGTAAAGCGCCACCGGCGTGGAAGTCGTAGCGGTCACAGCGGCCTTCAAGGCATCGCCGGTCAACCCCATTCCCTGATCGTGCAGGTTACCCAACTCGATGTAGGGCAAGATGTTGTACGCCCAGCCGGCGGGTTGATTCTTGCTGAACCCCTGATTCGGGTCGCCGGCCCAACCCCAGCCCCAGCCGCTGGTTGGGTAATGGCCCCACTTATCCACGTGCTGCTGCACTGCCCGACCGATCTGCCACAGGTTGTTCTTGCACTGCGTGCGCAACATCGATTCGCGCACCTGTTGCACGGCCGGGGTAAGCAGCATCACCAGCACAGCGATGATGGCAATTACGATCAGCAATTCCACCAACGTGAATCCCCGTCTTGCGATGTTGCGCATCGGTAAGCCCCTTTTTAGCGATTGGTGAAAACCACGGGCGGACGCGCCATCCGAAAAGACGCACCGTCGCTCCGGACAGTCCCCCAACCCCATGGCCGCCGCTTGCACTACACAGCCTTATTGCCCGCCGGCATTCAGCCTAAAGCTGATTCGCCCTAACACTGATTGGCCGACAGGGCGCAGCCCAGCCACTTTCGGCCAGCTTTTTTCTGCCACCCCAATAAACTTTATAACGGAGCCGCTTAGTGCAGTCAACGCTTCCGGCAATCTACGAGAGGCCGCAAAGTTGGAAAACAGCATCCAAAGAACGTAGGATGGGGCATGCCTAGTATGAAGGTAGGTGAACAATGGTCTAAGGACGCCACATTTGCCGCTGGTGACAGGGTTATAGCACGGCTACCGATGGAGCCGGGCCATAGTATTTTGATCGCATTTTTATCAAGGCTGCGTTTGGCAAGCAAAAAAGGGGCTGCTTGAGATCACCAGAAAACACTCCAGATCAGCAGAAAACAAGCACCAAAACGCGCGCAAGCTACTGAGCAATGGTGTAAGCGACTTCGCGGTCGCTTGTGGGCAATTTTTCGAGCTATCTTTGGATGGCGGTTTTCCGACCATACCACCCAGGCGGGTATCTTTTTCCTGCCTTATAATCACGCGTACGAAGTTGCCAGTGCCAAGTTGGGCTGGGGATAGCCATGTCGGAGCGATTACGAGGAATCTTCACGCCGCACATGGTCCCGTTGGACGATCGGGGCCGGATCAACGAGCCGGAGCTGCGCCGCTATATCGATTGGCTGATAGCACGCGGCGTACACGGACTTTATCCCAACGGTTCGACCGGCGAGTTCATCCGATTCACCCCCGAGGAGCGGCGGCAAATCATTCAAATCGTGGTCGATCAGGCGGCCGGCCGGGTACCGGTGATTGCCGGTGCGGCCGAGGCCAACGTGCGCGAGACGCTGGCGGCCTGCGAGCATTATCATAGGCTGGGCGTGCGTGCCGTAGCGATCGTCTCGCCATTCTACTATCGGCTGAGTCCTGACAACGTGTATGCGTACTTTCGGGAAATCGGGCGCAACACGCCGGTCGACGTGACGGTTTACAACATTCCCATGTTTGCCTCGCCGATCGATGTGCCCACTTTGCAGCAACTGGCCGCCGAATGCCCGCGAATCGTGGCCATTAAAGATTCCTCGGGCGATGTTGCGCAGATGATCCGCATGATCGAGGCGGTGCGGCCGATTCGGCCCGACTTCAGCTTCCTGACCGGCTGGGATGCGGTGATCATGCCCATGCTGCTCGTCGGCTGCGACGGCGGCACCAACGCCAGCAGCGGCGTGGTCCCGGAACTGACCAGGCGATTGTACGAGACGACGATCGGCGGCCAGTTGGACGAAGCCCGGCGGTTACAGGCCCTGCTGATCCGCTTGTTCGATCCTGTGGTTTACAGCGTCGATTTTCCCGACGGCTTCCGGGCGGCGGTTCAAATGCGTGGTTTTCGGATGGGAACGTCGCGGCAGCCGCTTTCGGAACGGCAACGCGCTGCCCTGCGGCAGATCGAAGACCAACTGCGGCAGGCGCTGGCTGAGGAGCAAATCGAGCCAGCGGCGGCTGCGATGCCTTGGTCGCTTGATCCGGCCAGCATCGGCAGGATAGTGGGCGAGGTGATTGCCGCATTGCAACGTAATGCGGGCCGCTAGAGACAACCGGGCCGTTACCCGTGACTAGCCTTGCGCTGTTGGAGATTGGCAATTTGACGCCGGCGCTACTGGCGGCCGACCGGTGTGCCAAGGCGGCCGGGGTGGAGATCATCGGAATCGAAAGCGCCGACGGCGCGCCGCAATGCATAAAACTGGCTGGTACGGCCGCGGCGGTGCGCCAGGCCGCCGAGGCGGCCGTGGCGTTGGCGCGGCAGATGGGCGCTTCGGCGACAATGGCCGTCATCGCCGGTCCTAGGGAACAGACCGAAGAACTCTCCCGGCAACCGCCGGTTTTCAATCCGCTATTGGGGCTTTACGACGCGCGCACGCCGCGCGAACAATCTATGCGCAATTCAGAGCGTAACTCGGATGCTTTGGGTTTGCTGGAAACCCAGGGGCTAGTGGCCGCACTGCACGCCACCGACGATATGCTCAAGGCGGCGGCAGTGCACCTGGTAGGCAAAGAAAAGATCGGGGCCGCCTACGTAACGATCATCGTCCGCGGCGACGTAGCCGCTGTGCAGGCGGCAATCGCCGCTGGTCGGGCGACGGTGGAACGTCTGGGCGGCAAACTGATAATGGCCGACGTGATCACTCGCCCACATCCGGAACTGGCGGCACTACTGCCCGCCTGATGCAAGCCAAAACCCAACGCAGCCTTCGGCCGCAACCAGATGGTTGCACGCCCCGCGCCGCAAACTGGAGCAGCGCGCTGCGGACGCGTCCGATATGTTCCACGTAGTGGTTCAGTCAGCGATGATGCTACCGCCACCACGGAGCGTGGCCTTCCAGATCACCCGAAAACATGCGCGCACCAGCGCGCGCTAGTTACATCATTAGGGACGAACGGATCACGCCATGCGAACCTCCATCGGCGTGCTTCAGCGGCGACTGCTTCGCAGATGCGCTTAATCCTGCGCCCGGGGCAGACAACAGTCGGCAGGACACACGTCGGGCCACGGGCCGGATGCCCCCAAGGCCAGCCGGGGGGCGCTGGGGTCGATTCGCTCTAGCACAAGCTGGCGGATCATCTGCACGAAGCCCGGATGGGTGCCAATGGGAGCTGTGCGAACCATGTTGATGCCTAGATCGTCGCACAGTTCGGCCAACTGCACGTCAAGCTCGTAGAGTATCTCGATGTTCTCCAGCAGGAAGCCTATCGGCGCTACGACGATATCTTTCGGGCTGTCGTGCTCGGCCAATCGACGCACAAGCTGGGCGACATCCGGCTCCAGCCAGGGTACCGCCGAGCGCGGGCTGCGGCTTTGGTAGGCCAACTCCCAATGCGATCGGCCCGCACGTTCAGCCGCCAGCGCGCAAGCCTCGTACAACTGCTGGCGATAAGACGACCGCTCGGCCAGCGACACAGGCAAGCTGTGAGCAGTGAAGACCAGTCGGGCCGCGGCGCGCCGCTCGGAGGGAATAAGGCTCAGGGCCTCCAGGACCCGCTGTGCCATCGGCTCGATGAATCCCGGATGATTGTAGTAAAGCCGCAGTTTGTGTATTTCCGGAGCGGCCGGACCGACTTTGGCTCTGGCACGCTCGATCTCCTCCATATATGCGCGGCAACTTGGGTACGATCCGAAGGCCGAAGTTACGAAAGCCAGTGCCGCACGAATGCCGTCTTCGGCCATCTGCTCAACCGCCTCCGCCAGCAATGGGTGCCAGAACCGGTTTCCCCAGTAAACGGACATGCCGGGCAGGTGTGCGGCCAGTTCGGCAGCTAAGGCTGCCAGAAGCGCGCGTGTCTGCTCGTTGATCGGACTAACGCCGCCGAAGAGCATATAGCGGGCGGTCAGCTCATCGAGTACGGCGGGGGGGATGTCCTTTCCGCCAGCAACGTTGCGCAAATAGGGAACGACCTGATCCGGCCCTTCCGGCCCTCCGAATGACACCACCAAAAGAGCATCGAATTGCGGCACGCCATCACCTCAAACCATTCGTGCAGCAGTGCAGAAAACTCCATCCAGCAGCACCGCACAACAGCGGTGCGAGACGACCAACTCCGGGGCTTGCCTGCACCGTTGCTTTCGGGCCGCTCGGTTCTCGGGGATATGCCATCTGCACTTGGCGCCGGCAAGGGGTCTGTCGGGCCGCGCTTCTTGGCATACTCGGTACATCCCGTCAAGCGTCTTGCTGGAGCGTCTTTTCCAACTCGGCGATGGTCTGCTGGGCCGTGCGCTGCCAGGTGAACTCAGCCGCCCGACGGCGAAGCCCCTCGACCATCGCCGTCCGCTGGCTGTCGTCCAGCAGCAGCGCTTTGCGGAGCTGCTCGGCCAGATGGCGGCCGTCGCCGGGCGGGTAATAGAAGGCGTTTTGCTGGAAGAACTCGGGCAAAGGGTCGGCAGATGTCACCACGCTCAGGCAGCCGTTATGCATTGCTTCCAGGGCTGCATTCGGACAAGCCTCGACCCGAGTAGTCATCACAAAGACCCGACAGTTCCGGTAGCACCACGCCAGCACCCGTTCCGGAAGAAACCCCGGCCACACCAACCGATCGGCCACGTTCCAGCGTTCGGCCAGACGTTGCAAATTGCTGCGATAGCCATCCATTCGCGGATCGACTTCGCCCGCAATTACCAGCCGCAAGCCGGAAAACTCGGACGACAGCAGGCCCATTGCCTGCACCACGTCTTCCAATCCCCGATACGGACGAATGGCTCCCACGCTCAGCAGAAAGTCACTGCCGCGCAGAGCATATAGCGCGGCTGGCAACTGGCCGTCGGCGGCCGGTTCGACCCAGTCCACGCCGTGATAGACCAGCCCGATCTTCTCCGGCTGGATGTGCCAGCGCTCGATCAGAAAGCGGCGCACGAACTCGGAGATAGCGATAACACGAGTCGCTTTGCGGCAGGCGACCAGCGTCGCCAACCGGCGTGCAAGGTTCCGCAGCACTTCGTTCCAAGGGTTTCCCCCAAACGGACGTGCGACCGCTTCCATGTTACGAATCATCAGCGCTGTCGGCAGACCCGTAGAAACCCAACGCTGAGTGGTCATGAGCACTACGTCGGGCGACAATTGGCTGACGATTCTCCTTATTTTGTGAGCAGGTCGCAGTCCGCCGAAGGTCAGAGCATGCACATCGGTGCTTTGGAGCAACTGCTGGATATAGAGTAGGTGCTTCTCGTGCAAGATCAGGTGCAAGCGCGAGATTCTAGAGTCCTGCAATAGCAGAGGGACCATGCGCAGCAGGTACTTCCGGCACCCGCCGCTCAGTCCGCCGCTGGTTAAACTGACAAGCGCTAGCCTCACACACGTCCTCAGCTTGCTACAGATGCCCTACCGGGTGCTCCAAATCGCCTCACAATTAGTGTCTACTTCGCGGCGCAGGCATGTCAACCGGCGGCAGCAGACATCATACCCGCACTACCATGCTGGTCTTGCCCGCTACAGTCTGTTGAAGCCGTTCAACCTCTACCAACGGCACATTCGCCAGATGGGGGTGGATGCGGGCCAGTCGGGCATGAATTTCGCGGCGGGCTTCGGTAGAGAGCTTATCGCGGGGCATGATTCGCAGCTGTATATCCGTCCCGTTCTGAACCACCTGGTAACCCAAAACCTCTTCGCACCAGCGGACAGCGTGGGTGAACGATTCGGAATGCAGCACTGCACCATCGGACATCAGCACGTAATCGTTGCAGCGGCCCAGCACGCGCATAAAACTGGCCAGGCCGTAACTCGGCTCATCGCTATCGCCCAGGGTGATTTCGTCGCCGATTCGGTAGCGCACCAGCGGCACGCATCGCGGAAACAAACTCGTGACCAATATCGGCCGGCCGCTGCCGGCGACACTCTCCTCCGCCTCCAGAAAATACGTGCGCCAGAAAACTCGGTAACCGCCTTCCGGGCAAGTGTGCGCCATCAGGCCGGTCTCGACGCTTCCGTACTCCATGCCTACCGGGCAACCGAACAGCTCGCTCAGACGCTGCTGGCTGTCGCTGGCCGGAAACGATTCGGCGGCCCCCAAGACCAGCTTCAAACCCAAATGGCGCAGATCGAGCTTGAGTTGCTCGCAGGTGCGGGCCAGCAAGTCCAGGGCAACCGAATATCCCATCAGGAAATCCGGGCGGAAGCGGATCATGGCTCCGATTGCCGCTCGCATGGCTGTGGGACGCAAATCGTAGGCCGAAAAACGATAAATGCCCACCAGCCAATCTTTCAGTTCGCGGATGGTCCGCCGTACCACAGCCCGATAACCTGTCCCCAGCAAGTGGCTGTGGCCCCACAACAGGAACAGCCGGGAATCGGGAAACACGCCGTACCATGATCGGCCCAGCCAGATATCGGGTGTGGTATAGCGGACTTCCGAGCGCCACGCCGGAACCTGTATAGGTTGAGCCGTCGACCCGCCTGTTTGCCGCTGAAAATCGGCCGGCCGCACCCTGCTGCACATCGCGGCAGCGTGTTGCTGGATGGTTTGCCGGGTGGTGATGGGCATCTTGGCCCTGAATTCTTCCCACGAGGAGAACTCTTCCGGCAAGTTCAGCTGCTTCTGCAACTGTTGATAGTAAGGAACCGAATTTGTAATTTCCCGCCAGCGCTGGTTCCACAAACGAAGCTGGTACTCCAGGCGCTCTTCGGTCGTCCATTGCCGCGCATAGAACTGGCTGCGCTGGGCAACTTGCGGCGCCAACAGCCATCGGCGCAGCTTTCCCACCAACGTCATGAGCCATCCCCGCTCAACAATAGCCAGCCCGAAGACGGCCGGAAAAGCATCCTGTGACGAGTGAAGAACTCCCTCGCGGTGAACTCCTCTGCATTATAGCGAATCAGTAAAGCGTCATGTTGGCGCACAGGCAAGCCCAATGCCTCGCCCAAGGCGGCATTAGCCAACATCGGCAGCCCACGAGGATCGTAGCCCATAGCCAGGGCATTTACCCAGTCGGCCACTACCGGGTCGCTGGCGAAGAACAGCCATCCGGCGTGTACCGGAGTTGGCCGGAGCGGTCCTTCGCCTTCGCCGCCGATTATACCGTCGGTCAGCACAATGTGCTTTCGAACCGGAAGGTTGGCAAGGCTGCCATCGGCCCGCGCATAAATCACACATCGCGCGCAATCGACTGCCATCCGCCAGCATGTGTCGTTGCCCGACCAGGATCCGTATGTAACACCACCACAGCGGCGGACAGCTGCCCCCAGCACCCGTTCTGCGTACTGCAAGAATCTTGTAACTGCCCCGGGCTGTCGCGACCAGGCCGCATCGCCCAGGGCGCTCAGAAGCATCTGCGGCGGCAGCGGTCGGGGAAACTCGTCGCCTCCGTGCTGGGGTGGCCCCTTGCGATGATGCGCCAAGCTTTGTTTCAGTGCAATCGCGCCAACACACCCTTTGATTGCACCAGTCATCCCCACCTTCTCGTGGGTCTTCAGCTTCGGAACGCTGATCACCAGGTCGCTTCGCAATATGTTCACGCTGACGGCATAAATATGCTTTCCTTCGCCCTGGAACTGCTCGGTCTGCCGCGGATCGTAATGGCTGACGCGATAATGCCGGTTTCCCTGGGCCGATTCCAGCAGACTGCTTCTACCTAGGTCCACTAGCACTTCGGCGCCGGGCCTCAGCACGGCTTCGCGTGGAACGCCCAGTCGACCAATGGTCGTCACCTGGCCTCGCAGGTCGCAGGCGGCAACCTGCCCCGGTGCATAAGCCTGGTAGAATTGCACTAGTCGTTCGGCGCCGGTGTCGGCCAGCACCGACTGCCAGACGGCACCCTGCAACGGCGCGTTGCCGAACTCCACCCGGCCTTCAGGGCCTACCGCCTTCAGGGCCAGATCGATGATCGGCCGGATCACCGAAGCATGGGTACACTTGGCCTGAAACTGATGCAGCGTTTCGCCCGGCCGTCGGTGGTACACGAAATTGCACAGCACGAACACCCGACCGCCGCGACCGACGAACTCTCCCAGCGGGTTCCACTCGGGGCTGCCGTAGCGCTGCCGGTCCAGCCCGGCCTCGGCCAGACACTGCCGCACGGCCGCATAAACCGGATTGGGTGAGCTGGAAAGATGGGAAAACTGGTATTCGGGGAAGTTCACATCGGGCGAGAATGCATCGTCGCCTTGCGGATAAGCTGGCTCGGTCAGCCGCACTGCCGCTACTATTGATTCAGAAATTCCCGCGCGCGCTTGATCCATCGACTGCGGCCTGTCAGCTTCCGGCTCACCCCGCCTGGCTGCGAGCATACTGCCGCAATTTGCGGAGCAGTTGCTGGTCGCAACTTTCTTCCATCATTTTACGAATAATCGGCTCTACTGTCCGCAGGCCGTTTTCCATCAGTCGCTGGCGCAACGCGCAGTCATCCAAGGCGCGCTGGATCACCTCGGCCAGTTGCTGCGGATTTCCCACCTCCACCCGCAAGCAGTTCTCGCCGTCTTTCATCAGCCCAGGTATGCTGCCCACAAAGGTGGTGACGATGGGAACCTTGTATAGCATGGCCTCGTACAGCACGCGGGGAAACCCTTCGTCGTGGCTGGGCAGGCAGAACAGATCGGCCTGCTCGTAGTAGCGCCGCAACTGGGCGCGGTCAGCTATATGCCCCGTGAAAAACACGCGATCGCGGATTGCACCAAAACAGTCCGGGTACTTATCCAATGCATTCTGTCCCACCATGTACAAATTGAAATCCACTCCCCGTTGCCGCAGTGCCGCGGCCGCCTGCAAAAGCTCGTAGCATCCTTTTCGCCGCCAAATATAACCGACGAACAGAATGTTCCAGGGCCCGTGAGTGCGGGCAGTTTTTTCCTGCGGTACATCTTCCAACGACAACTCGCAAACCGGCGCCGCCAATTCGACGTCCTTGCAGAACCTGGCTGCCCAGTCGGCCAACACTTTGCCTTCGGCGATGACGAATCGTGCGCGGGAGAACACCAGCCGCGAGAAAGAGGAACGGAGTCCCAACTCCCCCCGCAAATACACACCGAATGGTTTGCCCTGTGCCATTGCCGCCAATAGCGCCAAGGTGGTAAGGTGACCGGGGTAGAAGACGTAACAGATCTGGGCATCGGCGACGGCGCGCCACACCTGCGGCCAGCATCTTGCGTAAGCGGCCAGTTTTTGCAGCCGTCCCCCATTGGGAACCGCCACCGGCAAAAAGAATACCTCGCTTGATGCGTAGGCAGCAGGCGTCACACCGTTATTTTCGTTATTTTCGCCGCGGTATGACACAAGATGGGTAGCCTGCGATACCGCGGCGGCGCAAGACAGTATCATTCGCCCCACGTGGCGATCGCCGAAATCCCACCCGCTGGGCGTGACCTTGGCCCCGCTGTTGTCGACGAACAGTACTCTCATGGCCTCGGCACATTCGCAATCGAGCGGCGCCACGGCAACACCGGTACAAGTCCGTTGTTACGCAACTGCGGTCTTGAACGCCCCAAGGCCTCTGGCCCCAGTTGACCGGCCCGCTGTGCTCGCAAAGCACCGTAAACCAAGCCCAGCGCCACCCACGCAAAAAGCATACTGGAAGTTTCGTGCATGGCTCCGTAAACAAGCAGTCCCACCAAAGCGCTGTACACGGGCATCATACCCATCGGCATGCGGCGGAAGATCGCTTTCAGCACCGGCCACATGAATAACGTCGCGCAAAGCAATCCCAGGTATCCACCGGCTCTCAGATGGGCGACGTAAATCGAGTGCACCTCCAGCAAACCACGACCGGAATACGCCTCGTACATTGTAAAGCCCATCCCCAGCGGAGAGCGTCGCAGGTCGTCGATCGTGTTGACCAGGGCCTCCCAGCGAACCATGTCGCCGCGGGTACGGGTGATGTATTCGGGATGAAAACGCTCGATAATTCCCCAGACCACTTCCATTTCGCGTGGCACCAGCAGTTGCAATAACAACCACGAGGCTGTGACCAAGGCCACCAATCCAAACACCATCTTCAAAGTGCCGGCCCTCTGCCGTGTTACCAATGAAGCCACATACAGGAAACTCAACAGGATGGCCACATACAAGGCGCGGGTGTAGGCAGCGACTGAGGCAATCAGCAAAATGGCAAATGCCGCCAAAAAGATGAACCACACGGGCGTGAACTTCGGCTTGTGGACCACCAGATAAGCCAGACACAGCGGCGTGGCTGCCGCCATGAACACCGCAAATCCCGTTCGCAACTGAAACGTTCCTGTTAATGCCCTCACCAGTACGTCGCGCCCCTGGAAATAGGCGATGCCTTCGTTGAATCCCGGCACCCGGTAGAGGCCAAAATAGTCGATCAAGGTCACTAGCGCCATCAGCGCACTTGACAGCCCGAATACCAGCACCAGCGTAACCGCGCGGCGGCCGTCCAGTTGCAGCGAGGCTACAGAAACCGCCAACAGCCAGTAGCCCAGATAAGACGACGCTGCAAGCACTGCCGGACGTGGCTCCAGCAAAGCCAGTGTGGCCAAAGACGCCAGCACTACGAACCCACCGTAGAAAAGCAGATGCGGTTGCTCCAGCAATGCCCGAATCGCTTTGCCGCTGGCCAGCCCGATCAAGATCACCAAAATCGCCAGTAGGGTGGTTACACCGCGTTGCCCAGCCCGCCCTTCGGGCAGGACTTCCCATCGCAACAATTCGGCCCAAGGCGTCAGGGCGCAGGTCGCGATAAGCAGGTAATAGGCTACTCGGGTGGCCAGATCCGCGATTCGTACTCGCATGGCTCGCTAACTCCTCCCGTCGTGCATCCTAACTGCACGGCCTGAGTACGTCAACGAACGCTGCAAATTCCGGGCCAAAACGAGATTTTCCCGATTACGGCTGTAAGACTGCCGATTGAATCTGCAACATTTTGAGTCTGCCCCAGATGGCTCAACTTTCGGGCTGCCGCGGATGGCTCATGCTTCGCGCAGGCCGACGCGTTGCGTTTCTGGTCCCAGCGCGCTGCGGATTTGAACAAATCGTAGAGCGCTGCGGCTTTGAACAAATAAGGGCATTGCAGCGCGCCGAAACGGCAACCAAATAAAGCTAACGCAGCAACTGCATTGAATGCCAAGTGGTACCAGTGGCGACGCGCTGCTGTTGCGTCCGTTGGGTTTTCCGGGACGAAGGCCAATCAGTAATGCCAATGCGGCCACGACGAAGCGTCGCTCTCCAGATCGCCATACAACACGCGCGCACCAGCGCCAGCCCCGCCACCTGAAGCCCCCTAACGAGCGTGGTCATCTAGAAAGCCGTACAAGATGCGCGACAAGTGCGCACATCATACGTCGCAAGGGCCTGATCCCCACACGATGTTTATCCCCGCCAACACCATGTTGCCTGCCGGCAACACGGTTCACGGCGTCGATAAACGGTGGCATACACCACCCGTAAGTAGTATGCCAGCGAGACAATATCTCTTGCGAAGACCTGTAAACTCGGCGATGTACTGACGGCTTCGGCGCACACGGACACCACTATGGCTCGGTCGACAAACGCACTCCAACCAAAGCCGCAAGCGCCGCAGTGTGTGCGAGTTTTCTGGAGTCGAACAGGCCGCTGTTATTCGAACGATCTATCCCAACTTCCACGGCTTGCGATACTCGTAGTGGAGCAGTTGGTTGGCCTCTTTGGGGCTGATGATGGTTTCGGTCTGCGGGTCCCACTCGATGCGCGCTCGCACGGCCAACGATATGTTCGCCAGCAAACTCATGGTGGTCGAGCGGTGGCCGACTTCCACATCAGCGTTGGGCGTCTGCCGCGATTTGATACAATCCAGGAAGTTTCGGGCGTGTAGCACCGTCAGTTCGTCTTCCCCCTTGCCGGCAGTTACCTCCATGGGTTCCATGCGCGGTTTGGGGTCCTGGAACTGGCCGCCGCGTTCGGGCAGTATTTTGAAGCTGCGGGATGAGATATAGGCCGTGCCCAGCGTGCCGCGCAACTCCAGTTCCCCATGAATAAGCACCGGATTGCCGTTGGCCTCGTACTGGCCGAAGATGGCCAGCCGCCCCGATGCGAACTCGAAGACCGCTTCCAGAGTATCGGGAATGGTGCGGTCGTCGTCCACGCAGAACCGACCGCCCATAGCACAGATCGACGCCGGGGCCAACTCGCCGGTCAACCAGCGAATGGCATCCAAATAATGCACGCCCCAGTTGGCCATCTGCGAAGAATACAAGTCCCACCAGCGGAACTTGTATGGCGCGATGTTGTCTTGATAAGGCCGTTGCGGACGCGGACCGAGCCACAGGTCCCAGTCCAAATCGGGCGGCGGGTCTTTGGGCTGTTGCCTGCCGATGCCCGACGGCGCCATGTTGCTCAGCCGATATGCGCGGCTGACGGTAACTTTGCCGATCTTGCCAGCAGCGATCAATTCCGCCAACTGCCCATACAGCGCCGAGCTGCGGCGGTGCGTACCCACCTGTACCACACGGCGGTTGCGTCGGGCTGCTTCGACCATCGCCCGGCCCTCGCGGACGGTTATCGACAGCGGTTTCTCCACATACACGTCTTTGCCGGCGTTACAGGCATCGATGGTCTGGATGGCGTGCCAGTGGTCCGGCGTGGAGATTACCACTGCGTCGATGTCCTTCCGCTCGATCACTTTGCGGAAATCGACGTAGGCGGCCGGTTTGCCGTCCAGGCGCTGTACGGCTCGGTCCAGATACGGCCGGAAGACGTCGCAGACCGCGGCCACCTCGATGTCGTCGTGCTTCAAAAAGGCATCGAGCAATTGCATGCCGCGGTTGCCCACCCCTATGAAACCCAGACGAATGCGCTGGTTGGCCCCCAATACACGTGTGGCTTGCAAAGCAGTCAGCGTGGCGGCCGCCCCGGCTGCCGAGGCGGCAAATGCTCGTCGTGAAAGTTTGGAAGTAATCATTGACGCTTCTCCTGTTTATTGTTCGCGCAAACAGTGGAACATTCTGCAAAGATAACTGGCTTCGGAAGACTTCGGCCTGCCCAAAGCACCAGATCCAAATCTTCCTTTTGTCCCCCGATTGACCTCTGTTGCCTTCGGCAAATCAGCTGTTCCCGGCAAATCAATCGTTCAAGACGCTCAAAACTCCAGAATCAGACTCTTCATTAGCGGAGTGCTATCGCATGTGATGGTGAACGTCTGCTGTGGCTCTTTGGCAAGAAGTGTCTGACGTTTTTCCAGCCCGCCTTCTTCCCAAACGTAAGTAACTTTGAACGGCCGGAAACCACCCAGCGGCTCACGATAGTCGGCGTCCAACCGCAAGCTGAACAAGCAAGTGGTGTTGCGCTGTCGGCCCACGAAACGCACCAGCGCTTTGCGTATGCCCGGCGGAACGCCTTCGACCGTAAAGTAGTCGCAGTGCCCGGGCGTTGGCCCCGAGAGCTGATGCACAGTCTTGAAGCTCTCCCCTTCGTCGAACGACACCTGCACTTCCCAGGAGTCAGCCTTGTCGCGGGCGCGATAATGTACGCCGCACCGCAGCCGCACGATGTCGCCGGGCGCCGCAATGGCGAACGTCGCTTCGCCGCTTGCGCCTTCGACGCGCATCAGATCAGGCTGAATGTTTTTCAGTTCCGGGTGGAAATCGGTATAAACCAGGTTCTTGCCCTTCCACTGCAATTTGGTCGAAGCCTGCAAACTGACCGTGCCTTCGGGCGGACCGGCGCTGACAGTCACCGTGTTTTTTCCCTGTCCCAGCGCCGGCAGCGCCCGCTGCGAATGGGAGATATCGTGGGTTACCGAAAGCTCCTGCAAGCCCGTCCCTTTTCCAGTAAGCACAATTCGCAGCCGATAATCGTACCGGCGCAACACCAGCGGCGACAGTTCAACCGTCTGCCGCCCGGATGAAACCATTGTAGCAACCTCTTTCCAGTCCAGCCCGTTGTTGTCCGAAAGCAGCACTCGTACCTTTCCTTGCGGGCCGACCACTGCATCGAGCGACAGCGTGCCGGTCAGGTAAACGTAGCTGCTGGGCATGCGGAACTCGATTGCCGCGGGTTTGTCCGGCTGCGCCACCTGTACGGCCGGGCCGTCTGCCGAACCGCTTTGGCTGCGGCAGCGGATGTTTTCGACCCTCAACATCCCCGTCTGGAAAGACCCGTCGGCCAGCGGCAGTTGGTAGTGGCGCACCCCGTTGCCCACGCGCCCGGGAGCAACATCGCCATATTGCCGAGCGTAAACCAGGTCGTACTGGCCGACGGCGGTTCGCAGGCAGCCCGGCGCCTGCCCATCGCCCATGTTCACATGCAGCCCCTTGTTGTGCCAGTTGAACTGTATTCGTTCGCCAGGCCGAAGCTGGTTGTTGACCCGATATCCCAGACTGTAACCCGGCTCGTAAAGGTTCTTTACCGAGCCGTCGTACTCGATCATCGTGGCATACCAGCCGTGGGTCTTCGCCGGCAGCCAGCCGTCGCTGCCGTAGAAGGGGCAGGCGCTGAGCAATGCCGGGCCGCGTTTCCAGCCGCTCCAGCCGTCTTGGCGGTGCAGCTCGCGCAGTTTCTGTTCGTTGTTGCGGTAGCCTGGGTTGGCATCGTACCACGCTTTGACGTCAGCGATGATTTCATCGACGCTGGCCAGGTCGCCGTCGGGCTTGGGGAAGTAATTGATCAACGAGGCGTCCAACATGTGCCACCGGTCGTTCCACTGCACCTCCGGAACCAGATGCGCCCGGATGGTCCAGATGCGCGCCGGCAGGCCAACGGTGCGGGCAAGCGCAGCCACGTTCGACGACGCGCAACAGCACATGTTGTATCCGTACACGTTGAACGTCTTGATCGGATCATGCACGCAGCCGTCGCCTTCCAGGAACTCCTTGGGCGGCGAGTCCTGGTGCCGAAAGCTGACCACCGAACGCCACACGGCCAGTGCCTTTTCCCTATCGGTCATGCCGGGAGCGATGAACGAGCGCTGCCATGCTTCCAAACTGGAGACATCCGGTACCTTGTCGGAAAGCACCTTGATGTTCGACACCACTCCCACCGTCTGCGCAGGCTGGCCGCCATGTACACAAACGACAGCCAGCGCCATCAGCAACGCCGTACCATAACTCACCACTGTGTAAACCGACCGCCCCACTTGCGCACGCTCAGGTAGCCGAAAAGCCATTGTCTTTCTCCTGTGGTGAAAGACCGACATGCTATGGACAGGCGAGGCTATTGGTAGGTACAGGCGACGTGGTTCTCCCGCTTTGGCTCATCGTCGGCTGCATCCGACCATCGCACCGCAATTGCCGACGTGCGAAGAGCCGTCAGCACAGCACTGAAGCCGCAGTCCCAGACCGCTGCGATTCTAGCCCAGCCAATGCGGGCACGTCAAACTGTTTAAACTGGCACGGCGAATTATTTAATACGACAGCGCTAAGTTGCCGTTTCGCAACTACCATTTGTGATGCTGTTGGGGCTTTCGCCCTTCAGATATTGTGGTTCTCTTGTAACATATTAAAAAGTGCCATACCGACAACGTGTCGCTGCCGGAGACCGCCTGCCGAGGCACGGCCGCTGCGCACGACGCGGCCGCTGCGCACGACGCGGCCGTTGGGCACAACCCGGCCGTTGGGCACAACCCGGCCGCTGGTCACGACCTGGCGGCTGGAGTATAACCATCGCCGGCTGACGAGTTTGGCGATCCATTAGATACTGGCGAAGTCTGTCGCGGGCGGTGGGTTGAACCGTGTGGCTGACTTCCAAACCGTACGGCCACCTTACTGCCACAAGAGCTGGTGGCATGTCGGTCGGCTATGAGAAGACGCTCATCGCAACTGGCAGTGGCGGCTAGTGCAGCATCGGCAGATAGGATTGCACGCCACTTCGGTCCCGCAGCGCCGGCGGCCCGAAAGGCCGTAGCCGCACTGTATCGGCAGATCGAGCACAATTGGGCCTCCAACCACCGATTGTGTTCCCCGACGTGGCTGGCGGTGTTCCCGCCGGCGCTCCGGGGCAAGCCGGCGCGTGCTGGAAGGGCGTACCACTGCCTGTCGCGGCAGTTCGATTTGTCTTCCTCCCGGCCAGAGCCGACCGCGCTGCTGTTTGGCGTACACGTTTACTTCACGCTGGTTGTAGAGACGCTCTGTGCCGAGCTGCTGGCGCAGGCCAGGCAGACCGATTCGCCGTCGCGCAGACTACACGAGGCATGTACTGCTGGCAAAGGTCTGGAGGAACTGGAGCTTCGCGCCCAACAGGGCGATTACAGTCTGCTGGCCTTTGACGGCGGCACGGCGCTGGAGCGGGCCACACGGCTGGGCAGCATCTGGAGTAAACAGTTAGAGACGGCACTTGCCGAGCTTGCGGCACAGGCAGTGCGGTCGGCTGCAAACTTGCCCGAGCAGCCCTCGGGCGATCTGTTCGGCACGCTTTATCAGGCGCTGGTACCTCGGCCAGTGCGACACGCACTGGGCGAGTACTACACACCGGCATGGCTGGCCGAGCACATTCTCGACCAGCTCGACTACCAGGGCGATCCACACCAGCGGTTGCTCGACCCGGCTTGCGGCAGCGGAGCATTCCTGGTAGCGGCAATACAGCGCGTCGTGCATCGTTGTGCCGATAATTCGGCTTGCGATCTTCGCTCGCGAACAATGGTTTCCCAGATGCTAGCCAACATCCGGGGATGCGACAGCAATCCCGTTGCCCTTACCGCCGCTTGGGCAAACTACCGCATTGCCGCAAGCAAGCTGGCGGCCGATTCGTGCTGGCTGCGCGCTACGCCGGATGACTCCAACAGCCCGGTGCTGTTGGCCGATTCGATCCTGGAGACTTCCAAGCTCGCCGCGGCCCTGGGCCGATTCGACTTTGTGGTCGGTAATCCACCATGGATCGTCTGGGACAATCTACCGGCAGATTATCGCAATGCCACGGCAGAGTTATGGCGCAAATACGGGCTGTTCTCGCTATCTGCCCGACAGGCACGGCACGGCGGCGGCAAGAAAGACCTCGCAGCACTGATGCTCTACGCGGCCGCCGACTGGTTCCTCGAAGACGGCGGCCGACTGGGCATGGTTATCCCCCAGACTCTGCTGCACACCAAAGGCGCAGGCGATGGCTTTCGCCGGCTACGGCTCGGCCCGGAAGGCACGCCGCTGGAGGTGCTCCGGGTAGACGATCTGACGGCTCTGCGTCCGTTCGCTGCTGCCAATCGCACGGCGACAATCGTGCTGCGAAAAGGCCAAGCCACGACCTATCCGACACTTTATGTGCGCTGGCTGCCCTCGCAGGCAATCGACACTGCCCGCCCGAGAAAACGAGCCTGTGCGACCAATAGCGGCGGCAAACAACCAGGCCAAGAATTGTGCAAGTGCGTCCGCAAACCTCTTGTCGCGCGGCGAAGCGTTTACCATGCCGTGCCTGCGCCTGGAGGCGGCCCGGGCGCACCGTGGATGTTATTGCCCAAAGGACTGGATTTCGACTTCCGCCGGTTGATCGGGCCGTCGGACTACGTTGCCCATTTGGGGGCCAACAGCGGCGGCGCTAGCGCCGTGTACTGGATGCAGATCGTCGACAGTTGCGGTCGGCTTGTCCGGGTGCGCAATTTACCCGATGCGGGCAAGCTGAAAATACCGCCAACCGAAGCGCTGATAGAGCCACAGCTGCTATACCCGCTGCTGCGCTGGGGCGACGTAAACCGCTACCGCGCTGCGCCCAGCGCGGCCATCCTGCTGGTGCAGGATGTCAACACCCGCGCCGGAATCCCCGAACAGTTGCTGCGAAGCCAATACCCCAAAGCATTCGAGTATTTGGCGCGCTTCGAACCGTTACTGCGCACCCGCGCGGCATACCGCAGGTATCAGTCGCGCGGGCCTTATTATTCGATGTACAACGTCGGCCCGTACACGGTTGCACCGTGGAAAGTAGTTTGGCGGCGGATGGATCGGTCGCTGCGAGCCGCCGTGGTCGGAGCAATCGAGCATCCGATACTGGGCACTCGTTCCGTGGTGCCGCAGGAAACGTGCGTCCTGATTGCTGCCGAAACATCCGAAGAAGCGCATTATCTGTGCGCGATGCTCAACAGCGTCGTGGCCGGTTTCCTGGTATCGACCCATAGCGTAGTGGGCGGAAAAGGCTTCGGAACGCCGAGCATCCTGGAGTTTCTGGGCATCCGCCGGTTCGATGCCGCCGACCGACGACACCGGTCGCTGGCCGCACACAGCCGCGCTGCGCACCAAGCAGCCGCCGCCGGCAACGACTGGCAGGACATCCAGCGCTGCATCGACCTGGAAGCAGCAGCACTGTGTGGACTGTCGCCCGACCAGTGCAGCCTAATCGCACAGCATCTGCAAATGATGTGAGCGTCGGGCGCAATGCGCGGCTGTGCTGAAGCCTCTGATGCACTGAAGCGTAGAGGATGTCGAACGCGCCTCAGTAGAGGATGTCGAGCGCGCCGCAATGGTAGCACGTGCCGGCAGAAGTGGCGCTTATAGTTTTCGCCGGTGGGCAATGCGCACCCTTAGCGGCGATTGATCCTGCCAGCGCAAAAAAAGATCATGGTAAGGCAATCCGTTAGCCCGACCATGATCACTGTCCTGACACGGGACTACGTTTGTCCCGCCCTCCCGGCAGGTCTATTACTGATATATCGGTCAGAAAGCCGACAAACTTGGAATCGAATTGCCTAGTATTGATTTTCGTGTCGACTATGTCGGCGGTGATCCGAAACTGGGAGATTTCAACCGACAACACCCTGTAGCTTGTTGGGGCCTTCTGCTGAACTAACACACTGATGGAACACCAACCCGCAGTGGCTTCTCGCGTTCGGAGGCCAGCGTTCTGGCCCCAGTAGTGCATACGACGGCCGCCGTGCCCCCCAGCAGTTATTACCGCAGACAGGCCTATGCGACGAAGGCCAGCATTTTACCGCACGTTTACCGAACGGTACCCGGCAACGCCCGGCGGGACGACTCGACCGCCGGCTTTGCGGGGGCTGGAGTCGGTTCAGGCTCGGGCAACGGGGCGGCTGGCAGCGATTGCACTTCGGGTGACTCCGTCTCTTCCGACACCGGCGGAAGCCGACGAAAACCACCGCTATCAACCACTGCCCGTGCCCCCACAGGCTGCCCACACCGCGGTGGACGAGGAGTACCTAGTCGGCTCCAAAAGGCCTGCCATCGGGCCTTCTGCTCGCAGTAGCCGTCCCATGCGTTATCGCACGCGCACGGCGGACACAAGCCACAGCCCGGCGCCAGGTTGAACCCACCCTGCGCCGAACATGGCTGGGCGCATAGCAGGCCGTTTTGCTGGCTGAGCGGATGGGAAACCGCAGGCCGCGGCGCGGGCGGCTCTGCACCCCATAACTCAGCGTAAACAACAACTTGTAAAAAACTCAAAACGACGGAAAATCGCTTGCGGTGCATCGGATGATTCCCTGGTAACGGTCCGACGCGCAAGCCGTGCCACGCTGGCCGATTGGCCGAATTAAACCAAGCTCGCGGGCTGGCTACCGCGGCGGCCGTATTTTGTTCTTCGGCCAGGCAGCACTATGAAACATTACCCAAAGATTCGGCAATGGCAACCTCACGTGCCAGAAACAGACAGGGATTCGACGGATTTCTCGATGCCGCAGTTCCGCGCCTGTCGTCCCGGAAAGATCTCTTCACCGCGCAAAAATTTCGGGCAGGCTAATCTCGAATGCGCACAGAACATGGGCGTATTGGGCAAAATAGGTTATGTGTGTCGTAGTTCGCTCCGGTGACTGACGCGGCCTGATTGGCTGTTGTGAACCGTACCAGCAGCTATAGAATCAAATCACTAGTGCTGCGCCGGGAACGGCAGCCCGGATGGCGTGTGCAGGCCAGTCGGCGACTGCCGGCCTCAAACGGCTGAACCTTTGTCGGGGGTCGATGTATGACAATGATTGTGGAGTTGGCCGTCATCGCGGCCATGGTGGCTCTGAATGCCGTTTTCGCAGCCTACGAAATCGCATTGGCCTCGGTCAGTCTTGCCCGTCTTCAACTTCTGGCGCGCGAGAACCGGCCCGGCTCGCCAGCCGCGGTATTCATGAAGCAGCACATGGAGAGCAGCCTGGCTGCCATCCAGGTGGGAATAACACTTGTCGGTGCCATTGCTGCTGCCACAGGCGGTGCCGGTGCGCGCGAGGTCGTCGCCCCGCAAATCCGCCAGTGGCTGCATGTGTCGGCTGGGGTGGCCGACGTTCTGGCAATCGCCTTGGTCGTGCTGCCCTTGACGGTGGTGATCATCATCTTTGGCGAACTGGTGCCGAAGGTCTTTGCCGTAAAGGAAAACGAGCGCGTTTGTCTGCGGTTGTCGCCGGCCATGAGAGTCTTCAGCCTGACGGTCTGGCCGGCGGTGTGGGTGTTCGAGAATTGCGCCCAAGCTGTAGTGCGATGGGCGCAAAGCCGGTGGCAGCCAAGCAAGCGCAGCGAAGCGGCCGAGCTACAGGAATTGCGCGCCTATGCGGCCATGGCCCGGGCGTCCAGAATCATCGGCGAACGCCAAGAGGGAATCATCGTAGGCGCTGCGCGGCTTTCTGGCCGGGCGGTGCGCGAGATCATGCTTCAGGCCGAACACATTGCGATGCTCTGCGCAGACGATACCCTCGAGGAAGCGATCGCCGCCGCCCACATGGACATGCACACCCGATTCCCCGTGGCCGAACGCCGGGGTGATCCCCAATCCATCATCGGCTACGTGAACTTCAAGGACATCGTGGCCAACATGCGGCTCAGCCTTCCGCACTCTCCCTCCCTGCGTACGATACTGCGGGCTATTCCCAGCTTTTCCCACAACGACTCCATAGCGGCCTGTCTGGAACGGCTGGTGCGCGAACATACGCACATCGCGCTGGTCCGGGATGATTCGGGCCGAGTGCTGGGGATGATTACCCTCGAAGATATCGTCGAGGAACTGTTGGGCGAGATCGAAGATGAGTACGATCGGCTGCCAATGTACGTCACGCCTACCGGCTGGGCGTTCGCCGTGGGAGGCGGAACCACCTTGCTGCGATTGAAGGAACTGACAGGGATCGACCTGGCAACCGATCCTCCACCCGGCGGTGCACGCACGGTCAGCGACTGGGTAGTAGGGCACCTCAGTTCCCCCTTGCGCGGCGGCGAGGTCATTCAGCGCGCCGACATTCGGGTCGTGGTGCGCAAAATCCGCCGCCACAAGGTGCTCGAAGCGCAGGTCGGCAGGATAACCTGACGCAACCCGCGCCGACAAGCAATTGGCCTTCCGGAGGGGCATGCCGCGGTCGCGGCCGTCAATATTGGGAACACGGCCACGACGGACCGGCGCCCCTGGTGTTTTTTTCAGCTTAGTGACCCATGCACAGTGTGACAAAAAAGCGGGCTGCTCCACACGGCCCGAATACATGCGTTCAGAACGACCACAAGTTATGCCGTAACACGCTAACTATCCGTGTTTCGGCGCCCATCGGCACAAGTCACTCCTTGGGCAGCCCGCGCACATGCTGTCCCAATGGGGCGACATCGGTCCCGTCGCTCATCTTGTAAGGACGATCCCCGAAGTTGACGGTGACAACCACGCCGTTGGCGAAGTGTGTCTGTTGGACGGTGCGATCCTCGGTGAGCCATTTGTGGGAAAGCATTTCCGAGTATCCGGTTGCGCGAGCAATGGGCGCAGTCGCCCGATAACTTTCCACGAATCGCTTCCGGTTCTCCCGCCAGAACTTCAGGTTGAACATAAACATCGGCGGTGTGCCATACAGGGCGTTCAGCAGGTCCCGGCGGTCCCATACTTTGGGCAGTTTGTTGTTGTAATCGCCCCAGTACCATTGCGCCACGACACAATCGTGATAGACCAGTTCCCACAAGGGAAGCCGATAATAGTGTCCCGTCTGAAACTTGGCAACCGGCTCTGGCACTTCGTCCCAGATGCGCTGCATGTCGCGCCCCGCGTCTGGAACGCGATACGGTCCCAGACTCAGCATCCCCTCGAAGTAGTGGACATAGGGAACGGCCGCGTCATGTCCGGTTTCGGAGCCGGTAACAAGTTTGCAATGCTTGCTGACGTACTCCAGCAGCCGCATCTTCCATTGCCGACTTTCACTGCGCGTCATGGGATGATCGGGATGGTAACATTCGCGCCACGGCGAAGCTGTGGTGGTATCGATGAACCGACATCGGTAGGGATGCGTCTTCAGTTCTGCTGGAATACGCTGTTGGGCATAGGGTAGCGCTCGGCGGTCGCACAATACTCCGCAGGGGTACCACTGGCCGTCCTTGCCTCTGACGCGCCAGCCGCGTACCCAGTCGCCATTCCGGTCGATCATTAGGTCTTTGGGCCAGGCTGCCGTGGGCCAGTCGCGACGCACGCCGCGCAATTTGGGGAAATTGGCCGGGTCCATCACATCCTGATATATGTCGTAGCGGCTGGTGAGCACACCGGGCAGTTGGTTCAATTGCGTCAGCTCCTCGGGCGAGCCGCCCCGGCTCCATAGGATGCGCTGGATGCCTGCTGCCTGCAACTCGCGGCAAATGGCTACCGGGTCCTTTTCCCAACACCATACATTCACGGCACCGATGAGCAGGTCCACATGCGGGTTCTCTTTGCGTTTTTCGGCCAGCGTCTTGAGCAGTCCTATCTGTTTGGCATACTGGCGATACCGCTTGCACATGGCTACGTAGCCGCCGCGATCGAACAGCACCCAGCGCAGCCGCCGCGGCGGGCCAAACTTGCCCATCTGCGGTTCCCAAATCGGCACTAGCCGCAACAGGCCATCGACCCTGGGAACGCGCACCGAGGCGTCATCGGGCGTTTCCACAATTGTCATCAGTCCTTCCTCACCCCGAACCTGCCCGTACCACGCCATGCACAGTCCGTGACCACCGTAGAGAATATAATGCATTGACGGCAAAGACTGGTCGTCGACCGGATAGCAGATTCCCTCGTTGACCGGCATGATGAGCATCTGTCCTTTTTCGGTCATGAACGCAGCGGGGAACTCCAGGGGTCTGGTCATATCGAGCCAAGGTGGTTTGCCATCGCTAGCCGATAATTGCACAACTACTTCCGCGCGCTCGGGGTCCAACTGCACCGTGGCCGTCAGTTCCAACATCGAAGCAGGCTCCAGCAACCGCATTCGCAGAGTGTGCTGTTGTGCTGCTGCTTCCAGAACCACAGCCTGGCTGCTGCTTTGGCGCCACAGGCGCCCGCAGCGGAGGTCGCGCACTGCAAACGACGCATCAGACGTGCTAAGGGTCAATTCCAGGTGCTTGTTGGAAAGACGAATTTGTGGAGGCAACGACTTGTTGCGCCATTGGTCGATCGACCCTAGCAGCACAAGCTCCACGTCGTCGAGCCACACCGTGGCAGGGCCATAACCGATAAGCCGTGGTTGGATCGACGCCGCGTTGGCCGGGACAATGAACCGAAAACGCAACTGGCGCCACTGCGAGCAGGCGGCGGTTTCGGCCTTCCCGTGCGTCCAATCCAGTACTTTTCCGCGCGGGTCGCGCAGGACGACGGAAAGCTCGGCCCTGCCTTGTCCCTTAAGTTGAACCCAACCGCTAAGCTGGTAAATTTCGCCCGGTTTTGCCGGTATTTGCACTTTGGGATGAAAACTCCAATCTTCCTGGCCGGTATGTTCAATACGCAGAGACTGCCTGCCGCTGCGGTACAACTGCTTGTCGAGGTTTGCCGTGCCGCCGGGCGTGCGGGTCCACAGCGGGGCCCAGTAGTCTAAGGGTTGTTCAAAACCACCGTTGGGGATCAGGTTAGTCGGCTCTGCACCCGCCCAAACCATCGGTGTCACAATACACAAAATGGATAGAGCGCCCATTGCAAATCTCCGAGGGTATTGCCCGTCGAATTACTCGCCCGCTTGTTCACTATTTGCCAAAAGGCGGTCAGAGGTTGTGCAGGTTCCAAAATCCGGTCAGTTGCCCGCCGGTTCCACGCCCCAACGCCGCGGCGAAAAACCAACAGCGTCGAAAGTGGCGTTCCGATGACGAAATGATAGCACCACTGCTTGCCGGAAAGCCAGGATTGCACGGTTGTGGCGCGCAGGCATAGTTGGGCACGGTGGTTGTCCCGTCCACAGTGGGGTTTCGGTGCGGTCGAGGCTACTAGTGCTGTGGCAGTAAAGGGCAGAAAAATTTTTGGCCGCGTCCGGTTGACGGGCATTCCGGCAGCCGCTAGTATGATAGGTTCCCGGCCGTTTATGCGGGGTTTCTTTGGCAATTGGCACTGGGTTTAGGCGGAGAAGCTGCTGTGTCTGGGCAGACAAAAGAGGTGATTCGCATCCGCATGGAGGCTTACGACCACGCCGTGCTGGACCAAAGCGCCGGCGAGATCGTGGATACGGCCAAGCGGACCGGCGCTGTGGTGCGCGGGCCGATTCCGCTGCCCACCCGCATCGAGCGGTACACCGTCTTGTCCAGCCCGCACGTGGACAAGAAGGCCCGGCAGCAGTACGAAATCCGCACCCACAAGCGGCTGATCGACATCGAACAGCCGACCGCCAAGACGATAGAGGAACTTAACAAGCTGAGTTTGCCGGCTGGTGTAGACATCAAGATAAAGACCAGCAGCCGGCACTAGCACGGCCAAAACCGCCAGCCAATCGGGCCGGTGGGCGGCTAGCGGCCGGGAGCTTCCTGGCCTGTGAGCAGGCCGGAGGAGTCAAGGGCGCTTGGGAGTGCTCTTGGGTTTTGTCGGATAGTTTGACACTCAGGCACATCCGCAAAACTGACGGTGTATATGTATTGGAAGCCGGGTGGGTAATACCGGCGGCTTTCGAGCCGGTGCTTCCCGCCAGGCGGCGCATTGAAAGGCGACACAGATGACTGTTGGACTTCTCGGCCGTAAGGTCGGGATGACCCAACTGTTCGAACCGGACGGTCGGGTCGTCCCCGTGACGATAATTCAGGCTGGCCCTTGCCATGTCCTGCAATTGCGGACATTGGAGCGTGACGGCTACGAGGCGGTCCAACTGGGCTATCTGGACAAACCCCGTCGCCTTGCTTGTCGCGCCGCCCGAGGCCACGTCGCCAAACTCGATAGCAAGCGCCAGCGTGCGCGGGCTGCGGCGGGCGTGGCGCCTGTACCCAAGGCCGATTGCGAGCCTAAGCGCTTCATCCGCGAGCTGCGCGGTCCCATCGAAGGTTATCAAGTGGGCCAGGAACTGCGCGTCGATCTGTTCAAGGACATTCCCGCGGTCGACGTCATCGGCTTTACCAAGGGGCGCGGCACGGCCGGCGTAATGAAGAGGCACGGGTTTCGCGGCCAGCGGGCGTCGCACGGCGTCAAGAAGGTTCACCGCCACCCAGGCTCCATCGGCTGCAATAGTGATCCGCACCACGTTTTCAAGGGAAAGCGTATGGCCGGCCATTACGGCGTGGAGCGTTGCACCGTCCGCAACTTGAAGGTGGTGAAAATCGACACCGAGCACAATTTGCTGGTGGTTCGCGGGGCAGTGCCCGGACCTAACGGCGGATTGCTCATTATCCGGAGGACTAACGTGGTCAACTAAACGACGGTAAATGACAAAGCAAAGTAAATAACAACGCAAATAGAAGGAAAACCAGGTAATAAATAGCCAGGCAAGGCAAGTAGCCAGGTAAATAGCGCTTTGGCGCAAGCAACCGGTTTAGCTGCATCACTGGGAGATAAATTGGCAGATAACTGAGGCTAATAACAGTTCGGGCGGCGTCGCAGGTCGTCGTACGATCGGCTGGCGACGAGCAACACGTATAGCGACAGCGGTGGCAATCGCGGCGGTCGATTGGTTCGCCGGGAATTGTGCCGCCTGAAAAAGTATCCGAGGGGCGAAGATGATAAGCTTGCCCGTTTACGATAAGCAGGGAACTCAGGTCGGCACTTACCAGATCGACCCGGCCGAGCTTGCCCCGCGCATCAACAAACAATTACTGCACGATGCAGTGGTGATGTATCAATCGAACCGGCGGTTGGGTACTGTCAAGACCAAGAACCGCTCAGAAGTGGCCGGTTCGACCAGAAAGCTCTACCGGCAGAAGGGCACCGGTAGGGCGCGCGCCGGGACGCGGCGGACCAACATCCGGCGCGGCGGAGGCATGGCCCACGCGCTGCGACCACGCGACTGGTCGTATCGCCTTCCGCGCAAGGCCTTGCAATTGGCCACGCGCATGGCGCTGGCAGCCAGGCTGCGCGACCAGGAAGTGGTGTTGATAAACGAGCTGAGCTTCGCCGAGCCTAAAACACGCGAAATGGCTGCCGTGCTAAAAGCGCTGAAGCTAGATGGCATGCGGTTGCTGCTCAGCGTGCCCAGTTACGACGTCAACATTTACAAGAGCGCACGTAACATAGAAAACCTATCAGTTCTGCCGGTCGGCGAGCTGAATGCACTGGAGGTACTTCGCCCGCGCAAGTTGCTGATGACCACAGCCGCGCTTGATGCCTTTCGGGCCAGATGCGGCATCGCCGCAAAGCAGCCAGAGGAACTTGAGCAGCCAAAGCAAGTTGAGCAGCCAGAGGAAGTTGCGAACGAGCCGGGTCAAACAGTACCTGCCTGTTAACCGCGTTTCCGACAGCACTGAAGTGTGAATAAAACAGCACTCAAGTGTGAATAAATGCAGTTTGAATAAATACGGGGTGCAATTGGTACGACAGTGCTAAGTTGCTATTTCGCAACTACTGGTTGTTTGGTTGTTATGCTGTTGGTGCTTTCACTCCCAAAATATTTTGGTTTCCTCGTAACTTGGCGCTGTTGTATTAGGTTTCGGAACAAGTTTTATCGGAATAATTTGCGGATTATCAGCAATAACGTTCTCAGTTGCCTGATCGGCAGGTTTTGACGAAGTCGCCAACAAACCCAGACGGCCGCTTCGATGGTTGCACTTGAAAGATATCCGCACACTGGAAAACACAGGGGTGGATGGCATGGCACGGGGCAAGGGAAAACAACGCCAGCAGCGCGGACCGGAGCTGGAGCCGTATCAGATCATCCTTCGGCCTTTGATCACCGAGAAGGGTACCCACAAGGCCAACCGGCAGAACGCATACGCCTTCGAGGTGAATCCGGCAGCTAACAAGGCCCAGATTCGTCGCGCAGTCGAGGAGTTGTTCGACGTGAAGGTGGTGGCCGTCAATACGCAGAACCGCAAGGGGAAGCCGCGCCGCACGCGTTTTCGGCGAGGGGTCACTAAGTCCTGGAAGAAGGCGATCGTCAAACTCGATCCAGAAAGCCGCATCGAGTTTTTCTAGTCAGTTGACGTAAGGCAGCAGCTCATGGGACTACGGCGATACGATCCGATTACACCTGGTCGTCGTGGGGCGACAGTCAGCGACTTCGCCGAGCTAACGCCCGGCGCAAAGCCGCCTAAACACCTATTGCGCACCAAAAAGCCCACCGGCGGCCGTAATAATCAGGGGATTATTACCTGCCGTCATCGCGGCGGCGGACACAAGCGCAAGCTGCGCATCATCGACTTTCGCCGCGACAAGGACGGTATCCCGGCGGTAGTCAACTCCATACAGTACGATCCTAACCGTAGCGCCCGGGTAGCGTTGCTGCATTATGCCGACGGGGAAAAGAGGTTCATCCTCGCACCCGAGGGGCTGAAGGTTGGCGACCAGGTGCTCAGCGGCAAGGATGCACCAGCGGCAGTGGGGAATTGTCTGCCGCTTGCCAATATCCCTTTGGGAATGGAGATACATAACATCGAGATGCAGCCGGGCCGTGGCGGTGCATTGTGCCGCTCAGCAGGCGCTAAAGCGGTGCTGGCTGCCCGAGATGCCGATTGGGCGCAGATCAATCTCCCCAGCGGCGAAATCCGCCGTGTGCCGGCTGCCTGTAGGGCGACGATCGGCACGGTGGGTAACGCCGACCACATGGGAATAGTGTACGGAAAAGCGGGGCGACGCAGATGGCTGGGACGCCGGCCGCACGTGCGCGGCACCGCTATGAACCCCATCGACCATCCGCATGGCGGCGGTGAGGGACGCACCAAAGGCGGGCGACACCCGGTCAGCCCCACCGGCAAGTCGGCCAAAGGCGGCTCTACCCGCAAGCGCCGCAAGGCCTCTAACAAGGCCATCATCCGCCGGCGGAAGTCGGTCCGTTACGGGCAACTGATACTGAAGTGATACCGAGGATGATCCACGAGTAGTTTCAGCCAACAGTGACTTTGAGGTGTATTTAGGTCGGCTTTTTGGTGCGAGCGATCGGTTATTGACATCCGCAATACGTGGTGACACGAACAGTGGGGAAAACCTTATATCAAGCGGTCACTACGTTTGGCAAACATCGATAAGTCCGTTTATAAGTGCAAGCGATGGGTTAACAACAGGGCTGGAGCCGCCCGGCATCGCAAATGGCCGCCAGCGGCAAGCCGGAACAGGCCGCAAGCAACAGCCGATAGCGGAAGGCCACAACATGAGTCGGTCCAAGAAAAAAGGTCCTTACGTCGATCCCAAGTTGTTCTTCAAGGTGGAGAAGCTGAACAAGACTGGGCACAAGGAGCCGATCAAGACCTGGGCCAGGGCGTGCACCATCATTCCCGAGTTCGTCGGGCACACCTTCATGGTCCACAACGGCAAGACGCACGTGAAAGTATTCGTGACCGAAGAGATGGTAGGGCATCGGTTGGGGGAATTTGCCCCCACGCGGATCTTCCGCGGTCATGGCGGGAAAGGGAAGCGATAGGAAGGGCGCGGATATGGCCTACAAGGCAGTACACCGATTCGCACGTATCAGCCCGCGGAAGGTAAGACCGCTGGCCGATCTGATCCGTGGCAAGAATGCCGACGAGGCGTTGGAACTGCTGCGCTACATGCCTCATCGCGGTGCGCGGATGCTGGAGAAAGTGATCCGCAGCGCCATGGCTAACGCCGAAGACCTGCGCTGTCCCCACGTGGACCACTTGCAAGTTGTCGACGTGCGCGTGGACGGCGGGCCGATGTTCAAGCGATGGCGTCCGCGGGCGCGCGGCATGGCTTCGATTATCCTCAAGCGAACTTCCCATATTCGCGTTGAGTTGGGGTGACGCATGGGTCAAAAAGTAAACCCTATTGGCTTTCGCACCGGGATCATGACCGGCTGGAAGAGCCGTTGGTTCGCCTCCAAGCAGGAATTCGCCGATCTGCTGGTGGAAGACCAGCGCATTCGCGATTTCATCAAGAACGCCAAAGACAAACAGGGAAAGCCTGCTTACCCGGGTCTGGCAAAAATCGAAATCGAACGCACCCGCGACGAAGTGAAGGTGATCTTGTTCACCTCCCGGCCGGGAATCCTCATCGGCCGCAAAGGAGAGCGCGTCGAAGAACTGGAAAAGGAGCTTCAGGAAAAGACCGGGCGGCGCATCAGCATTAAGATCGAGGAAATAAAAAGACCAGAACTAGTCGCCCAATTGGTGGCAGAGGACATTGCCGAGCAATTGTCCAAGCGGGCCGGGTTCCGGCGCACTATGAAGCGGGCTATCGAACAAACCATGGAAGCCGGGGCCAAGGGGATCAAAGTACAGCTCTCCGGCCGGTTGGGTGGGGCGGAAATGTCCCGCCGCGAAAAACAGATCGCCGGTTCCATGCCGCTGTCGACACTGCGGGCGAAGATCGATTACGGTTTTGCGGAAGCCAAGATTCCCCAGGGACACATCGGCGTACAAGTGTGGATAAATCAAGGCATGTATAGCGAGGACGAATCCGATGGCGATGATGCCCAAAAGGGTCAAGTTCCGAAAAAGCCAAAGAGGACGTATAAGAGGTGAAGCCTCGCGCGGCAACCGCGTCGTCTTTGGCGATTTCGGACTCCAGGCCACACAAGGCGGCTGGATCAGCGCCGCAACGATCGAGGCCGGCCGTATAGCCGCCCAGCAGTACCTCCGCAGCGAGGGACGGCTGTACGTGCGCGTCTTTCCCCACAAACCAATTACCAGTATCCCATTGGAAACACGGATGGGGAAAGGGAAAGGGGAACCGGAGTACTGGGCGGCAGTAGTCAAGCCGGGCACGGTGCTGTACGAGATTAGCGGCGTGTCGGAGGAAGCTGCCCGGCTGTGCTTCGCCCGGCTGGCTCATAAAATGCCGGTGAAGGTGCGGTTCTTGCGCCGTCGCCCAGCTTGAGGAGGAAATAAACAGGAGGGAACAAAGCGGTGCATCATGCCAGTTCAAGGCTGGCAGGCGATCTGTGAACAGGGCGGTACTATTGTCGGCACGGTTTGCAGTGTGGCAGCAGTGAGGATACTCGGCGATGACCAAAGCAGCGGAACTTCGGGAAATGAGCGATGAGCTGTTGGCGTTGCAGCTCAAAGACGCCATCGACCAGTTGTACCACCTGCGCTTGCAGGCGCAAACCGAAAGGCTCGACGCGCCCAGTGAACTGCGAAAGTATCGCCGCCTGATCGCCAGGATCAAGACAATCCAGAATGAACGTGCGCGTAAGCGGGCGGTACAGATTTGAGCACACGTATAAGGTTTGAGCACACGTGTAAAACGATACTTCGGTACAAGCAGACAACAGGCTCGGCAGCGCCGGCAAGCGAGGTTATCCTTCGCAGTACTGGGGACGCCGCTGAGCAACGGGTAAAGTCAGGAAAAGAGTGCAATATGCCGAAGCGCGTGGCCATAGGTATCGTCATAAGCGACAAGGCCTCTAAGACCCGGCGGGTAGAGATCCCCCGGCTGGTGCGCCATCCCCGATACGGCAAATATCTGCGCCGCCGGACGGTCTGCTACGTACACGACGAGCAGAACGTTTCGCACGCTGGCGACGTGGTGGAAATAATCGAGTCGCGTCCCCGTTCCCGACTCAAACGCTGGGAACTGGTGCGCGTGGTGGAAAAGGGACGGATGGTCGATCTGGCGGCAATGCGGGCGGCTTTGCGGGCGCAGGCGCGCGGACAGCCGGTCGATCAGGTGCCAAGCGCCGAAGCCGAGCAATCCCAGCCCCAACAGGCCGGCGCTGGAGCTGAAGCCGCGGCGCCGTCGAACGTGCCGCACCAGGGAGCCTCAGAAGACTAGGACGCACCGTTCGGCCGCAGCCGGAAGGCTGGCCCGGCGGCGTCTATGAGAGGTGACGGCATTGTGACGGTCCGACTTGTTGCCAGACGACCGAGACGATCGGGACAACAGCCATGATTCAGACTCAAACCAGACTTGCCGTGGCCGATAACACCGGGGCCAAGGAACTGATGTGTATCAAGGTGTTGGGTGGCAGCAAGCGGCGTTATGCCGGACTGGGCGACATCGTCGTCTGTAGCATCAAGAGCGTGCTGCCCACCAGCGATTTCAAGAAGGGTTCGGTGGTTCGGGCGGTCATTGTGCGTTGCAAGAAGCCCACCCGGCGCTCCGACGGCAGCTACGTCCGTTTCGACAGCAACGCGGCGGTACTGATCGATAACGAGCAGAATCCGCGTGGCACGCGCATTTTCGGCGCAGTGGCGCGGGAATTGCGCGAGAAGAACTTTATGAAGATCGTCAGCCTTGCTGCGGAGGTGGTCTGATGTGGATACGCACCAATGATCTAGTGGAGGTCATTTCCGGCGAGGACCGCGGCGTGCGCGGCAAGGTGTTGCGCGTGGACCGCAAGTCCGGCCGTCTGGTGGTCGAGGGCGTCAACCGCGTTTACAAGCATGTCCGTCGTACCCAGCGGAATCCGCAGGGTGGCCGGCTTTCCAAGGAAATGCCGATTGCGGCCTGCAATGTGTTGCTGGTTTGCGAGAAGTGCGGGAAGGCAACGCGGCTGGGCGCCCGCTACCTGGAAGACGGCTCGAAGGAACGCTATTGCAAGAGTTGCGGCGCCAGCAACGGTCAAATCGCCCCGCCCAGAGCGCGTTATGCAAAGAAAGCGTGATCGCCATGAGCGAGGAAAAACCGGAAGTACAGTCCGAAGTGCAGTCCAGTGATCAGCCTGCCGGTGAGTCGGGCAAAGCCAGGGGCAAGCCGGCCAAGGCCGAAAAGTCGCCCCAGGCGCCCAAAGGGCGAAAGAAGCAGGAAGCCGCCGACGCCGGCCAGAGCGAGGCTGTAGTGCCGCGCCTGTGGGAGCGGTACAACAAGGAAGTGCTCCCGGCACTGGCCAAACAGTTCGGCCGCCCCAACCGCCTGTCGCTACCCCGACTGGAAAAAATAGTTATCAATATGGGCGTAGGCAGTGCGATCAACGACAAGAAGTACCTGGAAGAGGCCATCGACGCGCTGAAGACCATTTCCGGACAAAAGCCGGTTGTCACCAGGGCCAAGAAGTCGATCGCCGGCTTTCACGTCCGCAAGGGCATGTCGATCGGGTGCATGGTGACGCTGCGGGGATGGAGGATGTACGAGTTTCTGGATCGGTTGATCTCGCTGGCTTTGCCGCGGGTACGCGACTTTCGCGGACTGAACCCGAATGCCTTCGACGGCCGCGGCAACTTCAGCCTGGGACTGACCGAGCAACTGGTCTTCCCCGAGCTTAACCCAGACAAATACTCCAGGACTCAGGGAATGAACGTAACGATCGTCACAACGACCAACAACGACGACGAGGCGCGAGAATTGCTGCGGCGGCTGGGCCTGCCGTTGCGTCCGGCATGAACCACCAACAGCCGCCCGGCAACCGGTAACAGAAATTTGCACGTTTGAAGTTCGACGGTACCCCCGGCCGGCCGGGAGACTAGACGATCGGCCGACCGGACTGGCCGGTTAATGATTAGCATCCTATCGACGTTCGCAATACGCGGGCACACGAACCAATAACAAAAACCTTATATCAGCCGGTCACTACCTTTTGCGAAGATCAATAGAAGGAAACGGTTTTCATGGCAAGCAAAGCGAAGATCATAAAAGCCATGCGACCGCCGAAGTTCTCCACGCGCCTGGTGCGGCGGTGCCGTTTGTGCGGTCGGCCGCGTGCGGTTTACCGCAAATTCGGGATTTGCAGACTGTGTTTCCGCAAGTTGGCGGACCAGGGAATGATACCGGGCGTCCGCAAGGCGAGTTGGTAAAGGGGGATACTTGAAGATGATGACCGACCCCATCGCCGACATGTTGACCCGCATCCGTAACGCCATCCGCGTAGAACGACCACATGTCGATATTCCCCTGTCGAAAGTCAAACGCGGCGTGGCCGAGGTGCTCAAACGAGAGGGTTACATTTGGGATTGGGAAATAGTGGAAGACAAACCAGCCAGCCAATTGCGGGTGTATTTGAAATACGGCCCCAACGGCGAGCGGGTAATCCGGCGCATCCGGCGGATCAGTAAACCGGGCCGCAGGGTTTACGCCAAAGCCGCTAACCTTCGGCCGGTGCTCGGCGGACTGGGCATCAGCATCCTCAGCACCAGCCGGGGAGTGCTCAGCGACCGCGAGGCCCGGCAGCGCCGCTTGGGCGGCGAGGTGCTGTGCGAAGTTTGGTAGCCGCCCATGCCGTGGGCCATCGCGCACAGCCAAAGCTCAGCAAGACGGAGGCATCGAAAATGTCCCGTATCGGAAAAAAACCGGTAAAAGTGCCCGATAACGTAAAAATCCAGATCGTCGATCGCACCATCACGGTCGAGGGGCCGCTGGGCAAACTCTCCTGGGAACACCGCCCGGAGGTCAGCGTAGCTTACGACCCGGCCGGCAAGACCATTACCGTCACCCGACGGGACGACCAACGCCAGAGCCGGGCCCTGCACGGGCTGACACGCGCGCTGATACAGAACATGGTCATCGGCGTTACCGAGGGATACGAGAAAAGACTGGAGATTCAGGGCGTCGGCTACTTGGCCGCCGTTCAGGGACAAACCCTGCAATTGCGCGTCGGCTATGCCAACGAATTGCAAGTGCCTATTCCGCCGGGACTCAAAGTCACCGTGCCCGACCAGCAACACATCGTCATCCGCGGCATCGACAAGCAGCTTGTGGGCGAGTTTGCCGCCGATGTGCGCGCTTTGAGAAAACCAGAACCGTACAAGGGCAAAGGCATTCGTTACTTGGGCGAGGTGGTGCGCCGCAAGCAGGGTAAAGCCGTGGTCAAGTAGCCGGACGTACTAAACGCGAAGTAGGCCAGCTATTCACAAAATACCGGAAGTGGTCGGGCTACTGGCACCTCGAAAAGGAAAGTGTTTCGCACACTTGGAACACTTTCACGATAATGTGGATCTATTTAGTAACCTCCGACATAGCAATAGCATTATCAACAGCATAATCAAGCAAGGCGGCCAAACCGCTGCGGCTGGCTGCATCGGCATAACGGACCGGACATAAATCGGCGACGGCCGCCGCTGCCAGGCGCAGCCGTTCGTCGCAATGATTCGCCATTGTTAGACCAAGCGGTTGAGGTAATCGTGACAAACATCAGACGGTTACAACGACAGCGCCAGCGGCGCACATTCCGCGTGCGCAACCGGCTCAAAAGCTACGCCAGCCGATTGCGGCTGAGCGTCTTTCGCAGTCACAAGCATATTTACGCTCAAATTATCGACGATTCGGCCGGGCGGACCCTGGTGGCAGCCAGCACGCTCGACAAGCAGTTGCGTGGCCAGATCACTTACGGGGGCAACAAGACGGCGGCGGCTATGGTGGGAAAGCTACTAGCCGAGCGCGCCTTGAACAGCGGTATTAAGGAAGTGTATTTCGACCGGGGCAGATACAAATATCATGGGCGATTGGCGGCACTGGCCGACGCCGCTCGCCAGGCCGGTCTGGTCTTCTAACCCGGGCCGGGCCGGCACGCTAATCGGCGTTCGTAGCGCCGTTATTCGTAGCGTCGTTAAAAGTCCGCGGGCGCCATTACAACCAGTAGAGTTTGGCTAAAGCAGATGTCCACGGAACCAACAACTCAGGGCGAACTGATCGACAGGGTAATTAAGATCCGGCGGTGCGCGGCAGTGGTCAAAGGCGGCCGCCGCTTCAGCTTCACCGCTCTGGTGGTCGTCGGCGACGGCCAGGGGCGTGTCGGCTGGGGCTATGCCAAAGCCAACGAAGTACCCCCTGCCGTCGAGAAGGCCATTCGCGACGGTACGCGCAACATGATCACGGTACCGCTGGAAGGAACCACGATACCGCATCGGGTAGAAGGCCACTTCGGGGCCTCGAAAGTACTGATGTTGCCGGCCGCCCCCGGTACCGGCGTGATCGCCGGCGACGCAGTCCGCGCGGTGTGCGAGTGCGCCGGCATCCGCGACATACTGACGAAGAGCTACGGTTCGAACAACCCGCACAACCTGGTCAAAGCGGCCGTTGCGGCGCTGGCGCAACTTAGGTCCCGGGCGGAAATAGAGATGCTGCGAGGAGTATCATTGTCATGAACCTTGATGACGTAAATCGTGGCATACATAGCAACAAGCCTCGCAAGCGCGTGGGGCGCGGCATCGGCTCAGGCCACGGCAAGACCGCCGGTCGGGGTCACAAAGGTCAGGCTTCGCGATCGGGCTGGTCGCGCAAGCCCACCTTCGAGGGCGGGCAGATGCCATTAGTACGCCGCATCCCCAAACGCGGTTTCCATAACCGGTTCGGGCGGACCGTGGCCGTTGTCAACGTCGGCCAGTTGGAGGCGCGATTCTCCGACGGCGATGAAGTTACCCCCGAAACGCTCAAACAGCACAACCTGGCCAAAGGCCGTTACGACTTGCTGAAGGTTCTGGGCGATGGTCAGTTGCACAAGCGACTGAAAGTGGCCGCCCATTGCTTCAGCCGGTCGGCAAAAGAAAAAATCGAGCAGGCCGGTGGCGAAGTCGTCGTTCTGCCTGGCCCGGCGCCAGTCGGCAAACAAAAAGCAAACGCTTAGCCACTCGCTGGAGCGGGAGCGAGCCATGTGGGAAAAAATCCGCACCGTCTTCACCATCCCCGAACTGCGCAGGAAAATCCTGTTCACCCTGGCGCTGTTGGCCGTTTATCGCGTGGGATGGCAAATCCCGTTGCCGCTCGTCAACCAAGAAGCGATGCGCAGCTTCTTCGGTGAACAGACGGCCTTGAGCGATCTGTTCAGCGTCGTGGCGCAGTTTAGCGCCAGCAAGTTGCACGAAGCCACCATATTCGGTCTGGGAATAATGCCATACATTTCGGCTTCCATTATCTTCCAACTGCTGGCCAGCGTCTGGGCGCCCCTGGAAAAGTTGAAGAAAGAAGGCGAGACCGGGCAAAAGAAAATCAACGAATATACCCGCTATGCCACCGTAGTGCTGTGCATGGGGCAAAGCTGGTTCTATCTGCGTTTTCTGGCCGCCCAAGGGCTGATACATGAGGAGTTCTTGGTCGGCGGGTTCAGCTTCGGCTGGCAATTGACCGGCGTGATGACTATGACCGCCGGCACAATTTTCCTAATGTGGCTGGGCGAACAGATCGACGAGTATGGCATTGGCAACGGCATCAGCCTGCTAATCATGGCCGGCATCGTCGCCCGAATGCCCGAAGCGGGCCGCCAGTTGTTCGGCCCGTTGTTCCGTGAAGGCGGGTTGCAACTGGGCAGCACGCCCGGCCAGGTAGGCGTGGAAACTCTGATCGCCCTGGCGGTGCTGTTCGTAGGCGTTATCGCCGGCGTGGTGTTCATCTACCAGGGGCAGCGGCGAATACCCATCCAAAGCGCCAAACATGTTCGCGGGCGCCGGGTGTATGGTGGGCAGCGCAACTATCTGCCGCTGCGGGTGAACCAGGCTGGCGTGATGCCCATCATCTTCGCCAGCAGCTTGCTGCTGTTCCCGCAGGTGCTCTTCCAGTACCTGTCGCGGTACAGCCCGTGGTGGTACGAGATCGAGCAGTCGTTCCATCGGGGAACATCGTTCGTTTACAACGTGTTGTATGTGGCGTTGATTTACTTCTTCTGCTACTTCTGGACGGCTATCACCTTCAACCCCAAAGACATGGCCGAGAACCTGAAGAACTACGGTTCCTTCATTCCCGGCTACCGTCCGGGCCGCCGCACGGCCGACTATCTGGAGAAGGTCATGGTCCGTATCACTTACGTGGGTGCGGGCTTCCTGGCCGTCGTGGCTGTGGTGCCCACCGTGATCGGCAGTTTGCTTGGGGTCGACTGGAACGTGGCCAGCTTCTACGGGGGTACCAGCCTGCTGATCGCCGTAAGCGTGGCCTTCGACCTGGTGCAGAAGATCGACAGCCATTTGGTGATGCAGAACTACCGCGGCCTGCTGCAATGAAAGCCGCCGCCCCGCCTGCACCGTGAAGCACTGGCGGTTGTCGGGAAAGCACCACAGTTTTCGGCTCATGGGGATAAGTTTGTATCTGCTTGGCATTGGCGGTTAACTGGGGAACACGGCAATTTTCGGCAATGCTAAGCACTCTGTTGGTTTTTCACCGGTCGTGAGTGTAGAGACTTGGCAATGCGAATAGTGTTTATCGGCCCGCCTGGCGCCGGAAAAGGAACCCAGGCCGAACGTATCGTGAAAACCTACAACATCGCCCATTTGTCCACGGGCGATATGCTAAGGGCGGCCCGAGCGGCACAGACCGAAATCGGCAAGAAAGCCGACGTTTATATGTCCAGCGGCCAACTGGTGCCGGATGACATCATTATCGCCCTGATAGCCGAACGATTGCAGCAGCCGGATTGCCAGTCGGGATACCTGCTGGACGGGTTTCCGCGTACCATCGCGCAGGCCGAAGCGCTGGACAAGATGCTGGCCGACCAGGGCACGCCCTTGCACTGTGTGCTGGAGCTGCGCGTGCCCGAGGAGGAACTGTTCAAGCGGCTTGCCGGTCGCGGACGGGCCGATGACGATCCGGAGGTCATCCGCCAGCGCTTGGTCGCTTACCGTCAGCAGACCCAGCCGCTGTTGGAGTACTATCAGCGTCGCGGGCTGCTGAAGAGTATCGACGGCGTGGGAAGCGTGGAGGAGGTGTTTCAGCGGGTCATTGCGGCGCTGGACCAGGTGGGCCGATGATCGCTGAGCTTGGGGGCGGCAGGCGTGGAGATACTTCGCTCACCCCGCGAGATCGCCGAGATGCGCAAGGCAGGGTTACTAACCTGGGAAGCGCATCGGGTCGCCGCCAGCATGATGCGGCCCGGCGTAACCACTAAGGAAATCGACGCCGAGGTGGAAAAGTTCTTCGCGGCCAACAACGCAGTGCCGCTGTTCAAGAACTACCCCCACCCCGATGGCGACGGTCCGCCCTTCCCGGCAGTAACCTGTATTTCCATCAATGAACAGGTCGTACACGGCATCCCGGGCCCGCGCAAACTAAAGGAAGGGGATATTGTCAGCCTTGACACCGGCTGTAAAGTCAACGGGTGGTGCGGCGATGCAGCGGCTACCTACCCAATTGGCAGGGTGGCCCCGGAGGTCCGCCGCCTGGTAGATGTGACAAAAAGGGTATTGGCGCTGGCCATCGAGCTGATGGGGAGGTGCAGCCGCTGGAGCGAAGTGGCCGGAGAGATGGAAAAGTTCGTCAAAAGCAGTGGGTTCTCGATGGTCGAGGCCTTCGTCGGCCACGGCATCGGCCGCCAGATGCACGAAGAGCCGCAGGTGCCCAACTTCGTCAGCCCCCAGTTGCGCCGCAGCGGCGATTTCCGCTTGCAGCCGGGGTTGGTAATCGCCATCGAGCCGATGGTAAACATGGGAAAGAAACAGGTCTACACCGCCCCAGACAGGTGGACGCAAGTCACCGCCGACGGCAAACCCAGCGCCCATTTCGAGCACACTGTAGCAATGACAGCCCAGGGGCCGCTGATTTTGACGGCTGGGCCAAATGGGGAAACTTGGTAAACAGAATAAAAATAGCTCGATTTGACGGCCGGCATTGCATCCTAACCATCGGTCCCAGCCAGTCGAGGGCTGCCATAACAGCGCGGTGCCACTTGCCAATTGCCATAACCAGTCGTTACACTTAAGTGTTTTGGGTACTACTGAGTGACTTTCCGGGGGCCGAGCCATGAAAGTTCGAGCCAGCGTCAAACGAATATGCGAGAACTGCAAGGTTGTCCGCCGCCGCGGCGTGATTTACATCGTGTGCAGCAACCCTCGCCATAAACAGCGACAAGGTTGAACCTTACAAATAAGCCACGCGCTGCCGGCGCAGTCGGCCTGGGAAACTGAAATCGACGGAGCAGTAAGTTATGCCACGTATCTTGGGTGTGGATATCCCCGGTGAGCGGCCAACAGTGGTAGCTCTGACGTACCTGTACGGCGTGGGGCCGAAGATCGCGCGGATTCTGTGTCACCGTGCCGGAATCGACCCCCACGTCCGTGCAAAAGAGTTGCGCGAAGATGAATTGGCCCGGCTGGCTGCTATTCTAGACAAAGACTACACCATCGAAGGCCAGTTGCGCCGGCAAGTAGCGCAGAACATCGCGCGACTGAAGGACATCAACTGCTACCGGGGGATTCGCCACCGGCGCGGTCTGCCGGTTCGGGGCCAGCGGACGCGAACCAACGCCCGCACTCGCAAAGGCCCCAAAAAGACTGTGGCCGGCAAGAAAGGGGTCAAAGACCTCCGCTGATTGGCAACGGCGTAATTGCGTGCACGGGATAACTAGGTTCGGACAACATTGGACAACATGGGACAACCAGATATTGGACAATAGGAAGTGTTCACCTAGTAGGTGAAGTGCTGCTTTTGGACTCGAGGGAGCCGACCAGTGGCCAAGGCTAAAAAGCGAAAAGTCCGTCGCAGTGTTACGGTGGGCATCGCGTACATCAAGACGACCTTCAACAACACCATCGTAACCATAACCGATACCAAGGGCGACACGCTCTGTTGGGCCAGTGCGGGCACTTGCGGCTTCAAGGGAAGCCGCAAAAGCACGCCTTTCGCAGGCCAACTGGCCGCCCAGCAGGCAGCCGAAAAAGCCCTCAAGTTCGGCTTGAAAGAGGTGGAAGTTAAGGTCAAGGGGCCTGGCAGCGGGCGGGAAAGTGCGATCACCGCTTTGCAAACCGCCGGTTTGAAGATCAAGTCCATCGAGGACATCACGCCGTTGCCCCACAACGGATGCCGTCCAAAGAAGCGCCGGCGGGTATGATCCCAGAAGCAATGCTTAGCTAGCGGGAGCGACTATGGCACGCATTCACGGTTCAGTATGCCGTTTGTGTCGCCGGGATGGAATGAAGCTGTTCCTCAAGGGCAGCCGCTGCGACACCCCCAAGTGCGCCTTTGAACGGCGCGACGTTCCGCCCGGCATGAGCGGCGCACGCAGAGGCAAGCTAACCGATTACGGAATACATCTGCGCGAAAAGCAGCGGCTAAAACACCATTACGGCTTGATGGAACGCCAGTTCCGCCGCTACTTCCAGATGGCCGAACGGGCCAAAGGAAACACCGGCGATCGGTTGCTGAGCCTGCTAGAACGTAGGCTTGATAACGTCGTCTATCGGCTGGGAATGGCACAGTCGCGCGCCCAGGCGCGGCTGATGGTCCGTCATGGTCACATCACCGTCAATGGCCGCCGCGTGGATATTCCCAGCTACCTGGTCAACGTGGGAGACGTTATCCGCGTAAAACAGCACCCGCGAAGCCTTGAGTATGTCAAGCGCGTCAGCGCCGAGGCACAGCACGCAGTGCCCGATTTCCTCGAACGCACCGCAGGCGACGTCCTCGAAGGCCGCGTGCTCCGCTTGCCCGAGGCTTCCGATGTCTCCATTCCCGTGCAAGTGCAACTGGTTATCGAGTTCTGCTCCCGGTAGCAGTAGCAGCAGTTGGTTTTGCGGCTGTTAATAGGCAATTGGTGAAGCGATCTGGAGGTTTTTTGTCCGGAGTGTCCCCATGCGTGTCAGATGGCGCGGACTGGAATTGCCCAGCCAGGTTGTTTGCGATCGTTCCACGCTTACATCCACCTACGGGAAGTTTGTGGCAGAGCCTTTCGAGCGGGGTTTCGGCGTGACGATCGGCAACAGCCTGCGCCGCATCCTGCTGTCGAGCTTGGAAGGCAGTGCGGTAACGCGAATGAAACTGCGCGGAGCGCTGCACGAGTTCACAACCCTGCCCGGCGTGGTGGAAGATGTCACCGACATCGTGCTGAACGTCAAGTCGCTGGTAGTGAAGAACTACAGCGACCAGCCGCGAATGCTCCGCGTGCAGAAGAACACCCGGGGCGTGGTAACCGGCGCCGACGTGCAGACCGACGATCAGGTGGAAGTAATCAACAAGAACCACGTCATCGCCACGTTGACCGAGGACGTGCCCTTCGAGTTGGAGATGGTGGTGGAAAACGGTCGGGGCTACGTGCCGGCCTCCGAGCGCCAGGCTTCTATCCAGGAAATCGGCGTGATACCGGTCGACGCCGCCTTCAGCCCGGTGGTCCGCGTGCGCTACGAAGTGGAAGAAACCCGCGTGGGACAAAAAACCAACTACGACAAGTTGACCCTGGAGATTTGGACCAACGGCTCGGTTTCTCCGGAAATGGCCTTGGTCGAGGCGGCGAAAATACTCCGCAAGCACCTCAACCCCTTCGTGCAACTGAGCGAACTTGGACCGGCAGTGTTCTCCCAGCCGCGCACGGTGGGCGCTGTCGGCCTGGACCCAGCCACAGAAGCCAAACTGTCGATGACGCTGGCCGAGCTTAACTTGTCGGTCCGGGCCATGAACTGTCTGGAATCGGAGAACATCCGCACGGTCCGCGATTTGGTAGTGCGCACCCCAGAACAACTGCTGGCGGTGCGCAACTTTGGTGAAACGACGCTCAACGAAGTAATCGAGAAACTGGCGGACATCGGGCTGCGCCTGGGAATGCGGCTGTCGCCCGTTTCCGTCGGCCGCGGATAGAAATACTATTGCTCTTCGCTAAAGGTAGTGACCGGCTGAGATAACGTTTTTTCTAGTGGCCGTTGTCGCCACGTTTTGCGAACATCAATAGCAGTATCACAAAGCGAAGTTACCATGCGACACCGACGCCGAGGCCGCAAGTTAGGCAGAAATCCCAAGCACCAGCGGGCATTGCTGCGCAGCCTGGCCTGCGCGCTGATCCTGACCGAGCGCGACGCAGAGGGCGAGCCGAACGAACCGGGCGTTCGCGGCCGCATCATCACCACGCTCAGCAAGGCCAAAGAGGTCCGCCCGTTCCTGGAGCGCTGCATTACCATCGCCCGACGCGCCCTGGCCGCCCAGGAAGCCGCCGACCGCCTGGAACCAGATGCCGAGAAATACAGCGACGTGTGGCGCCGCTGGCGCGAAAGCGAGTCCTGGTATCAGTGGTGCCGCACCGTAGCCCCGGCAGTGGCCGCCCGGCGCCGCTTGCTGAAGCTGCTGGGCAACAAACAGGCTGTGCGCATCTTGTTCGAAGACATCGCCCCGCGCTACGCCGACCGCAATGGCGGATACGTGAGGATTCTCCGTTTGGCCAAGCCCCGCTTGGGCGACGCCGGGCCGCGGGCGATCCTGGAGTTCGTGGGCGTACACGACCGCGTAAAGGCCAAGCCGACCAAACCAGTCTTCGACTTCCAGAGCGAGCCTGAGCCGGCTTCGCAGCCCAACACCTGACGCCCGCAGCAACCGCAATAACAGGTATGTAGGGCAAGACAACCGCTGCGGGTGGCGCTGGCTTGTGCAGGTTTGGCGCGTTGGTGCTATGCATTTACCTTGAAGGCACCAAGACACAAAGTGGTTGTATTGAAAAGCTCGTACTTATCGGGGCGAGTGGTTCCAGCAGTGGCTTGTAGTGTGTTAGCGGCGCTTTCGCGCTATTGCGCTTGCGCATCAGCCAACCTAACACCAGTGCATTTTTTCCTGCCACGTTAATGTCTTTCTTGGTGTCTTTGTGTGTTGGTGGTGCCCCAATGGTCTGGGCTCCGGCTGAAGGCTCAAATCGCCAGCCAGCAGTGGCACACAACTTCTGTACTTCTGGATCGGACAACTGGTAGGCCTGCGCCGCAGTACGTTACCTGCCAACTTTTCCATTTACAATCGAGCCGCACACACTTTCCCGCCGAGGACGGCGTGCACGACAAGTGGCAGCCGGCAGTGGCTTTGGCGGCGATTGTGCTTCGCGCGGGGTAATGTGATATCTTTTCGCAAAGAGAACGCCGCATTCTTGCCCGCGCGCAATTCATGGCGCTGGACTTCTCGCCATTGCGGTCTGCTGCTAAAGTTAGGGTGCCCTAAGCAACCATTGAGTGGCGACGGTTCTGAGCGGTGATGGTGTACTTGCATCAAGGGGCGCACGGATGGCTGCATCTGACGGATTCGATTTCACTTGGCACATGCGTTTGTTGTGCCAGGATATGGTCGCTCGGCTGGCCGAGTTGCAGCACATCGACATGCAGCGCGTGGCGGTAGGTTTCGCACAGAGCCGAGGGTGGTCGCGCAGCGGGCTGTACGCCTCGCTGACTCCGCTGCGGTTCGCCGGTGGCCAGCGTTATATGGTTCGCCGCGGCAAGTGCTGGGGCATGCAACGGGTCGTCGACGCCTCGGGCCGCGAGATGCTGTACATACTAAGGTTCTATCTGCCCCGCTTCATGGACCTACCGTTTACAGAAAAACTGCTCACCGTAATGCACGAGTTGTGGCACATCGGCCCGAACTTCGACGGCGATCTGCGGCGGTTCCCTGGCCGCCGCTTTGCTCACGGGCCGAGCAGGAGCCTCTTCGACGTACAATCCCAACAACTGGTGGAAAGGTGGCTGGCCACAAGACCGCCTGAGTCGCTCTACAGCTTTCTCAAACTGCGGTGCCACCAGTTGCTGCAAGCATACGGTTCGATTTTCGGTGAGAAATACGCGCTTCCTAAACTGGTGCCTGTGCAGCAGGCAGATTGTCAATGCACAGTCGGTGGCGGTATGCGAGAACGCGACCGTGTGCAGACGGGTGCCGCGTGCCCGGCAGAGTGTTCAGCAGCGTCGGCCTCCGATGAACGTCGCGCAGGGGAAGCAACGGCGCTGCCTCAAAAACGCTCACTGTTCAACAGACGGGGCCGTTTCCAGAACATCCGCATTGCACAAAGGGCAGGGGAAAAATGTACGCTTTAACTATCGCGCTTGCGGCGATTGCCGCTGGGGCCGATGGGGCTCTTTCCGCCCAGGTGAATCCTGTCCCACGAACCATCGTCACCTCGCTGCTGCTGGAGTGGTCATTCGACCGCGATGCCGAGGGTTGGCAGGCAGTCAACCAGTGCGAGCTGCAAGCGGCCGACGGCAAGCTGAGGGTGCGCAGCACGGGCGAAGACCCGTATCTGGTGCGGCAGGTGGACTTGCCCGCCGGAGAGTACATCGTGCAGTTGCGCGCCCGCAGCCGCACCGATGGACACGGCGCCATTTACTGGGCAACTGACAAGTCGCCACAGATGAGCCAGCAGCGATCCGCCCATTTCCAGATGCAGCACGACGGCCAGTGGCACGATTACGCCGTCCGGCTGGCGGCCGATGGGAAAGTTACCGCGCTGCGCTTGGACCCGGGCACTGCGCCGGGGGAAATCGAAATCGACCACATCAAGCTGCTAAATGTCGGCCGCCACCCGCTGGCCATCGAAAAAGTAGCACTGCTGGCCGATCGCGTCCACGCGGTGGTGCACAATCATGGGCAGCGGCCGATGGAGTTTACTTTCGGCGGCAAATTGTTCCGTCTGCCCGCAGGCGGCGAGGTGACAGTTCAGCAGCCACTGGCGGCCGATACACCGTTGGAAGTCGTCAAGCTCGAATTGCAATGTGTAGGCTTGCCGCCTGTGGTGCGGACGGTAATGGCCCATCACGCCCATGTGCAGACCCAGTGGCTCGAATTGCGGCCCAAACCGGCACGGCCGCAGCCGAAAGAAAAAGAAGCTGCCACTGCTGATCAGAAGCAAACGCCGCAACCCTCCGCCCCAATATTGGTTCGCCTTGCCGCCGACGGCTCGGTGGCGCGCATTTTTTGGCAGGATCGCCTGGTGGGCCTGATCGGGCCGCTGGTGCATTTCGACGGTCGGCTGCCCAAGCTTACCGCCACCTCTAGTTCACACGAAGCGATCCTGCAAGGCGAGGGCGTGCGAATTTCGCTGGAACTGGTGGGCGATCTGCTGGTTGTTTCCGTCCAGAGCCAACAACCGTGCGAGGGGCCAGTGGTTCGTGCACTGGGCGGCCTGGAAGGCGGGCTGTTTGCCGGGCTTGAGTATCTGGGCAAGGGCGAGCAAAGCTCATCGGCGCTGGACATCGAAACCGACGACCGCCTGCGATTCGCCCCCGACCCAATGAAAGTCACCATGCCGTTGATGGCGCTGGTGACCGACGCGGCATCGCTGGCCCTGACGTGGGACGACATGGGCTTGCAGCCTGTGTACGCCACGCCCAATTTCTTCGACGGCACAGCCGACCACCGCATGGCGCTGCGCGGCAAACGCATTGCGGCCACCCTGCGCGTATGCCAGGAACCTCTGGAGAGCTTGATTCTGTGGGCGGTCAACCGGCGGGGATTACCGCCGCTGCCCAAGCCGCCGCGAAGCAGCCAGGAGCAGTACCAGTTGTGTCTGAAGGCGCTCGGCGGACCGCTGCGCAATCAGCATGGCTGGGGACACTGCGTAGAACCCAACTGGCCGCGACAGCCCTTCGCCGACATGGCTTCGACCATCTTCCGACTCAGTGGCGAAATACCCGAACTGCCCACGCTGGTTCCTGGCGGGGCACATGTGCCCAACGGCACGATCTATTTCGTCACCGGCCGCGCCGAGCAGTGGCTTACCCAGCAGCGGAAGCACATCAGGCACATCATCAACGGCCAGCGGCAGGACGGTTCTTTCCGTTACGACGGTCCGTTTCGCCGCGGGCACTACGAAGACACCGCCAGCGGCCATTGCGCCCGGCCGGCCGCCGAACTGCTCGAGTTCGCCCGGATCACCGGCGACGGCGAAGCACTTAAGGCCGGTCTACATACGCTGGAGTACATGAAGCGATTCCGCGTCCCCCGCGGCGCGCAAACCTGGGAACTATCGCTGCACACGCCTGATCTGCTGGCCTCGGCCTACTTGGTCTGGGCCTACGTGCGCGGATACGAGCTGACCGGCAGGCGCGAGTTTTTGGACGAAGCCCGTCGATGGGCAACCTCGGGCATTCCCTTCACGTACCTGTGGAGCAACCAGCCGGTGATGCTCTATGCCACAGTGCCGGTTTACGGCGCTACCAATTACCGCTGGCCGGTATGGATCGGGCTGCCTGTGCAATGGGTCGGCGGAGTTTACGCCTACGCCCTGGCCATGCTTGCGCCGTACGACAAGTCGGTCGATTGGCAGCATCTGGCTTGGGGCATCCTCATCAGCGCCGAACAACAGCAGTATCCCGATGGGCACTACGCCGGCCTGTTGCCGGACGCGTTCATCTTGCGAACCCAACAGCGTCAAGGACCGAACATCAATCCGTGCGCCATCGCCAGTCTGCGAATGGTGCTGGAAGGGAAGGTGGATTTTCTATCGGTGGCCGCCGACGGGAAGCACCGGGTAGCAGCGCCGTTTCCCGTAACGATCGACGACGGTATTGCCCGAGTGCGCGCCAAAGCGGGGCTGAAATATCAGGTGCTCATCGACGGCAAGCGGATTGTCGAGGTCCACTCGCAGGGAGAAGACACAGTCCGCTTGGCAGCCGATTGACGCTTGATAGATCCACGTAATTGCGGGTGTCCTGGAATTGGTGCCGCGCAACTGCTTCAAACACCAGGGGATTCGGCCACTGGCGGAACCAGAAAGTGACATTGGAGCGCTGCGGGACGAATCAGGATTGGTAATCTCATACGGAACAATTAGTTACGACCTGCGAATTCCCGGACACCCTCACGTAATTGCGAAAGTGGCGCAAGTGTACGAAAAACCTTGGTTTTCGGGATTGCCAGTAGTCCGACCACTTCCGGTATTTTTTGGGATTTGTTTAGCGAAGGCCAACCGACAGCCTGGTGGCGGGGCTTGCCATTGATCTTTGCCAAACACAGTGACCGCCGGCAATATCTTCTGGTTCCTGACCGCCGCTGTCCCGCATAATCGCGCTCAGCAACCGGCTCGCCTGGCTCCGCCCGAGCTGCCAACGTTCAATGTTCATATTCCGGTTGCCTCCCCTTGACGGCCAGGCAGGAAGACCATATACAAGTGCCAATAGCACAAAAGACGCATCCACCGGAAAAGTCCGCCGGACTTACCAACGCTGCGGAAGGCCCCGTCGTCTAGCCAGGTTAGGACACGGCCCTTTCAAGGCCGTAGCACGGGTTCAAATCCCGTCGGGGTCAATTTCTGAATAAACACTTGCCATTTTGGGCTAAGCGCCTGCTTGTTAATGGTGGTCCGGTCGCGACCACCTGCCCGGTAAGCGTCCGGAGCCTTCATAAAACGGCCGCTGGCGGTTCGACACGGCCGACACCGGGCGTGCTATTACGACAGCGCTAAGTTACAAGAAAACCACAATAGCTTGGGGTGAAAGCCCCAACGGCATTACAACTGGTAGTTGCGAAACGGGAACTTAGCGCTGTCGTGCTATATTGATGCTCGCAAAACGCAGTGACCGCTGGGGCTAATGATTTTTCCTAGTGTTGTGTGTCGCCACGTTTTGCGAGGTTCAATAAGTACTGCTGCCCAGGCAAGAGAGTTAACTAACCTCCGGACGTGTAACATGTCTTGTTAGCAACGGCTTGTGCTCGCAGAACAGTTTCTGTCGATAACCCCCTGCCGCGGAATCGGCCGGAAGTGTACAGAATGACACACTGGCTGATCGCGCAAGTTGTAACCTCTTTGCCTACCATGTTCCCCATTGGCCGGTGGATGCCGATCAAACTGCGCACGCGACCTGCACGCGTGCCCCCTTTTTTCGTAGCAAGTACTCGTCTTTCTGCGCATTAGTGCCGCGCATCGGTGGTTGGCACCGTCCTACCCACCAGAGAATGAAGCATAGTCCGAAGCATGTGGAAACGCATCGGTCCGGGAGACCAGTGCGCCATGGGCTGTGTGGGGTTTTCTGCCACAAGGAAGCTCAATTGGGGGCACCAGGAGTGCGGTTGAGCTCAAAAACAAACGCCTGCGGCAACGGAGCAAACCCGTCCTTCGCTTACTTACGCATCGCCGCTTACCAAGCGCGCATAAAAAAAGCGTCCCGAAACAGGGGGACGCCGAGGGCACTGTGACCAGCGTCGCCTCGCGCGGCCGAAAGCCCTTACTGTAACAAGCAGGGGCAATCGTCGCTCGGATATACTAATCTCAGTTTACCACTAACCGCCGGCTTGTCAATGCCCCGCAACACAATCGTTCGGCACCCGGTGCACAGCAGTCTTTGCGCGAAAGACTCCGGCCACTGTGAAACCAAGGCGGTTTATGACTCTCGGCGCAATATTGTCGCGAAAACCTCGCAGCGGCCACGGTAGGATGTCTGGATGTTTATGCCGATAGTTGGGTCTTGGAACTCTTATTGATCTGTGCCAAACATGACCTATGACAAACGTCGTGACCGCTTGATGCAAGTTTTTCCCTGGCGCTGCACGTTACCACGTATTGCGAATGCAAAAAGTGCCTTCTTGGAAACGTGCAGGCAGCCAGTTATTGACTTGTTTTCCCGGGGGTGAAGCACACACGCCGGTGGTTTTCGATCCGCACATTTCCGCCGCCGACTCTTTCCCGCAGCCGAACGGCCCGCTAAACTCGCCGGGTGAGCATTGCTCCGCGTGGCCTTGCAGCCGGCCAGCGGCTGGGTGGTTAGCAGGTGGCGATGGCCAACAGCCACGGGGAAGTACCCCCAGCCGCCAGCCACAGCGCCAATTGGGCGGGAAACACCATGGCCAGCCAACCCCAGATAGCAATTGATCCGCCGACCAGCCTGTACGGCATTCTCGGCCGGCTCGGACCGGGCCTGATCATCGCTGCCATGATCGTTGGCTCCGGCGAGCTGGTGGTGACGACCAAAACCGGCGCCGAGGCAGGGTTCTGGCTGCTGTGGTTGATCGTGCTGGGCTGCGTGATCAAGGTCTTCGCCCAGGTGGAGTTCGGCCGGTATGCGATATCCACGGGCAAGGCCACTGTGGAGGCGATGAACGAAATGCCCGGCCCGCGGCTGCACGTCAGTTGGCTGCTTTGGTACTGGCTGGTGATGTTTGCCTTTAGTTGGGGACAGCTTGGCGGCATCGTCGGAGCGGTAGGGCAATCGCTGGCGATGTCGATTCCCTTGACCGGCGATTTCAATCGGCTGCTGGACGAGCAGGACCAGTGGGACCAGCAGGCCCGTGCCGCCGGCGAGCATCATCGGCAGGCCGAACTTAAAAACCTGCACAGCCGCGACCCGGCGGTACGCAAATCAGCAGCCCAGCGGTTACGTTCAGCGGTTGAGGCTGAATTGGGTCGCCCCCGGCCAGCCTATCGCACCAAAGACGACCTGTACTGGGCGATGGTGGTCACTGCGGTGACGGTAGCCCTGTTGGTCAACGGGCGGTACACGATGGTCCAGAACATATCGGCGCTGCTGGTGGGCGGTTTTACGGCGGTGACGATTTTTTGCGCGGCAGCCCTGCAATTCCAGCCCGAGTGGTCGGTACGCTGGAGCGACATCGTCGACGGACTGAGCTTCCGGCTGCCGCCGGCGCTGGAAGGCGCGGCGCGCTCTCCGCTGGCTACTGCGCTGGCGGCCTTCGGGATCATCGGCGTGGGAGCCACGGAACTGATCGCTTATCCCTATTGGTGCCTGGAAAAAGGCTACGCGCGGTTCACTGGTCCTCGGAGCGACTCGCCTGTCTGGGCAGCCAGGGCCAATGGCTGGCTGCGAGTGATGCGGTGGGATGCCTTTGCGTCGATGGTCATCTATACCTTCGCCACCGTAGCGTTCTACGTGCTTGGTGCGGCGGTGCTGCACCGGCAGGGACTGAATCCGGCAGGCAACCAACTGGTGCGCACGCTGGCCGAGATGTACGTTCCGGTGTTCGGCTCTTGGGCGCAGGGGCTGTTTCTGTTCGGTGCGTTTGCCGTGTTGTACTCCACGTTCTTCGTAGCCTCGGCCAGCCACGCGCGGGTTTCGGCCGATGCCGTGTGTGTGTTCGGGCTGGTCTGCCCGGCCGACGGGCTGCGCTGGGGCTGGGTAAGGGCCTTTTGCGTTATCATCCCGGTGTTCAGCCTCGCGGTGTACTACTTCATTCCCGATCCTGCCGAGCTGATCCGCTGGAGCGGCCTGATGCAAGCCATCATGCTGCCGATGCTCGCAGGGGCGACGCTCTATTTCCGTTACCGGCGTTGCGATCCGCGCATCGCTCCGGGCCGAGTGTGGGACGGCCTGTTGTGGCTGTCGGCCCTGGGATTGCTGCTGGCCGGCGGCTGGACCGCCCTGACGACGCTCTTTCCCCGACTGGAACAATGGCCGTAGCCGCTTATATCCGAGTGAACTGGAAGGCCACGCTCCGTCGTGGCCGCGTGCGACAATCCCCCATGTACGGCGCTTTGCCCATGACCTGGAGGGCCACGCTCCGTCGTGGCCGGATTCGGCGCCGGTGATTGCCCGGCCATCGCCGGAAGGGCAACGGACGCGACCGCAGCGCGTCCCTCCAACACCGCTATCCGGTTGCGGCCGCCTGTTGCGGTAGGTAAGCACGCAACGCCGACGAGGTGATTCGGTATGTCTATCGACTGCGATGATTTCCGCGAAGCCGTGCGACGGCTGCGCGAGGCCAGCCGCGTTGTGGTATTCACCGGTGCGGGCATTTCGGCCGAGAGCGGCATTGCCACCTTCCGCGACGCCGAAGGTCTGTGGCAGCGTTTTCCGCCCGATGCGTTCGCCACGTTGCCGGGCTTGCTGACGACTGCCTTGACCCGGCCCCGCCGCGCCGCCGAGTTTTTCATCGCCTTTCTGGAACCGATCGCCTTGGCGCGGCCCAATGCCGGGCATCTGGCCATCGCCAAATTGGAAGCCCACAAATCGGTGACAGTAGTTACTCAGAATATCGACGGGCTGCACCAGGAGGCCGGCAGCAGCATCGTATATGAGATACACGGCTCCATTTTAAACATCGTTGGGCGCGGCGGACGTTTGATCCGCCGGCTTACGCGGAAAGCGCTGGCCGATTTGGTATCCGAGCTGCGAAGAGCCAGTTCCAGGCGCAGCTTTGCCTTTCCACAACTGTTACGGACCATGGAACCGGTTTTTTCCATCGGAATCGGTCTGAACCACCGGCCCAACGTTGTGCTGTTTGGCGAGGCGATGGCCGAGCCGGACTGGAGCCTGGCGATCGAAGCGGTGCAGAAGTGCGATTGCCTGATCGCGGTGGGGACTTCCGGCACGGTTATGCCCGCCGCTTCTCTGCCCGAGGAAGCACCGGAGCAGGCCACCATCATCAACGTCGACCCGGCCGGTGGTGCGGGCGACCTGCAACTGCACGGGCCGGCCGGCAGTGTGCTTCCGGCTCTGGTAGAAGCAGCTTGCGGACCGTGAACTGCCCGGCGTAAGATACTGACGCCGTAAAAGCGGCGGGGGATGTTCGTCTTCGGCCGGTGTATAGCTTTCCGGATGGTCAAAGGGTTGTCGCAACCTGCCCGATGCCCGATTCCTTTTTGGCGAGGAGCGTTAGCGATGAAGAGCATGAAAAGTCTGCCCGTTTTCGCTCTGGGCTTGTGTGCCGGGCTGATGCTGGCGGCGGCACTGGGATTGTCGCAGCCGACTCCGCAGACAGAAGTCCCCCAGGCAGCAGCCCCGCAGGCACAAAACACCGCTGCGGCGCTGCAAAGTGCTACCACGGCCAAAGCCACGTTGTCGTGGGAGTGGGCGGCTACGCCTGCACCACCGCCGGAGGACGGTAAGCTGCGCATCATCCAGTTCGGCGCCCATCCGGACGACTGCGAAATTCGCGCCGGAGGTTGCGGAGCAATGTGGGCCAAACTGGGGCATCATGTGAAATTCGTCTCGGTCACCAACGGCGACATCGGCCACTGGCAGATGGCTGGCGGCCCGCTGGCGATGCGCCGCACTGCCGAGGCCTTCAAGGCCGCCAAAATCCTGGGCGTGGCCACCGAAGTGCTGCCTATCCACGACGGCGAGCTGGAACCGACGCTGGAGAACCGGCGCACCATCACCCGGCTCATCCGGGCATGGAATGCCGATATTGTGATTTCGCACCGGCCGAACGATTATCATCCCGACCATCGTTACGTGGGCGTGCTGGTGCAAGATTCGGCCTACATGGTGGCCGTGCCGTTCTTCTGCCCGGAAGTACCGCCGCTGAAGAAAAACCCGGTGTTTCTGTTCTCGTACGACACTTTCCAGCGGCCTAATCCGTTCCGCCCGGATATCGTCGTGGCTATCGACGAGGTGATCGAGCAGAAGTTGGATGCGCTGCTGGCCATGCCTTCGCAGTTCATCGAAGGCGGTGCACTGGGCAATGCCGGCATGGTACCGACCAATGCTGAACAGATGGAAAGACGCGTCCGCGAGGTGCGCGACAGCTTCCGACGCCGTTTTGCCAGCATCGCCGATCGCTGCCGGCCAAAACTGATCGAGCTGTACGGCGAAGAAGCGGGCAACAAGGTGCGCTACGCCGAAGCCTTTGAAATCTGCGAATATGGCCGCCAGCCGCGCTTGGAGGAAATCCGCGAATTGTTCCCCTTCTTGCCGAAGCAGTAAGTCGAACAAGCGATCAAGTAATCAGAGGCCGGCCGGAGTCCTATCGACATTCGCAATACGTGGCGACACGGAACGCTAGGGAAAACCTTATATCAGCGGACACTACGTTTCGTAAATATCAATAAGCGGCCCGTATGGTTTACATCAACTTCCAGTCGCCGCTTGTCATTACGTAAACGCCCAACACCAGGTTTGTCAGCGCGTGCGCCGCCACGCAATCCCAGATGCTCCTGGTGTGCACGTACAGCCAGGCAATCGCCGCGAACCACACGGCCGCTGCGATCAACTCTCCCGGATGCATGGCCATTGGGACGACGATCGCCAACACTATTGCGGCAACGTTGACCGTGCCCGGCGGCACATTCCACCAGTCTGCGCGAACCACGAAGCGCATCAGGAAACCGCGATAGAAAAACTCTTCCACCAGCGGCACTACAGCCACCAGACCGAACAGCCGAATGCCCAAGAATCCCCAAGCCCACACGGGGTGGTGCGCCAGTTGCTCCAGCGGATTGAACCCGGGGCGCTGGCCGGCCGTCAGCAGTGAACCCAGCCCTACCTTCTCCAGCGCCGGCCGCAAATTTTCCAGCAGCGGTTGGAGCAGTTGCTGCTCCAGTTGCAGCCGGCACAATGCGATCCACACACCGCCGCCGACTAATCCTACTGCTACGGCCACGATTCCCACACGGGGGCGGAACTGGATGTAAGCGGGAAACACAAGGGCAATTGCCGCCAGCGTCAAGGCGATTTTTGCCGTGTAAACCAGCGGATAAGCCGAGTACGGGATGGCCAGTCCGATGCTCGCACCGCCCGGCTGCGATTGCGATGTCGGCTCCAGCGAACCAACAATCAGGTAAACGGCCAGCGGCAGCACGAACGGTATCCAGCGATGTCGGGCCAGCACGGCACGCCACCAGTCGCCAGTGCGCATATTCGCTTTCCCCCGCTGCGTCTTAGCCTGCTGCGTCAATCGGCTCCGGGCCGCACAGTCCCCAAGTACTTTTCGCGCTGTCTTTGCGGGCGCAACGCACTCCGCCACACACCTTCGGCAAAGTATAGCTTAGCCGCTGGTACTGTCTGGCCTGACTGGTTTACCTATTGCCCGATTGGCTTACCGCTTACACCGGTAACCCTCAATTGTGTTTGCAGCGACCGGTAAATCCTGCCGGGCGGTGCGATGTAAGCGACGGGAAATCTTGATGTAAGGGACGACAAATCCCGCTGCCAGCCGACTGGCTCAGCCACGCAACATCAGTACTCTGGGAACAACCCATCGGCGGCGCGCTGAAGCCGCGCGGCATCGACCAGTCGCACCTTGCCCGAGTCAAGCTCTTCGATCAAACCGGTCTCGATCAGCCGCCGCCAGGTGCGCGAAAAGGTTTCGCTGGTCAGATTCAGGTGACTGGCCACATGGCGTTTGGGGGCCGGAAGTTCCAGCAATCCCTGCTGGTCGGCAGGCAGGGCGAGCAGGTAGCGCGCCACCCGGCCCGAGGCGTCGCGCAACACCAGGTCTTCCAGCAAGCGAACCAGATAGCGTACCCAACCGGCCATGCCGCCCAGCAGCGCCAGGCAAAACTGATGGTCTTCTTGCAACATCCGGTGGAAGCGGTCGCCGGGCAATAGCGCGCAAACGGTATCGGTCACCGCCTGGGCCGAGGCCGGCATGTCGAATTGCCCGACCGCTGCCACTTCGGCAAAGGTGTTTCCCGGCCCCACCAAATGCAACACGTGCTCCTTGCCTGCCGGCCCGGTCTTGAAAACGCGCACCAGTCCGCTGCCGACGACGTAAACGCCCGGACAGGGCTGGCCCTCGCGGACGATCATTTCGCCTTTGGCGAAATTACACAAGCGCGCGATTGTGACGAGCCGGGCAAGCGCACTGTCGTTTACCTGCGAAAACAACTGGCAGTTGGCCAGAATTTCGATTACGTTCGTGGGCAAGGCGTTCTCCCCGGAACGTCTGTGGTAGCATCGCCACATTGGAAGACGATTGTATCAGCTTTGCCTTGTTTTTCGCAGCCTGCTGCCGCGCCTTCTGGAAAGGCCCAGGCCGAGCAGGATTGTCTGCACTTCAGCGAACATTCGCCGGCCGATTTTTTGCCCCAGGGGTTGATCTAGATCAACGCCCGCCGGATCGGCAGCCTCCATAATATGGTTGGACTGAGTGAATGTCGCTTTTCGGCCGTCGCATCTACTGTCCGATCGAGAGCCGTTTAATGTAAAGCGACTAATCTGAAACAGTTTCATATCAACGGGGTTATTATTTTCAACAGGAGGCGATCGGAAATATGTCGATGTATTGCTATCAGTGCGAACAGACCAGCAAAGGTGTAGCTTGCACGGTGTTGGGCACCTGCGGGAAAGATGAAACTACGGCCACGTTGCAAGACTTGCTTGTCGAGGCCGTCAAAGGCATTTCTATGTATGCCCATCGCGCCGCCAAGCTCGGCGCGCAGGATCGCCAGATCGATGTGGCAGTGGTCGAGCACCTTTTTGCCACCGTGACCAACGTCGATTTTGATCCGCAGCGACTGGTCGAACATCTGCGCGACGCAGCCCGCGTGCGCGACAAGGCCCGAGAGATGTATCAGGATGCCTGCCGGCGATCTGGCGTCCAGCCGGAACAGCCTGGCGGTCCGGCTGACTGGCAACCGGCCGACGACATGGATGGCTTGCTGCGCCAGGGCCGAGAGGCGTCGATCGCCAATCGGCAGGCCAGATTGGGCGCCGATGTGACCGGCCTGCAAGAGTTGATCCTCTACGGTCTGAAAGGCGCAGCCGCGTATGCCGACCATGCGCAAATCCTGGGCGGGTACGTGCCCCAGGTTTTCGCGACCTTTCACGAGATTCTCGATTTCCTCACACGCGACGACGCCAGCACCGACCAACTATTGGCTGCCGCCTTGAACGTCGGCCAGTTGAACCTGAAGGTGATGGCCCTGCTGGACGATTGCCACACCTCGGCCTTCGGACACCCACAGCCTACCAAGGTCCGCATCACCCCAGTGCGCGGAAAGGCGATCGTGGTTTCCGGCCACGACCTAAAAGACCTCGAAGAGCTGCTCAAACAGACCGAAGGCAAAGGGATAAACGTCTATACCCACGGCGAAATGCTGCCCGCGCATGGCTATCCGGGACTGAAGAAATACCCGCATCTGGTGGGCAACTACGGCGGTGCCTGGCAAGACCAGCGCCGCGAGTTCGACGACTTCCCCGGCGCTATCCTCATGACCACCAACTGCCTCCAGAAGCCCAAAGAGTCTTACATGGGGCGGATATTCAGCAGTGGGCTGGTGGCGTGGCCGGGCGTGCGGCACATCGGCCGCGATCGCGATTTCACCCCGGTGATCGAAGCAGCACTGGCCGCGCCGGGCTTTGCCGAGGACGAACCAGAACAGTCGATCATGGTGGGCTTCGGCCATCACGCCGTTACCAGCATCGCCGATAAGATAGTCGATGCGGTCAAGAGGGGGGCCATCCGGCGATTCTTCTTGATCGGCGGTTGCGACGGCGCCAAGCCCGGCCGCGACTATTACACCCGACTGGCCGAAATGGTCCCCCGGGACTGCGTAATCCTAACGCTGGCCTGCGGCAAATACCGCTTCAACAAAATGGACTTCGGCCAGATCGATGGCATCCCCCGCTTGCTCGACATCGGCCAGTGCAACGACGCCTACTCGGCAATCCAAATCGCCCTGGCGCTGGCCGATGCGTTCCAGTGTACCGTCAACGAGTTGCCGCTATCGCTGGTGCTAAGCTGGTACGAGCAAAAAGCGGTGGCCATCTTGCTGACGTTGTTGCACCTGGGGATCAAGAACATTCGCATCGGGCCGAGTCTGCCGGCCTTTATCGCCCCCAGTGCGCTGCAAGTGCTGGTTGATAAGTTCCAGCTTATACCGATAACCACCCCGGAAGCCGACCTGAAGGCCATACTGGGGTAAAAGCTGCTCAGCCTCTTACGGCGCATATTGCGCGCTATTACCGCGCATCTTTTGCGCGTTTTGCGCGCATGTTCGGGACATTTAAATGGGCACGCTCCGTCGTGGACGTGTACCCATTGCGTAAGGACGCGAGCGCAGCGCGTCCCTCCATTCGGGATATTTGGAGGGCCACGCTCCGTCGTGGCCGTGCACTGCGCTCCGCTTGGAGGGGCACGCCCCGTCGTGGCCGTGTGGCATTGCGTACGGACGCGACCGTAGCGCGTCCCTCCATCTGCTTGCCGGCGCAGCTTGCGTTGGGGAACAACGGAACTACAGAACTGGTGAACTAGTGAACTAGGAAGCTACGGAGCTAGCGATCTTCGGTGCTACCCCGCTACGGAACCGCGTAGCGCCGCGGGTTGCTGCGGAACTTTTCTACCGCCGCAGCGCTGGAGAACATGTACAGCCGCCCTTCGTATACTACGCAGTGATCCACCACGCCCGAGACGTTCCGATCCTCGTCCAGCAGCGCCACCACGTCGCAACCCTGCGAGACGGGAACGTAACGCTCCGGGTCCGCCAGAAAACACTCCCGTTGCACTGGACCAGCGCAGTGGTAAGTAGCGCCCCGATAAGAAACCGCCCACTGCGCGCTGCCCTTGGTCCATCGCTCGTGCTTGGACAGCTCCACCGGACAATAGCCTTCCAGAGCGAGCGGTCCGCCCACTTTCGGTCGCGCGCCGTTATCGGACGCCCCAGGCTTGTCGGTTATCCAGCCAGCTTGGGAGACAATCGGTCGCTGGCCCACCGGCTGATTGAATACCGGTTGCTCGATAACCCCTGGTGCCGCACGCTCCACAGGCGCCGTATGACTTGCCAAATGGGCCGACTGCCTGCCGGCGCCCGTCTGCACAGGTTCCACCGGCGGCAAGGGAATCACTTTGTCGCTGGGCAAACTGTATGTGGGCGTTTGGGTGAACTGGCCAAATGGCCGACGGGGCAACTCGTGTCCTCTGCCCGGCTCTAGAACCCGGCTCCACTGGGCCTTCGGCGAGTCGATTGCACCGTCGATCGGACGCAACGGGTCGTCCGACGGCGCGGTGCGAGCGGGGGAAGATGACCTGCGACTCGGCTGGCCCTCGGTCGGCGAAGAAATTCGCTGTTGTGTGGGCGCATCGCCTGACAGCGCGCCCGACGCAGCCGATTGCCCGAAACCGGTGCTCAGCCTGCTTGTGGCTCCGCTATACGGTACCACGTCAGAAGCGGCGCTGCCACCAGCCGCTGGTTCCAATCGCGGGAGGCTGGCGCGGCGCTCGATTCCCGGCTCGATCGGCACCAGTTCCGGCAGTCGCTCCGGCAGGCTGCGGCCTAACTTCTGATCCGAGGACTGCTGGCCGCCCATGTCCAACTTTGGCACCGCCGATTGTCGATCGGAGTCGCCCTGGACAGGCGGCGCCGTTGGCCGCCGTTCAGGCACAGGCGGCGGTGGAAGGAGGCTATCGGGCTGGCCGAGCGGCGCACCCGGGGTTAGTCCAGGCACTACGCCCGGCGCGGCGGGCAGTAGCGGCCTTCGCAACGAATCGGCAGGTTCTTCCAAACCGCCGGGAATCATTAGCGGCCGGTCTTGAGTCGTCCCGCCGGGAGGCAAGATCGACTCGCCCGGCTCCGGCAAGCCCGGCGGCAGCAGTCCCCGCTGCGGCGATGTCTCGGCCGGCGGCGCAGGCAACTCCTCGCGCCCTTCCGGCGTCGGAAGTACTTCACGCCCCAATGCGCTGGGGAACCGCTGGTCCGGGCGGTCTTCGCCAGGCCATTGGCGCCAGGAACTTCTGAAGTATCCAAAGTTCGCAGCATTGGGCCAACAACACTCGCTTCCGCGAGGGGCGTTAGACTTCGCCGGAAAGGCCATGATGCCAGCCCACAATGTTCCGGCAAAGCCCAACGCTGCTATCATCGCCAAAACCCACCTTAACGCCCGGGATACATTGCCGGTGCTTGTCATCTTGTCTGTCCCTTGTTCCCACAATGAAAGCAGTGCTTGTGTCCGCGCGATGATTGTCAGCAATTTAGCTTTCGACTCTAAAGCAAGTTCGGTTTGAATCTCGTTTCGCAAACCCGCTGGCTATACTCTGCGCCGGCAGCAGTGGAGCGTGTTCGCAGAAAATCAGCCCGCGCGAAACTTTTGTTTTTTTCCGTTTTGTCCTCGTTATTAAGCTATGCGCGTCACGCCATCACAGTTGTTATAGTAGGTGTCACACGAATGTTATATGCTGGCTTATATGCTGGTCGATCAGAAGCTGCGGAAGCGGTTGTAGTCGCGGCCCATGACCTGGCTGGCACGCACGGTGTTGATGCCCAGCGAGCTGATGCCCAGCAGGCGCTCCACCGGGGCCAGCAGTTTGGACATCGTGGTA